>Ga0073934_10003760_pt1 | contig 26976 bp, 28 predicted proteins | sample LarsenN4metaG_FD_76834 | JGI IMG/M metagenome (GOLD analysis project Ga0073934, IMG submission 76834) | Hot spring sediment bacterial and archeal communities from British Columbia, Canada, to study Microbial Dark Matter (Phase II) - Larsen... ... | reverse complement strand
TCTGTGGTTCAGAAAACTGCGCACCAACATTGCGGTGCTCTTCGTAGCCTCGATTCTGATCAACGTCGGGATGTGGTTCGAGCGCTTCGTAATCATCGTCACGTCGATTCACCGCGATTACTTGCCCTCGAGCTGGGCGGATTACACTCCCACTCTGATTGAGGTTGCTACGTTCATCGGCACGTTCGGTTTGTTCTTCACATGTTTCCTGATCTTCTGCCGTTTTCTGCCGGTCGTGGCAATTGCGGAAGTCAAGGGTGTGCTGACTCTCGGGCACGGCGTCCCCAGCATCCCCCCATACCCCCTAACGCGGGAAACGGAGTTGAAGCCGCAACCGGCGACGGAGGTAGTTGGATCGTGAACCGCCGAATCTTGGTCGGGGTGTTCGAGCGCGAGCAGGACACGCTGCGCGCGACGGAAGCATTTCGCGAAGGCGGCTACCGCATTGTGGATGTCTATGCGCCGTATGCCGTACACGGCCTGGACAAAGCGATGGGACTCGAACCCTCGCGCCTGCCCTGGGTCTGCTTTGCGCTCGGCGTGGTCGGCGCGGCGGTGAAAGTGTGGTTTGAGTTCTGGACGACGGCCAGCAACTGGCCCGTCAACGTCGGCGGCAAGCCCTGGAACTCGCTGCCCGCCTTCGTTCCGGTGACGTTTGAGGTGATGGTGCTCTTTGCGGCGCTCAGCACCGTGTTGGCGTTTCTGCTCGTCGCCCGCCTGCGTCCCGGGAAAAGGGCCGTGATGCCGCTCGCGGGCGTGACCGATCACCGCTTCGCGCTGGTTTTGGAAGAAACGGATGCGGCGTTCGACGTGGGCAAGGCTCGCAGAATGCTTGAGCGCTTCCACGCCGTGCACATCGAGGAGCAGGTGGAGGAGGCGGGATGATGTCACGACGGACCTTGAACGGGGTTTTGCTCCTGGCCTTTCTCGCCGCTGCGGGTTTGAATTGGTTCGCACGCAGCGATTTCTCCCGAACGAACTACGAATTCCTGCCGGAAATGGTGCGCACAGCGGCCTTCGAATCTTTCGGCGCAAATCCGAACTTCGCCGACGCCAAGACGCTGCAGTTGCCCGTGACGGGAACCATTTCGCGCGGCCTCATGCCCTTGCATTACCAAGGCACACCCCAGGAGGCGCTGCGTGCGGGCGAGGAACTGCAGAACCCCTTCGCGGCGAAGGATGGCCGAGCTCTGGCTCGCGGCAACGCGGTATTCACGAACTTCTGCGCCCCGTGCCATGGGCCGGGCGGGACGGGCAACGGCCCGGTGGCGGTGCGAGGCTATCCGCCGCCGGCGTCGCTCATGGCGGAGAAGGCCGTGAAAATGAAGGACGGCCAGATGTTGCACGTTCTCACCTACGGCCAGGGGAACATGCCTTCCTACGCAGCGCAGATTTCGCGCGATGACCGGTGGAAAGTGATCCTCTACGTGCGTTGGCTGCAGTCCGCCGTGCGTCAAGCCGCCGGAGGACAGCCATGAACGGGCCTCGGATGAGTTTTCAGCCCCCGGAGAGCGTGGTGCACGTGCTGCGGATGCTCGCGGCCATCGGAGCACTGACCTTCGCCGCGGGCTTGGCTCTGGCGCCGGAACGCATCTGGCCGAATCTGCTGCTGGTGAGCTACTTCGTGCTCGGGCTGAGTCTCGCCGGGCTGGTGTTCGTTGCGCTGCAATACATTACCGGAGCAGGCTGGAGCACCTCGTTGCGCCGCATCCCCGAGTCGATGGCCACGCTACTGCCTGCGGGCGCCATTGGCCTGGCGCTGGTTTTCCTGCTGCGTCCAGGACTCTATCCCTGGACGCACGAAGGAGAGGATCTGCATGGGTTTAAGCACCTCTGGCTGAACCCGCCGTTCTTCCTGGCCCGCGCGGTGATCTACTTGGTGAGCTGGGGGGCGCTGGCGTTTGCCATCGTGCGCGCCTCGCGCCGCCAGGATCAAGATGGCGATCATGCGCACACCCGCCGAAACATCAAACTGTCGGCTATCTTTCTGGTGCTCTTCGGCGCCACGTTCTGGCTGGCCAGTTACGACTGGATCATGTCGCTCGAACCTCACTGGTACAGTACCCTCTTCGGGATCTACAACTTTGCTGGGCTGTTCGTGGGCGGCCTGGCGACCATCATTGTTTTTGCCGTGTGGCTCGAGCGTCTGGGACCCCTGCGCGGTATTCTTTCGGAAGATCACATGCACGATCTCGGCATACTGCTCTTCGCCTTCAGCACTTTCTGGGCCTACATCTGGTTCTCCCAATACATGCTGATCTGGTATGCGAACATTCCGGAAGAAACCGCCTACTACATCCGCCGCCTGGGAGGCGCCTGGCAGCCGCTGTTCATCGCCAATCTGTTCCTCAACTGGATTGCCCCGTTCTTTCTCCTGATGCCGCGCCGGGTCAAACGCAGCGTGGCCATCATGGTGAGAGTTTCGGTGTTTGTGCTGGTGGGGCGCTGGCTTGACCTCTACATCATGATCATGCCGCCGTTCGCCGGCGCGGTGCCGGTGCTGGGCGTGTGGGAAGTGGGCCTCGTGCTCGGGGCGGTGGGTGCGTTCAGCCTGCTCATGTTCCGGGCATTGGAGCAGGCGCCCGTCATTCCTGTACGCGATCCTTACCTCGCCGAAAGCCTGCACATCCGCAGATAGGTCGGGGTCGAGTCCTTAGCGAACGTTCGGCTCAGTGATGGGCGTGTACATCTCCGGCCGACGTGCGGCGATGCGGTCGAATTCCCACTTCCCCGGAATGCGCACCACGCGGTTCTTGTCAGCGGCTGCCAGATCCAGGTCGGCGTAGAGTATTTCTTCCTCCATTTCTCCCCCCTCGGCGTGCAGCTTTCCCATGAAGTCCACGATCTTGGAGTGTCCGGCGAAGCGCACGCCTCGCTCTTCGCCCACACGATCGGCGGCGATCACGTGGAAGTGATTCTCCATGGCGCGGACTTCCGGCGTGTGCGGCCACGAATCTGCCCCGACCGGCCAATTGGTGGGAATGGCGAGCAGTTGCGCGCCTTTCAGCTTGAGCACGCGCGCCGCCTCCGGAATGCTGCAGTCGTAGCAGATGTTGACGCCGACCCGGCCGTGTTTCGTCGCAAAGACGGGAAACGGCTTGTCCCCCACGGTGTTGAACCAGTCGATGCCGAGGCAGGGCAAATGCATCTTGCGATAGGCGCCCAGCACCCCCGTGGGATCGACAACCGCGGCCGCGTTGTAGAGCACGTCCGCTTCGCGCTCGAGCATGCCGACGACTGCCGTGCAATCGAGTCGCTTCGCCGCCACCGCGAGCTTCTCGGTGGACGGCCCGGGAACGGTCTCGGCGAGTGGCCAGGCCTCTTCGCGGCTCGAAAAGCAGTAGCCCGTCAGCGCGCATTCAGGGAAGACCACGATCTTGGCACCCGCGCGCGAGGCTTCCTCCATCTTGGCGATGATGCGCGAGAGATTCAGCTCCGTTTCAAAGATCTTGACATCCATCTGCACCGCAGCAACTTTCATGTGCACACCCCAAATGTGGAAATGGCCATCGCGAGGCCCGCTATTGTAGCAGCATTGCGGTCATGGCGGCGGGCGGAGTTGGTGCCGCGCGCGACCGCAGTCATTGCCCATTGCGAATCGAAGGTGGTCACGAACCACACTCGCCGGTCATGAACAGAGAGCGCATGGCTTGACACCATGTCAGCAGAGTGGAACAATCCCACCATCAAGGCGCGTCGCAAGTCCCGATGAATGTTTCAAGGCCTCCTGGAGAAGCGAGGCGGCACAACGTAGCATGGCCATCCTGGCCATGCCTGAGACGGGCAAGGCTCCGACGCCTGGGGTCGGCTGCCCGCGCGAACACCCCCGGAGGTGCAGATGGCCGAAGTGGATGCGGTGAGGGAATTCAAGGAAGGGCTCGCGCTGCTGCGAAACAACTACGCCAAGAAGGCGTTGCCGTATTTTGCGCGTGCGCTGGAGCTCGACAAGGCCAATCCCTTCTACCTTTCATACTTGGGGGTGGCCATGGCGGCGGGCGAGCACAACTGGGACGCGGGCGAAGAGCTCTGCGCGCAGGCTATTAAGATGCGCCGCACCCAGCCCGAGCTTTACCTGAATCTGGCCGACGTCTATCGCCTGGCGGGTCGGCGGCAAGAGGCCGTCGAAACCTTGACCCAGGGCATGCAGATGACCAAACGCGACCCCCGTATCGCCGAAGCGCTCAGCCGCTATGGCTTCCGCCGGCCACCGGTCATTCCTTTCCTCGACCGCAGCCATTTCATTAATCGCGAATTGGGCAAGCTGCGATACCGCGTGATGAAATCCCTCGGGCGCTAGAAGAGCGAAACTCGAAAAGCGATGCGGCTCCCGGGCGGGAGGGGCCGGAGAGGGGATAGGTGTGGGCCAACGCCTCTCCAATCCAAAATCCAAAATCTATCGTTTGTCGTAATAGACCAGAAAATCAATGGCGGGCGGGGTGGCGCCGAGCTGACGCAGCGCCATGGTGACCTGGCCACGATGATAAGTGCCGTGGTTCACGAGGTGAAGCAGCGCCTGCCAAAGCGGGTAAGTCCAGGTCTCGCCCTTGAAGTTCTGGTAGGTAAGCGGGGCGGCGAGCGCTTCGGGCGAGAGCCCGGCCAGGAAGCCGCGCAGGTCCGCTTCGACGCTCTGCCAACGCTCGTGGATGGCGTCGAGAGATTCAACTTCCTTGAGCCATGGCACCGCGCGCACGTCGCGCCCGCGGAAGCGCTCGACCCAAACCCATTCCGCGCCCAGGAGATGCTGGAGCGTGTCGCAGAGCGAGCCGAAGCTTGAGCCCAGCGGGCGCGCCAATTGCTCGTCAGCGAGCGTCGCGCAGATGGCGAGTTGCTGATCGCGCGCCCAGAAATTGTAGTCATAAAGCTCTCGCAGGACCTCGAGTGAAATCATGATGTGCTCCTTGGCTTTCGGTGAGGGCCCCGCGGCAGTATATCCTCTGGAGCATATGGTTGCGCGCCGGAAACCGGGCGAAGGAAGCAGGCAGCGATGGAGCTGCTGCTCAGCCCTGGGCGCGGACGTTGCCGTTACCGCCGGCCTTGCTGCGGGCCTTTTCGACCAGATCGAGTTGGGCGATCAGTTGTTCCATGACCCGGACGACGCGCGCCAAGCGCTCGCTTTCGCTGCGCAGGGCGAGGATTTCCTGCTTGAAGTCGAGCTCGAGCGGCAGGGTGCCGCCCAGGCGGAAGGAAAGATGCCGGTAGGGCGGCGGCACGTGCACGGGGATTTCTTTGGCCTTGCGCAGGCGCTGGAGGGTCTGGCGAAAGAGCGCGATAGCGCGGCGCGCCTCGCCTTCGTCGGGCGTGTCGTGGGCGGGATCGTCGTCGAAGAACTCGACGCCGCCGCGCAAATAGGCTTTCTCCTCGTTGGTGTAAAGCACCTCGAATCGGCGCGCCCCGACGTTGAGAATATCCATCCGCCCGTCGGGATATTTGCGGGTCACATTCACAACGCGCGCCGTGCATCCCACCGCCTGCAACTCCTCGCCCTTGAGCAGCAGGATGCCGAATTCCTGCTGCCCGGTGCCGGTGGTCTTGGCGGCCAGGCATTCGCCGATCATCTGCTTGTAGCGATCTTCAAAGATGTGCAGCGGGAGCAGCTCCTGCGGCAGGAGTACGACATCAAGCGGAAACAGAGGGAGCAGCAGGTCATCCATCGTCCCAACCTCTACCCACGCTCGCCGCGCGGTGACTGGCGAAAGGTTCACCCCGAAGATGGCGTTTCAAAGTGGTGGTCATTATAGCACTAGCCACAAGCACGCGCTGAAATCCGGCACCGATTGGTTGCCGAGACCTGCAAAGCTCCGTAGCATGGGCATCCTGCCCATGCGCGCGGCCAAGAGGGCCGGACTACGTGTTGGAACTCGTGAACGAACTTTCGATAGCTCGGCGGGAGGAGGAAGTCAATTCTCTATCAGGCGGGCTTTTCGAGAGCGTTCTCGGCATTGACCAAGAGCCAGAGGACGCCGGCGGAGAGCGTCACCAGTGCCGCAAAGTCAAGCGCTTCGGTCCACCCGAAGCGGGTGGCGATCTTTGCGGTGACAATCGGCGAGAGCCAGCCGCCCAGGTTGCCCGTCATGTTCATCAGCCCGGAGAGCGAGCCGGAGTGGCGGCGGGTCAAATCATTGCACGCTGCCCACCAGGTGGCGGTGGCGAAGAGATTGAATCCGGCGGCGCCCGCCAGCAGCAAAATGGCCGCCGCATTGTTCTCGGTATGTCCGCCGGCCCACATCAAGAGCGCCGAAATCGACGCGCCCATCATCACCGCCGACTGACGGCCGCGACGCTTGCCCAAGCGCGCCACGGCGCGGTCCGAGACCCAGCCGCCGAGCGGCGCCAGCAGGGCGATCGCGATGAACGGCGCCGAGCCCCAGAGGCCACCCTGCGCGACACTCAGGCCGCGCACGCGCACCAGATAGATGAAGAACCAGGTGTAGAAAATGTAGGCGGGGTAGGCGATGCAGAAATAACTAAGGATCAGCCCCCAGACCGAGAGGCTTGAGAACATCTTCCCCCAGGGTGTGGGCGTCGCGGAAGCTCGCGCCAGGGATTCGGATCTCCCCACGCGGATGAGCGCGAGTTCGGCCTCATTGACGCGGGGATGTTCTTCCGGATGATTGGTGGCGTAGAAGCGCCAAAGGAGCGCGACGAACACGCCAATGACGGCGCACACATAGAAGGAGGCGCGCCAGCCCCATCCCTCGGCGAGCCGCGAAATGAAAAACGGCGTGACCATTCCCCCGGCCCCGATGCCGATCAGCCAGAGGCTGTTGCCGATGCCACGCTCGCCCGCGCTCATCCAGAAGGCGACCATGCGGCTCGTGTTAGGGAATGCTGTGCCTTCGCCGACGCCGACGAGAAATCGCACGAAGGCAAACGACCCGGCGAGGCCAAGTGCTCCCACCAGCGGCAGACGAGGGACGAGGGCTGTCGCCGCGGTCATCCCCGACCAGAACAGGATGGCCGCGGTGAGCACGTCGCGCGGGCCCAGACGGTCACCCAACCATCCGCCCGGCACCTGAAACAGCGCGTAGCCGAGAACAAACGCGCTCAAGACCCATCCCATCGTTTCGTTCGAAAAGGCAAACTCATCCTGGATGTGCTTGCCGGCGATGCTCAGGTTCAGCCGGTCGAGGTAGGTCAGTGCTGCAATGATGGCCAGAAGGATCAGGATCCGCCAGCGGACATGCGTGGCGGGTGCAAGATGCGAGGCGTCGTGCACGGGGCGGGGTGTCATGCGAGCAGGCCTTCAGGATATGCCTTGGCCTGGCGGACATCCTCGATTTGCTCCGCGCCTTCGATCTCGCGCTCGATGGCCATGGCCCCGTGATAGTTCAGCTCGCGGAGGCGCTCGATGAGCCGCGGGAAATCAACCTTGCCTTGGCCGATGGGGACTTCCATGCCGAGTTTGTGCGGGTCGGAAGGGTAGAGCCGGTCTTTGGCGTGCACCCCCTGCGCCAGCGCACCGATCACATCGAGCGCGTCCACGGTATTGCCCTTGCCATAGAGAATGAGGTTGGCTGTATCGAGATTGATGCCTTGGTTGTCGAGCCCGACGTCGCGAATCGGGCTCCGCAGCGTGACGGGCGTCTCCTGGCCGGTTTCGTAGAGAAACATCTGGCCGTTGCTCTTGCAGTGGCTCGCCACCTCGCGGATGACCCGCACGACTTCTGCGAATATCGGGTTGTTGGGATTTTCAGGGACGAAGCCACGGTGCGTGTGAATCGCGGGTATGCCCACCTTCTTCACGAAGTCGGAGACGCGCTTCAAAGCTTCGCTGCGGGCGTCAACTTCTCGATTGCCCCCGTGATGTTTGGTGACCGTCAAGCGGTTGTAGTAGTCCTCTGCGATTTCTGTCACGATATCGGTGCCCGGCCGACGAAACAGCGGCCTTCGCCCCGTGGTCTTATTCAGACCACCGGCTTCGCCAGTGCCCCCCGGCGATTGGCTGCGGGGAGTATATGCCGACGAGCAGGCGCGGGCAACGGGTGCGATGGAGAACTACGGGGAGCGGGGAGAATTTCACTCCGTCCCACGCGTAGTTTGTTTCTATGGGCAGGCTCTCCACGGGCTCCTATCCTCCCAACACGTGGAAATTGCCCTTCCACACGATATCGGTGAGCGCCCCGCGCGCGGAATTCCACGTCGGCTTTCCTCTCGGTTCCAGGGCGGCCGATGTTCCTTTCGGGAGGCTCGAGAATTTGCACCTTGGGGATAGGAAACGGGATTTCGTGCTTCGAGCGGAGATTTCCAGAAGGTCCTGAAGTCACTTTTCTCGAGACGGCAAATCACCATGTTTATCCCGGTGTTTTGCGGGCCCACCCGGTACGGCTCGAGCGTGATGAGGCAATGGTTTCCGTCGCCAAGCAAATCGCGGATTCCGATGTAGGTGATGGCGAATTGCATCGCGGCGAATGGAACACCACGAGGGGGCCCGGCGACATTGTCCCCTGCGAGCGGGAGAATAGCTGCAACCGCGTTTGGGGAAGAAGGATCCCGCCCAGTTAGCTGGGGAGGGCGCGCTCTTGACCCTCCGTGCGGACAAGACATCGCGCTACGGCGACCCTCTCCGCCGTCGAGTCTTCAAGATAAACACCACCCACCAGGACCATGATCTCTTTATCCGCGGGAAAACTGGTTGGGCGGGAAAATTTCGACGCTGGTCGAGTCAGTCCAGCCCGCCGTTGGCAATGTTTTCTCAGGATCGACAGCCGCAAGTCGAATCCAAATGCGTCGGTGGGATTTCTTCTACTCATAGCCGGCTACAAAAGCTCCTTGTGCAAGGGCGAGGAGGAGCTTCTTGCTATCGCCGGCCCTGGCGCGGATCTCCGTCGGGCCCCGGGCGGCGTAACACCCCTGCATGGGAAAGGGCGCCTTGCCCTCTTGCGCCAGTGCGTGGAGACCGTTCCCGCATTGGACAAGCGCGAAGGCCACCAACATCAATCGAAATCTCATAAGGTTTCCTATTGCTCCCTGTCGGTTGTGCTTTGACAAACATAATCCCACTCCCTAGACTGCTTCGGGGTTGGGATTCTGTGTCTCTATCGCATTGCTTCACGCCGCTCGGGGGATACGAGCCAAGCCGTGGCTATTGAGAGTAGGATGATTGGGCGGAAAAAAAGCCGCAAGCGACACACCGCAGAGTGGATCTCGATTGTTGCACTGGCGCTTCTCGCCGCGCCCGCACAGGGCGGGCGCGTTGTGACAGACCAAACCGGCCGACGCGTGATGGTCCCGGAGCATCCGTCGCGTCTCGTTTCGCTCGCGCCGAGCATTACGGAAACGCTCTTCCTCCTGGGGGCAGGGGATCAGGTTGTCGGCAATACCGATTACTGCGAGTATCCCCCGGAGGCCCAATCGAAGCCCCACGTCGGGTCGATCCTCAGTCCCAGCCTGGAGAAGATTGTGGCACTGCGGCCCGACCTGGTGCTTGGCAGCCCGGAAGCCAACCGCCGTGAGACCGCCGACCGCTTGGAGCAGCTCGGCATTCCGCTCTACGGTGTGACTGCGCGCAGCGTGGATGAGATGCTCGCTTCCATCGCGGACCTGGGCCGATTGCTCCGACGGGAAGCGGAGGCGAAGCGTCTGGTGAGCGAGCTCAAGCAGCGCATTGATGCGGTGTCCCGGCGGGTCGCCCATCGCCCGCCGCCTCGAGTCCTTTTTGTGGTGTGGTATCGGCCGCTGACCACGGCCGGCGCGCGCACGTTTGTGAGCGACGTGATTCGCCGTGCGGGTGGTAAGTCGATCAGCGAGGGACTGGAGGGCGAATGGCCCAAGCTGGGTTTGGAAGAAGCACTGCGCCTTGACCCGGACGTGATTCTTTTCCCGCGCTCGGAATCATTTGCGCCGGGACTCGAGGAATTCCGGTCGCTGCCCGGCTGGCGGAACCTGCGTGCGGTGAAAGCACGGCGCATGTTCGTGATCTCGGATGCGATCATCCGCTCCAGCCCGCGCCTGGTGGATGCGCTGGAAGAGGTGGCGCGGATTCTTCATCCCGAGAGTGCGCGATGAGGCTTCCGACCACCCGGCGCAACGCGCTAATCCTCACCGGAGCGCTGGCGGTGGGTCTGCTCGTGGTGAGCCTGTGCGCCCTGGCGCTGGGAAGCGTCCCCTTGAGCCTTGGCGACGTCTGGGAGGGGCTCCGCGGTTCTGCGAAAGGGACGGATCAGGCCGTGATCGTCAGGGAAATCCGTCTGCCGCGCATTCTGCTGGCGATTCTGGTGGGGGCGGCGCTTGCCACCTCCGGGACGGCGCTGCAAGCCCTGTTAAGGAATCCCCTCGCCGAGCCCTACGTTCTTGGCATCTCGAGCGGCGCGGCGCTCGGAGCGATCGTGGCGCTTTGGATCGGCGGGCGCATCGCTCCCGCCTCTCCGCTCGCGGCGTTCCTCGGGGCGCTCGCCACGACGACGTGGGTTTATTTTCTCGGCCGCCGCGGTGGGCGGCTGGCCAGCTACACGCTGGTGCTCGCCGGAGTGGTCACCGCGTCGTTCCTCTCGGCGGCCATTCTTTTCGTTCTGACGATGCTCTCCACGCGCGATGTGCGGGGCATGGCCTTCTGGCTTATGGGCGATCTGAGTGTGGTGACAGAGGCGCAACTTCGCATGTTATTCCCGCTGGTAGTTCTGGGCTTCGCCGCCCTGTACGCATTTTCCAAGGACTTGAATGTCCTGTTGCTCGGCGAAGAGGAAGCAGCGCACTTGGGGGTGAATGTGACGCGGGTCCAGACGGTCGTATATCTGCTGGCCTCGCTCCTGACCGGCATCGCCGTGGCGTTGAGCGGAGCGATCGGTTATTTGGGGCTCCTCGTGCCGCATCTTGCAAGAATGATCGTCGGCAGCGACCACCGCATGCTCTTGCCAACCGCAGCGCTGGGGGGTTCGATCGTGCTCGTGCTCTCGGATACGGTGGCGCGCACGGTCGTCGCGCCCAATGAGCTTCCCGTCGGCGCGGTAACGGCGGTGGCCGGCGCACCGGTATTCATCTATCTGTTGCGACGAACGGCCGGATAGGAGTTGTGGATCGTGAATTCTGAATGGCGTATTTGGAAATCTGAGATCTTCAATTTGGAATTTGAATTCAACGGGCAAGAGGGAAAAATAACTCGATGCAAACCGCGGAAAACGCGCCCGCTGGCGAGCGCCTGAGGACATTGCCAAGCGGCACGACGTTGCGCATTGAAGGCATTTCCTTTCGCTACTCGCACTTCGAGTTGGCCACTGCGAGTTTTGAGGCAGCCGCAGGGCAGTTGGTGGCGATTATCGGCCCCAATGGCTCCGGCAAATCGACCTTGCTTGAAGTAATCAGCGGGCATCTGCGGCCGGCCGCGGGCCGCGTTTGGTTGGATGGGGCGGACCTGCAACGGCTCTCCCCGCGCGAGCGCGCGCAGCGCGTCGGCTTGGCACGGCAGGAGACTATCCTCCTCTTTCCCTTCACGGTGCGCGAGTTCGTGCGCCAGGGCCGCCACCCGCACCTGGGCCGCCACTTGTTCGAAACGGAAGAGGATGAGCGGTGGGTGGAATGGGCGCTGGAGAAAACCAATCTGAAGACCTTTGCGCCGCGCGGCATTCTGGAAATCAGCAGCGGCGAATTCCAGCGCGCGGTGCTGGCACGCACGCTTGCGCAGCGGCCGCAACTGGTGTTGCTTGACGAGCCCACGGCCAACCTTGATATCGGTTATCAGATCGAAATGTTTCGCCTGCTGCGCGATGTGACGCTTTCCGAGGGTTGCATCGCGGTGATTGTTACCCACGAGCTGAATCTCGCCGCTGAGCTTGCCGACTACGTCCTTCTGCTCGAATCAGGACGCTGCCTGCGCCAAGGCACGCCCGAGCAGGTCTTCGATGCGGAATTGCTCAGCCGTGTCTTTCGCACTCGCGTCTTCGTTGATCACAATCCCACGAGCGGCCGTCCACGCGTTACCTGGAGCGCGCTTTAGGCGCCGGGTGACGGGATTGGGAACCAGGAAACGGCAGCGAGCAGCATCAACGGTTTCGAACTCCTTGCAGGTGCCCCGCGGTTCTGATAACTTCCAGCCCCGATCCTGGATCCCTCATATTCCCTGGCACGAAGGAGCGTGACATGGTGGATTCCCTACAAGATTCTGCTAGAGGAAACAGCAAGAGCGGTATCAGCCGCCGGCGGTTTATCGCCGGCACCGGCGCCGCCCTCTCGTTCACAATGATGAAGCCGGAACTGGTTCGCGGCACGGCCGCGAATTCCAAAATCACTCTTGGTATTGTCGGTTGTGGCCAACGCGGAATCTGGATCGCGGGGCTGTTCGTGAAGCACGGCGGCTATCAAGTGACTGCCGGGGCCGATTACTTTCAGGAACGAGTGGATGAGCTCGGGGCGAAATTCAATGTCCCGGCCGAGCGGCGCTACACCGGTCTTGCCTGCTACCGCAAACTGCTGGAGAGCAAAGTGGATGCGATCGCCATCGAGAGCCCGCCCTACTTCCATCCCGAACAGGCCGGAGCAGCCGTGGATGCCGGCGTCCATGTTTTCCTGGCCAAGCCTGTTGCGGTGGATGTCCCCGGATGCCAGAGCGTCGAAGAAAGCGGAAGGAGAGCGACCGAGAAGAAGCTCTGCTGCCTGGTTGATTTCCAGACGCGCACCGACCCCTTGTATCAGGAAGCGGTGCAGCGGGCCCAGCGCGGTGATATCGGCCGCATCGTGTGCGGCGAGGCCACGTACATCGCCAATATCCCTTGGACGCGGCAGATTCGGGAGCTGGAGGCCGACCCGACGAATCCTGAGCGGCAACTGCGTGCCTGGGGGCTCATCCGGGCACTTTCGGGGGACGTCATCACGGAACAAAACATTCACTCGATTGATGTCGCCACGTGGATTCTCGATCAGGCGCCCGTGAGCGCCTACGGCACCGGAGGCCAGAAGGGCCGCACGGTCGGAGACTGCTGGGACCACTTCTCCGTGATCTTCAGATTCCCAAATGATGTGATTGTGAGCTTCTGCTCCAAGCAGCTTGGCGCCGGTTGGGACGATATCCTCTGCCGCATGTATGGCACCGAAGGTACAATCGACACGCACTACTTCGGGGAGGTTTCGATTCGGGGCAAGTATCCGTACCCAGGCGGCAAGACCGATAACCTCTATGCCAACGGGGCCATTCGCAACATCGGTACGTTTTACGAGAGTGTCACCAAGGGCAATTTCTCGAATCCCACCGTCGCCCCCAGCGTACGGAGCAATTTGACGACGATCCTCGGCCGCACGGCCGCGTATCGCCGCCAGGAGGTGACCTGGGAGGAAATGATCCGGTCCCAGGAGCGCTTCGAACCCAACTTGAAAGGCTTGAAGGCGTAACCGCGTCGGGCAGGAAGAACGTTATGGGCCAAATTAGGGAGCCCCGATCTAGTCAGGACGACGGAGAATCCCTCTCGGCTGATTCTTTCCGAATGCAGATTCTTCACTCCGCGTTGCTCGGTGTAGCCCTGCCGTCCGCTGAGTATGAGGCGATGCTCTTCGCACCTGGAACGAAATACGGAGGCAACAAGATGAAACGGCGACAAATGACGCGACGCGAGATGCTTGGGGGCCTGGCTCTGGGAAGCCTCGCGTTGAAGATTGCGAGGCTCCAAGCCGCCACGTTAGGGTGGATCAAGATCGGTGCGTGTGATTGGACGATCGGCAAGCGCACCGATCCGACCTCTCTCCAACTGGCCAAGGAACTGGGCCTCGACGGTGTGCAAGTAGATCTCGGACACTGGAAGGAGGACCTGCCGCTGCGCAAACCGGAACTCCAAAAGAAGTATCGCGAGATGGCGCAGCAGACCGGCGTGCCGGTGGCTTCGCTCGCGCTCGGATCACTTAACGAAATACCGCTGAAGGCCGACCCGCGCGCCGAGCAGTGGGTTTCCGACAGCCTCGATGTTGCGAAGGCCCTGGGCGTTACCGTCGTCCTCGTGCCCTTCTTCGGCAAAGGCGACTTGCGCGATGACAAGCCGGGAACGGACGCGGTGGTCGCCGCCCTCAAGCGCGTCGCGCCCCGGGCGGAAAAGGCGGGCGTCATCCTCGGCCTCGAAAGCTGGCTGAGCGCCGAGCAGCACGTCGCGATTATCGAACGTGTCGGCTCGTCCGCGGTGCGAGTCTATTACGACGTCGGCAATTCGCAAAAGGCGGGATACGACATCTTCAAGGAGATCCGTTGGCTTGGCAAGCGCATCTGCGAGTTCCACGCCAAAGACAACGACGATCTCTACGGCAAAGGGTCGATGAACTTTCCGGAGGTCCGCCAGGCCATGGCCGACATCGGCTACAGCGGCTGGATCCACATTGAAGGCACCACCAAGCCGCTCGGGCCCGTCGAGAGCACCCGCTACGATTTGAATTACCTGCGCGGCATTTTCAAGCCAACGGCATGACCGCCGCTCGCAGCGGGCGCCCAGGCAGAGAGGAGAATTCCGCTATAATAGCGGCAGTTGCCTCTACGGAGGGCGGGAGCGTTTCTTATTTCCGACAAGGAAAGTATCAAGCCATGCCGGTGGATGTTGAGGTGCGACCCAAATACGAGGCGGTCATAGGGCTGGAGGTGCACGTCCAGCTTCTGACGCAATCGAAGATTTTCTGCGGCTGCTCGACGCGCTTTGGCGACCCGCCCAATTCCAACACGTGTCCGGTCTGTCTGGGTTTGCCGGGCGCGCTACCGGTGCTCAATCGCCAGGCGGTCACGATGGCGATGAAGGCGGCGATGGCGCTCAATTGCACGATCAATCCGCGCTCGCGCTTCGCGCGCAAGAATTATTTCTATCCCGACCTCCCCAAGGGGTATCAGATTTCCCAGTACGACGAGCCGCTCGCCGAGCATGGCTGGATCGACATCGAGGTGGAAGGAAGGCGCAAGCGCATCGGCATCACACGCGTGCACTTGGAAGAGGATGCGGGCAAGTCCCTGCACGAAGGTTTTCCGGACTCGGATCGGAAATCCTATATCGACCTCAACCGCACCGGCGTGCCGCTGATTGAGATCGTTAGCGAGCCGGACATTTCGACGCCCGAGGAGGCCTACGACTACCTGACGCGGCTAAAGACGATCATGCTCTATCTCGAGGTCTCGGACTGCAACATGGAGGAAGGCAGCCTGCGCGTGGACGCCAATGTCAGCGTGCGCCGCGCGGGGGCGACGGCGTTTGGCACGAAAACGGAAGTGAAAAACCTGAATTCCTTCCGCTTCCTGCAAAAGGCGCTGGCCTACGAGATCGAACGTCAGATCGAGATCGTGGAGAGCGGCGGGGAAATCACGCAGGAGACTCGTCTCTACGACAGCCGCGAAGGACGCACTTACGGCATGCGTTCGAAAGAATACGCGCACGACTACCGATATTTTCCCGAGCCGGATTTGCTTCCGCTGGTCATTAGCGACGCGTGGAAGGAGGAAATCCGTCGGTCGCTGCCGGAGCTGCCCGAGGCACGCAAGCAGCGATTCATCCGCGACTACGCCTTGCCGGAGTACGATGCGGGCCAATTGACGTCGTCGAAACTCCTTGCCGACTATTTCGAAGAGGTCGCCCGGACTTCGGGGGAGCCCAAGCTCGCGGCTAACTGGGTGTTGAGCGAATTGATGTATTTGCTCAAGGAATCCGGCCGGGAGATAGAGCGATCTCCGGTTTCAGCTCAGAACCTCGCGGAGCTGATCTCGCTCGTGAAGCAGGGAACAGTCTCCGGCAAAATGGGGAAAGACATTCTCGCGGCGATGTTTACCTCGAGCATGACCGCCCGTGAGGTGATGGCGGCGCAAGGCCTGGCACAGATCAACGATCCCGAGAAGATCGCCGCGGTGGCGCGCGAGATTATGGCCGCCCATCCCAGGCAGGTTGAGCAGTACCGGGGCGGCAAGATCGCCACCCTGGGATGGTTCGTGGGCCAAGTGATGAAGGCCACGCGCGGCCAGGCGAACCCCCAGCTCGTGCAGGACGTACTGAAGAAAGAACTCAGTCCCTAGACCCATCGGGCTGAGGCCAGCATCGCCTCGCCCTAGCGGCGCGAGAAAGGACTATCCCATGCTCGCCATCGACGACAAGGCTCCGGATTTCTCATTGCCGTCGCACACGGGAGAGAAGGTCAGCCTGAAAGATTTCAAGGGCAAGACGCTCGTTCTCTATTTCTTTCCCAAAGCGGACACGCCCGGCTGAACCAGTGAGGCGAACCAGTTCCGGGATGCCAAAAAAGAACTGGACAAGCTGAATGCCGCGGTGCTCGGCGTGAGCGGCGACACCGTGGATGAACTGAAGAAGTTCCACGCTAAACACAAACTCAATTTTCCGCTGGCCGGTGATACCTTGCACAAGACGCTGGAGGCTTATGGCGTCTGGCAGGAAAAGGTGATGTACGGAACGAAGAAATGGAAAATTGTGCGCACCACGTACATCATCGGCACGGACGGCAAAGTCAAACAAGTATTTCCCAAAGTCAAGGTGGAAGGCCACGCTGCCGCCGTGCTCGCAGCGCTGAAGGCTTGAATCCTCGGGCTTCCGGCTTCGCGGTCCAAGCCGGGGGCAGGCGCGGAGGGAAAGCCGCGCCCATCCCAGCGTGATCTGAGGGCGCACGGGGAGAGGCGTCCCTTGCGAGGCCGTCACCAGCCGGAGGCCATGTGAGTCTGCTTCTCAACCGCTTTCGCCGCCCTTTGCTCCATCTTCTTGCCGTCAGCCTTCTTACTCCTTCTGCACTTCTCGCGCGAGTTGCAGCCGACCCCAGCCAGGCTTTTGACAAGATCGAGGTAATGATCCCGATGCGCGACGGGGTGCGGCTCAATACCGAAATCTACGTGCCGAAGAAGCGTGGTGAATCGCTCCCTATTCTGATCACCCGCACGCCGTACGGCTTGGGGCACGATGAGAAAGGATTCCATTCGTTTCTGAGCGGCGGCTACCAGGAACTGGCGGACGAGGGATTCATCTTCGTCTTTCAGGATATTCGCGGCCGTTACAAATCGGAGGGTCAGTTCGTGATGCTGCGATTGCCGCGAGATCCGCGCGACGCGCAGTCGATCGACGAAGGCACCGACGCTTATGACACCATCGAGTGGCTGCTGAAGAACGTCCCCAACCACAACGGGCGCGTGGGGATTCTGGGAATCTCCTACGGCGGCTGGCTGACGATGATGGCCACGATCGAGCCGCATCCCGCCCTCCGGGCGGCGTCCGAGCAGGCTTCACCGGCTGATATGTTCCTCGGTGACGATTTCCATCACAACGGCGCGTTCCGGCTGAGCTATGGCTTCGAATACGCGACCCGAATGGAAACAGGGAAAACAAACTTCTCCTTCGCCTTCGACCAAGCAGACACTTTCGAGTGGTATCTGGATCTCGGGCCCCTCTCCAATGTCAACCGGAAATACCTCAAGGGGGCGATTCCCACTTGGAACGACTTTGTCGCCCACCCGAACTATGACGAGTTCTGGCAGAAACAGGCAGTCGCCCCCTACTTGCGCGAAGTGTTGGTGCCCAATCTGAATGTGGCGGGCTGGTTCGATCAAGAGGATTTCTACGGCCCGCTGAAGATCTACGAGACCTTGGAAAAACACGACTCCCAGAAGCGGAATTTCATCGTGATCGGCCCTTGGAATCATGGGGGCTGGGCACACGGTGAGGGCCGCAAACTCGGCCCGATCGACTTCGAAAGTGACACTGGGCGTTACTTCCGCGAGAAAGTCCAGGCTCCCTGGTTTGCCTACTGGCTCAAGGACAAGGGCGCGCTGCCCTTGCGCGAGGCGCTCACATTTGAGACGGGCGCGAACGCTTGGAAGGCGTCCGACCAGTGGCCGCCGGCCCCGACGACGCCGCGCAAGCTCTACTTCCAGCGCGATGGCCGGCTTGGGTTCGAACCTCCGGGGGAGGCGGGAGAGGGAGCGTTCGACAGTTACCTCTCCGATCCGGCCTATCCGGTTCCCTATCGTCGCCGCCCGGTTGAACCGACATATCCGTTTGCAGGCTGGCCGCAATGGCTCGTCGAAGACCAGCGCTTCGTCCATATGCGGCCCGATGTGTTGACCTGGGAAAGTGAGCCGCTGCGAGAAGACCTGAGCATTGCTGGTGATATCGTCGCGAAACTCTTCGCCTCAACCTCCGGCAGCGACTGCGATTGGATCGTCAAGCTCATCGACGTCTATCCCGAGGACTACCCTAAAGAGCCGGCAATGGGCGGGTATCAGCTAATGATCGCGAGCGAGGTGTTCCGCGCTCGCTTCCGAAACAGCTTTGAGCATCCCGAACCCGTTACTCCTCATCGGGTGGCTGCCTACACGATTGGTCTCCATAGCCACCACCACCGCTTTTTGAAAGGCCATCGTGTTATGGTCCAGGTGCAGAGCACCTGGTTCCCACTCATTGATCGCAACCCCCAGAAGTACGTTCCCAACATCTTCAAGGCGGCGGCATCGGACTTCCAGAAAGCGACGCAGCGAATCTATCGCAGCCGGCGGCATCCCTCCCACGTCGAAATCGCGGTGGCGAAAAACTGAGTTGGCACTTGGCACCCCAAGGCGGAGGGCTTCACGGGGGGTGTGCCGAAGGAGGTCAACGTTCCGGCTGGAGGCGAGAGGCCAGCGCAAGTTGGAGCAACATCTCGGGCTTGGCCCCGGGCGGACCAAGGATGAGGTTATCGATCAACCGCGCGCACCCCACCCGGGCTGCGACCAGCGCAACGCAGCCTGTGAGGACCTGCTTGACCGGCTGGAGTGAGAGGGGATCCACGATGGCCACGTAGTCGAGCTGGGCGCGTGGTTCGACTTCAAAGACATATCGCATTTCCTCCAGCAGCTTACCAGCGTCTGTCTGGCCCGCCTGAGCCAGCTCCTCCGCGCGGCGTAGGCTGCGATAAAGAACTGTGGCAACTTGCCGCTCCTCCGGGGTCAGATAAGCGTTCCGAGAGCTCATGGCCAACCCGTCGGGTTCCCGCACGGTAGGGCAGATGACGAGCCGCGTATCCAGGTTCAAATCCTCCACCAATCGGCGGATGATCACGGCTTGCTGAAAATCTTTCTGGCCGAAATAGGCGACGTTGGGCTCGACGATGTTGAGGAGCTTAAGGACGATCGTAGCCACGCCTCGAAAGTGCCCCGGGCGCGAGGCGCCTTCCCATTGTGCGGCCGTCGGACCCGGAACGACATACGTTTCAAATCCGGGCGGATACATTTCCTCGTCGGGGGGCGCAAAGACCGCTTCGACTTCCAACCCGCGCAGAAGTTGGAGGTCGCGGTCGAGGGCCCGCGGATAGCGCGAAATATCCTCGCCGGGACCAAACTGCGTCGGATTCACAAAGACCGAGACGACGACCACATCGCACTGATTCCGGGCCTCGCGCACTAGCCGCAGGTGGCCCTCATGCAGCGCGCCCATCGTGGGCACGAGCCCCAGGGATTTTCCCGCCGTGCGTGTTTGCCGGACGAATCCTCGCATCTCGTCGATGGTCGAGATCAGCCGCATGGGAGAAGTAGGGACGCCGAAGGTTGAACGGCGAAGGGCGCAGGCCAGCCTCCGCCCTTCAAACCTTGTCCTTGGCCCTCTCAATCGTGGTCCATTTCTCGAATTGCTCGCGCAAGCTCGCGGACCAGTGATACGACTCCGCGTCGCTCGGGAAGCGGCCCGCCCGCACATCATCTCGATAGCGATTGATGGCATCGTGCAGGGTCTGGCCAATATCGGCGTAGCGACGCACAAACTTGGGGGAGGGTTGCAGTGCAAGGCCGAGGAGGTCGTGAAGGACGAGGATCTGGCCGTCGCAGTCGGGGCCGGCGCCGATGCCGATCGTGGGAATCCGCAGTCGCTCCGTTATCGTTGCGGCGAGCTCGCGCGGGATGCTCTCCAGCACGAGCGCGAATGCTCCGGCGTCTTCCACGGCTAGCGCGTCGGCAATCAGATCGCTGGCGGATTCGAGCGTTTTACCCTGCACGCGATAGCCCCCCAAACTGTGCACCGACTGCGGTGTCAGGCCGATATGGCCCATCACGGGGATCTCCGCATCAATCATGCGACGGATCAGCGTGGCGCGTTTGCGACCGCCCTCGATCTTCACGGCCTCCGCGCCATCCTTCAAGGCTCGAATGCCGGCACGCAGGCCGTCACTTTCGGAGGCATGGTAGGTCCCGTAGGGGAGGTCGACGACGAGGAGCGCCCTGCGCGCGGCGCGCCTGACCGCCCGCAAGTGATGCAGCATCTCCTCCAGGGTGACGGGAACAGTCGAGTCATACCCTAACACTACCTGGGCGAGGGAATCGCCGACCAGGATCACATCTACCCCGGCCTCATCCACGAGTCTTGCGATCGGATAATCATAGGCGGTCAGGCAGACGATGCGTTCGCCGCGGAGTTTGCGGTCGAGGATGAGGGGAATAGTGATTTTGCTCACGGCCTCGGGTTTGGGGTCCATGGCGTTGCCTCCGCTATTTCAAATCTCGAGTCTCAAATCCTGCACTTCGGATTTCACTATCAGGCAAAAGGCACCGTACAGCGCCCCGCTAGCCTTAATGAAAACTGGGAGTGCGCTTCCGTGCCCTCGCAATCCACAATCGCAAACAGGAAGACCCTTTCTGCGGCAGGACTCTTCACTGGCGTTCCTCGTGCCAGTGTGCGAAGGCCTCCCGGCCTTCACTCGCCTGCACAGAAAGGGTCTCGCCTTCTTCACGCCCTTGCGGCGCGGGCTGCAAGGGATCCCATTCCATCATCGTCTCCGTCTCGGTCCGCCCCGGCGGATCCAAGCGGTAGGAAATATCGCGGGGGTTGCACCGGCTCATTCAGCCGGAGGAGCAGTTCCCGCCAGTCCTCGTTCCGGTCAACCAAGTCGATCTCGGACGTATCCACGACCAGCAGGGTGCTTCCCCCATAATGAAAGAAAAAGAGCTGCTACCCTTCGACGCACTTCTTTCAAATACGCAGCGGAGATCTGATGGCCCTTTCCATGTTCTTCTTGGCTATGCGCCGCCGCAGCGTCTCCGGCTTCGCCTGTAAGTATACCACCAAGTCGGGTGCCGGCACCTGTTCCGCAAGCTGCCGGAAAAACGGGTTGTGAAGCTTGAGCTCGGCATTGCCGAGGTTCATATACGCAAAAATCTTGTGTTTCAAACAGGTAGTCACTGACGATCGTCCGCTGCGGCTATATGCCAGATCCAAGGCCAGCCGTTGTTGATAGCGGCGCAATAGGCGGGACATCTGGGCTTGGAACGCCGATCCCGGCTTGCCCTGCCAGAAATCGGCAAGGAAAGGGTGTCCTCCACGTCGCGCAAGCGCACTGCCCCCCGTCCGCGATTTACCATTCACGATTCAGTCTTGATGCGCAGAACTTGGCTCTTGTCGGAGGTGTCGTTCAACATCTCTGAGACGGTTCGCTGCGTCACCGGGTGCCGCAAGTTGGGAGCCAGTTCGCACAAGGGGACGAGGACGAACCTCCGTTCTGCTATTCGTTCATGCGGAATTGTCAGTGTCGCCGAGCGAACCACGGCGTTCTCGTAGAACAGGATATCGAGGTCAATGGACCTTGGCCCCTTGGAGACCACACGATTCCGGCCCAGCTTGCGCTCCAGGGACCGCAGCACTTGCAACAGCCGGAGGGGCATCAGGTTCGTCTTGACCTCGGCGACACAATTGACAAACCACGGCTGGCCATGGAAGTCCACGGGTTCGGTCCGGTAAAAGGATGAGACCCGAACGATTTCAATCCCCGCCAGGCTGAGTTCGTTCAACGCGCAGCGAAGATTTTCCACCCGATCGCCGAGATTTGACCCGAGCGAGAGGAAAACCCGCTTCATTGTGCTCACTCGCATGCAATGCGGGGGCGGCTTGGCGGCGAGGGCAGCGTGTTCCAGGCCAAGGGCTGCGGGCGCAAAAGCTCAGTCCCCCACCACAACATCAATGCCGATGGCGTCGTGGTCGGAGAGCGGCACGGCGCGCCCCTCGCGGAGATCGTGGACCACGACAGGATTCTCGCAGCGCAGGCCGCGCGTCGCAAACCAATCGATCTTGAGGGGGCACTTTCCCCCGTGTTCGCGCAGCGCCCAGCGAATAAACGGGAAGCACCAGGCCGGCACCCACTCACCGAGGTTCTGGCGCGTCTTCGCATCGTTCACATCGTATGAAATGGTGTGCTCACCGAGTCGGTTGCAACGGCGATAGTCAAACCCATGCTGCTCCAGTGATCTGAACAGCTCACGCTCGAAGCGGCGGTAAGGATGAAGATAATGGTTGCGGATCACGTAGTCGACGCCCATGAGCACCCTGAGCCAGAACCCGACGATGGAGTGGAAGGCGCGTGAAGAATTATAGGTGGTGGTATTCCAATCGCCGCCCAGGATCACCGGCCCCTCCGCGCCCACATTGTCGAGTACATCGCCCATCTGTTCGGCGCGGTGGCGCTGGGTGGAGTTGGCATCGAGGTGGAGACAAACCGCGGTGAGAGAGAATTGCGGCAACTGGATCTGGGCGGCAAGGGCCGTCTGCCGGCCGATGCGCTTCTCGCGGCCAGCTATCTTATCGATCCCGTTCCGGAGATGAATCGCGCGTACCTCGCCAATGGGGTAGCGGCTGAGGATGGCGTTCCCGTGCAGGCCCAGATCGTTCGTCCCCTGCGTTTCGTATTCGACCCCAGAACCTTTTGTGAGATTCAGATAGCAAGGCACAAAGGCAAAGTGCATGCCGAGTTCGGCGGCGAGTTCGCGAGCCACGGCGCGATTGCGCGAGCGTGCCATTCCGATGTCCGTCTCCGTGAGCAGAAAGACGTCTCCGGTTTTCAGGTACGCATGCGTGCGCAAAGCCTCCAACTGGCCTTCAAACTCGATCCCCCGCTCCAAGTTCCAGGCGATGAAACGATAGCGCGAACGGGGAAGGGAAACGCCGGCGCTGAAATCACCGCGCTCCGGGGTATCGAGGACAGCGGCGATCGCTTTTTCGAGCGAACTGTAGATGGGATGGGCATGCAGCTCCGCCGTGGACCGGCATTGCGCAAGCTCGGGCAAGTGCGGGGCGATCCGCTCGCGGATGACCCGATAGGTATCGTCCACAGAGGCAAGCAATTCTTTCTGCTCCAACATGACGGGGCCCGCAGATCGCGCGCCCCGTGTCGCGATCAGTCGAAAAGCAATTGGTCCCGTCTAGGCGGCGCTATGCCCAGATGGTGGTAGGCCGCCTCGTTGGCTTTGCGCCCGCTCTTCGTCCGGCTGATGAAGCCCTGCTGCAGCAGGTAGGGTTCCACCATGTCCACCAGCGTATCCACTTCCTCGTTCAGGGTGGCGGAAATGGCCTCGACGCCCACAGGCCCACCGTGGTACATGCGGATGATCGTCGCCAGGAAGTTCCGATCCAGGTCGTCGAGGCCCAATTCGTCCACGCCTTCGAGCTGCAGTGCCTCGCGCGAAACCGACGCCGTGAGGACGCCGTCAGCCTTGACCTCGGCGTAGTCGCGCACGCGCCGCAACAGCCGGTTGGCAATGCGCGGAGTGCCGCGCGCCCGGCGGGCGATTTCGCCGGCCGCGCTCGCTTCCAAGGGCGCGCCCAGGATGCGGGCCGAGCGCTGAATGATTTGCTCAAGTTCGGCCGCCGAATAGAAATCCAGATGGAAAAACAAACCGAAACGGTTGCGCAGTGGCGCAGAAAGCGTACCCGCCCGCGTCGTGGCACCCACCAGAGTGAACTTCTTCAAAGGAATGTTGATGGTCTTGGCAAACATTCCCTTATCCACGACAAAGTCCACCTTGAAGTCCTCCATCGCCGGGTAGAGGAATTCCTCGATATTCACCGGCAAGCGGTGAATCTCATCAATGAAAAGAATGTCGCCTTCCGTGAGGTTGGTGAGGATGCCCATCAGATCGCCGGTCCGTTCGAGGGCGGGCCCGGACGTGGTCGTGATCTTCGATTTCATGGCGTTGGCGATGATGTAGGCGAGCGTGGTTTTGCCCAAACCGGGCGGACCATAGAACAGTGTGTGCTCGAGCGCTTCACCGCGCTTGCGAGCCGCCTCCAGAGCGATCGAGAGCTTCTCGACAACTCTCTTCTGTCCGACGTACTCATCGAGCGTGGGCGGCCGAAGAGTGCGGTTGAAGCTCTCTTCTTCTTTCGAAATCAGGTCCGGCGATACCAAACGGACTCGGGGCATAGGAAATGTTCAAAGTCGAAATTGACTCGTGAACAAGGAACAGTGAACAGATGAAACGAGACTACGAGCCGGTTCAATTCCCTTACTTGGCGAGGGGCAATTTCACCGTTCACCATTCATAATTGCGCAGCAGTCGACTGCTGCTCAAAAACTCTTCGCAAGAAGTCTTCGACCGTCTTGATGTTCTTGTGGCGGGCAAACGTCGCTTCCACTACGCGCTGGGCCTCGCTTCGCGAGTACTCAAGTTGCGTCAGGACTTGAATAGCCTCCTGCTTCAGTTCCGAGGGAGACTCGCTTTCCAGGGCGAGCGGCTCCTCCTTGTGGGCCAGCGCAAACTTGGCCATCCTGCCCCGCAGTTCCATGACGATACGTTCTGCGGTCTTTTTCCCTACATAGGGCAGCCCCTCGAGAAACAGGGTGTCGCCGCGCTCGATGGCTTGGGCGATCTCGTTGAGCGGCCGAACCAGGCATTTTAGCGCCTTCATGAATCCCACGCCGGGTACGGTAGTGAAGACCTCGAAGAACTCGCGGTCGAGAGGATCCAGGAATCCGACCAGTTTCGGCGTCAAGTGGCCACCCCCCACGGCGCCATCGATGTAGTCAATGGTATAAAGCGTCAGGGGATTGGGCCTCGCCTCCGGGGGGATTTGCCGCAACCGCGAAGCGATTCCCGAGGGCACAAACACTTCATAGCAGAGCGCGTTGACCCGCACGAGGAGCACATTGCGCTGGATCCGCTCGTAGAGCACTTCGCCCGTGATTTCGGAAATCAGAGTATTTCTCCTTACTGGGGGCGGTCCCTGGCTCCCGGCGGGAGGCCGGAGCCCTCCCCTACTGCCGTCGGTCCGGTCGGCATGTCGTGTTTACATAGCACATCGCAGCGGCGAGCGCATCGGCAACGTCCGGCGGATGGGGAGCCCGGGCCAGATGAAAGATTTGTTGCACCGAACGTTGCACCTGCTGCTTGCTGGCGTTGCCGTTGCCTGTGACGGCCTGCTTGATGCGCTTGGCGGAGAAGCTCAGGACAGGAACTCGCGCCAGGCGCGCCGCCAGGCAAATCACGCCGCGTGCGTGGCCCATCAGGATCGACGTGCGGGGGTACTCCGTGTGACTGTATATCTCCTCGAGGCACATCGTCTGGGGCCGGAATTCCTTGATCACTTCGCCCAGTTCCGAAAAGAGGGCCTCCAAGCGCACGGGCAAATTGCCCCCATTGCTGCGCGGCAGGCGGATGACCCCCGCTTCCAGGAGCGTGACGTCGTGGCCCCGGCATTCGATCACGCCGTAGCCGGTCAAGTTCAACCCCGGATCAATGCCGATGATGCGCCTCACGCTGCCAGTGCTCTTCGCCATCACGTGGATTGTAGCATTGGACGCAACCATTGCGCTGGCAAGGATACGTGGCCGAGGGGGTGCATCGCCTAGCGCGGCGTGGCGTCGGGCAGGCCGCCATCGACGGGGATGGTGGCCCCGGTCGTGGGCGTCTGGCGGGTGGCAAAGAAGAGGACGGCTTTGGCCACATGCCGGGCGGTGACCGTGGCCTTCAGGAGGTTTCGCTGTCGGTAGTATTCTTCAAGGCCCTTTTCGTTGAGGCCGCGGGCGCGCATGCGGTCGGGGCCGACCTCCGCCCAAAGCCCGGACCTGCGCCCGCCGTGCGAGAAAACCGCGTCGGGGGCCACCATATTGACCCGCACGCCGAGCTCCGCCAGCTCCAAGCTGGCGATCCGCGCCAGTTGGTGTGCGGCGGCTTTCGTCGCGCTGTAAGCGCCGAATTGGCCTCCCGGCGAAAAGACGTTTTTGGTCGAAATCAGGATGATGTCGCCCCCGGTTCCTTGCTGCTTGAAGTGTCGTCCCGCCTCGCTGATAACGGTGAGGGTCCCTTCCGTGTTCACTCGTTCGAGTTTGCGAAACGCGTCGAGATTCAGTTCCGCCAGCGACGAGACCAGCGCCATGCCGGCATTGGCGATCACCAGGTCCACACCGCCCCAAGTGCGGATCACTGCCTGGAATGCCGCTGCCACAGAAGCCGGGTCAGTTACGTCGAGCCCTGCACCCATCACTTGATGGGGGAAGCGGGCCCGCAGCTCTTCCACCAGGCTGTCCAGTGCTTGGCCGGGCAGGTCGGTCACGGCCACGTGGCAACCTTGCTCGAGAAGCCCCTCGGCAATGCCCGAGCCGATGGCGCCGGCGGCGCCCGTGATGATGGCCACCTGCCGCGCCAGCGGTAGTTCTGCTGAGCTTCCCAGCTTGGCGTGCTGGAAAGTGTGATACTCCATCTCGAAGAGTGCGTCCTCCGGCAGACCCTCGTAACTTCCCAGGGCGGCGACCTTCGCCTTGACCGCCAGCGTGTGGGCAGTGATGTCACGAGCGATCCCTGCCTCCTTGGCGTCTTTCCCTGCGCAGAGGGCGCCCAGACCCGGCAGAAGCACCACGCGGGGCAGGGGATCCAAGCGGACGAGTCCCTTCGGAATGCGCGCCGAATTGCGCGCGACGTACGCGGCGTACTGCGCAGAGTACGCCTGGATCGCCGTCCCCAATTGGTCCCGCAACTTCGCCTCATCGTCGTACGCCGGTCGGTCGATCCAGAGCGGAAACGCTTTGGTGCGAATCAGGTGATCCGTTGTCAACGGCGGGGTCAAGGCCAGTTCGCGCGCGCGCTCCGATGCAAGGAAGTCGAGCATCTCGCGCGTGACAAGCGGCTGGAGGATCACACGCCGAAAGGGACGATCCGGATCCTCGGAGCGTTCGGCGAGGAGGCCACGCAGGATGGGCGCCACCTTCGTGAGACGCTCATGGGTGACATCGACCGCCGTCGGCATATGGACCGATACAGATCGCCGGGCGCGCCGGGCGAAAAACGCCTCAGCCCTCGAAACAAATTCGATC
>Ga0073934_10003759_pt1 | contig 26995 bp, 24 predicted proteins | sample LarsenN4metaG_FD_76834 | JGI IMG/M metagenome (GOLD analysis project Ga0073934, IMG submission 76834) | Hot spring sediment bacterial and archeal communities from British Columbia, Canada, to study Microbial Dark Matter (Phase II) - Larsen... ... | reverse complement strand
GCACCACGGCGCCGCCGTCGGTGGAGGCGAGCGCCACGTCGGGCAGCGCGCAGCCCGAAAGATGCGCCGCGGCACCGTCGTCCTCCGGCGCCGGGATCTTCGACCAGTCCACGCCCATCAGGTTCGCCTGCGTCATGTCACATGCTCCGTGTGATGCCGCCGTCAACCCGGATGTTCTGGCCGGTGACGTAAGAGGCCTGATCCGACAGAAGGAATGCAACGACGTTGGCGAGTTCCGCGGGCGTGCCGTAGCGACCGGCGGGGATGCGGGCGCGACGCTCGGCCTTCTCGGGCAGGCTGTCGAGGAAGCCCGGCAGCACCGCGTTGGCGCGGATGCCCTCTTTCGCGTGCGTGTCGGCGTAGAGCTTGATCCACGCCCCGAGAGCTGCGCGGAGCGTCGTCATCGGAAAATCCGGTTCCGGTTCGAAGGCGGCATAGGACGAGACGGCGACGAGGCCGCCGCCGCCCGCCTGCCGGAACAATGGTGTCACGAGGCGCGCAACCCGGACGACCGACAGGAACGCCATGTCGAGGCCCGTGTGCCAATCGGCATCGGTCAGCGCGAGGAGTTGCCCCTTCGGCGGATGGCCGGCGTTGACGACGGCGGCATCGAGACGGCCGAACTTCTCCGCCGTGGTGGTCACCAGCCGCGCGATGTCGTCCGGTTCGAGAAGGCTTCCTCGCACTGCGACGCCGCCGAGTTCCTCGGCCAGTTTGACCACACCCTCGCCGGGCGACAGGAGCCCGAGCTTGTAGCCGTCAGCCGCCAGCCGGCGGGCGATGGCGGCGCCGATGCCGCGGCCCGCGGCGGTGACGATCGCGACTTTGCTCATGTGAAATCCTTCCTGCGCAAGTGATACCGGCCTCGCTCGATGAATCCGAGCCCGCGATAGAGAGACTGGGCGGGTGCATTGGCGGCGACAACGCCGAGGGCCGCGGTCGTCGCACCCCGTTCGGCCGCCCACGCCATCGCCCCCACCATCGCCGTCCGCGCGACCCCGCGCCGACGGGCGGCGGCGGCCGTAGCGACGCACTCGATGATGACGATTGGCCCGACGAGCACAGCGAGTACCGTCGCGGCCACCCGGCCATCGACCATCGCGCCGACGAAGGCGCACGGCTGCGGCACACGATCGAGGATGCGCGGCGCCACCGTCCGTCGGTCGGGTGTGATGACGCTGGCGTAGACGTCGAACCACTCTGCACTCGGCCGCCGGGAAAGAACGATATCGCCGGGCATCGCCAAATCGGGTGCCGTCAGCTGGCGTACGAGCGTGGTGCAGGCATCGTAGGCTTCGTAACCCCGGCCGGCGAGAAACCGGTCGATGTCGCCGGGCACCGCGACATCGGTGATCTGGAAGCGCGCCGGCGCGCCGCGCGCCCGATAGCGCGCCTCGGCATCGGCGACCGCCGCTTCCATATCGAGACCCGGCTCGCCGAGGCATGAAACAGAATTGGCGCGGCCCGATCCCCCGCTGCTCGATCGCCAAAGCCACCCGCCGATGGAAGCCGTCTCGAGCGCCGGCCACGCGGTGACGGCCGCCCGTTCGATATCCGCGAGCGTTGGAACTTCGCCCGCCACCACTCACCCCTTCTCGCGCATCAGCCGCGCACGCTGGCGGTCCCAATCGCGCTTGGCGGTCGCAGCGCGGCGGTCGTGCAGCTTCTTGCCCTGCGCCAGGGCGAGGCGGATTTTCGCCCGGCCCCGTTCGTTGAAGTAGAGCTCGAGGGGCACCATCGTCATGCCCTGCCGCGTCGTCGCGATGGCGAGCTTGTGGATCTCCTTGCGATGGAGCAGCAGCTGCCGCGGCCGGCGCGGCTCGTGCTGGAAGAAGCGGCCCGCGGTCTGCAGTTCGGGAATGTAGGCGTTGATCAGGAAGATGCCGCCGTTCTCGATCGAGGCGTAGCTCTCGCCGATGTTCGCCTGACCCGATCGCAGCGACTTCACCTCGGTCCCGGTGAGCGCGATTCCCGCTTCGAACGTATCCTCGATCGCATATTCGAAGCGGGCACGGCGGTTCTCGGCAACCGTCTTGTGGCCCTTCGCCTTATCGGCCGCCATGGGTGTACTTTCGGTAAGGGTCGGCCGGCCCTGTTACTCGGCGGCCCGCGCCTGCAGGAGACCGGCGCTTTCGAGGGCGGCGTCGACGATCTTCTTCGTGGCCTCCGTGACCGGCGCCATCGGCAGGCGGACGTCCGGCAGGCAGAGGCCGAGCCGCGACGCGGCGTACTTCACCGGCCCCGGGCTTGTCTCGACGAAGAGAGCGTCATGCAGCGGCATCAGGCGATCCTGGATCGCGAGCGCCGTCTTGTAGTCTCCCGCCTGGCACTCGTTCTGGAACTTGGCACAGAGCGCGGGCGCCACATTCGCCGTGACCGAGATGCAGCCCTGGCCGCCGTGCACATTGAAGCCGAGCGCGGTCGCATCTTCGCCCGACAGCATCATGAAGTCGGGGCCGCAAGCGAGCCGCTGCTGCGACGCGCGCGCCATGTTTGCGGTCGCGTCCTTCACGCCGACGACGTTCTTCAGCGCCGCACAGCGCGCCATCGTCGCGACGCTCATATCGGCCACCGTGCGCGCCGGCACGTTGTAGAGCACGATCGGGATGTCGACGGCGTCGTTGATCGCCTTGATGTGGAGGTAGAGCCCTTCCTGCGTCGGCTTGTTGTAGTAGGGCATGACGATCAGCACCGCGTCGGCGCCCACCTGCCGGGAATACTCGGAGAGTTCGATCGCCTCGGCTGTCGAGTTCGAGCCGGCGCCCGCGATCACCGGCACGCGCTTGCGCGCGACCTGAACACAGATCTCGATGAGCCGCTTGTGCTCTTCCATCGAGACGGTCGGGCTCTCGCCCGTGGTCCCGACCGGCACGAGCCCGTGCGAGCCCTGCGAGATCTGCCACTCGATGAACCGCTCGTAGGCCGTCTCGTCGATGCGTCCGTCGGCACGGAATGGCGTGATGAGTGCCGGCAAGGACCCCTTGAACATGTGTTTCTTACCGGCTCGGCGCCTCTCGCTCGGCCCCACGCTGGCCTCGCTGTCGCGAGATCGCCGCGATGGTCGGGAAAGACGTGCCGGTCTCCCTGTGTGTTCGGTATCGTCGGGGCGACATTAGGCATTCGGCCGAGCGGTCGCAAGCGACGTGGAGCGCCGACCTGGGGCCAAACCACGCCCCCGGCAACCCTGGGCCGCGTGCTTCGGCCGCCTATATGCGCGTATATGTTGAACGGTGGACGCTACGGTGGGGAGCCCCGCATGACGCCGACACGACTTCTTCCCCTGCTGGCGCTGGCCGCCGGGCTCGCGGTCACCGGCACCGTCCGAGCGGAGCCGCCGGTACCGAAGACGGGCGCCGGGTCCGCCCTGGCCAAAGGAGCGGCCGCCACCTCGCCACCGGCAGCGGCACCGAAGCCGGAGGTGCCGGCGACGCCCGCACCCCGCCGGAGCGCCGCCGAGGCGCGCTATTTCGCCGAGATGGATCGCTTGATCGCGTCGGTGCGCGACACGACGCCCTCCGCCGAGGACCTGAAGCGCCTCGAAACCGTGACGCAACTGCTGTCGCGTCGGGAGACCGACAAGGCGATCCAGACCATCGCCGAGATCACCGACCCGACGAGCCGCAAGTTTGCCCACTGGTTCCGGATGCGCAGCGGTCAGGCGGAACTGCGCGAGATCCGCGCCTTCCTCGCCGAGAACCCGGGCTGGCCGGACGCCGACGCGCTGAATTCGCGCCTCGAAGAAAAGCTGCTCGCCGACCCGCCGCGCCTCGCCGACGTCCGCTCGGCCTTTCAGAACGGCGAGCCGCAGACGGCTGCCGGCTTCGCCGCCCTGGCCCGCGTCCACCTCGCCGCCGGTGACACGGAGAGGGCGCGAGGCTTTGCGCGCCGGGCCTGGACAGACCCGGACCTCTCGAGTGCCGAGGAAGCGCTCGTCGTCCAGCATCTCGCGAACCTGCTGACGCCGGTCGATCATCGCCTGCGCCTGGATCGGCTGCTCATCGACGACGAACGCTGGGCCAAGGACAGGATCGAGCGCGCCGCCGTCGTGCGCCGCCTGCTGCCACTCCTCGCGGACGTCGAGCGCAAGAAGGCGGAGGCGCGGCTCGCCGTCTTCCTCCGTGCCAAGAACGCGCGCGCCCTGCTCGACGCACTCCCGAAAGAGCAGACGACCGACTACGGCCTCGTCTTCCAACGCATCCAGGAAGCCCGGCGAGCCGATCGCGACGAGGAAGCTTGGCGCCTGATGCTGTCCGTGCCACCCGCGGCACCGTCGATCGTCAATCCGGACGGCTGGTGGTTCGAGCGCCGCGCCGTTGCGTACTCCGCGCTCGACTCGGGCCAGGCGAAGGTAGCCTACGACGTCGTCCGCGACGCCGGAACGCTCTCGGTCAATCCGCGCAAGGAGCAGACGTTCCTCGCGGGCTGGCTGGCCCTCCGTTTCCTGAACGATCCTCGCGCCGCCGCGCGTCACTTCGAGGACATGCGAAAGGCCGTCGACGGACCACTGAGCAGGGCCAAGGCGGAGTACTGGTCGGGACGGGCCGCCGAAGCCCTTGGCGATCAGACCCGGGCCCGCGAACACTTCACCGCCGCCCAGCGCTTCCCCGACACCTTCCACGGACAGCTGGCGATGGCGCGCATGGGAGCCGCGCGATCGTTCGCGTTCCCGCCGCCCGCACTACCGAACGCCGCGCAGGCCCGAGCCTTCGAAACGAGCGACGCCGTCCGCGCCGCCGTCGTCGCCCATAAGGCGGGTCTCGTGGGGCCGGCGCGAACGTTCCTCTTCCACCTCGCCCGCGGCGAACTCGGCAGCGAACCACACGCCGCCATGCTGGCGCATCTCGCAGAGGCGCTCGGCGATACGCAGGCCGCAGTTCGCATCGGCAAGGCTGCCATCGCCCGCGGCCACAACCTCGTCGTCTATGCCTATCCGACCCACCCGATGCCGGCCTACAAGCCGCTGCGCCAGCCGCCCGAGCCAGCGTTCCTGCTCGCGATCGCCCGCCAGGAGAGCGAGTTCAATCGCACCATCGTGTCGGGCGCCGGCGCGCGTGGCTTGCTGCAAGTGATGCCGGTCACCGCCAAGCACGTCTGTCGCGATTACAAGGTGAAGTGCGAAATCCCGCGCCTGCTGACCGACAACGCCTACAACGCCCAGATCGCGTCCGCCTACATCGCCGACCGGATGGACGAGTTCTCCGGCAGTTACGTCCTGACGCTCGCCGGTTACAATGCCGGGCCCGGTCGCGCCCGCCAGTGGATACGCCGTTTCGGCGACCCACGTGATCCGGCCGTCGACCCGATCGACTGGATCGAGCGCATCCCCTTCGAGGAGACGCGCGAGTACGTCGGCAAGGTGTTGTCGAACATCCAGGTCTACCGCGCGCGCCTCGGCGAGGAAGGCGGCCTGCGTATCGCGGCGGATCTGGCGCGAGCCCGCCGCACGGCCACGGCCGGCGAGGGCAGCGAACGGCCGACGCGCGCTGCCGCGCAGTAGCACGTATGCCGGCGCTTCCACCGGCGCCGTGAATCGCGCCCTATCACGCGCAGGTAACGATCGGCGCACGAAACAGGGGGCCGCGATGGGCGAAGCACGACGGATCAGGGTGCGGGACGGGCTCGCTCTCAACGTCGTCACATATCCGGCGGCCAGCCCGACCGGTGCTCGCCCCGTCGTGTGCCTGCCCGGACTGACCCGCAACGGTCGGGACTTCACCGAAATCGCGACGGCTCTCGCGCGCGGCACGGCCGGCCCCGCACGGACGGTCCACACGATCGATTTCCGCGGTCGCGGCGGCTCCGAATGGGACAAGGACTGGCGCAACTACACGGTGCCGACCGAGGCGCAGGACGTGCTCGATGTTTTCGCCGCCCTCGACCTCGATGCGCCCGCGATCATCGGGACGTCTCGCGGCGGCCTCGTCGCCATGGTCATGGCGGCCCTGCAGCCCGGCGCCGTCGGCCCCGTGGTGCTCAACGACGTCGGACCCGTCATCGATCCCGTCGGACTGTCACGCATCGCCGGCTACGTCGGCCGCACGGCAACGCCACCGACCTGGGACGAGGCAACGGCCGTCGTCGCAGCCGTCAGCCGCCGCGCTTTTCCTGCCGTTCCCGAAGACCGCTGGGCCGCCGTCGCGCGCCAACTCTTCAACGACAAGGACGGCAAGCCGGCACCAGCCTACGACCCCGCCCTCGGACGAACGCTGTCCGTGAAGGACGGTCCACCGCCGAACCTCTGGCCGCAATTCCTGGCGCTCGGCCCGCGACCCGTGCTCGTCGTACGCGGTGCGCTCTCCGACATTCTCGGCGCCGACACACGCGACGAGATGGTCCGCCGTCTGCCGAACTGTCGAGCCCTCACTGTCGAGGTTGAAGGCCATGCGCCCTTGCTGATGGATGCACCGACGATCGGCGCCATCGGCGAATTTCTCGCGGCGGCCTGACGCCTAATCGGCCCTGGGGCGGCTGGTCTCGACCTCGCCGCGATCGACCCGACGCGAGAATTCCGTCTGCCCGCCGGACGCGAGGATGCGCGCCTGCTCGACCCAGTTCTCGCGCTCGATGCGGCCCTTGAAGTCGAGCGAGTTGCTGATCCGGTCGATGTCGACATCCGACCAGTTGGCGATCTGCTCGTAGGACGTGACGCCGAGAGCCGCGAGGCGCCGCTCGATCAGCACGCCGATGCCGCGGATGCGCTTCAGATCATCGACGGGATAGCCGCCCTGTCCTCCGTAGGCTTCCGACTTCACCGAGCGAAGCATCGCGAGGTCGGGCCGGATCTCGATCCGTGAACCCGCCCCGCCGTCGTCGGAAGCGCGGGGACTCGCAGGAGCCGGTTCGCCAATCGCGTCGTTGACGCGCGCCGGACGGATGGTGTCAGCCTGACGGTCCATCTCCCGCGAGAAGGCCGTCTCGCCACCGCGCGCCAGGATCTGTGCCTGCTCGACCCAGTTCTCGGCGCGGATGCGTCCATCCCGCCCGAGCAGCCGGTCGAAGCGCGCCATGTCGCTCGCCCGCCACTCGGCGATCTCGGCGAACCGCGTCACACCCTGCACGTTCAGCAGTTTCTCGACTTCGGCCGTCACACCCGCGATGCGCTTCAAGTCATCACGCTTGCCACCACCACTGGCGGGCGCCGTGCTGCGCGCGACCGCGGCTGCGGCCTCGGCGAGAACGGCGGCCGCAGCAGCGACGCTCTGAGCCGGAGACACGACAGCAGCAGCATCCTTGCGCGGCTCGTCGGCGAAGGCGGCCCGTTCCTCGACCCGCGGCGGCGGCGTCGGCAGATCGGCGACCGGAACGGGTGCAGGAGCCGGAGCCGCGGCGATGGCTTTCGGCTTGCCTTCATGCTCGGTCGGATGCGCGAGCGCGAGCTTTGCAGCGCGCTCCTTCGCGTAGCGGGTCATCCCGCCTTTGGCGAGAACCTGCGCCTGCTCGATCCAGTTCTCCGCCGCGATCCGTCCGCGACCGGACAATCCGATGGCCGATGCGATCCGCGCCACGTCCTCGGCGCGCCATGCCGCGATCTCGGCGAACTTGCTGATGCCCTGCCCCGCGAGGCGGCTGCGGATGCCGTCGTCGATCCCGCGGATGAGCGTCAGGTCGTCACCGGGCTCCGGCTTCACAACCATCGCGGCGACGCTGCCCTGGCCGGACGATCCGCCAGCTGCCGGGAGGAGAGGCGTGGCGACGCGGACGGGTTCAGGTGTCGGCGCGACGGGCCCGCGCAATGCTTCCTCGAACCGTTGCGAAGCCGCGACCGCCGGGGCTTCGACGGGGGCTTCGGCAACAGCCACCGGCTCCTCGACGCGCCGGCCGGCAAAGAACACGCGCCGAATGAGACAGCCGAAGAACGCTCCGAGGAAGTACGCGCCCAGCATCAGCCCGAGCGTCTGCAAGAACAGCATTTGCATGGATGGTGGTACTCCCCCTCCGTCTCCCCGCGCCCCCGAGCGCGTTCGCCGGCGTTACTTGCGAGCCGGCGCGCAGGATGCCCAGCCGACGATGAGGCCGATCACGAAGGCGATGACCACGTACGGCAGCAGTTTCATCAGCAGGTATTCCATGACCCTCGAAACTCCCCCGTTTCAGCTCAGCGCGGCTTCGCCGTGAATTCGATGCGACGGTTCTGGGCGCGGTTCGCCGCCGTCGTGTTCGGCACCAGCGGCTGCGTCGACCCGTAGCCCGTCGCCGTTAGGCGCGCCCGATCGACCCCATTGGCGGCCAGATACTCCACGACTGCTTCCGCGCGTTGGCGCGACAGTTCTTGATTGTGCTCGGCGCTACCGACCGCATCCGTATGACCTGAGATGTCGATGCGCGCATCCGGGCAGGTCTTGGCAATCTCGACGAGTTTATCGAGCGTCGCCGCACTCTGCGGCTCGAGCGCCGCGCTGTCGAACCCGAAGGTGATGCGCCCTGTCCGAGCCGCGCTCGCGAGCAGCGTGGTACAGCGATCCGCTGCCGCCTTCTGCTGCGGGGTCGCCCGTGCGAGCGCTTCCGCATCCGCCTTGCGACGGGCCTCCTCGGCTTCAGCCCTCTTGCGAGCTTCCTCAGCTTTCCGAGCGTCTTCCGCCTTTCGGGCGTCTTCCGCCTTTCGGGCTTCCTCGGCCTTGCGCGCCTCGTCCGCCGCCTTCGCGCGCGCCTCGTCCTCGGCCTTCTTGCGTGCAGCGGCATCGTCGGTGTTCCGACGGGCGTCCTCTTCGGCTTTGCGGCGGGCGTCTTCGTCGGCCTTCCGCTTCGCCTCCTGCTCGGCCCAAATCATCGCGTCCGAGCGCAGCGCGACCGTCTCGCGGCCGGCATAACCGCGCGGCAGTCCACGCGACAGGATCTCTTTCACCGCCGTGGCGCGCGACGTATCGGCGGCCTCACCGGCTACGGTGAGCGTCTGCTCGGAGATCGCCGCCTCGCCGGTGCGCAAACGCGCCAGCGCTTTGAGACCGGCTTCGGCCGTGCGCGTCCACTTTTGCGCGCTGACGGGCTTCGCGCTCATGCGATCGGTAATGGTCACGCCGGGGAACAGCGAGGCCGCGAGCTTGGCAAGCTCCGCCTTGGCATCCGCTCCGGGGACGTCGCCCTCGAGCACGAGTTCGTTGGCGCTGCGCACCGCCCGCCACGCGAGGTTCGGCTCCGGCAACGCATTGAGTGCAACCTTGAACTCCGTCTCGCAGGCGCGATTGGCCCCTGCCTTGAGCTCGGCCGGCAGCGCCGAATGCATGTCCTCGTCCGTCGTCTGGCCGGCGAGGACGAGCTGGCGATCCGTCATCTGAATACTGCCGGAGCGCAGCCGTACGAGCGCCTGCAGCCCGGACTCGAGACACGCGAACCAGCCGTCCGGCGCCCCCGCCGCGAGTGCCAACCGATCTTCGACCTTGAGGTTCGGGAAACGCGCGCGGATGGCATCGACCAATTGCGTGCGCTGCGTCTCGCCCGGCACGTAACCGGTGAGGGTAACGGCGTTGGCGTCGACCTCGGCTGAGGTGACGAACGGGCTCACCGGTTTCGGAACGGTCTCACGATACTTGAGCTGCTCGGCGAGGCGCACGCCCAACCCGGCGAGTGCCGTCTTCAGAGCCTCGCGGACGGCCTCGGCGGCGACGTCGGTCGCGGCAAGGCCGCCGAGCGTCACGACCTGATCCTTGATGTCGACGCTCGCCTCCGCGAGCGATGCCACCGCCGGCATCAGGGCGGCGATGAGCTTCTGGAAATCCTTCGGTTCCCCGCTGGCGATGTCCGTGCGGTCGGCGAGCGTCGCGCGCGGGAAAGCCTTGCGCACCTCGGCGGCGATCGCGTCGCGCGCCTTCTCGCCGGGCGCGTGGCCCGCAAGCGTGACCTGACGGCCGTCCCAGGCGAGGCTCCACGTGTAGGGCGACACCGCCGGCGGCCGCACCTTGTCATCCTTGATCGTGACGCCGGCCGGCAGGCCGGTCGCGAGCGCCGTCCGCAGAGCCCCATAGGCCTTGCTGTCGACCGCCTCACCCTCGATCGAGAGCGCCGTCCTGTCGAGATCGAAGGACCCGCGCTTCAGTTGCGCGAGCTGCTTCAGCCCGAAGCTCACGCCGCCGAGCCACGCGTCTCGTGGTGGTGCGCCGCGTGCGAGCTTCGTCTGATCCTGGATTTCACGGTTCGGGAAAACCGCCTGCGCAACGCCGTAGATCATCCGCCGCGTTTCGTCGTTCGGAACGAAGCCGGTGAGGCGCACGCGGTTCTCGCGCACGGTCGCGCCCCACACGTAGGCGTCGGCCGCCTCAATAAGGCCGGCGCGGTTCTCGACGACGCGCACGCCCCACACGCTGCTCAAGATCTCGGCGGCCTTCTGTGGATCGTTGTCTTCGGCGGCCTTGCCGCTCAGGACGGCATCGCGCCCCTGAAATTCCGCCTCGGCCCAGGCGAGCCCCGAACCTTCGAGTGCAGCCTTCGCGCGTACTGCGAGATCGGCCTCGACCGACTTGTGCTCACCGAGCACCACGACCGCGGCCCAACCGATCATCGGGATTAGGCCCCATAGCCAACGCAGGGGTCTGCATCGCATCAGTCGGCTCTCCAAACGTCAATCCTCGTGCGCCGGTCGGGGCTCGTCCCCGGCCCGACGCGGCCAGACATGGCGTTCCGTCGAGGGCGGTTAAATCGGCCGGGACTATAGCTGCACGCTTTTGCATAGAAAAGATCGCCCGCCGTTCCCGACACTTAGCGGCGGCGACCGTGGCCACATGTCCACGCCCTCGGGCCAACTCCCAGGCAGCAGATGATGAAACGCGCGCCAGAGCACCCCCTTCGGTCTTGTCGTGCGACGTGCGAGTTGCTATTTTTCATCCTGCATCCAGAGCGGCGCCCTCGCGCCCGCCAACCTGCTCACTCCGGCAAGGTGGCACTGACGATGCGGCCAAGTGGCAACCAAGGGAGGTTCTCATGGACGATGCCACGAGTTATCTGCCGCGCTTCGACGATGTCGTTGCTTACGAGCGTGGTGACCTGACGTTCGACGAGACCATCGTGCTCTTTCAACACCTTGTCGACAGCGGGGAGATCCGGCGCCTGCAACCTTATTACGTGGCGACGGCCCTCGCCCTTGCCGACAGCGGACACATCTCCGCATCTGCGCTGACGGAGGGCTGACCATGGCCACGCGCACCGTCTATCGCAGCGCCGAGCGCAAGGGCGCCGTCCGTCTGACGCCCGCCCTGCATGCCGAAATCCGCCGCCAACTCGCGGCCGGGCACTCCCAGAACACGATCGCGCGCAGCGTCGGTTGCAGCCAGCACCTCGTGCACAAGGTCGCGAGCGGTAAAGTCCCGGATACCGGCGCCGTCCGTCCCGGCGCCGAGGCAGCTGCGGCAGAGGCCTGAACGGCCGCGAACCGCGGCGCGCCGGAACGCTGCCTCGACAACGGCGGCGAGACCGGGCAGATCTTGCGTCTCGAACCCGCGCGCCGGACACCCGCCTTCATGTATCTCCCGGGCCTGGACACCATCGTCACGCCGACCGTACGGCTCGGCGTGACCGGCCTTGCCCGTGCCGGCAAGACCGTTTTCATCTCGGCCCTCGTGCGCAACCTCGTCGGCGGAGGTCGGCTGCCGTTTTTCTCCGCGAACGCCGAGAACCGGATCGCGGCCGCCTATCTCGAACCGCAGCCTGACGACGACGTCCCGCGCTTCGATTACGAAGCCCACCTCGGCGAACTCGCCCGCGATCCGCCGGAGTGGCCTCAGAGCACCAGGCACATCAGCCAGCTGCGCGTCACCATCGAGTACGTGTCCGGCAACTTCGTGCGCCGTCAGCTCGGCCCCTCCTATCTCCACCTCGACATCGTCGACTATCCGGGCGAATGGCTGATCGACCTCGGACTGATCAACGCTTCGTTCGAGGCCTGGAGTGCGCGCACCCTCGACCTTGTACGGGCGCCCCATCGCGCGACGGCAGCCGCCCCGTTTCTCGCCGCGCTGCGGGCCCCTGCCGCCGCCCCGGATGCGCCGCTCGACGAAACGGAGGCGCGCACGCTCGCGGCCCTTTACACGCGCTTCCTCGAAGACATCCGCCGCAACGAGCCCGGGCTCTCGACCCTCGGCCCCGGCCGCTTCCTGATGCCGGGCGATCTCGCCGGATCGCCGCTCCTGACCTTCGCGCCCCTCGATGTGACGCCCGACCACGCGGCGAAGCGCGGCACACTGGCCCAGCTGATGCAGCGCCGCTTCGAAAGCTACAAAGCGCACGTGGTGGTGCCGTTTTTCCGAGACCACTTCAGCCGCCTCGATCGCCAGATCGTTCTCGTCGACGCGCTACACGCGCTCGACGCCGGCCCGCGCGCCATCGACGAACTGACCGTCGCCCTCGAAGCCTGCCTCAAGGCGTTTCGTCCCGGCCGCGCGTCGTGGCTGTCGTTCATCCTCGGACGGCGGATCGACCGGATCCTGTTCGCCGCCACCAAGGCGGACCATCTCCATCACGCGAGCCATGATCGGCTCGAAGCCGCACTCCGCCTGATCACCGACCGCGCCGCCGAGCGAGCGCGTTACGCGGGCGCCGAGATCGGGGTCATCGCCATGGCCGCCCTGCGCGCGACCCGCGAGACGGATGTGCGCCATGACGGTGAGCGCCTCGCCTGCATCGCCGGCGTGCCTCTCCCCGGCGAGCGCATCGGCGATAAAGTCTTCGACGGCCGGCGTGAGACGGTCGTGTTCCCCGGCGATCTTCCGGCCGATCCGCGCGATGCCGTGGCCCACTCGGAGGGCGCTTTCCAAATCGCGCGGTTCCGGCCGCCACGCATCACGGATCAGAACGCGGCCGTCTGGCCGCACATCCGCCTCGACCGCGCGCTCGAATTTCTGATCGGAGACCGGCTCGCATGACCGACCGGCCCCGCCGCCCCCAAGTGTTCGAACCGAGCGACCCGCGCGTGCTGCCGGGCGAGCCCGAGCCGGAACTCCAGGCTTCGAGTCCGGATCCGGCGGATGCACGTCGCCCTTCCCCGCTCGCCCTGCCCGATCGTGCCGGTGTCGGCCGCGGCATCCGCTGGGGCGGCATTCTTCTCGGTGCGATGCTGAGCCTCGCGCTCCTCGCCGCCAGCCTTTCGTTCGCGCGCTTCGTCTCGGACGCGGTGCTGCGCGACGACGTGATCGGCTGGACGGCCATGGGTCTCCTCTCCGTCGCAGCCGTGGCCGCCCTGGTTCTCGCAGCTCGGGAAACGATCGGCCTCTTCCGCCTCGCGCGTCTCGGCGCGCTGCGTCGGGAAGCCGATGCGCTCGTCCTGAAGCCGGACGCCGCTGCCGAACGCGCGCTGACAGGGCGCCTCGTCGACCTGCTCGCGAAGCGCCCCACCAACGCCTGGGCCCTGGCGCGTTTCCGCGACCACCGTCGCGACGTCCACGACGCCGGTCAGCTCCTGCGCCTCGCCGACCGCGAGCTCTTTGCGCCGCTCGACCGGGAAGCCCGACGCTTCGTACTCACCTCCGCGAAGCGCGTCGCCACCGTCACGGCCATCAGTCCGCTGACGCTGGTCTCCGTCGGCTTCGTGCTGGTCGAAAACCTCCGCCTGATGCGGCGGCTCGCGACCCTGTATGGCGGGCGACCGGGGTTTCTCGGGGGCCTGCGTCTGGCCCGCCACGTCGTGACTCACATCGTCGCGACCGGCGGCATCGCGATGACCGACGACTTGCTGGGGCAATTTCTCGGCCAGGATCTCGTCCGCCGGCTCTCGCGACGGTTGGGCGAAGGCGTGTTCAACGGCGCGCTCACCGCCCGCCTCGGCGTTGCGGCCATCGAGGTCTGCCGGCCGCTGCCGTTCGTCGAGGCCCCCGTTGTGCGCGCCCGCGACGTGATCGCGGAAGCATTCCGCGGCAAGCCGGCGGATACCTAAAACTTTATCCTCCCTCTTGATGATCCGTTCTCTGCCTATGTGCCAGAACAGAGGCGGAAAGGGAGGGTCGCGTGATGCAGAACGTCGCCGACCCGGCTGCCGCTTTCAATCCGGCGAGCCGGCGCCTCGAAGAGATCGCCGTCAAGGTTGTAGACGACACCGAACGTGGCGGCTGGGATGACGCGCCGAGCGAAAGCGAGGATCGCGAGCCTTCCGAGGACGCGTCATCGCCCGAGGAGCACCACGCAGAGCACATCGGAGCTGGGGCGGAGACGGCCGAACAGGAGGCGGAGGCCGAGCCCGCCGCCGAGCTGCGCGTCGTCGATTTCGAGGCGGAGATCCAGAAAGCCCTGCTCGAGCAGCGCGAAGAAGAACTGGCGCGTCAGGAAGAAGAGCGGATCGCGCGCGAAACCGAAGCGCTCGCCGCCGCCGTGCGGGAGTTTCAGGACACCGTACGCCGATTGTTCGACGTCGAGACCTGAAATCAGCTGCGCCGGGTCGCCTTGGCGCGAATTTTCTGTGCCGGCGGACAGACCCGTGCCGCCACGTGGCGCGGAGCCGGTTGGTGCCGGGCGAGGGACCGGGCCGGCTTCACCGCGGCTGCGCGCACCGCCCGTGTCCCACGAGCCGCTCGCTGCGGCTTGCCCGCATTCGCGACGCGCGTGGCCGATCGAACAGCTGGGGGTGCCGGCCGCGACGAGGCGGCTGCTGCCGGGGATGGAGCCGCCGCCGCGGGTGCAGGTGCGGTGGGCGGCACCGGAACAGTCGGCGGTGTCGGGGGCGGCACGACGGAGGCCCCGAGCATCGTCGCCGGCGACGGCGGCGCGTCACCCGCCCGCTTGCGCGGTTCGACGGCAACGCCGTCCATGGGCTGGTTGATGGGGGGATTTGGCCTCGCGGACCGCGCTTTCTGGTCGGCCTCACGCGCAGCGTCGTCCGAAATTTTCTTTTCGACGGCGGCCTTGGCAGCGTCGAAGCGCGCCTTCTCGTCGGCCGCCAGCCGGGTTTTTTCCTCTGCCGCTTTCTTCTCGAGCTCACTCCGTTTGGTCGCCGCCTCGGCCCGCGCCTTTTGCTCCGCCGCCATGCGAGCCTCCTGCTCGCGACGCGCTTCCTCGAGCTTTTCCTCGGCCGCCTTGCGGGCCGCGGCCCGAGCCTCCTCGGCCTTTTTCTTCTCTGCGTCGGTGCCGGCGTCTGCCACCCGGCGGGCCTCGTCCTCGGCCCGCCGCGCTGCCGCCTTTCGCGCTTCGTCCGCCTTCACCTCGGCGAGACGCCTGAGTTCGTTCTGCCGCGCCGCCTCATCGATCCGGAGTGGCGGAGAGACCGTCTCTGCGACCGTCACGGGGGCGGCTTTCGGCTCTGTCACGGGCTGTGTCTCGGCGAGCCCCGGTACGACCACCGTCTGATAGGTCCGGCCGGCGCGGCGTAACCAATCCTCCGCTGCCGCAAGCGTCGTCGCATTCGACCCTTCGTCAGGCCGGCCGGCGACGATGCGGGGAAAGATTTCGCGCGAATAGACGTCGGCGGCGCGCCCAAACCAATCCACGACAGGACCAAGCGGGCCGGCACCGTCTTGCCCGGCTGACAGGGGTCCGCTCGAACCGGATGGCGACGTCGCGGCCGTCGTCGGCAGGGCCTTGTCGAATTCTGCGGTCGCATCGCGCGCCAGGGCTTCGGCACGACGCCTCACGTCGTCGTCGGCTGTCGCGGGGTGGACCAGGACGACCCCGGCCACACTCATGACAACCAAGGCGATCAAACTTCTGCGGACATGCATGATGACCTCCCCGGCAGTCCGCCGACCCGTCCTTCGAACCCGCCCCGGGCACGATCTGTCAAGGGGTTGGCTGTACGATGGCTACCATATGCATCCCGGCCATGGGTTCGGGCGTTCATTCGCCTCCGGCCCTCGGCCGGGCGGCACCACGCGGGTCTTGCGACCAGCGGGGCGGAACACCACGTGCTATTCAACGAAGAATAATGGAGAAAAAGCGTCGCCCGTCGACGCGCGCCACATGCAAAAAACAACGAATACCAACGGTTTGTATCCCGCGAACTTCAACAACATCTGTGTCTACTGCGGCTCGGGCAGCGGTCGCGATCCGGTTTATGCCGCCGCCGCCAAGACGCTCGGAACACATCTCGCCAGCGCCGGATTCGGCCTCGTCTACGGCGGCGGCAGCCTCGGCCTGATGGGCGAAGTGGCGCGCTCGACGCTCGCCGCCGGCGGCCGCGTGACGGGCATCATTCCGAATTTCCTCGTCGCCCGAGAGCAGATGCTTCAGGACGCCTCGGAGCTCATCGTCGTTGACGACATGCATCAGCGCAAAATGCTGATGTTCCAGCGCTCTCAGGCCTTCGTCGCCCTGCCGGGCGGTATCGGCACGCTCGAAGAACTGGTCGAGCAGCTGACGTGGTCGCAACTCGGCCAGCACGAGAAGCCCATCGTCGTCGCCAACATCGCCGGCTTTTGGAGCCCGTTCCTGTCGCTCTTGCAGCACATGCGCGAGGAAGCCTTCATCCGGAAGGGCCTCGAGGTCCGCTTCACCGTGGTCGACCGTGCCGAGGACATCGTACCGACAATCGTCGCCGGCTTGCCGCGCCCGGTCGATGCGGCTGCCGAGGCGGCGGTCGTCGAGAAGTTCTGAAGATGGCGGGAGGCCCTGTGTCCCGCGGAGGTTTACATGGGCCCCCATCTTGATCCCGGGCGCCAGCGCGCTCACCGCCGCCGAAACCGTATCCATTCGGCGGCCCTGCTCGCTGGCATCGGTGCGGTCGTCGCCGTCTCGGCCTGGTTGATGTGGGGCAGCGGCGGTGTCCTCCTGGCGCTGGCGACGGTCGCAGCTCTCGCGGCGTTTGCGCCGCGCTTGCCGCCCGACGGCGTGATGCGGCTCTACCGCGCCCGCCGCCTCGACCCACGCACCGGCGGCCAACTTCTCGACGTGATGTCGATCCTCGCCCGGCGCGCCGAACTGCCCGCCATCCCCGATCTCTACATCATTCCGAGCAGTACACTGAATGCCTTCGCGACCGGTGCACCGTCGCATGCCGCCATCGGCATCACCGAGGGACTGCTCCGGCGACTGACGCTCCGCGAGGTCGTCGGCGTCCTCGCCCACGAGGTCAGCCACATCCGCAACAACGACCTGTGGGTGATGGGCCTCGCCGACGTGATGACGCGCTTCACGCAGAGCCTGTCGCTCGCCGCCATGGTTCTGGCGGGCTTCAACGTGTTCGCGATCTTCACCGGCGAGACGTTCATCTCCTGGACGGCGATCCTGCTGCTCTACTTCGCCCCGGCGATCGCGAGCCTTTTGCAACTCGGCCTCTCGCGCTCCCGCGAATACGACGCCGATCTCGAAGCGGCCATGCTCACCGGTGACGCCGCGGGCCTCGCCTCGGCACTTCGCCGGCTCGAGCGCCTGCAGGGAAGCTTCTGGGAAGACCTGATGTACCCGGTTCCGGGGCGCCGCCTGCCGGTTCCTTCGGTGCTGCGGACGCATCCGCCGACGGAGGACCGCGTCGCCCGCCTTCTCGAGTTGCAAGGGCGCCCCCAGCGCCCCGTCTTCGCCCTGCAAGAAGCCCCGATGCGCTTCCTCGTCGGCGTCGGCCCCATCGAGATGCAGCCGCGATATCGGTGGCCCGGCGTCTGGTTCTGATCGAGCGGGCCGGCTAGAAGAAAACCGTGACCCGAGCCCGAGCAACCACCGCGAGCCCCACAGAGACGCCTCTGCCCGATGCCGTCGAACGCCTTGTTCGCGGCGAACGGCGTGCGCTCGCCGACGCGTTGACCCGGCTCGAAGGCGCCGGCGCGAGTGCTCTCCTCCATGCGCTGACACCCCATGTCGGGACCGCCCGCGTCGTCGGCATCACCGGACCACCGGGCGCCGGCAAATCGACCCTCGTCAACGCGCTCATCCGGCTGTGGCGCCGGCACGAGCGCCGCGTCGCCGTCATCGCCGTCGACCCGTCGAGCCCCGTCTCAGGTGGCGCCATCCTCGGTGACCGCATCCGCATGTCGGCCGCTCTCGACGACGACGGCGTGTTCGTCCGTTCTCTCGCCTCGCAAGGCCACCTCGGGGGCCTCTCGCCCGCCGCGGTCCGACTGATCGACGCCTTCGACGCCGGCGGCTACGGCCTCGTGCTGATCGAGACGGTCGGCACCGGGCAGACCGAGATCGACGTCGCCGAAGTGGCGGACGTGCGGGTCGTGGTCGCCGCCCCAGGGCTCGGCGACGGCATCCAAGCGATGAAGTCCGGCATTCTCGAAATCGCCGACGTGCTCGTCGTCAACAAGGCCGACCGCGAAGGTGCCGCGCGCACGCGCCAGGAACTCGAGGCCGCGCTGACGCTGCGCACGGACGGGCGCAACGTGCCCGTCCTCGAAACGGTCGCCGTCTCCGGCCGCGGGATCGAGGCCCTCGACGCGGCCATCAGCGAACGCCTCGCCGCCGCACCGCCCGCAGCGGAGCTGCGCCGGCGACGCGCCCGCTACCTCGTCGAGCGCGCGGCCACGGCCCTCGTCCGCTCCCGGATCGATCGCGCCCGCGGCACCCGCCTCGACACCCTCGCGGACGCCGTTCTCCGCGGCGAACTCGCGCCCGAAGAAGCGGCCGAGAAAATCCTGTACGACAGGGAGGATGGCCGGTGACCGACGTCGTCTCCATCGGCGAATGCATGGTCGAACTCGCGCGTGGCGAGGACGCCCGCTATGGGCTCGCGGTCGGCGGCGACACGTTCAACACCGCCGTTTACCTCGCACGCGCCGGTGTCGCCGTCGCATACGCGACACGTGTCGGCGACGATCCCTACAGTCAACGGATCATCGATACCGCCACTGCGGAAGGCGTTGCGACGCATCTCGCCGGGCGCGCCGCCGGTCGCATGCCGGGTCTCTACCTCATCGAGACCAACGCCGCGGGGGAGCGCTCCTTCTGGTACTGGCGTGACCGAGCCCCCGCGCGCGAACTGTTCGAAAGCGACACCGCCGCCGATGTCGCCGCCGCCATGAAACGCGCGCACCTCGTCTATTTCTCGGGCGTCACCCTGTCGCTTTATTCCGAACGTGGCCTCGACGTCATGGCCGAGGCGATCGCCGCTGCGCGCGCGGCCGGGGCCACGATCGCGATGGACAGCAACTATCGCCCGCGCGGCTGGGGCAGCGACCGCGCTCGCGCGCGCGCCGTTTTCCGGCGCTTCTGGGAATTGGCGACGATCGCGCTGCCGACCTTCGACGACGAGCAAGCACTCTGGGACGACGCTGAACCCGACGCGACGATCGACCGTCTTTCAGCCCTCAGAATACCCGAAATCGTCGTGAAGAACGGACCCGCCGGTGCACATGTCCGGATCGGCGGCACGACGACGCTCGTCCCCTGCCCTGCCGTCCGCGATCCGGTGGACACGACGGCTGCGGGCGACAGCTTCAACGCCGCCTATCTCGCCCGCCGCCTCGCGGGCGATGGCCCGGCGGTCGCGGCGGCAGCCGGACACCGCCTCGCCGGCGTAGTCATCGGCCACCGCGGCGCGCTCGTTCCCCGCACCGCGACAGACCTGCTCTTCTCATGACGGCAGCTTGGGCGACGCCGCTCCGCCCCTGAGCGCCGCTGCGGCCCGGGCCAGCGATCCGATGGCGTCGAACTCGCGGGCGGCGACGAGTTTCGACGGCGCGACCCACGACCCGCCGACGGCAATCACGTTCGCCAGCGCGAGATAACTCGGAGCCTTGGCGGCGTCGATGCCGCCCGTCGGGCAGAACGAGAGATCCGGCAGCGGCGCCGCGAGCGCCGCCAGTGCCGGTGCACCGCCGGACGTCTCGGCCGGAAAGAACTTCAGGAAGCGATAGCCGAGATCGCCGAGCGCCATGGCTTCGGAGGCGGTCGCGACCCCCGGCAAGAATGGCACCGGCCAACGTTCGGCCGCCTCGACGAGCCGCGGCGTAACGCCGGGCGCCACGAGGAAGCGCGCCCCGGCACCGATGGCCGCCATCGCCTGCTCGGGATTGCGCACCGTGCCGGCGCCGACGATCGCCTCAGGCACTGCGACCGAGATGCGGCGCATGGCGGCAAGGGCCGACGCCGTCCTCAGCGTGAATTCGAGCACGGGCAGCCCATTGCGCGCGAGTGACCGCGCGAGTTCGACGGCCTCGTCACCGTCCTCGACCGTCAGCACCGGCACGACCGGCACGCCGGCGAGGAGCCGCGCGATCTTGGGATTTTCCGTCGCCTGCATGGATGATCCTCTCACGGCTTGCCGAAGACGAGACCGCGCCAGTTCTCGCTTTCGTCGTCGGACGACTTTGCCTTCGCGGGCTTTTGCGCCGTCCGCCGCGCGCTGACAAGCTCTCCACCGCCCTCACCGACCACCGTGAAAGGCGCCCAGACCTGCGGATGCGCGAACGTCGGGTCGGACGCATCGGCAATGAGCGCCAGCATCGCACGGCGCAGGGCTTCGCTGCGTGCGAGCCGCGGCGATTTCTGGATCTCTGCCAGCGCGGCGGTCGTTAGCCGCACCGCCGCGTCCGAGCGGACCGGCCAGTGGGAGACGAGAAGCGACCGGGCGCCGGCATAGAAGAAGGCCCGCGCCAGGCCCGATAGGGCCTCGCCATCGCCGGCCGTGCCGGAGGCGGTGTTGCAGGCGGACAGGATGACCCAGTCCGCGTCGAGCTTCAGCGTCGCGATCTCCGACGCCATCAGCAGCCCATCGTCCTCGCTCGTTGCCGTATCAGGTGGGCTCAGCACCAGCGCGGGCTCGGCGAGCCCCTCGAGATCGCCGGCGACGAGCCCGTGCGTCGCGAAATGGACGATCCGGTAGCGCTTCAGATCACCGCGCCGATCGAGCGCCTTCAGCGCCTGCTCGCTCGCCGCACTCGCGAGCAACGGCGGATCGCGTCCGACGCCGAGAACGTCGGCGATGGCACAGACCTCGTCGGCCGTCTCGGGCAGAGGCTCGAGTCGGAGCACGGCATCGCGATCGGCGAGGCCACCGCGCACCAGAGTCGAGGGCATCACCGCCGGCCGCGCGCTGGCGACGAGACGTTCGTTGCCCCGCCGACGCGGCGGACAGGCCGTGCGCCCGAACGCGGAGCGGTCGGTACCGTCGGGTCCGAGCAGCAGCGGATTGGCGATGCCGAGATAGGGCTTCCCGGCCTTGGGAGACGATGCAGGCGCGGCCCGCAGAGGCCCAAGGCTCGCCACCGATGGAAGCATCGTCAGCGGTTGCCGTGTCGCGAGCCAGCCGACCCGCGCGAGGTCCCGCACCGGCTCATCGGGCGCCTCGGCGACGAGCACGTGGATCGGCAAAGCCGCGAGCGGACCCGTCGCCGCGACCAGCACGTGGCGACCCGCGACCATCCCTTCGACCGGCTGAAACAATTCAGCATAAAGACGTCGCGCCGCCGGCACGTCGAAGGGAAGCAGATTGTTCTCCGGCAATCGGCCGAGCAGTTTCAGGCAGCGTTCGGGGCGGTCCCGTCCCATCCACTGACCGCTGTCGAGGCCGCAGCGCACGCGCTGGATATCGTCCGCAATTGTTGCGAGCGGCGTATCCCGGCGCACCCACTGAACCGCCTCGCGCGTCACCGCGAAGATGTGGAGCCCGCCGCCGGCCGCCACGGGAAGGAGCAACACCTCGTTTGCCGCCAACATCGTCCGTACCCGGTCGAGCGGAATGGCCGACCGATCGGTCAGTGCGGCGAAGTCCGGAAAGGCAGTTGCGATCTCGCTATCCAAACCGGAGATCGCGCCGTCGATCCGCCCGATCTCGCGCCGCAGGCGCTCCTCCGATGCCGCGTCCCGCTTCGCCGGCGGCGAAGACACGGCCGCGATCAGCATCCTGTCGAGCGTGACCCGCTCGGTTGCGAGGTCCTGCCGCCGTCGGATCTTGATCGCGAGCGGACCGTCCCCGGCTGCGAGCCGGACCCCAAACTTCGCGATGGCACGCCCGGCCGCCGTGACGGACGCAAGTTGCGCCGCCTCGAAGGCTTCCGCGACCGCCTGCGGATCGGCCGCACCACCGGTGCGCCACAGCGCCTCGACCAAAAGAGCGGCCGCCTCACCCGAGATACGGACCTCTTCCGCCCGGCCGCCCGGCAAGCTCCCCGCCCGGGCGACGCTGGCGATCTCGATCGCGAGCGCACGGCGGAAATGCGCCGCCGCCTCCCGCGGCGCGCCTGCCGCGAGTTCGACGCGCCCCAGCAGGATGAGCGGCGGCGCCACCCGATCGTGTTGCGGTCCGAACAGCTGCGCGTTGATAGTAGCGCCCCGTGTCAGCGCCGCGCGCGCGTCCGCGTGACGGCCGCGCAGTCGCTGGAGATCTCCGATGTTGATGAGCTGCGTCGCCACTTCGCGGTGGTCCGGTCCATAGGATCGCTCGGCGATCGCGAGGGCCCGCGCATACCACTCCGCGGCGTCGTCGAAACGCCCGAGCGCCTGCATCGCGAGGCCGATGTTGTTGGTCGTCACGCCGACGGTCGGATGATCCGGCGGGAAGATCTGCCGAAAAATAGTGAGCGCCTCGGTGTAGCTGTCGAGGGCCTTCGGGAAGTTCCGGCGCTCGCGGTAGATGCCGCCGAGATTGTCGAGCGCAACGGCGAGCCGCTGGTCGGGTCCACGGGCATGCCGGCGCAGGATCGTCAGACTGCGCAGGAACAGCGGCTCGGCCTCGTCGTAACGCCCGAGCTGGCGAAACGCTTCGGCGAGGTTGGCGACACCCACCGCCGTCGTCGGATGCTCCGCTCCGAGCACGCGCTCGAAAATCCGTACGGCCTCGCGGTGTTGGGCCTCCGCCTCGGCGACGCGGCCCATGTTCAGATAGAGGACGCCGAGATTGTCGGTCAGGATGCCGACATTCGCGGAGTCGCCGCCTTCGGCGCGCCGCCAGAGCGCAATGGCCCGCTCATAGGCTTTGCTGGCCTCCTCGTAGCGACCGATGACGCGCAACAGCCCGGCGAGATTGTTGAGTGAGCGCGCGATCGTCACGCCGTCGTTGGGCGCCAGGCGCTCCTTCAACGCGATGGCGCGACGGAATTCGCGCTCCGCGTCGCCGAAGCGCCCGAGGCGGCGCAGATGATTGCCGTAGTCGTCCCGATAAATCGCTTCTGCCGGCGAACCGTCGGGCAGCTCTGCCACGAGACCCTCGAGGAGCAGAGCGTAGAGTTCCGCGACGGTCTCCACCTTGCCGTCGGCGAGTTCGGTCGCGACGAGTTCTTCGAAAACGGCGCGAAAACTCACCGTGCCGCGACCCGACCGACGTGTCTCGATGACCAGAGCCCGCTGAAGATGCTCCCGGGCGGCGCCGCGATCCCCGAGCCGTGCGAGTGCCGTGCCCAGCTGAAAAGCGAGGCGCCCCGTGACGACGTGGTCCTCGCCGAGCGCGGCACTGGCCTCGGCAAGCGCCGGCTCCGCGAGGGTCTTGGCAGCATCGAAACGCCGAGCCGCGACCTCGCGCTCGATCTCCCTCAAGCGCGCGATAAACGGAAGGGCGTCGGCAACGCCTGGCGACACTGCTTCCGGCGCACTCGACGGCGGGCTTTTCTCTTGCGCCAGCGCGGCAGACGGGAGAGCGAGCGCGGCAAGCAAGATCAGCGTTCGCCACAGCCTCATGGCCCTGCTCCACTCCGCCCCGCAACCGGAGCGCGCAGGATACCCCCGGTGCAGCGCGGACTCAAACCGCGGCGCGTTCTCCTGCCGGCGCCCCGGCGCGGAAGAGCTTGTAGTTGATACTGTCGACCAGCGCTTCGAAGCTGGCGTCGACGATGTTGGGCGACACACCGACCGTGAACCAGCGATCCCCAGTGCTGCGGTCGTGGCTCTCGATCAGAACGCGCGTGACGGCCTCGGTGCCGCCCGTGAGAATGCGCACCTTGTAGTCCACGAGTTCGAGCGGCTGGATCAGCACCTGATACTGGCCGAGGTCCTTGCGCAGCGCATTGTCGAGCGCGTTGACGGGACCGTTGCCTTCCGCGACCGACCAGATCGGCGCTTCGGCTCCATCGATGAACACTTTGACTGTCGCTTCCGAGACGGTGACGAGCCGTCCGAGCGCATTGTGACGTCGCTCGACCATCACGCGGAAACTGTCGACCGTGAAGTATTGCGGCACGTCACCCAGCAGCCGCCGCGCGAGAAGCTCGAAAGAAGCATCCGCGCCTTCGTAGGCATAGCCCATCGCCTCGCGGTTTTTCACTTCCGTGAGCAGTTCGCCGACGCGAGGATCGTCCTTGCCGACGTCGATCCCGAGACGTTCCAGTTCGGCGAGGATGTTCGACTTGCCCGCCTGATTGGAAACGAGCACACGGCGGCGATTGCCGACACTTTCGGGCGGCACGTGTTCGTAGGTCTCCGGCTCCTTGAGGATGGCGGAGGCATGGATGCCGGCCTTCGTCGCGAAAGCGCTTTCCCCGACATAGGGCGCCTGCCGGTTCGGGGCGCGATTGAGGATTTCGTCGAGCAGCCGGCTCGCATGAACGAGGCGGCGCAGGCGCTCGGCCGTCACCGCCGTCTCGAAGCGATCGGCGTACTCGGACTTCAACAGCAGCGTCGGGATGATCGACACGAGGTTGGCGTTGCCGCAGCGCTCGCCGAGGCCGTTGAGCGCGCCTTGGATCTGGCGGGCGCCAGCACGAACGGCTGCAAGCGCGTTGGCCACCGCATTCTCGGTGTCGTTGTGGGTATGGATGCCGAGATGGCTGCCGGGCACGACCTTGCCGACATCGGTGACGATGCGCTCGACTTCGTGCGGCAGCGTGCCGCCCTTGGTATCGCAGAGCACGACCCAGCGCGCACCCGCGTCGTAGGCCGTTTTCGCGACCGCCAGCGCATATGCACGGTTGCCCTTGTAACCGTCGAAGAAGTGCTCGCAGTCGATCATCGGCTCGCGACCCGACGCGACGACCGCCTTGACGCTGTCCGCGACCGACTCGAGGTTTTCCTCGTTGCTTATGCCGAGCGCGATGCGCACGTGATAGTCCCAGCTCTTGGCGACGAGACACACCGCCCGCGCCGACGACTGCACGACCGCCTGGAACCCCGGATCGTTCGAAATCGATCGCCCCGCCCGCTTCGTCATGCCGAATGCGGTGAGCGTCGCGTGCGCAAGCTTAGGCGGGGCGCCGAAGAATTCGGTGTCGGTCTGGTTGGCACCGGGGTATCCACCTTCGACGTAGTCGATGCCGAGCTCGTCGAGGAGCCGCGCGATGCGCTCCTTGTCGGCGACCGAAAAGTCGACGCCCTGGGTCTGCGCGCCGTCGCGCAGCGTGGTATCGAAGAGATAGAGGCGTTCGCGGGCCATGGCTCGGGCTTTCGGATGACTTACCAGACGTCGAACAGCCGCAAGGCGAGCGCGACGGCGACGATCAGGACGACGATTTTCAGAACGGCATAGTAGCGGCGGTGGCCCTCGAACGGGGGACGCTCCGGGTGCGGATCGCTCATCGGCGCACCTCCCACGTGGTGGCGATTTCGCCGGTCGCGGGGTCCTTCGCATCCTTCAGCGCGATCCCTTGGGCTGCGAGCTCATCGCGGATGCGATCGCTCTCCGCCCAATTCTTCGCCTTGCGTGCCGCGAGGCGCGCCTGGATGAGAGCTTCGACGGCTGCAGCATCGACGGAAGGCGCTGCCATGCCGACCGCGAGGTCGTCGCGCGTCTCGCCATCCCAGATGCCCATGAACTTGAGCGCCGCGGCAAGGTCCGCCGCGGTATCTGCATTGCCGCGCCGCGCCGACTTCGCGAGCCCATGCAGGATCGAGATCGCGCTCGGCGTATTGAGGTCATCGGCGAGTGCCGCCACGATTTCCGCCGGCGGCTCACCGGCGGGCGCCACGCCCTCGAGACGTTCGGCGACGTCGAGCAGGAATTGACGCGCCTGCACGAGCCGCTCGACCGTCCAGTCGATCGGCTGGCGATAGTGCGTCCCGAGCATCGCGAAGCGCACGACGCGCCCATGCCACGGCTGGCCGCCAAAACGATCCGTCGCCAGAAGTTCGTTGATGGTGATGAAGTTGCCGAGCGACTTCGACATCTTCTCGCCTTCCACCTGCAGGAAGCCGTTGTGCATCCACACGTTCGCCATCACGGGCGTCCCGTTGGCGCAGCGGCTCTGTGCAACCTCGTTCTCGTGGTGCGGGAAGACGAGATCGATGCCGCCACCGTGGATGTCGAAAACGGTGCCGAGGTGCTTGCCCGCCATCGCCGAGCATTCGATGTGCCAGCCGGGCCGGCCCTCGATCGCGATCCCGCACGGACTCGGCCACGACGGCTCCCCCACCTTCGACGGTTTCCAGAGCACGAAGTCCATCGGATCGCGCTTGTAAGGCGCGACGTCGACTCGCGCGCCTGCCTCCATCTCCTCGAGCGAGCGGCCCGAGAGGCGGCCGTAATCCATCATGCTCGGAACGTGGAAGAGCACATGGTCGTCGGCGACGTAGGCGTGCTCGCTCGCCACCAGCCGTTCGATCAGGTCGCGCATTTCCGCGATGTGCTCGGTCGCCCGCGGCTCGACGCTCGGCGGCAGCACGCCGAGGGCCGCGATGTCCTCGTGGAATTGGCGTGCAGTGCGCTCGGTCAGGTCACGGATCGCCACCTTCTCGGCCGCCGCCCGCGCGTTGATCTTGTCGTCAACGTCCGTGATGTTGCGGGCGTAGGTGACGTGACCCGCGCCGTAAACGTGGCGCAGCAGGCGGAACAGCAGGTCGAAGACGATGACCGGCCGGGCGTTGCCGATGTGCGCGTAGTCGTAGACCGTCGGCCCGCAGACGTACATGCGCACCGACTGCGGATCGATCGGCCGAAACGGCTCCTTGCGCCGCGTCAGCGTGTTGTAGAGCGATATGGTCGTGCCGGACGTTCCGGACATGGACGCTCCTGCGGCTGGCAGGGGCGATGTCCTTCGACTTACGAGGCAAAGAAACGGGCGCCGGCCAGCCTGTGCTGCTAGCTCACGATAATTCGGACGCCGCAAATCACGGCGATGGTGCGAAGACCCGTCATCATGGCCCTGCTTATCGACCGGCCGAGGGGCAGGCGTCAAGCGATACGGAGGTCGACCGCGCGACGCCGCTCTCCATCGTCAGGGAGGCGAGACGTTCTGCGGGTGCGCTGGCCCGACGAAGACGAGCTCCACCGTGCCGAGGGAGCCGAAGTCGG
>Ga0073934_10003758_pt1 | contig 26996 bp, 26 predicted proteins | sample LarsenN4metaG_FD_76834 | JGI IMG/M metagenome (GOLD analysis project Ga0073934, IMG submission 76834) | Hot spring sediment bacterial and archeal communities from British Columbia, Canada, to study Microbial Dark Matter (Phase II) - Larsen... ... | reverse complement strand
GGGCTACACCGATATGGCGATCGGCAGTGCGCTGCTGCTGGGAATCAGATTACCCGCGAATTTCAATCGCCCTTACGCTGCGTTGAACATCGCCGATTTCTGGCGCCGCTGGCACATCACGCTGAGTAACTGGTTGCGTGACTACCTGTACTTCTCGCTTCCGGGCCTGCGCTCAAAGTGGAAAATCTTCACTTACGGCAACCTGATTATCACCATGGCTCTCGGGGGGCTGTGGCACGGCGCCAGCTGGAATTTTCTCTGGTGGGGTCTGCTGCACGGCTGCGCGTTGGCGCTTCAACACGGCTGGCGCGCCTGGCGCGGCAATCCCAAGCCAAGTGAACACTGGGCTCGGCGACTGGCCGGGATTATTGCCACAACCCAATTTGTCGCTTTCGCCTGGATCTTTTTCCGTGCGGCGAGCTGGGACGCCGCCATCGCCATCCTTCAGCGCATCGGATCAGGTACGGTTGCGTTCACCAACATCTCGCCGGGAATCACCGTGGTGATGCTGATTGCGTTGATCGCGCACTATCTGCCGAAGCGCTGGGCGGAATCCAGTTCGCAGCGCTTTGCCGCGGCGCCGTTCTACGCCCAGGCGGCGATGCTGGCGCTGCTCGCACTGGCCATTCAGTACGTGGCGGTCACCGGCGCGGCGCCGTTCGTGTACACGCAGTTCTGAGACAGCCAAATGAACGACACGCTGCCGCCACGAAAGACCGTCATGGCCCTCGCCACCCTCGGCATGCTTGTCACATTGCCTCAGGCGTTTCCTCAACTGGCCAACTATCGTGTGTTCGATTGGAGTTCCGTTCCCGAAGTGCTCGATTTCGTGCCACGCCGCATATCCAGCGAGCCGCTCGCCGAAGAGAATGCGCGCCTGCGCCCCGATCTTCAGCCGGACAAACTCAGCGAGGCCAAGCTCCAGGATCCTTTCGGCAACATGGATCTGTTCTACGCGGCGCTGCTTCACACCGAGCGCAAGGACCCGGACGCGGTAACCCGAATCCTACACTTTGGAGACTCGCCGACTACCGCCGACCTGATCACTTCCGATGCCCGGGCGTTGCTGCAAATGCGCTTCGGCGACGCCGGACATGGCAGCTACCTGATTGCAAAACCATGGGCTTGGTACGACCACCGCGGCATCGGCAACAGTGCCGGCGGCTGGAGCATCCTGCCCGCGACACAGCGTGGTGAGAAAGACGGCATTTACGGTCTGGCGGGCGTCTCATTTCGCGGCAGCGAGGGAGCCTGGGCACGTTTTACTTTGCGCGACGCGGGAAGCAGTCATGTTTCGGTTTCTTACCTGGCTTCGCCAGGGGCCGGCCGGGTTGAGTTGGTGGCCGATGAGGAGACCATCGACACGATCGACACAGATTTACCGGCGCCGCTCGTGACCGAGCAGCGATTCCGCATACCTGCGGGAACGCGCACGCTGCAATTGAAGGTAGTGCGCGGCTCCGTCCGTCTCTTCCGCGTGTCTTTAGAGAAGGACGGTCCCGGCGTGGTCTATCACAGCCTCGGGTTGAACGGCGCACATACCGCCATGCTCGCCTGGCATTTCGACGCCGGCCATTTCAGCGAGCAACTGCGTCAGACGAAGCCCAATCTCGTCATCATCAACTACGGGACGAACGAAAGTGTCTACCCCAGCTACGTGGAAACCAGCTTCACGAAAGACCTGACCACCGCGCTGCGCCGGATTCGCTCGGCAGTGCCGGAAGCGTCGATTCTGGTCATGAGCCCGATGGACCGCGGGATCCGCCAGCCGGGCGGCGCAATCGGAACAGTGCCGGTTTTGCCGCAACTGGTTGCCCTGCAATCCCGCGTTGCGGCCGAGGAAAAGGTCGCCTTCTACAATACGTTCCAGGCTATGGGCGGGCCGGGAACGATGGCAAGATGGTATCAGGCTGAGCCAAGACTCGTGAGTGCGGACTTCATTCATCCCTTACCAAACGGAGCCAAAATTGTGGGCAATTTGCTCTACCAGGCCCTGATGGAGGGATACAACCGCTATAAACTGAAACAGTTGCGCCGCATCGCGGCGTCCACGGCAATGGAAACGGCACGATGAGACATCTCGGCGGCGCGCTTGCGGTTTTACTCTTTCTGGGCGTGCCGGCTGTTCCCCAAACCGCGAAGGGCAAAAAGACAACGTCTTCCAGCACGGCGACCAAGAGCAAGCAGAAGAGAAACTCTGCGGCGCGCAGGAGAATTCCCAAGCCTCCGCCTGTAAGCGCCGCCCAGCGTGCCGAGGCGAAAGAAAGCGTGCAGGCGCGCTTCTCCGGACCGCATGAGCTTGGGATTCAGAACGCCGGAGCGCTGGTGCCGTTTTACGAGCTCCTGCACCGCCAGAAGCCTGGAACAGGAGCCCCTTTACGCGTGCTCCACTTCGGCGACTCGCATACGGCTTCCGACGATTGGGCGGCCGCCCTGCGATCCAAATTTCAAAGCCGCTTCGGCGAAGGCGGAAGCGGATTCATCCACGCCGGCCGGCCCTATTCCGGATTCCGCCGCTATGATGCCAAAGCTTCAGCTACGCGAGGCTGGCGTCCGTCAGGCCTGACCAACCGCGAAACGGATGGAATGCACGGCTTGGCTGGGGTGAGCCTGATTGCGGAACGCGCCGGTGAGGAAATCACTCTCGAGGCCGACGGTTCGCTGGTCGAGTTGTTTTATCTCCAGCAGCCGGGCGGCGGAGGTGTCCTCATCTCTGACAGCGGAATGGAGTTGGCTCGGGTCAGCACTAACGGCGAGACTCGCGCCGGCTATTGGCGCGCCGAGTTGCCTTCCGGGCTGCATCAGCTTTCGCTGCGTACCTTGAGTTCCGCACCGGTGCGCTTGTTTGGGTGGGTTGTGGAAAAGCCCGGCGGTGTCACTTGGGAGACTCTAGGCATCAACGGCGCCCAAGCCGACTTGATGCTGGGATGGAACGAAGAGCTGCTGCAAAGCCATATCGAGCACCGCAACCCGGCCCTCATTGTGCTCGCGTATGGAACAAATGAGGCCGCTCGCTCCGATTGGACTTATGAAACGTACCGGGCCGCGTTCCGCGAGGTACTATCCCGCCTGCGCCGTGCCGCTCCAACTGCCAGTTTCCTGGTAGTTGGGCCGCCGGATCGAATGGCGCGGTCACGGGGACGCTGGATTGCTTACTCCGGCCTCGACCGCATCAGCGATGCCCAGCGCGATGCTTGTTTTGAAGCGGGCGCCGCTTTCTGGAATCTAAGGGCTGGCATGGGCGGCGCCGCATCCATGCGAACCTGGGTTAATGCCGGACTGGCACAAGGCGATTTTGTGCACTTTACGTCCGCCGGTTACCGCCTGATCGGCGAATCGCTCTTCGAGCTGATGATGGGGCACTTCGAGATCTTCCAGACGGTGCGCCGCCAGCTCATTGGAAACATTGATAATGGACAGAAGACTACAGCTCGTTAACCTGATCCGTCAGGTTGCCAAAAAGGACATTACCCCCGCCGCAGATGAGTCCCTTTTCGACTCCGGCCTGCTTGACTCTTTCGCCCTGCCTGACCTGGTCAGCCTGATCGAACAGAAGTTCGCCATCAAAATCCCTGATTCCGACCTGAATCCCCGCAAGTTCGATTCAGTAGAACGGATCGAAGAGTACCTCGATTCGCGGGGCTAAGTCGCAAAGAATGGGGTACATACGAGCTTTTGGACGCTACCTTCCCGAGCGCGTCGTCACCAGTGAAGAAGTTGCATCCTGGGTGCGAACGGATGCCGCCTGGATCCGCAATGTCTCCGGAATCGAGGAACGGCGGTTCGCTGCCGACGGCGAGTCAGTAACGTCAATGGGCGTGGCTGCCGCAAAAGACTGCCTCGCATCTTCCGGCCTCGATGCCGCCTCAATCGGTCTCGTTCTGGTCTCCAGCGGGTCGGCGGAGAGGCAGTTCCCGGGTCCGGCGTCCGAGATCGCAGCTCAGTTGGGATGCGGTGACGCACCTGCTATCGACTTGCCCGTGGCCAGCGCGGGCGGGCTGTTCGGCATGGTGCTCGCCTCCCGGCTTACCACTACGATGGGCCGGATCCTGGTTGTCGCCGCTGAGAAAATGTCCGCGGTCGTGCAACGCGAACCGCTGGAACGTGGCGTCGCCATCCTCTTCGGCGATGGCGCCGGAGCATGCCTGATCGACCCCGAGATGGGGGATGCCCGGATTGTAGAATCCGCCTTGCATAGCGACGGGTCGTATGCATCGGACTTAGCCTTGGAGTTCGGCAAGCCGCTGGCCATGAATGGCCGGTCAGTCATCATGCAGGCTTCGCGCAAGATCCCAAGCGTGATCCAGGAAGTTCTTGCCAAGGCATCTCTTTCCGCCACCGAGATCCCAGCATTTCTGATGCACCAGGCCAATCAGAACCTGATTGACCGGGTAGCTCAAGCCCTCGGCGTGCCAGCCACCAAGTTCTATTCCAATATCCGCAGGTACGGAAACACCTCCTCGGCCTCGCTGCTGATCGCAGCTTGCGAATGGTGGCGGGAGAGCGGTTTTCCACAGGGCCAGCCAGTGGTTTTTTCCGCCTTCGGCGCGGGCTTCCATTGGGGCGCACTCCTCGCCCGAGGCTGCTAAGGCCGCTGCAAATCCTACCAAACACAGGGCCTTTCCAGCTTCCATTGCTAGTAGGCGCAAGCTATTGAAAATGGAAGACTTCATTTGTGTTGCAAGCTGGCAGATGGGGTAGAACTATTGCGGATTTTCTGGTATAAAACTCACTGGGGCAATTTCCCTTACAGGAGATCTTGTATGAACTTTGGACGCCACGTAGGGAGCGTAGTTCTGCTCTGCCTGTGCTTGCTGGGTTCCGCTGTTTTCGGCCAATCGGACAGTTCGTCCATCAATGGGACAATCAAGGATCCGAGCGGCGCGGCGGTTCCGAATGCAAAAGTGGTGGCGAAAAACGAAGCGACTGGAGAAACGCGCGAGGCTCTTTCGAGCGGCTCCGGCACGTATGTAATTCCATCTATTAAGTCTGGTTTCTACACCCTGACGGTCGAAGTGGCAGGGTTTAAGAAGTTTGAATCCAAAAACAACAAAGTAGACGCCAACCTGCCAGCGACGCTGGATGTCGACCTGTCAATTGGTCAGACGTCGGAAACCGTGGAAGTCACGGCGACTGTCGCAGCAGTACAGTCCGAAACCGCTCAGTTGGGCCGGCTGGTGGAAGGCAAGCAGCTTTCCGAACTCCAGCTCAACGGTCGTAACCCGATCTTCCTCGCATTGTTGAAGCCGGGTGTTCGCGGCGGTTCGCTGGCTGGCTTCAGCTTCGGCTTGAGCACTGGCGGGTTCGCTATCAACGGCAGCCGCGGACAGGACAATCTGATCACGTTTGACGGCGCGGTCGGCATCCGTACCCGCGCCAACGGCGAATCGATCGGCACCGCCGACCTTGACGCCGTGCAGGAAGTGCAGATTCTGACCGCCAACTACTCGGCCGAGTATGGCCGTTCGGCGGGTGGACAGATCCGCATCGTCACGAAGACCGGTACCCAGCAGTTCCATGGCGCGGTTTACGAGTATCTCCGCAATCGCGAACTGGATGCCAACTCCTGGACCAACAACCGCAACGGCACGCCGCGCCAGCAGAACAACTTCAACCAGTTCGGCTGGAATTTCAACGGGCCGCTGTTCATCCCGAAGCTGTTCAATACAGACAAGAGCAAGGTTTTCTTTTTCGTGGGGCAGGAATGGGTCCGCCGCCGCTCGGTTTCGAGCGGCTTCCGCACGGTTCCTTCCGTCGCAATGCGAAACGGTGACTTCAGCGAGTTGCTTCAGACGAACTCCTTCGTCAGCGGGACGCGTATCGTGCGCGATCCAACTAACGGCAACCCGTTCCCGAACAACGTAATCCCAGCCAACCGTTTGAGCCCGAACGGCAAGGCGTTGATGTCGGTCTACCCGACGCCGAACCTGGCCGTGCCGCAGGGCACCAGCAACTGGTTCGGACTGCGCGGGGTCCCCACCAACCAGCGCAAAGACACGTATGCGCTCGACGTGATTCCGACCCAGAAGGACTCCGTGAAGTTTCGCATGTCCTTCTTCCACTTCCTGGATTACAACCCCTTCCAGACCGGCTTCCTGATTTCGGCGCGTACGTTTGACCGGCCGAACCAGACCGCGTCGCTGAACTGGACTCGCACGATCAATCCGACCACCGTCAATGAAACCCTGATCACGGCCAGCCGCGACCAGGTGTTCATCGATATGGAAAACACACCGGAGTTCGATCGTACGAAGTACGGCATCAATTATCCGTACATCTTCCCGGATGGCAAGGACCGGCCGAACAAACTGCCTGCCGTCGACGTGAACAACCTCAGCGGCTACACGGGCAGCCCGTATCCGTCGAAATCGACTGGACCGATCTACGTCATTTCGAACAACACCACGAAGATCTGGAACAACCACACCATCAAGTTCGGCGTGCTGTTTGAACGCGCCGGCCAGAACGACTACGACCAGATCAACATTCAGGGTGTCCCGGGCGGCTCTGACAACCAGAACGGCCGTTTCGAGTTCCGTGACGCCCGTCCAGGTGGCTCGGGCTTGGCAATGGCGGACATGGTTCTCGGCTTGGCCAGCAACTATGCCGAAATCGGAACGCGCAGCTTCACACCGTACCGCGGCCACATGCTGGAGTGGTTCTTCCAGGACGGGTGGAAAGTCAACGACCGGCTGAAGCTGGAACTCGGCCTGCGCGTCACCACGATCCAGCCTTATTTCTCGTTGTGGCGCAACATGGCCGTCTTCGACCCGGCTCTCTACGATCCGTCGCGGGCTGTCCAGGTCGACCGTACCACCGGCAACCCGATCCCTGGCACCGGTGACCAGTACAACGGCATCGTCATCCCTGGCGACGGCTGGCCGGATGCAGCGCAGGGCAGGGTGCCGATCGCCACCTCGGGTGAGTTCAACCGCCTGTTCCGCAATTACCCGAAGCAGTACTCCAACGTGAACACGATCTTCCAGCCACGCGTGGGTCTCGCCTACTCGCTCAATAACAAGACCGTTGTCCGCGCCGGCGTGGGCCGCTTCTCGACCCGCCTGGGTGTCAGCGATTCCACCTTCCTGGGTGGCAACCCGCCGTTGCAGCCGCTGGCTTCGATCCCGACCCCGTTGGTGGACAATCCGGGTGGCGGCTCTCGCGCCAGCTTCCCGCTCTCAGTTACCTCTCAGGACCGGATCTACCCCATTCCCGAATCCTGGGCGTGGAACGTCACCGTGGAGCGCGAAATCGGCTTCCGCACCAACGTGGAAGTTTCCTATGTCGGCCGCAAGGGTCTGCACCTGCTCCGCGAGCGCAACATCAACCAGCTTGCGCCCGGCACGGTTCAGGCGAACCCTGGCGTCAATGCCAACTTCCTGCGTCCCTACAAGGGCTACGGCCCGATCCGCATGTCCAACGCCGAGGCGAGCTCGTTCTACAACGCCTTCCAGTTGGGCGTGAATCGCCGTTTCGCCAGCGGCTTCTCCTACGGCTTCGCTTACACGCTGAGCAAGTCGACGGATAACGGCTCTGGCCCGCGCGACATCCTGCCGAATGCTTTCGACGCCTCCAACCTGTGGGGTCCCTCGGGCTTCGATACCCGCCACATCGCGGTGATCAACTTCATCTACGAACTGCCGTTCCTGCGGAACAACAATTCCCTTCTCGGCAAGACGCTCGGCGGCTGGCAGTTCTCCGGCGTAACTCAATTCCAGACCGGCACTCCGTTCTCGGTTGGCACGGGCGATGACTTCGCTGGTGTCGGCCCCGGTTCGGGCGGCCAGTTCTGGGTGCTGAACGGCGATATCAAATATCCCAAGCAGTTCGCCGCCAGCGCCTCGGATAACGCGTTCTGGTTTGACCCGGGTCCGGCCAACGCCCGGCTGTTTACCCGCCCGGCCAACGGTACCTTTGTCACTCAGAACGTTCGCAACATCGTCTACAACCCCGGCTTCCAGAACTGGAATCTCTCGCTCTTCAAGAACTTCCGTTTGACCGAGCGAATGAACCTCCAGTTCCGCGCCGACGGCTTCAACTACCCGAACCACCCGAACTGGAACGGTCCGGATACCAATCCGAACTCGGCCAACTTCGGGAAAGTGACGTCCAAAGGCAGCGAGCGCAACCTGCAGTTCGGTTTGCGGCTCGGCTTCTAAGTAGTCACTCCAGAGAACGGAAAGCCCGCTCCCCCGGTTTGCCCAGGGGAGCGGGCTTTTTCCTTTTGATTCAGGTTTATTGCCCGTTAGTCGTGTTCTTCTCGTAATTCCTCCGCCGCCGCTCCCGGGCGCGACATCCCCGCACTACGAAACACCGCGTTCAGGAACATCACGTTCAGGCCATCCATGTAGGCGCGATAGTTCGGGTCCGCTGTGAAGCCGACCACCATTCCGCGCCCTTCCTGCTGGGCTACAACGAACGGCTTGTAAGCGAGCTGCTTGCGGTTCTCCTCCCAAATGTAACCACCCGCGAGCAGTTCATCGGGGCCCGCAAAGTACGCCGCATTCACGCCACGATCGATCTTGATCGGCGAGTAAATTGTCCGTCCCGCGACGACCGCGTAAAGCTGCGGTGCTACTCCAGCGGTCAGCCACAACTCGGGATCTACCTTCACGCGAACCATCACGCCCGCCACAGCATCGGGCAATTCGGAGTCGGGCTGAATTGCGCGTTCGAAATCCTCCTGTTTGGTGAGCAGTTGGCCAGGAACACGAGCCGGAGGACCGCCGCCCGGTCCCGGAGCCGCTCCCGTTGCAGCGGAAGGAGCCCCACTTCCACCACCCGCCGCGGGTTTCGGCGCATCCGCCCTCCGTGGCTGGTTCTCCTGCGTAAGCGCAAGCAGCCCTACGCGGGGATCGCTGAGGAAGCCTAATGCCCCACCAATTCCTACGATTACGCCACCGCTGCGAACCCAACTCTTCAGCCGGTCCAGATTCGCTCCAGCGAAGGTGTTCGCGTAGCCGCCGCCGAACCCTGCGTCCGGCAGAATCAACACGTTAATCTTACTCAGGTCCGCGTTGCCGATGTTCTGGCTGCGAATGACGCTTACGGGATAGCCATACTGGCGCTCGAGCACGAAACGCGTTTGCCCGGCGGAAGCGCCGCTGGTCGGCTGATCCCACAGCATCGCGATTACCGGCTTGCGCATGTAGATGGTATTGCTGCTGCCGAAATCCACACCGTCATCCACCCAACTTGAGTTCGTCGCGACCACGTCCGCACCCGAAGAGGCCGCGACCCGGCCTACCGTTTCGTGAACTGTGGCCGGATTCTGCTTCACCATCACGATCAAAGTGCCGGCCGGGTACTTCCGGTCGCCTTGCGTGAACGCCTTATTGGCGCTCAGAACGCGCAGATCGGCGCGCAAAGCTCCTGTCAGGAACCGGCCCGCTGCTTGGGTTCCCCAAGGCACCAGATAGGCCACCTCCGCTTTCCCGGAGACCTTCCCGGGCGCTACAACCTGCCCGGACACGGGAGCAAAGCTGCCCTGCGACGCCTCCGCCGACGTTTCCATCTCGACGTTGTAGAGGTGCGGCAACGACCACGCGGTAACGTCATAAATCTGATCGGGAAGCCGCCGTTTGCGCCGCCGCTCCTGTTCCTTCAGGAAGTCCGGCTCCATCGGGTTGTTCGGGTCCAGGACAGCGCGCAGGAAACGTTTCCGTGGCTGCACCGACGAGATGACGTACGTACCGGCTGGATACTCCTTTCCGGCATTCTTGAAGGACGCTGAGGCGCGCTGAACTTCCACTCCCTGATCAACCAACAACTGAATCATCTTGTCCAACGCCGATGTATCGCCGCGGCGCGGGAAGATGTATTCGCGCGGCGTCTCCTTGGCGCCTTCCGCCAGCGCCGTCACCTGGTAGTTGTAGAAGTTTTCGAGCAGCCGCTTGCGGTTCCTGGCGGCGGCTTCGCAGGTGGACACCGATGCCACAAAGTGTTTTCGAACACTGTCGCGGAAGGTATAGACCGTATCGTCGGAACGGCGCACCAGCAGCCCTCGCACGGATGCGTTCTCGTATGTCATGCCCATTCCGCCGTAATACCAGGGCCAGCTTGCGCCGTAGCCGGGATAGAACTCGTCGTAAACCTCGCGCGTGAAGTAGGTGAAGCCGAACTGATCGAACCATTTGGCGTTGTTCTTACCAAACCAGTACATTTGGTCCTTCTGCTCTTTTGTCAGGTTCGGATTGTAGGGCGCGGCGCCGGGCGAAAAGAAGTAAGTGTTCTCGGTTCCCACCTCGTGCAGGTCGACGAACACAAGCGGAAGCCACTCGAGCACGTACTTGATTCGACCGCGCGTCTCCGGCTGCGTCATCGCAAACCAGTCGCGGTTCATGTCGAAGTAATAGTGATTTGTGCGCCCGCCTGGCCAGGGTTCGGTGTGTTCGGCCGTCACAGGGTTCGCATCCGGTTCGAGCCCCTCGTTGATTTCAAAGTTGTGAACAAACCGGTCGCGGCCGTCCGGGTTCTGCAGCGGATCTATCAGAATCACCAGGTTCTGGAAGATCTCGTCGATCATCTTGTCTCCGCGTGAGGCGAGCAGATGGTAGGCCGTCATCATGGCGGCATCCGGCGAGCTGATCTCATTGCCGTGAACACCATAAGACAAGTTGATGATCGCCGGCATGTTTTCCATCAACCTGGCGGCCTCGGCTTGGGGTGTCTTGCGCGGATCCGCAAGCTTCTGCACAGACGCTTTGAGTTCCGAGAGCCGCCGGATATTTGCCTCTGAACCGATGGCTGCGTAAATCAGCCTCCGGCCCTCCCACGTCTTGCCATACTCAAAGACCTTCATGCGCCCCGGGTTCGCAGCCGCGAGAGCTTCAAAGTACTGAACCACCTTGGCGTGAGACGCCAGCCGTTCCCCTGCTGGGAAGCCGACGACTTTCTCTACTGTGGGAGTGGCTGGGTCGTAGCGGGCGCCGGGCCAGTATTCGAACTTCTGTGCAAGCAGCGGGAGAGCCGCGGCAAGAGCGGCGATACGCAGTAATTTCATATGGGATAGCATAGCGCGCGTATCTCAAATCGCACTCAAGGCGCTACTTGACCTGACGATAAGGAAAACCGAGGACATTTGTTTTGGTCCCCCACAGCCAATCTACGCATTTGACCGGCTCGCCTGATTTCTACGCCAGCCTGATCCAGTCTCTGCGGGAAGGTGTCGTGGCGGTGGATCGTTCCCTCACTATCACCCTATGGAACCATGCGCTCGAACAGCTCACAGGCTACGGAGAGTCGCAGATGCTTGGGCAGAGCGCGACAAGCAAAACGCTGCAGCCGCTGGACCGGGAGGGCAGACCCCAGGATGCTGCTGAACTGCCGTTGGCGCGGGCTCTCAGCCACGCCGAGAGCCGCGACGCCAGAGAGTATTTGAAACACTCCTGCGGGTACCGCTTCCCCGTAGAGACGCGGACGTTTCCGGTGCGTGATTCCGATGGCCGGATCCGCGGCGCGGCTCAGACTTTTCAGGCTAAGCTCAACCGCTGGTACGCGCCACCGTCCGCAGCGCCCGATGAAGTCGATCCCGCAAGCGGCGTGCTTGCCAGAGGGTACGGCGAGCAGCGTCTGAACTCGATTCTCCAGGCCTCGCGCCATTTTCGCCGCCGCCGGGGACTTTACCTGATTCACGTCGCGGAACTGACTCAGTTGGAGCGGCGCTTTGGGATGGATGCCGAACAGGCGGCAATCTCGGTCTGTGGCCAGACCTTGCAGCATTGCGCAGAAGCCGATGATATCCTCGTTCGCTGGAACCGGGCATGGTTTCTCTGCCTCGCCCCGTTGGCAGATGCCGGCGATCTCAATGTGATACGCGACCGTATGCAGAATGTTTTGTCGGCCACATCGTTTCCGTGGTGGGGCGACCCAGTTCCGTTAACGGTAAAAGTCGGAGCCGTCCTGGTCCAGGTCGATCGTTCACTCCTCGAGCAAGCCGCAGAAGCGAAAGCACTGGCAGAAAGCGAAAGTTAGCAGCCTATGACGTCAGGCCCTTGTGGATCGCAAACTTAACCAAACCTGCGATATCCTGCACACCGATTTTGCGCATCAGTCCGGCGCGATAGCTATCTACGGTCTTGGGACTGACTTTGAGTCGAGCCGCAATCTCTTTCGCCCGCACGCCCTCCACCATCAGCCGGAATACCTGATACTCGCGTGAACTCAACGTGTCAAGCGGGCTGATATGGTTGTCAGTCTCGCGGGCCGTAAAGACACGTTGCAGGTCGATCGCTGGAGACACATAGATTCCGCCATGCATGATCTGCTCCAGGCAATCCAGAAGTTGTGCCCCGCTGCCGCTTTTCAGGAAAATTCCCGACGCACCTGCGCGCAGCGCCTCGATCACCAGGCGCCGCTCCGCCTGCTCGCAGAGCACAACTATCTTGGTACGAGGCGCACGCTCCCTTACTTCGTGCAACAATTGAAGCGCATAAACCCGCTCCATCGCCATATCCAGCAGGGCGATATCGGGAGAATGGCTGACTATACTAGCGGAAACAGAGTCCCCGTCAGACACCGTCGCGCAGACTTTGAACAGACGGCTGCTTTCGCACAGACAGGCGATTCCGTCTCCGAGCAGTGTCTGTTGCACCGCCAGGAACACCGTGCTTGGAACCTTTCCGATCATGCACTTCTCCCTGAAGCGAAGCCATTTGAACTTTTCACAGACGGCTTGGACCAGAAAAATCAGTGCATCGCCGGGCCGATTATTCTCCCCCGGCAGGTGCGGGCTCCACAACTAGAGCCCGGCCCTGTCAGCAGCAGGAATACCTTGGACTCAGCTGAAGCTCCTCAGCGCGGCAGCCTCATCATCGAAAACTTCAAACACCGTGTACAGTTTGGTGATCTGCAGCAGGTCTTTCACGCGTTTCGTCAGATTGAGAAGTTTGAGCTGACCACCGCCGTTGGTGACGGTAGTGAAGCTCGATACCATTTCCCCAATACCCGAGCTATCGATGTAAGAGATATCTGCAAGATTTAAAAGGATCTTCTTGACGCCCTTGGCGCTCAAATCGCGAATGGCGTCGCGAAACGTGGTGGAGCCTTCGCCCAAGGTGATACGGCCCTCGGCATCAATTACGGTGACATCCCCCACTTGACGGGTACTCAGCTTCACGCTCACGAAAACTACCTCCTGGGATTTACAAATCTGAAACGTCTTCGGGCGTCGGAACCGTCTTGCGGATAATCGCCTCGGTACCGCCCGCCTTGGCCGGCTGCACGACGAACTCGTCTACGAACGCGCGGATCAGCATCATGCCGCGCCCTGACTGCCGCAGCAGGTTTTCCTCTGCCAGGGGGTCGGGTTGTTCTTCCGGACGGAACCCAATTCCCTCGTCCGTAATCTTGATAATCAGGTCGCCGTCCCGCTTTAGCACTTCCAGTCGGACCCGCTTGTTGGCGTTATAGCGGTTGCCGTGAACCACGGCATTCACCATTGCTTCACGGACTGCCATGCCAACGCGGTACACCTCTTCTTCTGGAAAGCCCATCTGTTGCGCGACGCCAATGACCGATTCCTCGGCCTGGTCGACGCTCTCCAGGTTTGACTCCAGGTAGGTGTCCACGCTGACGGCGGTGCGGCTATTGGAATTGCCCATAGAATCAACGTCAGGCCGCAGCGTGGCCCAGTCGAATCAGTACAGTAATTCAGTGCAGCGGCAAAAGTCAAGCCGCCGCCCGGGCTCTGACCCTGACCGTCGCCCAGTTATGTTGCCTCTCCCTCTCAGCAACGGTGTGCATCGTCCTGCTCTAGGGTCATTCTCCAGCGGCGCTGCGGCGTATCCCCAGTCGTAATACCGGCGTGTTTGACCGATCCTTCCCATGGAGCGCAGAAGTGGACCAAAAGCCCATGTTCCATCTCGCTTCCATGGAGCCCAGCGGTATCGCACCTGGACCTCTTCAGTCCGGGGTCTTCCTTCGCCCGGCCGACGGCGCGGAAGTGGAAAAGGAGATGCTCGCCGTTTACGACGAGCATGCGTCCGGAATGATGCGCTTTATCCATGGAGCGACTGGCGACCGCGAGTTCGCTCGTGAGTCGATTCAAGACGCTTTCCTCGCTCTGCTGGAAGTTCGCAGACGAGGATACGCAGTCTCTAACTGCCGCGAGTGGCTTTACAAGGCCATCGGTGAAGCATTACGTGCGCGGTACGAAAGCAAGACCTGGAGCGAGGAGCCCGTAGAGGCTCCCGAGCCTGTAGAGATGCCAGCAGACATTGCGGAGGAAGCCGACCTGCAGCGGCACCTGGAACGGGTCGCATCCCCGCGGGAACGGCAGATCCTCCTGTTACGGCGGGAAGGACTTAGCTACTCGGAAATCGCCCGTACTTTGAAGCTCAGTACAGGCACCGTGGGTAGCATGCTCACCCGGCTGGCCCGGAAGTTACAGAGGGAGGTCCGGTAAATGATCACCGTAGTTCGTAATCTGATTCACTCGTGGTTGCACCAGGATCTGTCGATTCTCCTGGCTTATCGCGATGGCGAACTGCCCCACCACAAAGCCCGCCGTCTGCTGCGCCGGTTGCGCCACTGTCCTCCGTGCCGCGAGAACTACGATGCGCTGGCTATGCTCGAAGAACTCATGCCTGACCCGGAACCGGTTGCAGATCCTTTTGGGTTGCTCGCCGGGCGCCAACGCCTTGCCGTTGCCGTCCGGACGGGTTCCGATCCCGGACAGCCCGACCTTGCCTGGCTGGACGAGGTGGAGCAGTACTTGGGCAACCGCGCCCGGCGCGAAGTCCTCTCTCGGGCTCAGCTTGGGATCGACCGTGAGCACTCGGTCGCCGTGGTCGCGCCATTCGCCAAAGACATGCTGGGAGTTCGGGCTGGGCAAGCCCTTGCGGATCGTCTCAGCGGACGCCGCTGATGACTGCGCCCAGCCCCAGTTCGGCGGCCCATAGGGCGAAGTACCTGACGCTTCCGAGGATCATTGTGCTCGTCACCGCGGTACACCTTGGCTGCGGCATTCTGGCCTGGTTTTACTGGCGTCTTCAGGGAGACGTTGGCCCGCTCTCGTCCTATTTCAACCTGGCGGCATCACCCTTCCTCCTGGTCGCCGCCGGCGGAGAGGCTCTTCTTGCGGGCGTAGTCTGGCGCTGCTATCAGCGTCAACAAGCCATGTGGTGGTGTTGGGGACTGCTTTTCGTGTCGGGAATCCTCCGCATCGTCAGCTACATCGTGATGCAGCACCGCGCCATCGAGGCGCTGTTCGCCGATCAGGTTCCCTCCCAGGGACCTGACCTGAGCCTCTTCCTGATCATCGACGGGCCTGGAAGAGTCGCGGTGCTACTGGCTGCACTTGCTGTAGTTCTGCGCGTCTATCGTAATTCCGGCTGGCTCGCGACTCTCAAACCGTTTGACCGCGCTCTCCTGACTATCGTTGGATTGCATGTCGCGCGTCAGGGGTACCTGCTGCTTTCCGGCTCCCCGGGCGGCCCACCCGCCGATTCGTTCCTCACAGATGTGCTCTTACTGGGGCTGCTTTTTGTGGCGCTGCTGCTCTATCGAACCGCGTCCGCGTCCGGCGGCGGGTATGTCGCTCGTTGCTGGGGAGCCTATGCGGCGGGTGCATTCCTGCTGTCACTCGGGAACATAGGCAAGTGGCTTGTCTTCAGCGCCGGCGTCCCCTGGGAAGCGGCTTCCCTGCTCAATTGGTACGTGTGGTTCCCGGCCGCCGCAGCCTACGCCCTCGCCCCAGCGTATTTACGCGAGGCACAGTTCCGCCTCCTCCACAACTCCCTTCCGGCACAGCGCTGATTGTGCTACGATCCGGCTAACTTGCTCCGCCGGAGGCGCCCTTGCTTGGGAACCGTACCTGGGATGACTGGATTCGGCAATATTCCTTGAGCCACCAGCATCCCGTCAACCGTGCACTTCATACGATCGGGATCCCCATGATCGCTCTGGCGGTCATTCTCGCGCTGTTTGGGCTCTTTTTCCGCACTCTTTGGCCCCTCGCCGGCGTCCTATTCATAGGCGGCTGGATTCTTCAGTTCGTAGGACACGCCTTCGAACGGAAACCGCCTGAGTTTTTTCACGACTACCGTTTCCTGTTTGTCGGTCTCCGATGGTGGCTCGCAAAGATAGCCGGAAAAGCCTAGGACCCGCAGCGGTGGCGCCTCTCGCGGCCTGCATTTTGTGCGTTTTGGGCTGCGGTCAGGTACCGGCCCAGACCCGGCTCGATCCGTCCGAGCCTCGCTCGCAGAAGGTGATTGCCGCTCTCGAAAGCGAGTGGTCGAAAACAGAAAAGCGTACCATCCCCTGCCGCATCACGCCCTATCCACCGCGACTCGGCTTCGAGTTGCGGCTCTGGAGTGGCTACGAAATCGGCATACCCATCGACGCGATTCCGGAAACAGAAACAGCCTTAAACATGCTTGCGCTTATCCGCGTTCAGCCCAAGCAGAGCGGACTGCGGCCCGAATACCTGGTTCGCACGTACGACCTGCCTGAGTTACCCGCCAGCCAGGGAATGCGGCGCAAGCTGGAGCTTTCCTTCGGCGGAGGGTTCTTCCTGGGCGCGGGTAAGTATCGCGTCGACCTGCTCCTCATTGCGGCTGACGGCCGGTCTTGCACAAAGAGTTGGGACCTGAAAGCTGGCTCCGGATCGGTCAAAATCGAACAGCCGCCAAACACGGTAGCAAGCGCGGCCAGCGACGAATGGAAGGGTTTTCGGGAGAAGAAGAGCTCTGAACCGTCGCGCGTCACCGTGCTTGTGCACGCGGCTCCGGTCGTCCGCCGGCGCCACGCCGTCAAGCTTTCGCCTTGGGATCGCGAGATTCTCCTCGACACTCTCATTGCACTGCTGGACCGTTCACGCTTCACCAGCGCGCGCGTAACCGCTTTTGATCTCGAAAGCCGGCGGGTTCTTTTCGACACCGAAGAATTTACTCCAAGGGCATACAGGCGGCTGCAACGCGCGCTAGCCCAGGCCGACCTGGCCACAGTGCCATATTCCACGCTGAAAGATGGTCCCACTCCGGCTGAATTCTTGCTCGATTTGGTGCGGTCTTCCAATGCACGGACCGACGATACAGTGGTGTTCGTTGGCCCGGCGTGGCGGCCAACCTCAGGGGGCAAGCCTCAGATGCGCATACAGGAGCTGGCGAACCGGCCGAACGCGTACCAAATTGCCCTTTTGCCGTTCTTCACTCCGCCTGCCGGAGCTGTGAACGAATTTGTCCGCTGGTTTGGCGGCCGGGTACTCTCCGTGTACAAACCCTCCGATCTCGCATCCGCCATCGCAGCCATCGACAAACATGGTTCCCGTTCGATTTCTACTCAACTGAAATAGCGGTTCTCCGCTAGCTAAGGGCTGACCGGGCTTGGGGGTTGACTGTTACCGCATTTAGGCGGTGGCGCTCCGTACTGCGCCTGTGGCCCGCGCCGGCCTACTTAGCTAAATCGCGGTGCAAGATCTTTGCCGGATAGCCACCTGACCGCAACCGCCGCGCGATCTCCTCAGCCATCATCACCGAACGGTGATGACCGCCTGTGCATCCGAAGGCGATAGTGAGGTAGCTCTTCCCTTCCGCCACGTAGTGGGGCATCAGAAACAACAACATTCTGGACACATGATCCAGAAACTCGCGGGTCTGCGGAAAGCTGAGTATGTAGCGCGCGACAGGCAGTTCCTTCCCCGAGCGTTCCTTGAACTCCGGAACGTAGTTCGGGTTGGGTAGAAAACGGACGTCAAACACGAGGTCGCTCTCGACCGGAACCCCGTGGCGGAAACCAAAACTCATTATGCTGATGGCGATCCGGCTGGACTTTCCCTGGCTCCCGAAGATCTCACCGATCTTTTTCCGCAACTGATGAACGTTTAACTCGGATGTAGGAATGATATGGTCGGCCAGCGAGCGAATCGGTTCCAACATCCGCCGCTCTGCCTGGATGCTCTTCAGCACCGAACGGCCACCTAGCGGATGGGGCCTTCGCGTCTCACTAAAGCGCCGCAGGATAGCTTTGTCGTCGGCATCAAGAAACACTAACTGAGCCGGGACCAGTTCCCTCACCTGGGCATAAACTGCTGGAAACCCGCGCAGGTCGTTACCTTCCCGGATGTCCACGACCAGCGCAGCGCGTTTCAGGTTCGCCGAGTCACGGGTCAACTCGGCGAACTTGGGAATCAGGTCCAGCGGCAGGTTGTCTACCGAGTAGTAGCCATGATCCTCCAGCGTTTTCAACACCGTGCCTTTGCCGGAGCCGCTCAGCCCGGTGATGATGATCAGCTGTGGTTGGGTGGTCAGCGAGGCGCCCCGACGCCGCGGCTGCGCGGATCTGCGAGTCGCCATGCTCCCGTCTTTACGCCTCTATCAGATCAAACTGCCCGTCGCGGCGTCGCACCAGGACGGAAACCCTGTTGGTTTCTGAATCCCGATAAACCAGGTAATCCCGCGCCGCGTCCATCGCCAGCACCGCTTCATCCATCGTCATCGGCTTGCCGTTGGGCTTGGCGCCGGCACGGACAATCTTCGCCGGAATGGTGGTCGCTTCCGGCTCAGGCACAAGCTCGGGCTTGGCGCGGCGCACCTCCTTCTTCGAAGCCGCGGCCGCCGCCTTGGTTTCCCGGGTCACCGATCCGCGTTTGGAATCGCGCCACTTGGCGCGTTGCCGGAGCGCCTGCTTCTCGAGGTTGTCCAGCGCTTCTAAAAGGGCGAGCAGCTGATCGCTATTGGATCCAACGCCCACCAGTTGGCGGTCATAGAAGTTAGCCGTTACCTCCGCTTTCTGCAAATGACGTACTGTCGTCAGGACAGCGTGGCAGGTCTTATCGTCTCCACGCCGGTCGAGCAACTTCGACAAACGCTCTACCCGTGCGTCCAGTTTGCGTTGCTGGGCTGGGGTCAGCGGCGTTTGTTTTCCTGTGAAAGTGAGTTTCATCGAAGTGCCTTTCTCACCCTTTCGCGCCCGCGGCGGCGTGACGGCGGATTACTGCCGTACGCGGCGGTGGTGCGTGGAAGGAATCTTCATGTCCTCGCGATACTTGGCAACCGTACGGCGAGTTACCTGAATGCCCTCGAGGCGAAGCCGTTCTGTGATTTGATCATCGGTCAACGGGTGTGCCGAGTCCTCCTCTTCGATCATCTTCTTTACTCTCCGCTTTAACAGCAGCAACGGAGTGGCGCCACCGGAAGGCCCCTGAACTGCTTCCGAGAAGAAGTAGCGCAGCTCGAAAACCCCTTGCGGTGTGTGCGCGTACTTGCCCGCTACAGCCCGGGAGACGGTGGAGGGATGAACGCCGATCTCCTCGGCAACCTCTTTGATCATCATCGGCTTCAGCCGGTCTATTCCATGGTCAAGGAACTCGGTCTGCCGCCGCACGATCGCCTGGCAGACCTTCATAATCGTCTGCTTCCGCTGCTCGATGTTGCGGATCAGTTGGAGCGCGGAAGCATAGCGTTCCTTCACGTAATTTCGGATTTCTTTGTTCGGCTCCTGGTCCCGGTCGAGCATGCGCCGGTACTGCCCGTTCAGCCTCAATTGCGGGAGATCGTCATCGTTTAGTTGGATGACAAAGTCATCGCCGTCCTTGTAAATCTGTATGTCGGGCTCTACCTGCCGCGCTCCGGGCGTTGAGTACCGCAGCCCCGGTTTCGGGTCAAGGTGACGGATGACATTCAGGGCCACCTGAATATGTTCCATAGGCCTGCCCAGGAGACGCATCAGCTCCTTGGTGTTCTTGCTTTCCACCAGCTTCAGGTGCTCGGAGACGATCTGCCAGGCCACTCCGTCCCGTCCATTGCGGCTTTCCAACTGCAGCAGGAGGCATTCCTGCAAACTGCGCGCGCCCACGCCCGCCGGATCCAGCGACTGCACCGCTTTGAGCGCGGCTTCGGCATCTTCCATCGCATGCGGTCCGCTGGCGGCGATTTCCTCGAGCGGGATCGTCAAGTAACCGTTTTCGTCGAGATTGCCGATGATCGAATCGGCCGCATCACGTACATCGTCGCTAATCACCACCAGGCTGAGCTGTGAGCGGAGGTGTTCGCTCAGCGTAACAGGCGACGACAGGAACATCTCGAACGAGGGTTTCTCGCTATCCTCACCGCCGGGTGAGCGGAAACCCGGGTCCATCCACTCCTCAAAGTAGTTGCCAAAATCGATCTGATCGAATGGATCCGCCGCTGCAGTCTCTTCCGACGCTGGAGAGGAGACTGCCTCGGGCGTGACGGCGCCAGCAGGGAGGCTGATCTCGACATCGGCTTCCAGATCCGGAACATCCTGGGGTTCTCGGGTGACCTCGAGAACAGCTTCGTCGGAAGGATTCGAGACCCGCTCCGCCTCAAGCATCGACTGAACTTCAGCCGGAGTGAGTTCTTCCGCCTCAGCGGTTTCCTCAAGCACAGGATTCTGCGCGATTTCCTGGTTGATCATCTCGCGGAGTTCCAGCCGGTTGAGCTGGAGCACCGTGACCATCTGCACGAGCCCAGGCGTAAGGATTTGCTTCTGCTGGACTTTTATCTGAAGTCGCGGCGAAAGCAAGCTCATTTGCCCTCATAATAACAGAGATTCGGCTTCAGCCGTCCCGCAGTTCGGCCCTTTCCCCTCACCTCGTCTGGCAGGGGAATCCGCGGGGCCTCAGGGCAAGAAAGTGCTCAACCGTCTCAGTTTCACCCCCTAACGCCGATGGGATAGTCCGTCAGTTTTGGGAAACATCCGCCGGCCACGGCGACACATGGACCACTGCATTCGATGGCCTTTATCGGAAGAAGCAGTAAGCGAGGGGACTACCGGCCGAACGTAAACGACTCGCCCAGGTACACCCGTTTCACTTCCGGGTCGCGACCCAGCGCTTCCGGAGTGCCGGCGCGAAAGATCTTGCCGTTATTGATGATGTAGGCCCGGTCGGTCACAGCCAGCGTCTCGCGCACGTTGTGGTCGGTGATCAGAATTCCAATACCGCTGCGCTTCAGATCAAAGATGATGCGTTGCAGCTCCAGCACCTGGATCGGATCGATACCCGAAAACGGCTCATCCAACAATAGGAACGCCGGATTGATCACCAGCGAGCGGGCTATCTCCACACGCCGCCGCTCGCCGCCGGAGAGCATGTACCCACGGCTGTGGCGGACTTTCTCAAGACCCATCTGATCGATCAGAGCGGCAAGACGCTCGCGCCGTTCGCGCGCCGTAATCGACAAGGTCTCGAGTATCGCATTCAGATTGTCTTCGACCGTCAGCTTACGGAAGATCGACGGTTCCTGCGGCAGGTAGCTGATCCCGATGCGTGCGCGCTGGAACATCGCCAGCCCGGTGATGTCCTGATCATCGAGAAGGATCCGTCCAGAGTCAGGGTTGATCAGCCCGACGATGACATAAAACGACGTTGTCTTTCCGGCGCCGTTGGGACCGAGCAGTCCGACTACCTCACCCATACCCACCGAAATCGATACATCGTCAACTACGCGCCGCCCACGATAGGTTTTTGAGATCTCCAGCGTTCGGAGGGTGCGTACGGGAGGATTGCCGCCGTTCGTTTTAGGCAGCGCCTGGGGCATTACGGCCACTAATCGTATTATGCACGGGGACCGTCAACCGGTGTGCGGTCCCCGTCTGGGGCACTGCTACTTCTGCTGGAGGGACTCGACGTACAGAGTCACGTTTCGCAGCCGCAACAACGTCTCAGTCTCGCGACCATGCGACATGTCGCGGAAGATCAAGCCCCAAACCGGCATATCCGCCGAGCCATGGGCTGGAACGTTGGAATCCCCAGTGATCGAATTGCGTACTTTCAGTTCGGGAAACTTGCCACCGTTCGCTTTGGTCATGCCTGTGATGTCGGGAACTCCGCCCTTCATCGCCTTGGCGACCGGTCCGTCGCCCTTGCCGGTCAAGCCATGACAGCTTGCGCAATATGCTTTGTAGAGATCGGCGCCGGCCACACTGCCGATCGGACGCACGGGAACGACTTTGACGTTAGATTTCTCCTGAGTCTGTGCTGAAACGACAGCACCAGACAAAAACAGGCAGACAATTAGCACCGCGACCACCGCCGCCGGCACTGAAACGGAAAACAGCTTAAATGAGAGCATGAAGGGATTCTTTCCGGGCGTTACTTTGCCTGTATCTTCGCCAGGTATCCGACTAAGTTGCGCACTCGCAGCGCCGCCAACCCTTCGTCACGACTCAGTTGCCGGAATATGGGACCCCAAACCGGCATCTGGCGCGACCCGTGAGCGCGCAGTTCATCGGAACCGCCCAACATTTGTTCGACGCGAAAAGCCGGGAACTTCTTCCCGTTGCGTGCTGCAAGTTGGGTCAAGTCGGCCGGCCTCATTCGTAGCGCTTCCGCCGCGGGTCCACCGCCTTTGGCATCGACGCCATGGCACGAGGCGCAGTACGCCTTGTACAGTTCCTCGCCGGAAGCGGGGTTCGCCTGGGTCTTCACCGCAGCCGGCTCAACCTTCTTTTGCTGACTGGTTTGCCCAAAACCAAAAAGAGAGAACGCGCAGACAATCGCAAAGGACACCGCCGCGGAAGGCCGCAACCGGGCTGCCACGGTGCGTATCGCAGTGAGTCGCATCGGGGACTCCTTTCGCCTCACGGCGCGTAAGCGCACGTGGGCGCTTCTACTTGTAAACCGTATTTGCACGGCGGCTACCATTCATAAGTGGCCGAAATCCACACCTTTCCGCATGTCTTGAAACAGCGCTCTGGGGCATTTCACACAATGGTTGCGCGGGTACGCTCTTTCTCCCCTGGGCTTTGGCGCAGGCGGGTTTTCGTTGTCCAAAGATGCTTGCCCGAGCGGGATACCTATGTTATCTATAGTCCAAGTCTTGAACTACCGCCCCGCAACGAAGCAGTGAGGAGTACCCTCCGTGGAAACCAGCAACCGACGCATGATCCGCCCGCCCTTAGCTGAGGTTAAAGAGCGTCCTTCCGCCAACAGCGGTTCGGCAAGGAACGCAGCCGCGGCGAAAAAGCAGATACCGCCGGAGACAACCAACGCCGAGAATTACTACTACATCAAACAGATGCAGTCGAAAACGCCGATGGTGATTGTCATGCGCGACGGCGAGGAACTTCACGGGGTAATCGAGTGGTACGACAAGAACTGCCTCAAGTTCAATCGGGAAGACGGGCCGAATCTGCTTGTTTTCAAGTCGTTCGTGAAGTACATGTACAAGGCTGGCTAGGTGCTTCGGCGGTCAATCGCTCTCTGGCGTAACTCGAGGCGATACGCCCTTCTCTTGCCGGCATCTTCATAGCGCTGTTTCTCTTCCTCGGTTTCAGGCACCACCGGCGGAACGGGTATGCGATTGCCTGCGGCGTCCAGCGCGACGAAAGTGAGATAGGCGGAGCTAATGTGACGCACCGAGCCGGTCGACAAGTCCTCCGCCCACACTTTCACTCCGATTTCCATCGAGGTCCGGAAAACACGGTTGACCGACGCGCGCAGGGTCACCAATTGACCGATGTGCACGGGGTAAAGGAAATTCATGTGATCGACCGATGCCGTCACCACCGCGCTGCGCGCATGCCGCACACCGGAAATCGAGGCGGCGAGATCCACCAGATGCATAATGCGCCCGCCCAGGAGATTGCCAAGCGGGTTGGCATAAATCGGCAGCGCGACCTCCGCGTATTCTGCCATCGACTCACGAACAAACCGGCCTTCCATACACAGCCAGCGTAGCAGTGCAGCTAAGCGCTGCGCCGCGCAGAGTCGCGGCGCGAAGCCCACCATGCGGCGTACTGCCGCGTTAAGGTGCTGCTCGGCTTGGCATCTCGCGTGGCGATCTCGTCGCGCCGCAAATGATGGGCGATCTCCAGATCGTGCGGCAGCCGGCGCTCCAGTCCAAACGTTTCCGTGAAGAACTCGTACAAAGCCGAGCGGCTTACGGCATTGCAATTGTGTCCGGCGCGCTGATGAAAGTTCTCCACCTCAGCCTCGGCACGATAGAGCTGATAAATCTCTTGGACAGCGGGGAACTCCACCTCAGGGGTATTGCGCGTCCAATCTCCGCTTGCCGAAACGATCAATTGCGGCCGTGGAGCTGCCATAGCGGCTACTTCGACCAGGCTGGTAGCGTCCCAGAGCGCCGGAACCTTCTCACAACTGCAGAAGTCATCGAAGTGCGATGACACCATGCATACCGGCGCTACCGCACGAAACCGGTCGTCTACGGCGGCCGCCAGCAAAGCCTGAGTGGCGCCACCCGAGGTCCCGGTGATACCGGCAAAGCCGGGCCGCGCAAACCGCTGCAGGTAAATCGCGTCCGTGATCCGGATTGTGTTCCAGAGCTGGATTCCGAGCGCGGTGATGCCGCTTTTTTCGCGCAGCGATGCTGGCAGTTTGTGGGGGATCTGCCGGGTCTCGTTGTATCCCAGCATGTCCCAGGTACACACGAGCATGCCGCGCGCCGCAAGGTTCGCGCACAGGGTCGGCATCGAATAGTCTTTGCGATCCGTAAGCCGCCCTTCATCCCAATGTCCGTTGGGTGCCAGCACGAGGGGAAACGGCCCTACGCCACGGACCGGCTGATAGAGATTGCCGTGTGCGTAGAACCCTGGAAATGTCTCGATGCGGAATGTGTAGACGTCGAAATGCGGTTTTCGGACGCCACGACGTACTTCCAACCGCGGTGCGGGGCCTCGCCGCAGGTCGCGAAGTCCGCTTTGACGCAGGATGAAATGGCGTAACTCGTTGCGCCGCGCTTCCCATTCGCCGGCGCTCCTGGCTAGCGCTGCCCCTGGCGCCGGCGCGGCAACCAGTCTGCTCGAGAGACCGCACAACCCTATGCCCGACAGCGACTTCCACAGAAAAGACCTGCGAGAAGGCAGGGATCGAGTAAAAGTATGGTTTGCCCGTTCCATTTGTTTTTCTTGTTCTCCGGGCGAAGTTGATCGGCGGGGACCAAGCCGCTCTGCCTGTGGGATGTCTGAAATGGTCTAGTTGGTTTCGCCGGGGTGGCGGAGCCGCCAAAAGATCTGACGAAGCATTCCGGTGAGTACCGAAGCGTCACGGCTATCCAGCGACAGCCGGCGCACCAGGCGATGGGTCTTTTCCGCCGCCGTGGGCGCCGCGCCGTAATCGGAATATCCCGCATGCTGCAGCACATCCTGTAGCAGCAACGTGAGACGCTCCAGCTCTTCACCGGTAGCCTTGTCGACAGCTTGTAAGCAGTGACGGGCGGCCAGCGGCGAGCGGATCAACTCGTACAGGCATACCGCGACGGCTTGGGCGAGGTTCATCGATTCGTGGCCGCGCCGGGTGGGAATGCGCAACAGCCAGTGGCAGTGGCTGACATGGTCATTCGACAGCCCAAACTTCTCGGAACCGAACAGCAATGCCACCGGGCCGACTTCCAAAGCCCTCCGCACCTGCCGGGCGGCCAACTCGAGCCGGTACAGCGAGTGCTGCGGTTGGCGGTGACCGAGTCCGGTGGCCCCGACAACCAGGCGACAGTCGGCAACAGCCTCCGCCACACTGTCGAAAACTGTCGAATTCTGTAGGACGGCGCCGGCGCCGACAGCCGAAACTGCTTCGCGGTAAGCGGTGTCGTAGGGTCGGACCAGCCGTAGATCAGCGAAGCCAAAATTGCTCATCGCGCGCGCAACCGCTCCGATATTCAGAGGGTTACGGACCTCAACCAGCACCACACGGAGGTTCCGGTTGCGTTTGGGAGGCTCGGGGATCAGTCGCGCTTCGCTCACTATTCGACTATGCCACCGTCGAGTAGTATCGAGTAAGCACAACCGTGCCGGATTTTCAGGAACTTCCCAACCCTCAGGGGACAACTCAGCACAGAGGCAGCGTGAACAGCAGTCGCCCTTACCTGGAGGCGGTAGGCGGGTCCGCGGAAGCGGAGCTGTACTGCCGTCTCCAGACGGGCGACGAAGAAGCACTGGCGATCATATATCGAAAACACCAGGCGCCTGTCTATCGCTTTGCCCTGCGCATGACGGGTTCCGAAGCAACGGCTGAGGACGTGGTGCAGGAAGTATTTCTCGGGTTGATCCGGTCGCCGGGTGGATTCGATCCGCAGCGAGGCACGCTGGGAAGCTACCTGTTCGGTATGGCCCGCAACCAGGTTTTCCGATCGCTGGGCGCGTGGAAACACTTGTCTTTGGACGATGAAAGAGACGGCGAAGGGAACGAGAACGAACCGGCGGCTTACAACTTGGATGTGCTGACGGAAATGACCCGCCGGGAGCAAATCGAGTTGCTCCGGCAGGCGGTGCTGTCGCTTCCGCCGCACTACCGCGAGGTCGTGGTCCTGTGCGATCTGGACGAATTGAGTTACGCGGACGCCGCTGAAATTCTGGGCTGCGCGATCGGGACGGTACGGTCGCGGCTGCACCGGGCGCGTTCGTTGCTATTGGAGCGTTTGAATCGATCGAGGTGTGTGGCATGAATGATCCCAAGGCAGAGATGACACTCAGGTCCGCCCTGCGCGCTCTGGCTGCGGAGTCTGCCGGATTGGAAGCGCCGCAGCGAGTGGAGGAGACGCTGCGGCGGGCGTTGCGCGATGAGATGCAGCGGCGGCGCCGTCAGAAGATCGTCTCGATGCCCGCGCGGCTGTGGAGTGGCGCAATTGCGGCGACGCTCTTGGTTGGGATGGGCGCGTCGATCGGATACTGGTCGAAACAGCAGGAGCGGCGCAGGCAGGCGGTGGAAGTTGTGGAACGCGCTCCCGCCGTGGTCCCGCAACAGGCGCCGGCTCTGCCGCAGCTTCCTGCAATTGAGCCGGATACCGAATCGGCGGTTCCCACGGTGCGGCAGGCGGCGCGCCGCAGTGCGCGTCCGGCGGCTTCGCTGCCGCGTTGGTCCGACGTCCAGGATGCGGTCTCCGAGGTGGCTGTAACGCCTTGGTTCTATCATTCCGGTCTGCCGCGCACGGAACGCGGGCGTATCGTTCGCGTGGAAGTCAGCCGGATGACCGCCGCTTCGTTTGGTGTGGTTGTGGCGTCTCCCGATCCCCAGGCGAGGGTGAACGCGGAGGTGTTTCTTGGCGATGACGGCTTTGCCCGAGCCATCAGGTTTGTTC
>Ga0073934_10003757_pt1 | contig 27007 bp, 20 predicted proteins | sample LarsenN4metaG_FD_76834 | JGI IMG/M metagenome (GOLD analysis project Ga0073934, IMG submission 76834) | Hot spring sediment bacterial and archeal communities from British Columbia, Canada, to study Microbial Dark Matter (Phase II) - Larsen... ... | reverse complement strand
GGGATGCACGTGCCTGCCAGGGATATCCCCTGTATTTCCGGGGAGCGAGTCGGCAGCAGCCCCATCTGGATGGTTCTGGCGATCTGCAGTTCCTTTTCGTGTTCTTTCGCCCTGATCAGTTTCTCCGTCTGACGGGCATTGCGCAGGGCAACGCCAACCTGCCCGGCCAGGTTCTCGAAGAGTTCAATTACTTCATCGGTGAATATCCCTTTCATGGATTTTGAAAAAGCGGAAAGCAGCCCGACGGTTTTTCCTTCGATCGTAATGGGGACATGGGCAAAGGATTTAATTCCCTCAAACTGGACGAGGTGGGCAGAGACCGGTTTTCCCATGCTATCCGTGTCGTTGATGACAACGACCGAATTGTTCAGAAATGCGGCGCCTGCATAGGTTTTCTGGTCCAGTTGACGATACGACGACTCCTCCAGATGTTTGGGGCTCATACCTTTGTGGCTCCGGACCGCGAGGCACATTATTTCTTCGTCCAGGGTGCGAATGACGCACACGTCGAACTTGAACTGCTGCTGCAGGTGATCGAGGATCCTGTCGAGAATGGTCTGGAGATCTGCCTTGCTGGCAACGATCCTTGATGTTTCATAGAGTATGCTCAGCTGCTCGCGGCTTGCAGCGCGGTTGAGGCTTACGGTGCCGAAAATATCGAAGACATCTTCCAGTTCGCTCCCACGGGCCGACAAATAGCCGTCCACAATGATTCCTGCCGCGGTTGCGCCAACGGAGCGGGCCAGTATCCGTTCCGTAAAACGTTTCAGCAGCGGCAACTCAAATTCCGATAAAGACCCCCGCTCGTCGATATCCTTGTCCTTCAGGTATTCGCTCATGGTGGCGTGTGCTTCTTTTTCGCCAACAAACTTGGTCATGAGTGCGATGAACTCCACAATTGCTGGTGCTTTGCTCATTCTCTTACGAGTGACCGGATGATCGCTCGGATCGAAGACATCAACAAATTTTTCCGCCTGTTCACTATCGCTCCTGTCCGGCGCGGACACGAGGGAGATGGCTATGAATGAGCCTATGTTGAAGAACATGGTCCAGAACATGGCGTGGCTCAACATGTCGAGGCTGTCCAGTCCGAAGAGTTCAAGCGGGCGCAGGAAGCCAATACCGAAGGGGCCGTCCCGCAGGATATGATCTCCTAGCCATCCCGCCTGCACGAACAGCGGAATCAACAGGGTATACACCCAGAGAAGAAATCCGAGGGTCAATCCGACTAGTGCACCTCTGCGAGTGGCCTGCTTCCAGTAGAGACCACCGATGATGGCGGGAGCGAACTGGGAAGCGGCGATTAACGAGACGACCCCGATGTTTATCAGGGAGTACGACTCTCCGATGAATCGGTAGTAGAGATAGCCGAGGAAGACGACCGCGATGATGCCGGCTCGCTTGATATGCAGGAGAAGCCCGGATATGTCACTAGCGCCGAGCTTCAGTTTCAGGACGACAGGGATGACCAGGTGGTTGAGTATCATCGTGGACAGGACAACGGATTCGACCATGACCATGCCCACCGAGGCAGAGAAGCCGCCTATGAAGACCAGCAGGGCCAGCCAGGCGTGACCTGTCTGCAAGGGGAGGTTGATGACGAAAAAGTCGGCATTGCCGGCATCCCCACCGCTCAGGATGAGCCCCCCGAGGGCAATCGGCATGACAAACAGCGTCAGCAGGAACGTGTAGAGGGGGAACCGCCACATGGCGTCCCTGATATGCGCTTCGTCGGCATTCTCTATGACCATGACATGAAACTGGCGGGGGAGGAACATGATGGCTGCCATGGAAAACAGCAGCCATGAAAACCATGATCTGTAGGAGGCAGCTTGTGTACCGAGGGCGAAAAGATGGCTGCGTTCCGGAAACTGAGCGGTGAACCGTGAAAAAATGTCGCTGAAACCATCGAAAAGACCGTAAGTGACAAACAGGCCTATGGTGAGAAAGGCAACGAGCTTGATGACGGATTGCAGTGCTACGGCGGCAACCATCCCTTCCAGACGTCCCGTGGAATCCTGCCGCCGTGCACCGAACAGAACACCGAAAAGACCCAGGAACAGGGCGATAAAAAAAGCCGTGTCGAGAGTGGGGAATAATTCAGCTGTTAAGCCGCCTGCCCCTCCCGCAGGGAGAGTAAGAATGTCAAATGTATGAGACACTGCCTTGAGTTGCAGCGCGATGTAGGGAATGATCGCCAGAATGGAAAAAAGGGTGACAATCCCTCCCAACAGTGGCGATTTGCCGTAACGGCTCGAGATGAAGTCGGCGATACTGAGGATGTTCTGTTCCTTGCAGATCCTTACCATCTTGCGCAGGAGAAACCACCAGGTGAAAGCTGTTAGCGTCGCCCCGAGATAGGGGGCCAGAAATGCGATACCGGTCGTGGCGGCCTGACCGACGAGACCGTAGAATGTCCATGAGGTGTAATGTACTGCCAGGGAGAGCGAATAAACATATGAGTTGGCAATGACGCTCCTGCCGGCTTCCCGCCTTTTGTCGGCAAAATATGCCACGGCAAAAAGCAGGCCGATGTAGAGAAACGATATGAGGGCAGCGATCTTGACCGGAATCATTGTTTTCTGTTCCTCTGTGCGGCTACTTCACGTATCATGAAGTATACAGTAAAATCGTGTTCCATTCCGGTTTGGACTCCCATGCCGTAAAAAAATGAAACAGAGGCTGAACAATGAAGGTGAAACCGAATAAGACCCCCTTTTTTTCGGAATTTTCTCTGGCACTGTCGCAAATGTTCAAGGATGCACCGTTAGGTCTTGCAACATTCGACCTCAAGGCCCGTTATGTTCATGTCAATGAACGTATGGCATCATTTAACGGCAAGCCGATCGAAGAGCATCTCGGAAGGGGGATGAAGGATGTCAATCCCAATGTAGCCGCGGTTCTTGAACCAATCGTTCTTCATGCGGTGGAGGCCGGGACATCACTCGTCGACCTGGAAACGGAGGTGCCAGTAGCCCTTGGCGGTGGCGGGGGAGAACCCGCATGCTGGCGTATCGGTTGCTTTCTCCTCAAGGGGCAGGACGGGACCTTGCAGGGGACCGGCGTTATCGTCAGGGACATCACCGAACAGAAGCTGAAGGATGCAGCCCAGGAAGAGCGCCTCAAATTCGAGACCTTTATCTCTGATCTCTCGACAGCATTCATTAACGTTCCGGTAAGCGACGTGGACCGGAAGATTGAGCAAGGGCTGCAGAAGGTCGCTGATTTCATGGGTTTCGACCGCTGTAGTATCTGGCAGTTTCTGCCCGAGAAGGACAAGATGGCCCTGACGCACTCCTATGAGCTTCCGGGTATCAAGCAGCCGCCTACGGTCATTGAGGACGAGGTGCCTGTCTGGACGAGCATGTGGCGCCGGGGGGAGATGTTCAAGGTTTCCGATGTCGACGAGCTTCCCGATAACTACTGGCGTGAAAAGAAGTACTGCCAGGACATGGGCGGCATCAAGTCGTTCCTCTTCACCCCCCTGAATGTCGGGGGGGCTGTTGTCGGGCTTGTTTCCTTCGCCTCTTACCGGGTCAAACGGGCATGGCCCGATCTGCTCGTGCAACGTCTCCGCCTTTTGGGTGACGTTTTTGTCAGTGCCCTGGAGAGGAAACGGGCCGATCAGAAGATTCAAAAAGCCCTTGCCGAGATCGAGGAACTGACGCACAGGCTTGAGACGGAAAACCTCTATCTCCGTGATCAGATCAAGGTCGAACAGATGCACGAGGAGATAATTGGCCAGTCAGCTGCGATCCGCAAGGTACTGCTGCAGGTGGAACAGGTGGCGGGTACCGATTCCACCGTGCTTGTTCTCGGCGAGACCGGCACGGGCAAGGAGCTGATAGCCCGTGCCATTCACCGTTTGAGCGGCAGAAAAGACTTCGCCATGATCAAGCTGAACTGTGCAGCCCTGCCGCCGACGCTGATAGAAGCCGAACTGTTCGGGCGCGAGAAGGGGGCGTATACGGGGGCGCTGACGACACAGGTCGGCCGCTTCGAGGCTGCCGATGGATCGACGATCTTTCTCGATGAAATCGGCGAGCTGCCGCTGGAGCTGCAGTCGAAGCTGCTCCGGGTGCTTCAGGAGGGCCAGCTGGAACGACTGGGGAGTTCGACCCCCATCAATGTCAATGTCCGGGTCATTGCCGCGACCAATCGGGACCTGGCCAGGGCGGTTGCCGACGGGAGGTTCCGGGAGGACCTCTACTATCGTCTGAACGTGTTCCCCATCTCCGTCCCCCCCCTGCGGGATCGCGTGGAAGACATCCCCCTTCTGGTCTGGGCCATGGTCAAGGAGTTCGGCAAAACCTTCGGCAAGACAATCGAGCGAATCCCGAAGAAGAACATGGATGTTTTGATGAGCTACCGTTGGCCCGGCAATATCAGGGAGCTGCGCAATGTTGTCGAGCGGGCCATGATTCTCTGTGCCGATTCCTCTCTGGTTGTGGAGTTGCCGGAAAGGTCCGTCACGGCTGTCTCCCGGATAACGACGCTGGAAGAGATGGAGCGGACCCACATTCATGCTGCCCTGGAGAGAACGGGATGGCGCGTTCGCGGCAGAAACGGGGCGGCAGAAATTCTCGGGCTCAAACCAACGACCCTCGAATCGAAGATGAAAAAGCTGGGAGTAAAACGTAAAACCGCTGCATCCGAAATATAGTGCATCATCCGAAATATAGTAGTCATCCTTTCTCATGTGGCCCTCATTAATTTTCCGTGTAAATACAGCTAAATATCCCCTTGTCATCTGTTCCGCCTCTCCGTGGTATGCACGAAATATCGTGCGCGCGTAAAGCTCTCTTTCCTCTAAAAAAATATTCTATTCGAAAAACGCAAACAAAACGAAATGTTAAGCGAATTAGAATATAATAATTCGATATGGTTCGATATGTGCAAAACAGTGTTTAGTTATACAGGATTGCTGCACTCTTGTTACACGGAAGATGGGAACGAGGGGGAAGTTCAATGAGGTACTCGGTAGTGGAACAGGAGAGCGACCTGCAGAGCAGGATCAGGGACCCGCGCCTCTATGGGAAGATCATGCCTGCCGAAGAGACCATATCCATTTTTCGTGACGGGATGTATCTCGGATTCTCAGGTTTTGCCGAGGGACATCCGAAGACCGTGCCGGGGTTACTGGCCGATCATGTCGAGAGAAATGGCCTTGTCGGCAAGATGCGTTTCAACGTCTTTACCGGCGCCTCTATAGGAACGGATGTGGATAACCGCTGGTCAAGGCTGAGAATGATCGACAGACGCTGGCCCCATCAAAGTGGCGATACCATCCGCCTGGCGATCAACGAGGGGGCTGTCAGCTTCGGGGACCGGCACCTTTCAATGTTCGCCCAGGATTTCGGTTATGGATTCTATACCCTGGAAAATAACGGGAAGATTGATGTCGGCATCATAGAGGCGAGTTGCATCACGGAGGACGGCGGGATAGTTCCGACCCTTGCCGTCGGAATAGTTGCCGAGATCATTGCCCGGGCAGACAAGATAATCATCGAAATAAATACCAGGATACCCTCTTTCGAGGGGCTGCATGACTGTCTTGTCTTTGAAAACCCTCCTCAAAAAAAGCCCTTTGATATTCAGAAAGTTTCGGATCGAATCGGTTCGCCCAGCATCCCCTGTGACCGGGACAAGATCGTCGCCATCGTCGAGTCATGGAAGGACCCGGTCGGTCGTCCCCTGGGACCATCTGACGAGAAGTCGGACATGATAGCAGCCCATGTGATCGATTTTCTGCAAGCCGAGGTCAAGGCTGGGCGCCTGCCCCGGAACCTTCTTCCCCTGCAGTCAGGTGTCGGGACCATAGCAAATTCAGTCTTCGGGGGGCTACTGAAGAGTCCTTTCGAAAACCTGAGCGTCTGGACCGAAGTCTTTCAGGACAATCTCATGGATCTCTTCGACGCTGGCAAACTGGACCATGTCTCGGCAGCATCCTTTTCCCTCTCGCAGGGTGGAATACAGCGTCTGTTCGAGAATTGGGAGAGATACACGGAGAAGACCGTCCTTCGGCCGATACAGATCACCAATCACCCCGAACCGGTGCGGCGGCTCGGCCTGATCTCCATGAATACGCCGATCGAGTTTGACCTCTACGCCCATGTCAACTCATCCCTCGTCAATGGTTCCCGCATGCTCAACGGGATCGGCGGCTCGGGCGAATTCATGCGCAATGCTTATCTCTCCATCATGCATACCCCATCGACACGGTCGACCGTGAGGGATCCCCACGGCATAAGCTGCATCGTCCCCATGGTCCCCCACGTGGATCACACGGAGCACGACATGGATATCCTGGTCACCGAGCAAGGGCTGGCTGACCTGCGGGGTCTTGCCCCCCGGCAGCGGGCGCAGCGGATCATCGACCGGTGTGTCCACCCCGACTACCGGCCGATCCTGCAGGAGTACTTTGATCGTGCCAGCAAGGATTGCCTTGCAAAGGGGTGCGGCCACGAGCCCCACATGCTCTACAAGGTCTTTGACATGCAACGGAATCTCGAAGAACACGGGACCATGAAGATCCCAGGCTGGAGTTGACGGGAGAGGAGGATTGTCATGGATGCATCATCGCTTGCACGTGGCGGAGAATTTCTGCTGACCGGCGGACAGGCAGGGACGAGGATATTCTCCCCCGAGGATTTCAACACGGAGCAGCGCCAGATAGCCGAGACGACGGAAGAGTTCATGAAGAGCGAGATCCTGCCGAACGTTGAGCGGATCGAGAACAGGGATTTCGACTTCATCATGGAAAAGATGCGGCAATGCGCCGATCTGGGGCTGTTCCTCGCCGAGGTTCCCGAAGAGTACGGCGGCCTGGAGCTGGAAAAGACGACCAACATGCTCATGATCGAGAAGGTCGCACCGGTGGCATCCTTTGTCATGGCGTTCGGCGGTCATACCGGCATCGGCATGCTGCCGCTGGTCTACTACGGCACGCCTGACCAGAAGGAGCGTTATCTGGGGAAACTTGCCGCGGGAGAGTGGATCGGCGCCTATGCCCTCACCGAGCCGGACTGCGGCAGCGACCCCCTGAGTTCCCGGAGCACGGCGGTGCTGAGCGCCGACGGCACACACTATATCCTCAACGGCACCAAGCAGTTCATCACCAACTCCGCCTTTGCCGACCTGTTCACCGTGTTTGCCAAGATCGACGGCAAGCAGTTCTCAGCCTTCCTGGTGGAGAAGGGTTCCGAAGGGTTCTCGGTTGGCGCCGAGGAGAAGAAGATGGGGCTCAAGGGCTCATCCACCACCCCGCTGGTGCTCCAGGATGTGAAAGTGCCGGTGGAGAACCTGCTTGGCGAGGCGGGGAAGGGGCACAAGATTGCCTTCAACGTGCTCAACGTGGGGCGACTGAAGGTGGCGACCCAGACACTGGGGATGTCCAAGGCCGCATTCGGAGAGGCAGCCTCCCATGCGGCAGAGCGGAAGCAGTTCGGCCGGGCGATCGGCGAGTTCGGCGCCATCGGCGAGAAGCTGGCGGACATGGAGGCGGCGATCTTCGCCTCCGAGTCGGTGGTCTACCGGGTGGCGGGGCTCCTGGACGACCGGATTGCGACCCTGGACCATGGGGGGGCTGACTACTACGAGCGGTACCAGAAGGCGATCGAAGAGTATGCGGCTGAGTGCGCCATTGCCAAGGTGTTCTGCAGCGAACAGCTGGACATGGTGGTGGACGAGGCGGTGCAGATTCACGGGGGCTACGGCTACATCAGCGACTACGCCGTGGAGCGCCACTACCGGGACTCCCGCATCCAGCGGATCTTCGAGGGGACCAACGAGATCAACCGGATTCTCATCCCCACCATGCTCTTCCGCAGGGCGGACGGTGAAGACCTTGATCTCTGGATATTCGTCAAGGATGCACAGGAAAAGATGTCCCTGATGAACGAGGCCTGCGCATTACCGGAAGACAAACCCTTCTCACTGGAATTTTCCCTGCTGGAGAATCTCAAAATCCTTTTCGGGGGAATACTTGGGGCAGTCGAGCCAGTCAGGACATCGCAGGAGATCATGCTGACCCTGGCGGACATGGTGATACAACTCTTTGCACTGGAGAGCGCGCTCCTGCGGGCGGAAAAGATGTTTCCCTCGGCCAGCGACCGGAAAAAGGAGTTGCTGCGAGGGGTGGTAAAACTCATGGCTGACGCCTGTTCCGAGCAGTTCCAGCTGGCGGCATCGCGCTGCTGTGGCTATGCGGATCTGAAAATATACCGGTCCATTCTGAGAAAAAACATTCAGCGCCTTTCCTATTATCCCGTCGAGGGACTGCTCGACGCCAAGCGGAGGCTGGCAGAGGAATCCCTGGACGGCCGTGGTTACATGCTGTAGGGGAAAGCCCCTTCGGCGCGGAGAGCGGAGGTCAATTCGTGGAACCTGAGGATTTCCGTTATTACCTGCGGGTGCGCTATTCGGAGTGCGATGCGCAACAGGTGGTATTCAATGCCCGTTATGCCGACTATGCCGGCCTTGCCGCAGCCGAATATCTTCGAGCCGTCGGGCTTCACGACGAACTGAACCGGGGTCAACTGGGCACTCAGGTGGTCAGGATGCTCATCGAATGGAAGGCCGGGGCACGCTACGACCAGATCCTCGAACTTTCCGTGCGGGTCACCCGGATCGGCACCACGTCGTTTACCTTCTCCGTTGCGATCCGTGTCGCCGGAAGCGACGCGGTGATTGCCACAGCGGAAATCGTCTGCGTTCTCATCGATGAGCGGCAACTGGCAAAGAGGCCCCTGCATGACCACCACCGGCGGGCACTGGCCGCCGGAGCGCCCGGTGCCCATACGGATCATGCCGGCTACTTCGCCTGAGCCGGCCATGGGTGAACAAGGAAGGAGACACTGAATGTCCAGACCCCTCGATACATCCTATTCCTATACCCTGCCGCTTGGCAGCGACAGGGAGCTGAGGCGCCGCTACCAGGTCGTCAAGGCCGACATAGCGGGGAATTTCCGTTTCGGACTTCTGCTGGAAGTGCTTGACAATATCGCGGGGGAGACCTCCCTTGCGTACGTGCGGCGATCCCACCCGGAAGGGCAGGTGGTGACTGCGGCGATTGATAACATCAAGGTCCGCTGGCCCGCCGAAGTGACCCGCGACCTCATTTGCAAGGCACGCATCGATTATGTCGGCCGCAGTTCAATGAATGTGGGAATCCGGATAGAGCAGGCGACCGGACCGGATGAAACGGCAGTCAATCATGTCGCGTCCTGTCACTTTACCATGGTTGCCCGCTCCCGCGCGGGGGAGGGGGCGGAGAGCCTGGATTTGCCGCCTCTGGAATATGTCGATGAACAGGAGAAGCGGCGCGCGGCCAATGCCCTGGCACGGCGGGAGCTTTACCGGGCGCAGCAGGAGTCCGCGCTCAACCCGCCGACAGCGGAAGAGTATGGGATGATTACCCGACTGCACCATGCCCAGGATGAACCGGGTTTTTCAGGGCTTCGGGCCGGACGCCTGGTCACCGAGTCGTGGGAACGGATGTACCCGGAGCTGGAGAAGGTTCCCCAGTCCATTTTCGGTGGCCACCTGATTCGTCGCGCCTATGAGCTTGCGGCAATCTGTGCCGAGCTGGTTGCCCCGGGCAGGGCCGTGATCGTGGCGGTTAACCGGATCAACTTTTTCCATCGGGTCCTGATTGACGACAAGCTCCACATCACCTGTCGTGTCATCCATACCGGAAAATCATCGATCAGCATCGAGTAGGACATCGAGCGGGTGAGCCGCGACCGGAGCAGCAAGGCGCTCTCCAATACCTGCCTGTTCACCTTCGTCAGCGTTGATCCGCAGATGCGCCCGCAGCAGGTGCCGACAATCTATCCGACCACCTACCGGGAGGATGAACTCTATCTGGCAGCCTATCGCCAGCGTGCGGCCTACGTTTCGTTGAAAAACAGGAAAGGATCCGGCCAGTGAGACGGCTGGTCCGCAGGAGATCGAACCAGTCAGGATTAATGGCAGCCGCAGTGATCAGTCAGAACAGTAAAACTGCATTCGTTTTTTAGTTGACAGTAAAATGGTAATGTAGTACTTAAATACATAATAGTTGTGTCGGCGTTGTCCGGTGAGAAAATATTACATCATTGAGGGTTTTAAAATGGAAGCGACACGGGAAATTTACTGGAACATAGGGCACGGGGTGGTACTGCCGATGTACGTACTCACCCTGGCGGCGGTGGGCGTGCTGGTCTGGGGATTCTGGAAACGTCTACCCCTCTACCGGCTGGGGAAACCTTTGAACCGCACCGACCGCTACGAAGAACGGGTGATGCGGATGATCGGCGACATGATCGGCCAGGAGAAGGTTGCCCGGGTGCGTGACGGCGGACTCCCCCATAATCTCTTCTTCTGGGGGTTCCTGACCCTGTTCGTCGGTACCCTGATCATTATGGTCCAGGCCGACTTCCTCACCCCGGTTGTGGGGGTCAATCTCCTTAGTGGTGAGTTCTACAAGGCCTTCTCCCTCGTCCTCGACCTGGCCGGCCTGGTTGCCATCGTCATGCTCGGCGCGCTCTTTGTCCGCCGCTACTTCATCAGGCCGGAGGGGGTGGAGACGGTGAATGACGACATGGTCATCCACACCCTCCTCTTCGCCATCCTCCTCACCGGTTTCCTGGTCGAGGGCGCCCGCATGGCGGCCACCGAACTGGTGCAGCAGCCGGAGCTGGCCAGCTACTCACCCGTGGGCAAGGCCTTCGCCCAGCTCTTCGTCCCCTTTGACGCCGCCTCCGTCATGACGGTTCACAAACTCTTCTGGTGGCTGCACTTCGCATTCGTGCTCGGTTTTTTCTGCGCCATCCCCTACACCAAGCTGCGCCACATCGTCACCACCAGCGCCAACGGCTTCCTTGTCCCTCTGGAAGAGAAGGGGAGCATCCCTACGATCAACCTGGAGGATGAAACGGTCGAGCAGTTCGGCGCCGCGAAAGTCACCGACCTCACCTGGAAGGACATCTTCGACGCCGACGCCTGCACCTCCTGCAAGCGGTGCCAGGACCGCTGTCCCGCGTATGCCACCGGCAAACCGCTGTCACCCATGAAGCTGATCAAGCAGATCGGCGAAACCGCCGAAGCCTCACCAACTGCGCCGCTCGCGGAAGTCGTCGGCCAGGAGGCCATCTGGGCCTGCACCACCTGCCGTGCCTGCCAGGACATCTGTCCGGCGAGCAACGAGCACGTCAACAAGATCATCGAGATGCGGCGCAACCTCACCCTCATGGAAGGGGCATTCCCCGGCGACGAAGTCAGGACCGCAATCGGTAACCTCGAAGTCAACGGCAACCCCTTTGGTCTCGCTTACGCCTCCCGGGGCGACTGGGCCGACGGCCTTCCCGTGGTCACCATGGAGAGCGGGGAGGAGGCCGACATCCTCTACTTCGTCGGCTGCTACGCCTCCTTCGACAAGCGCAACCGCGAAGTTGCCAGAAACTTCATCACCATCTGCGCCGCCGCCGGCATCAGGGTCGGCATCCTCGGCAAGGAGGAAAAATGCTGCGGCGAGCCGTCCCGGAAGCTGGGAAACGAATACCTCTACCAGATGACCGCACAGGAGAACATCGAGCTGATCAAGGGGTACGGGGTGAAGAAGATCGTCACCACCTGTCCCCACTGCTTCAATACCCTCGGGCGTGATTACAGGGACCTGGGGCTGGAGGTGCCGGTGGAGCATTACAGCACCTACCTGCACGGCCTCATCAAGAGTGAAAAGCTGACATTGAAGCCCGAGCCCGAGCCCTTCAACTTCACCTACCACGACTCGTGCTACATCGGCCGTTACATGGACATCATCGACCAGCCGCGGGACCTCCTTGCCAAAGCAGGCGGCCGGATCAGCGAAATGGACAAGAGCGGCTACGACAGCTTCTGCTGCAGCGCCGGGGGAGGGCGGATCCTCGCCGAGGAGAAGATCGGCACCAAGATCAGCGAGGCGCGGGTGGGAATGGCCCTGGAGACCGGCGCGCCGCTGCTGGTATCAAACTGTCCCTTCTGCCTCACCATGTTCGAGGACGGCATCAAGACCGGCGGGGCCGAAGGGAAGCTGGCCGTCAGGGACCTGGCGGAGATCGTGGCGGAGCGACTGGCATGAGTCGCCGCGCGTCAATGACTGCCGGGCACCGGGCGGTCAGCACCCTGGAGCTTGCCCTGCGTGCGGCACGATCGGGGCTGACAACGTGTGTCATTCAGCTCCAGCCGGGGAGAGAGCCCTATGGTGAGATTGCCGTTCCCGATGAATTGTTTGCGAAGCTGAATGTTTTTCCGGCACTGCGTGACGATAAGCCCGGCAAGGAAGCTGCCGCCAGTACGACGGGCAGCCTGGAACTGGCACGACTCGCCATGGCCTGCGGCAGGTACGATCTGGTCATCCTCGACGAGGTGCAGAGTGCACTTTCTGCAGGAGGTGTCCGGGAGGACGAGATACGGGGGCTTGCGGATACAGGGGGTAAAACCCGCCTGATTGCGGTCGGCATGCCCGGGGGCAACAACTGGAAAGCGACATCCGGTTCGCCGGGAATACAGCAGCGACGACGGAACCACACAGCAGCATAGGACGTAGACGTAACAACAACGTACGGGAGGAAACATGAAACTGCTAGTCTGTATAAAACAGGTGCCGGACATGGAATCACGGTTCAGGGTCAATGCCGCGGGTACGTGGTATGACGAAACCGATCTTGCCTGGCGTATGAACGAGTATGACGAATATGCGGTGGAGCAGGCTGTCCAGCTCAAGGAGCAGCTGGGCGATGCCCCGGAGATTACCGTGCTCTCCATCGGGCCCGACCGGGTCGTGGAAGCGCTCAAGAAGGCGCTTGCCATGGGGTGTGACCGGGCTGTCCATATTCAGGACCCGGCAGCCGCCCTGAAGGATCCGTGGCAGATCGCCTCCATCATCGCCGCCTATGCGCAGGACCAGAACTTCGATCTCGTGCTGGCCGGCATGCAGTCACAGGATCGGGGTTCGGCCCAGGTGGGGGTGATGGTGGCCGAGCAGCTGGGCATTGCCTGCACGACGACCCTGGTGGGCTTTTCCTACGACAACGGCACCATAACCGCCAAAAGGGAGCTGGAAGGGGGGCTGAAGGGGGTCGTGAAAGTACGGACTCCGGCGCTGGTCACCTGCCAACTGGGTCTCAATACCCCCCGTTATCCGACCCTGCCCAATATCATGAAGGCGAAGAAAAAAGAGGTCGTTTCCATCCCCGTTGCCGACCTGCTCAGGGAAAAGGAGCTGACAGCCACTGCCAGTGCCTACCCTCCGGCGAAAAAAGGTGGCGGCATTGTCCTGGAAGGGGATCTGGGGGCCATGGCAGACCGGCTCATCGGCATTCTCAAAGAAAAAACAGCGGTCGTGAGATAGGGGGAGAGATATGAAAGCACTGCTTATATGCGAATACCGGGAAGGAGCGCTCCTTGCCGCAAGTTATGAACTGGTGGCATTTGCCGAGAAGCTGGGTGCCGAGAGGGCGATGGTTCTCATCGGAGACGAAAATGCCGCGCCGAGGGTGGACGCCAGGGTCTACCTGGCCGATGTGAAAAAATACGGCGAGTACAACCCGGAACTGCACAAGAAGATCGTTCTGCAGGCCGTGGAGCGGGAAAACCCCGACTGCATTGTCTTTGCCCACTCTTCCTATGGCTGGGACCTGGCGCCGAGGGTCGCCGCCGCCCTGAAGGCCGGTCAGATTTCCGAGATCGTCGGTATAACCGATGGCGAATTCGAAGTCGGCCTGTGCAATGCCAAGCTGCGGCGCACGGTCTCTTCCAAGAGCGACAGGGTTGTTCTCACCATTCAGGTCGGTGCCTTTACCGCCGGAGAATCAGCCGGAGTGCCGCAAGTAGAGAAACTGGACCTGTCCGACTCCGCGTCCCTGCTCGAATTTGCCGGTTACGAGCCCGCGGAGAAGAAGGATGTCGACCTGACCAGGTCCGAGATTATCGTCAGCGCGGGCAGGGGGGTCGGCAAGAAAGACAATGTGCCGGTCATCGCCGCCCTGGCAAAGGCACTCGGCGGTGACCTCGGTGCGAGCCGCCCCGTGGTGGATGCCGGGTGGGTGGAACACAGCCACCAGGTCGGGACGACCGGCCAGACGGTCTCTCCCAAGCTTTATGTGGCCTGCGGCATAAGCGGCGCCATCCAGCATCTTGCCGGGATGAAAAAGTCCGATTTCATTGTTGCCATCAATAAGGACAAGGACGCTCCAATCGGTGAAATTGCCGATGTGCTCGTGGTTGCGGATGTGCTGCAGTTCGTTCCGCTTGTCACGGCAAAGCTGGGGTGACGTTGCATATTTTTGTGAGCAGAGGCTGGTGGAACCGGTAGTGGGGGAACTGAAATGGGTAGATATAAGGATAGACCGAAGTACAATGTCGTCTCTTTGAGAATAACGGATGAGGAGTGGGATCTGCTGCAGCAGATAAAACGCTCGTCAATGAAAAGTATCTCCGAAATTCTGAGAGATTCAATGCGACTGGCCGCTCCTCAAATGGACAGTTATTGCGAGGTGCAGCTGTTTGCCCAGGGGGAATCAATTGCGCAGGGTCAGCATGCCTGACCCGGAGAACCCTTTCCCCGGTCCCTCCGGTTTGCATGGGGGGCGGGTGGATTGTTCAGGAACATCGTTAGCAGAGTTGTATCAGCCCTGTTTCCAGGAATCAGGCGAATCCGTGGTACTGATGTAGTGACTGTGCTGTGCAAAATTATAACGGTGTATCTATTTTGCTTGACTGCTGAAATAAAAAACGGTATAGATATACCATAATACCAAATTGACGAACTTACCGCAGTTGACAGGCGGTGTTGCCCAGAGCGCAGAACCAGGTCTATTTTTTTTATAAGCAAATCGGTATTTGAGTACCAGTTTGCAGTAGTCGGCAGTCAAATTCCTGAAACAGGCTGAATCTCGCAACTGAAGTCAGATCATCATGCACGTGGCGGATATCTGGAAAGACGGGCACATAACAGAAATGGAGGAAATTACCATGTTGAAGAAGGCTTACATTCCCTACAAGGGATACTACAGCTCACCCTTTGTCCGCTGGCAGGGAAGCCTGGCAAACGAGAATGCCATTGCCCTGGGGGCGGCCACATCCAAGCGGTTTTTCGAGGCAAAGGGGTGGGAGCCGGCCATGCTCGATTACGTTCATGTCGGTAGCACGGTCTATCAGCAGCACTGGTTCTACAGTGGACCGTGGGCAGCGGCGCTCATGGGGGCCGAGAGGGTCCCGGGCGCGCTGATTTCACAGGCCTGTTCGACCGCAGCCCTATCCCTTTACCAGGCGGCCATTGGCGTCGAAGCGGGCATGTATGAGAAAAACTGGTGCCTGCTCGCCGACCGCTGCTCCAATGGCCCCCATGCCGTCTGGCCGAACCCCAATGGCCCCGGCGGCAAGCCGCTCGCCGAGGACTGGTTCATGGATAACGTCGCCAGGGATCCCTGGGCCGGCGAAGCCATGATCAAGACTGCTGAAAATGTCAGCAAGGAGTTCGGCATAACCCGGGAGGAGTGCGATGCCCTGACTCTCAGGCGCTTCGCCCAGTACCAGGATGCCCTGGCCAATGACCGCGAGTTCCAGAAACGCTTCATGTTCGCGATCGAGGTACAGCTCTCGAAAAAGAAGAGCATCACGGTCGACGCAGACGACGGCGTCACGCAGAGCACCGCCGAAGGCCTTGCCGCTCTCAGGCCGGTGCTCCCCGACGGCGTGCATACGTTCGGGGCCCAGACCTTCCCCGCTGACGGCAACTGCGGCATCCTGGTGACAACCAGGGATCAGGCACAGGAACTCAGTGCCGACAAGGGTGTCGAAGTGCAGATCGTCTCATACGGCTATGCCAGGACCAAGAAAGCCTACATGGCTGCGGCGGTGGCCCCTTCGGCAAAGAAAGCCCTTGACGCGGCAGGTATCAAGGCAGGCGATCTCGGCGCGGTCAAGACCCACAACCCGTTCGCCGCCAATGACATCGCCATGGCAAAGGAACTCGGTCTCGACCTGAACAGCATGAACAACTACGGCTGTTCGCTGATCTACGGCCATCCCCAGGCACCGACCGGTGCACGTCTCATGATCGAGGGGATCGAAGAGCTGGCAATGAAGGGTGGCGGATACCTGCTCTTCTCCGGGTGCGCTGCCGGCGATACTGCCGCTTCAGTGGTTATCAAGGTGGGAAAATAAATTCCCGGATTCAAGCCCTGACCATTCGCTTCAAAGAGAAGCAGTCAGGATTTTAATCCGAAACAACAACTATCATGGAGAGTGAGTATGTCTGCTCAAAATAAATTATACCCATCCTATTTCAATCCGTATCTGGTCAAGTCCGATCGTCCCATTCCCGATGAGATGGCGGTAGTCGGTGCGGGGAATATCGGCCCGGACATAGCCTTCTATCTCAGGACCGGCGCGCCGGACAAAAAACTGTACCTGGTGGATGTTGCCGAGGAACCGTTGAAACGGGCCGAAAAACGGTTCCAGTCATATGCCCAGAAGGGGGTCGAGCGCAGGAAAATGACCCCCGAAATGGCCGAGCAGATACTGGCCAATATCGTCTATACCACCGATTACAGCCAGGTAAAAAATTGCGGCCTCGTCATAGAGGCGGCGACGGAGAATCTTTCGCTGAAACGCAAGATTTTCGCCAACCTGGAAACGATTGTCGATGAGAAGTGCGTGTTAACCTCCAATACCAGCGGCATCCCAGCACACGAAATCTTCGCCGGGCTCAAGCATCCCGAGCGGACCACGATCACCCATTTCTTCTCGCCGGCCTGGCGCAGCATGGCTGTTGAAGTCATCAACTGGGAGGGTGCCAGCAAGGACGTGCTCAACTATCTGATCTGGTTCTTTGCCAATACCGGCAAGGCCCCCGTCGTGACGGACAATGTCTATTCCTTCCTGCTCAACCGCATCTTCGAAAACTGGACCAATGAAGCAGCCTACCTCGTCGACCGTGCCACGACCTGCCAGATCGATGCGGTCTGCGAAGAGTTTGTCGGAGCCGGTCCGTTTTTCGTCCTCAACATGGCCGGCGGCAATCCGCTCACCTATGAATCCCAGGAGCGCCGCACCGCTGAAAACGACTGCTACGCGCCGCCGCCGATTCTCCTCTCGGTGGACAAATGGAATACGGCAAAGCCCGGCACCAAAGTCGATGCCCCGGAAGAGTTGAAAGCGTGGATTCGCGACCGGATGATCGGCCTGGTGTTCTCGCAATGCTTCGATATCGCCGACCGCAATATCGGCACCAGATCGGATCTCAACTTCGGCAGCCTGATCGGCCTGGGCTTCAAAAAGGGGGTCTTCGACGTCATGGAGGGGATGGGGACCCAGGAGGTGGAACGTATCATGGCCGCCTTTGCAAAGGAGCGCCCCGGCTATCCCCAGCCCACAAGACCGATAGCCGAATACCTCGACTTCCCGAGGGATGTCCTGGTGGATGACATGGACGGGGTACGCATCATTACCATCCGCCGTCCGCAGGTTGCCAACTCCCTGGGTGCAGGCACGTGTAACGAGATTCTGCAGGAACTGAAAAAAGGCGCCAGCGACCCGTCGGTAAAGGGTTTCATCATCACCGGCTACGGTACCAAGGCTTTCTGTGCCGGCGCCGACATCGGCGGCTTCATTGCCACCATTGACAACCATGAAGCCGGCGTGGCGCTGGCCCGGGGCAACTCGGAAGTCCTGCACTTCATCGACAGGATGGACAAACCGGTTGTGGCCGCCGTCAACGGCCTGGCCATGGGGGGCGGCGTGGAACTGGCCCTCAGGTGCCACAGCCTGGTAGCCGACAGTGGCGCATTCTTCCAACTCCCGGAAATCACCCTGGGGATCCTGCCCGGCATGGGTGGTGCGGTTATTCCGTATCGCAAGTGGCCCCATGCTTCCGAGACATTCAATGCCATGATCGGCGAAGCAAAGCGTCTCGGCGTCAAGGAAGCCGCCGAAATCGGCATCGTGACGAAAATAACCAGCGGCTACCTGGAGTTGATCGAGGCTGCCATTGCGGAGGTCAACCGTCTGGCAGGCAATGTGTCGCGCATTGCGGACAAACCGGTGCAGATTGCCGAGTTCAAGGTTCCCGAAAATCCCATGTCCGGCAAACTGCCGTTGAGCAGGGAAGCACTCTCCATCGTGGCACGGGTGGTAAACCAGGGGGCTGCGGCCGGGTCGCTGGAGGCGGCGCTGGAGATCAATTACCAGGGGAGCGGTGATATCTCCTGCATCGATGCATCAAAGGAAGGCGTATCCGCTTTCCTGGAGAAACGCAAACCCCAGTTCACAAAATAACTACCCGCATTCACTGGTCATGTTGAGTGCGAAAGGAGAATGAACCATGAAAATCGAAGATATCAAGACAATTGGCGTTGTCGGCTGCGGCAGTATGGGCTCTGGCATCATCCAGGTGGCGGCACAGGCGGGGTACCAGGTCAAGGTGGTTGACACAACCGATGCCGCCTGGGCACGGGCGGACAAGACCATCCGCACCAGCCTCGACCGGATGCTGAAGAAAGAGAAGATCTCTGAGCAGGAGATGCAGGATACCCTGGCCCGCATCAGCTTTTCCACGGAGATCGGCACCCTGAGCGTGGCGCAGTACATCATCGAAGCGGTATTCGAGAACATTGACGTGAAGAAGGAGCTCTTCGCCCGTCTTGAGCCGGTGGTCGGCCCTGATACGGTCATTGCCACCAACACCTCCTCCCTCTCCATCACGGAGATGGCCTCCCTGGTTAAAAACCCGGCCAATTTCGTCGGCATGCATTTCTTCAATCCGGTACCGATGATGAAGCTCGTCGAGATCATTCCGGCCATTCAGACCAGGCCCGAAGTCACGGCCCTTGCCCGTGAACTGGGCACGTCTTTCGGCAAGACCCCCATCACCTGCAAGGATACCCCCGGGTTCGTGCTCAATCGCCTGCTGGTGCCGTACATGATGGATGCCATTCGCCTGCTGGAAGACGGCGTGGCATCGGCCGAGGACATCGACATCGCCATGAAACTCGGCGCGGGGATGCCGATGGGACCCCTGGAACTGCAGGACTTTGCCGGAGTCGACATCGGCTACTACGTGGGCGACATCTTCTTCAACTACACCAAGGAGGCACGCTTCGCCCCGCCGACCCTGCTGCGTAACATGGTAAAGGCCGGCTATGTTGGTCGCAAGGCCGGAAGAGGGTTCTACGACTACTCGCAAGGGAAGTAGAAGAGTGCAGCCGTGTCACCCGGGCGTAGTAGCCGGGTGACACGGCTGGCCGGCAGCAGGGCCTATATTTTTTTAGCAAAAATTAATCGTAAAACAGTTTTTTACCAAGAAGTTGCTAATGATCGGACGGCGGTAATTTCCATACAAATGACGAAGTTGTACGCCGTAAAACAGTATATCGGTACTTTTTGTAATATTTCAGCCAGAGGCAAAGGAGAGAATGTATGCAGACTACCCTGCCGAGAGGAATGGAATTCCTGCTGAACGGACCAGCAGGTGGCGAGGTTTTCATTCCCGAGGAGTTCAACACCGAACAGCGCCAGATCGCGGAGACGACGGAAGAGTTCATGAAGAATGAAATCTGTCCGCACATCGAGCGGATCGAGAACAAGGATTTCGAGTTCATCACGGAAAAGCTCCGGCAGTCTGCCGAGCTGGGACTCATGCTCAGCGAGGTTCCCGAAGAGTACGGCGGCCTGGAACTGGAAAAAACGACCAACATGCTCATGATCGAGAAGATGGCGCCGGTGATGTCCTTCAACATGGCGTTCAGCGGCCATACCGGCATCGGGCTGCTGCCGCTGGTCTACTACGGCACGCCGGACCAGAAGGAGCGCTACCTGGACAAGCTCTCTTCGGGAGAGTGGATCGGCGCCTATGCCCTCACTGAACCGGACTGCGGCAGCGACCCCCTGAGTTCCCGGAGCACGGCCGTGCTGAGCGCCGACGGCAGCCACTACATCCTCAACGGCACCAAGCAGTTCATCACCAATTCGACCTTTGCCGACCTGTTCACCGTGTTCGCCAAGATCGACGGCAAGCATTTCTCCGCTTTCCTGGTGGAGAAGGGGTACGAAGGGTTCTCCGTGGGTGCCGAGGAGAAGAAGATGGGACTCAAGGGTTCATCCACCACCCCGCTGGTGCTCCAGGATGTGAAGGTGCCGGTGGAGAACCTGCTGGGCGAGCCGGGGAAGGGGCACAAGATCGCCTTCAACGTGCTCAACGTCGGACGCCTGAAGGTGGCGACCCAGTCCATGGGGATGGCCAAGGCGGCACTGGCGGAAGCGGCTTCCTACGCGGCGGAGCGGAAGCAGTTCGGCCGGCCGATCGGCGAGTTCGGTGCCATCAAGGAAAAGCTGGCAGACATGACGGCATCCATCTTTGCGGCGGAGTCCGTGATCTACCGGGTAGCCGGCCTGCTCGATTCGCGGATCGGAACCCTGGAGCACGGCGGCCCTGACTACTACGAACGTTACCAGAAGGCTATCGAGGAGTATGCCGCCGAATGCGCCATTGCCAAGGTGTTCGCTACCGAACAGCTGGATTTCGTGGCGGACGAGGCGGTGCAGATCCACGGTGGTTACGGCTACATCAGTGAATACGCGGTAGAGCGCTATTACCGCGATTCGCGCATCCAGCGGATCTTCGAGGGGACCAACGAGATCAACCGGATTCTCATCCCCACCATGCTTTTCCGCAAAGCGGACGGTGGCGTCCTCGATTTTGCGGGCGGGGTAGTGGCGGCACAGGGGAGAGTGACGGAGAGGGCCGTGGCAGAACCGGAAACTGGAAGTTTCTCCGCGGAAATGTCACTGCTTTATGACCTGAAGAACCTTTTCCTGGTCATGCTCGGCCATGCCCCGGCTTGCAGGGAGTCCCAGGAGTTTCTCCTCGCCTTTGCGGACATGGCCATCAGCATCTTCGCCCTGGAGAGTGTCATCCTGCGGGGGAGAAAGATGCTCGAGTCCGCAAGCGAAACAAAAGCCACGCTGGTGCGGGCAGTCGTCACAGTCAACGCCTTCGAGCTGGGAGCCCGTTTCCAGCAGGCCGCCTTCCGCTGCTCTGCCTATGCACTGAGCGGGGAGCCGCTTACGTCGATGAGAACGAACGTTTCGCAGCTTTCCGCATACCCGGGGGAGGGGCTTCTGTCTGCCAAGCAGCAGCTCGCCGACAGCGCAAGAGAGTCGGGCAAATACATCTTCCAGGTCTGATCGGACGGACATGTCAATTAACAGAACATATTCAAGGGGGAATGCAATGACAAACAGAGTAATGCTTCAGCTGGCAGCCATGATTTTGCTGACGACACCGGTACTGGCGCAGGAGGTGCCTCAGGAATCTCCGCCGACCTATAACTGTGACTTCGAGCCATCCTGCGAGGTCGCACCCGGCATCTACGGGAAAATGGCCTCTCCCGCCACCAGCAAGTTCAACCTCTCCTTCGGCGGTTACGTGAAGCTGGATTATATCTACAACTCGGTAAACCTGGGGCCAACGACCGGTCCGGCCGCACTGGCTACCCTGCAGCCCGGCGGAATCCCGAAATCATCATCAATTGCCGCCCAGCAGGATCAGTCAATTCTCACGGCCCGTCAGACACGGTTCTGGATGAAGGTGAATGGTCCCTCTTTCCTTGGCGCCAAAACCGGCGCTCTCATCGAAACGGATTTTTACGGCAACGGCTCATCCAGTAACGAAGCGGCGAATCTCAGGATGCGCCATGCCTACGGCACCATGGACTGGAAAAGCACCCAGGTGCTCTTCGGTCAGTCCTGGGATAACTTCGGCCCGGCAGCGGCGTCTACCATCGATTTCGGCCAGGGTGCAACCTTCGGGAACCCGGCCAGTCCCCGTGTCGCCCAGATCAGGGTAACTCAGAAGGTGAGCCTGAGCGAACAGAACTCGCTGAAGCTGATCGCGGCGGTTCAGAACCCTGCCGAGGACAGTAACACGGCCAACGGCACTGCCAACGAGAGCTGGGGGAGCATGGTCAACGTGGCCAGCCAGGCTATGGTGGTGAGCAAGACCCTCGGCGTGGCTCCCGGCTTCTGGGGGCTCCCCATGAATTCGCTGACAGCCGGGCTGTTCGGCCTCTACGGCAACCAGGAGGTTTCCAAGACTTCAGGGAGCGTTGATTCCTGGGGGTATGGATTCTATACCTTCGTTCCCCTGTTGAAGTCCAGCGACGGCAAGAGCCGGGCAATGACTGCCTCCTTCGAAGGCCAGGCCTACATGGCGGCGAACATGGCATTCAACCATGCGACCGCTGCCCCCTATGTCGGACCCAATGGCGACAAGTCGCCGGCCAAGGGATATGGCGTCTTCGGCCAGGCGATCTTCTACCCGACCCAGAACCTGGGGATCACGGCCGGATACGGCAGAAGAGCCGCCTATAACAACGACAGTTATGCTGCAATCGCCAACTATCAGAAGTCCAGTTCCCACGTCTTCGCCAATATTGCCTATGACCTGAATGCGGCAATCAGGGTAGCGGCAGAGTATCAGTACGTGGACACCAAGTACGGCAACAATAGTCCGGGAACGTCCGATATCGGCACGGCAAATGTGGGCCGGTTCTCGGTCATGTATTTTTTCTAGGAACGAAGACTCGTAAAACAGTGTTTGCAAGGGGGCTCCATGCGTGACCATAATAGAGCAGTTATTTTTGCATGCCTGATGCTGGCTGGATGTGCGGCCAATAATCTCGCCGGTGAAACGAGTCATGACACCGACTATGTGGAGGTAAGCAACCCTGCCTTGACAATGTCACCTGGAGCCCCGGCCACGATCTGGGTGCCGCGATCCTCGGTGGAAAAAGGCATGCCGCGTGGCTCTGCAGTGGTCAGTCAGGGTGTCAAGGAGATTGTGGACGGGATCACGGTCGATTCCCGGCAAGACCGTTCACAGGATGCGGTGCCCCTGAAGGTAGACCCTACGCGGTAGGTGCTCCATATATGATCGTTGTTGCTGCGTCGATAAGGAGAAGAGCCATGGACGAAAAGAGAATTGATTGGGCAAAGCTGGCAACATTGCCAAAATTCGTTGAGCTGCATAGCAGGAAAAAAGCTTTTCTGCTCACCTTGTGGTGCATCGGTTCCATCTGCTTCTATCTCCTTCCAATCTCTGCCGGGTATTTCCCGGAAATAATGAAGGTGAAACTGCTTGGCAGGCTCAATTTCGGCTACTTTTTCTGCCTCTTCGAGTTTGCCATGATCTGGGGCATTGCGCTGTATTACACCCGGAAAACGAATTCGTATTTCGACCCGCTGACGAAAGAGGTCGTCGACGAAATTACACGGGAGGTGGGGAAATGAAACGCTTTCTCCCGGCGCTGACACTAGGGCTTGTACTCGGCACGTCTGCCTTTGCCGCCCCCACGGATAAAACCTCTCCTACGGTTGCTGCTGTACAGCCGGAAACAGCGAACAAGGCCATGGCAGCTGCGCCGGCACCGCTGCTGAAAGAGGTTAAAACAAACAGGGTCATTACCATGAGCATGTTTCTGGTGATTATCCTGGCAACCGGGGTGATCGTCTATCGGGCAGCCCAATCAACGCGAACGACGGCAGACTTCTATGCTGCCGGTGGTGGCATATCCGGCATGCAGAACGGCTGGGCCATTGCCGGAGACTACCTCTCCGCTGCCACGTTTCTCGGCATAGCCGGCATCACCTCCATCTTCGGAGCCGACGGTTTCATGTATGCCGTCGGCCCCTTCTTTTCCTTCGTGACCATACTTCTGGTCATTGCCGAGCCGTGCCGCAACGCGGGCAAATATACCCTTGGGGATATTCTTTCACTCCGTTCGTCGTCCAAGTTCGTTCGCGGCACCGCTGCCATTTCCGCGGTGGTTGTCTCGACCTTTTATCTCCTCGGCCAGATGGTCGGGGCGGGCAAACTCATGCAGCTTCTGCTCGGCATCCCCTATAGCTATGCCATTATCGGGGTGGGTGCCCTGCTGGTGGTCTATGTAACCTTCGGCGGCATGAAGGCGACCACCTGGGTACAGATCATCAAGGCGGTACTGCTCATGCTGAGCGGCATGATCATGACCGTGCTGCTGCTCTGGAAGTTCGGTTTCAACCTGCTGGGCCTCTTCGATGCCGTCGCCACAAGCTCAGCAGTGCAGGACCATGTTCGTGGCCTGATGAAGCATGTCACCCCGCAACCCGGCTTCGATTACGGCCAGCGCTTCCTGGAAACAGGCCTGCTCCTCAAGGACCCCATCGATCAGATCTCCCTCGGCCTGGCGTTTGCCCTCGGTGCTGCAGGTCTGCCCCACATCATGATGCGCTTTTTCACCGTGCCCGATGCACGGTCGGCTCGTACAAGCGTTGTCATTTCCATGGTTCTGATCGGCGCCTTCATGATCATGGTGACCCTGCTCGGCTTCGGTGCGGCTTTGTTCATCACCCCCCAGCAGGTTATGGCCGTGGACCGGGGGGGAAACATGGCGGCTCCCATGCTGGCACAGTTCCTGGGAGGGGGGGGCGGCACGGTCATGGGTGATGTCTTCCTCGCCTTTGTCTGTGCCGTCGCCTTCTCCACGATCATCGCCGTCGTGTCCGGCCTGATCCTCGCCTCCTCGGCGGCCGTAGCCCATGACTTCTATGTCAATGTCCTCAGGGACGGCAAGCCCGACCAGCGGGAGCAGATGCGCATTGCCAAGATTTCGTCGTTCGTCGTCGGCGCAATTGCCATCGCTCTTGGTCTGGCCTGCGAAAAGCAGAACATCGCACACCTGGTGGTCCTTGCCTTTGCCGTGGTGGCATCGAGCAATTTCCCGGTGCTTCTCTTTGCGCTCTTCTGGAAGCGCTTCAATGCCGGCGGCATCATCACCGGTCTGGCATTCGGCGGCATCTTCGCCATCGGCGTCGTCATGGTCTCACCCAACATGACCTATCCGAAGAAGATCGCCGCCGATGCGAAAAAGGTCGTGGATCTGCTGGAGAAGAAACAGGCGGCGGGCGGGATGCTGGCGGAGAAGGAGCTGGCGGCGCTGGACAAGGCACGGGCCGATTATGCAGCCAACAGGGATGGCAAGTCCATGGTCGGCCTGGATGCGCCGCTGTTCCCCCTGAAAAACCCGGCAATCCTCTCTGTGCCGGTCGGCTTCCTTGCGGCAATTATCGGTACGTTCCTGTTTGGCAACCGGCGTGAAGAGGAGCGGTTCGACGAACTCTTCATCCGCCAGAATACCGGCTACGGCGCTTCCGGAGCCGTTGACCACTGACCGGCCTGTCAGGCCACGCAGCACCATTTTATTCGGCAAATGGTACGTGCGGGTTAACCCTAACATCAATCGAACATTCAACTTAAAGGAGATACAGTCATGAAACTCGAATCGAAACGATGGATCTATCTGGTACTGGGGACGTTGATTAACTGCATCATTGGCCAGACCTACGCCTGGAGCGTCTTCGTCCTGCCGCTTTCCAAGCAGTTCAACTGGAGTCTGGCCGACGTGTCGGTCGCATTCGCCATATTTCACTCCGTCAGCTTCATTCCGATCATCGTTGCCGGGAAACTGCAGGAGCGGATTTCGCCGAAATCCATCATCGTTGCGGGCGGCATCGTCTACGGTCTGGGGATGATCGGGGTCGGTTACGTGCAGACGCTGCCCCAGCTCTACCTGGCATACGGGGTCATGGGGGGACTTTCCATGGGGACCATCTATTCCGGTGTCGTGCCTAACATCGTCCGCTTTTTCCCCGACCGTCGAGGCATGGCGTCAGGGGTCCTGGCTGCCGGTGTCGGCTGTGCAGCCCTGCTCTGGGCTCCGGTGGCCGTCAATATGATCAAGACCCTTACCATCCTCCCCACCTTCAAGATGCTGGGTTGTGTCTATCTCGTCGGTATCTGCGTCCTCGGCATGCTGATCAGGACCGTTCCAGACGGATTCGCCCCTGCCGGGTGGGTGCCGTCGCAGCAGTCCCAGAAGGCGATGAGCATCCCCGACAGGGACTGGAAGGGTATGCTGGCAGATCCCCTCTACTACCTGCTGTCCGCGACCATCATGATGGGTGCGCTCTCCGGCCTGATGATCGTTGCCCACGCCTCGCCGATCCTGCAGTCCGTCGGCGGTTATTCGGCAGTTGCGGCAGGATCGTGGGTCGGGATACTGGCTGTCTGCAACTCGTCGGGGCGCGCCGGCTGGGGGGTCATTTCCGACCGCTGCGGCCGCATGTCGACCATGGTCGTCATTTTCATCATCCTCGGCCTCGCCATGTTCTGGCTAGCCGCCAAACCGGTTGCGGTACTCATTCCAGTTCTGATCGTCGGCATGTGCTTCGGCGGGTTCATGGGACAACTCGCATCGATCACCGCCGATGCCTACGGCGCCAAGAACCTCCCCATGAACTTCGGGGTCATGTTTGTCCCCTTCAGCGCCGGCGCATTTTTCGGACCGAGGCTCGCCGGGAGCATCAAGACCGCCTCGGGGAGCTATTCCCAGGCATTCCTCATCGCCAGCATCCTCTGCCTGTTCGCGATAGGTCTGGCCATCGTGTCACGGAAAATCCTGGAGAAGCGGATGAACGAGACGGTCAAAGAGCCCGGTCTCGGCGTAGGGCAGCAGGCTACCCAGCCATCGTAAATGCACTGCAGTGAATGGACGAGAAGAAATAACTATACAGCCATAACGAACACACAAGGAGATCAGTCATGGGAAGATGGAAAAATATCGAGAAGGTGCCCGCACCGCATTTTATTCCGAAATATGGCCCCCTGTCGGGGATGAGAGTCCTGATGAGCGCGACCGTGGTCGCCGCACCGTTCGGCGCCTCGCTCCTGAGCGAGATGGGGGCGGAAATCATCCAGGTGGAATTCCCCAACGTCGGCGACCCCTTCCGGAAGCAGTACCCCCCCATCAGCCACGAGGGGAGGGAAATCAGCGCCGGCTGGGTCCAGAACGCCCGCAACCGGCTCAGCTTCACCCTCAACACCAACCTGAAATACCCCGAGGCCAAGGAGATATTCCTTTCCCTCATCAAGAACGCCGATGTCTGGCTG
>Ga0073934_10003755_pt1 | contig 27028 bp, 26 predicted proteins | sample LarsenN4metaG_FD_76834 | JGI IMG/M metagenome (GOLD analysis project Ga0073934, IMG submission 76834) | Hot spring sediment bacterial and archeal communities from British Columbia, Canada, to study Microbial Dark Matter (Phase II) - Larsen... ... | reverse complement strand
CAAAACCGGGGGTTGCAGGTTCGAGTCCTGTCTCCCCTGCTGCCTCGCCGCGATGACTCGTCCGGGCCACATCGCGAGATCTTGAAGGCGGACCGGGCTCCGCGTCGAGTCGCAGTCGGCTACGACGGAAGTCCGGCGATCACCTCGTTGATGGCTGTCGTCAACGCGCTCGTGACAGCTGCAAAGGCAGCGACCGTCCCGATCGTGACCACTGCCAGCACGAGGCCGTACTCTGCCATCGTCTGACCGTCCTGGCGTCGACGGAGGTAACTCAAGATCCCTGGAAGTCGATTCACCCTGCTTCCCTTCGGCTCGCTGCCCGGATGACCTGATCAGAAGGTCGACTGCAGACGTCGCGGCCATGTCACTCACCCGGGTGATCTCGCCTGCGACGACCACGTACACGACCTGCGGAGCCGGTCCCGGAGCGGGCGCTCCAGCCCGCCGGTGGCGAGGGCTCAGCGGGGGGAGCCCTCTTCCCGTAACCCGAGCTCCCCCAGAGCCAAGGAGTACCCCTCCCGGCCCCGAGAATCCGCAGAGGGACGTAAAACCTCGGCAAGCCGTCGAGCCCTGCGCCCGTCGCCGATCCCTCGGTCGAGGGAGGACGACGAGGTGAAGCAGGCCGAAGAACCACAGACCGGGGGATCCGTGAAGCGGGCTCGCTCGCCGACGCTGCGGTTTGCAGGCGACGTCCCAGTCACAGACGCGAGGTTTGCCATGAGACCGTGGCGGAAGAAGCCCAAGAGCATCGTCGACGACGTCCAGATCGAGATCGGCGAGCTGCCCGAGCGGGAGATCCAGCTGCGGGACAAGATCCGGAACTACGGAGATCCGACGTCGTTCCAGAACCGGGGCGTCACGAACGCGTACGACTACACGGCCCCGCTGCGAAACAGCGCAGCGACGGCGCGCGTCACCTAGCCCGCATCGGCCTCCAGCGCCCTCGAGATCGCCGCGTGCGGCGCCGAGGTGACCGGTCGGCCGTGTGACGTGCAGAGGACGTCGAAGTCGTAGCCGAGGAGCTTCTCGGCGCTCAGTCGCGCCTCCTCCGGGTCGTGCATGTACTGGGCCGGGACGAGCTGCAGGGGCCGGCCGGGCTCGTGGGCGAAGAGATCGGGCGTGAACAGCACTCGCCGGTCGCCCTCGAGCAGGAGGGAGTGCTGCGTCGTTCCGGCGCCGGGGGTGAAGATCGCGAGCAGGCCGCCGGGCAGGCGGTCTCCGTCCCCGTACCGGCTGTCCGGCTCCTCCTCCACCTGATGCGAGAGCGCGGGCGCCCACACCTCGACGCCGAGGTCGCGTCGCAGCCGCCACGCCGACCGCTGGTGGACGCTCGCGGTCAGGACGACCGCGGTTGCAGGGACGAGCCGCTCGAGCGCGTCCGGGGCCAGCGGCAGCGGATCGATCAGCACCGTGCCGTCCGAGATCTGGACCGCGTGGGACGAGCTGACGAAGTCGATGCGCTCGTCGTGCACCTCCCAGTAGAGGACGCCTGGGACGACGTCCTCGACCGCGACGGCCACCGCCAGCGGCTCGGTCATGTCGGGGATCCTAGAATCCGACGAGCGCTATGCCGTACCGGAAGGCGACGATCCGTCCCTATCGGCCGGAGGACGAGAGCCTCCTCTTCTTGCTCGCCCGCGAGGCGTTCGGCGACCAAGCTGCCTGGAGCGACGAGGCGGCGCTCGGGGCCACGGGGACGGACACGGTCTTCGTCGCGGAGCTCGACGGCGAGCCCGCCGGCTACGTCGCGCTCGTCCAGGAGGCGCGGACGCTGCGCATCGAGCACCTGCTCGTCAGCCCTCGGCACGAGCACGAGGGGGTCGGCCGCCAACTCCTCGACTACGCCGAGGGATACGCGATCTCGTGCCGCGCCACGGCGCTGCAGGTCGTGGTCGAGGCGACCAACCGCCGCGCTCTCGACCTCTACCGGCGGCGGGGCTTCGTCGCGATCGGCGCTGACGTCTACGAGCTCTCGCTGCCGACCGGCTAGGCTCACGTCCATGGCGGTCCTCGCCTCCCAGGCTCGCCGGGACGCGACCTTCGAGCGGCGACGCACGCGGATGGAGGAGCTCGTCGCGGAGCTGCGAGCGCGAACCGCCCTCGCCGCCGCCGGCGGCGGCGAGCAGGCCGTCGAGCGGCATCGCTCGCGCGGCAAGCTGACGGCCCGCGAACGGATCGCGCGGCTCGTCGACCCGGGCACCGAGCTCCTCGAGCTGTCGGCGCTCGCGGCCTGGGACGTCTACGACGGACAGGCCCCTGGAGCGGGAATCGTCACGGGCATCGGCGTCGTCGAGGGCCGCGAGTGCGCGATCGTCGCGAACGACGCCACCGTCAAGGGCGGCACGTACTTCCCGCTCACGGTCAAGAAGCACCTGCGCGCCCAGGAGATCGCCGCGCAGAACCGGCTCCCGTGCATCTACCTGGTCGACTCCGGCGGCGCCTTCCTCCCGCTCCAAGCCGAGGTCTTCCCCGACCGGGACCACTTCGGCCGCATCTTCTACAACCAGGCGCGGCTCTCGGCCGCGGGCATCCCCCAGGTCGCGGTCGTCATGGGGTCGTGCACCGCCGGCGGCGCGTACGTGCCCGCGATGAGCGAGGAGACCGTGATCGTCAGGGGGACGGGGACGATCTTCATCGGCGGCCCGCCGCTCGTGAAGGCGGCGACCGGCCAGGAGGTGACCGCCGAGGAGCTGGGCGGCGCCGACCTCCACGCGCGCCAGTCGGGCGTCGTCGACCACTACGCGACGAGCGACGACGAGGCGCTCGCGATCGCCCGCGAGATCGTCCGCAACCTCGCCCGGCGCAAGCCCGAGCCGCCGTGGGAGATTGCCGAGCCGAAGCCTCCCGCCGTCGACCCCGCCGATCTCTACGGCCTGATCCCGGAGACGTTCCGCGAGCAGGTCGACCCCCGCGAGATCGTCGCCCGGCTCGTCGACGGCTCGCGCTTCCACGAGTTCAAGGCCCTGTACGGGCAGACCCTCGTCTGCGGGTTCGCCCGCATCGAGGGCTATCCGGTGGGCATCCTCGCGTCCAACGGCGTCCTCTTCTCCGAGTCGTCGCGCAAGGGGGCGCACTTCATCGAGCTCGCCTGCCAGCGGCGCGTGCCGCTCGTCTTCCTGCAGAACGTCACGGGCTTCATGGTCGGCAAGCAGTACGAGGCGGGGGGCATCGCCCGCGACGGGGCCAAGCTCGTGACGGCCGTCGCCTGCGCTGACGTGCCGAAGTTCACGGTCGTCGTCGGCGGCTCCTTCGGGGCCGGCAACTACGGCATGTGCGGGCGCGCCTACGAGCCGCGCCAGCTCTGGATGTGGCCGAACGCCCGCATCTCCGTGATGGGCGGCGAGCAGGCGGCGACGGTGCTGACGATGGTCGGTGACGCGGATCCGGAGGAGATCCGCGCGAAATACGAGCTGGAGGGGAGCCCGTACTACTCGACGGCGCGGCTCTGGGACGACGGCATCATCGACCCGCTCGACACGAGGCGGGTGCTCGCGTTCGGCATTCGGGCCGCCCTGAACGCGCCGATCGGCGAGACGCGCTTCGGCGTCTTCCGCATGTAAGGGGCCGGGAAAGTCCCGGTCGAGGCCGGGTGGCGTCCTCCCCCGGAATCTAGGATCCGGGGCAGTCAATGCGATCGTCGAAAGGGGACTCAATGAGACGCCTACGGCGACTGAAGCTCTCGCCGTCCTTGGTGGTGGCCTCCCTCGCGCTGCTCGTCGCGCTCGGCGGAACGAGCGTCGCCGCGGTCTCGCAGCTGGTGCCGCGGAACAGCGTCGGCACGCCGCAGCTGCGAAACGACGCGGTCACCTCGAAGAAGGTCAGGAACGGATCGCTGCTCAGGGTCGATTTCAGGGCTGGGCAGGTCCCGGCCGGCCCGACCGGCCCGCAGGGCGCACAGGGCGCCACGGGGCCGGCGGGAGCGGCGGGACCGACCGGGCCGACGGGGCCGGCGGGCTCGGTCACCAAGCTGACGGCGGTGATCAACTCCAGCGGCAGCATCGCGCGCTCCCAGGGGACGACCTCCGCCGGACGAACGGCAACCGGCCAGTACGAGGTGATCTTCACCCAGAACGTGACGCAGTGCACGTACAACGCCACGCTCGGCAACGCGACCACCGGCACTCCCGCCGCGGGCAGCATCGGCGTGGCGAGCCGGTCCGGTCAGGTCAACGGCGTCTTCGTCGCGACGTACAACAGCACCGGCGTCGCCACCGACCGCTCGTTCCACCTGACGGTCGTCTGCTGAGCAACGCTCGGGCCGAGGGTTTGGCTGACGCCGGACCCTCGGCCCGAGTACCCTTGCGCCGTGCTCGCGACCCCGCCGGCCGTCTTCGAACTCCGAGCCGCAGAGCCGGCTGGGCACCCGTGAGCCCCGATCCGCTGACGGTGGAGCGCGACGGGCCGGTCCTCCGCGTCACGCTGTCGCGTCCCGAGCGCCGCAACGCGTTCGACGCCGCGCTGATCGCTGCGCTCGCGGACGCGTTCGCCGACGTGGGCGACGCGCGCGCCGTCCTCCTCTCGGGCGAGGGCGCGAGCTTCTGCGCGGGCGCCGACGTCGAGTGGCAGCGGGCCTCGATCGAGCTCACCTTCGACGCGAACGTCGAGGACGCGATGCGCTTGTACCGGATGCTGGAGACGATCGACTCCTGTCCCGCGCCGGTCGTCGCCCGGGTGCACGGCTACGCGCTGGGCGGAGGGTCGGCGCTCGCGTCGTGCTGCGACGTCGTCGTCTCCGCGCCCGACGCGGTGTTCGGCTTCCCGGAGGTGCGGCTCGGGATCGTCCCGGCGGTCGTCTCCCCGTTCGTCCTCGCCAAGATCGGCGCGAGCGCAGGGCGCCGGTACTTCCTCACCGGCGAGCGGTTCGACGCCGAGACCGCCCTCCGCATCGGGTTGGTCCACGAGATCGCAGCCGACCTCGAGGCGGCCGTGGACGCCGTCGTCGACGCGATCGCCGCGGGTGGCCCGCAGGCGGTGCGCACCGCGAAGCGGCTCGTCCTCGACCGTCCCGTCAGGATCGAGACCGCCCGAATCGCCGCCACCAGGCGCTCGAGCGAGGAAGGCCAGGACGGCCTGCGCGCGTTCCTCGAGCGGCGGCCGCCGGGCTGGTCCCGCGCTTGACGTAGGTACCTCGAGCGATGGGTTGGACATGCCGCCGGGCTGTCTCGGCGGAGGCCGGCTCGGCCGGCCGAAACCACCGGCGCAAGTATGTGCGCGCAGGCTGCGCGCAGGCTCAGGCGGGAGGGCCGGGAGACGACGGCGCCGGCCGCCCCCGCCTGTGGTCGAGCCCGAAGATCGCGCCGACGACGGCGTTGACGAGCCAGACGACGATCGTCGCCCCGACGTACGTCCAGAAGCCGTCGATCGAGAAGTCGGGAGCCACCCACTCGGCGAGGGCGAGCATCGCCACGTTGATCGCGAAGTAGCCGACGCCGAGGGTGACGATGATCAGCGGCAGCGTCAGGATCGCCAGGATCGGCTTGAGGATCCAGTTGGCGAGACCGAGGACGACTGCACCGAGCAGCACCGGCCCCCAGCGCCGAATCTCGATGCTGTCGAAGATCCAGTCGATCACGATCAGCGCCAGCACGTTGATCCCCCAGTGCACGAGGAGGCGAACGGCGTCGACCGCGTCCGGACCCCGCCTCATCGCGACCCGCTCCCACCCGCGAACGCGGCGCGAAGTGCCCGGGCGACGTCCGCCAGCGCGTCGTCGGCGCGCGACATGACGGCGGGCATCCGGAAGAACCCGTGGATCTGGCCGTCGTACCGCGTGAGCTCGACCGGGACGCCCGCCGCCGCGAGCTGTCGGGCGTACGCCTCGCCCTCGTCCCTCAGCACGTCGTACTCCGCAGTGAGGACGAACGTCGCGGCGAGCCCGGCGAGGTCGGCCTCCCTCAGAGGCGACACGTCCGAGCTCGTGCGGGTGTCCTCGGGAACGTACTGGTCGAAATACCACTCCATCCCCGCCCGGGTCAGCCCGTAGCCCTCGGCGAAGCTCTCGTAGGACCCCGTCGAGAAGTCGGCGTCGCAGATCGGATAGACGAGCACCTGGAGCGCGAGCGGCACGCCGTGCTCGCGCGCCCGCAGCCCTACGACCGCCGCCAGGTTCCCTCCTGAGCTGTCGCCGGCGACCGCGACGCGACCCCCGTCGACGCCCAGCTCGGAGCCGTGCGCGACCAGCCACGCCGTCACCGCCCAGGCATCGTCGACCGCGGCCGGGAAGGGATGCTCGGGCGCGAGGCGGTAGTCGACCGAGACGACAGCGCACTCGGCCAGCCGGGCGAGCGTGGCGCAGACTCCGTCGGCGGTCGCGATGCTCCCCTGCACCCAGCCGCCGCCGTGGAGGTAGACGAGGACCGGCGCGGCCTCTCCTGCCGGACGGTAGACACGGACGGGGACGGGGCCCGCGGGCCCTGGCAGGGCGCCGTCCTCGAACGGGACGGGCTCGAACGGGCCGAACAGGCCGGCGGCGCCCTCGTCGGCGAGCCTCCGCGCCTCCTCGATCGGCAGCTCGCCCGGGCCGGGCGCCCCGAGCTCCGCCAGCCGCTCGAGGAACGCCTTCGCCTGTGGATCGAGCGTCACCGTGACGTCAGAAGAGCTCCTGCAGCTTCAGGGCCGCACCGAGGTCGCCGTCGATCTTCAGCTTCCCGAGCATGTACGCCGTGGTCGGGTTCGCCTTGCCGGAGAGGATGCGCTCGAAGGTCTCGGCCGAGGTGCGGATGGTGCAGTCGGCCGCTTCGCCACCCTCGGTGACGTCCACGGCGCCGCCGGAGAGGGCGACCGTCCACGTGCCGACCCCGTCGATCTCGAACCGGTAGGTCGTGTTCATACCCGCGGTCCTGGCGGGATCGACCGTCGCCGGCAGCTCCTCGAAGAACTCGCGCACCGTGTCGGTCATCTCTCGGCCCTTCCGACCGGCGAGCGTACCGCACGCGCGCTCACACGATGTGCCGCTCGGGCCGCGGAGCCGCGTGTGCGAACCGCTCGACCGAGAGCGCCGACAGGTCGAAGGCGGGCTCGAGGCCGAGCGCGAGGTCGGCGAGGTGCTCGCCGACGACGGGCCCCTGCTGGAAGCCGTGCCCCGAGAACCCCGTCGCGTAGACGAGCCCTGCCGGCTCGGCGGCGGCGCCGACGATCGCGTTCCGGTCCGGGCTCAGCTCGTAGTAGCCCCACCAGCTCGTCCGGACGGGCAGCTCGGCGAGCACGGGCAGACGGCTCACCGCCACCGGGGCGATCGCCTCGAGACTCTGCTCGCGGCCGCCGAACAGGATCGAGTCGCCCTCCCTGTGGAAGTAGAAGCCGGTGGCGAAGTCGATCGTCAGCGGCAGCTCGCGGCGCAGAGGGTCGCCGGGCTCCGTCACGAACACGAACCGCCGCTCGGGATCGACCGGCAGGGCGACCCCCGCCGTCGCGGCGAGCTCGCGCGACCAGACGCCGGCGGCACAGACCACCGCGCCCGTTGCGACGCGACCGCGCTCGGTCCGCACTCCCGTCACGCGCCCGGCGCCGACGTCGATCGCCCGTGCGGCACATCCCTGGACGATGCGGACGCCCGCGCGAGCCGCCGCCTGCGCGTAGCCCTGGACGACCGCCTCGGGCGTCGCGTAGCCGTCGAGCGGACAGTACGTCGCCGCCACGAGATCCTCCGTCACGATCCCCGGCACGACGTCCGCCGCTGCCTCGGGCGTCAGCACCTCCGAGGGCACCCCGAGGCTCTGCTGGAGCGCGACCGATCCTCGGAACGCCCGGGCGTCCGCCTCGTCCGAGAGCAGGAAGATGTACCCCCACTGCTTGAAGTCGATCTCGCTGCCCGGCTCGTCGGCGAACCGCTCGAACCGCCGGATGCACTCGAGCGCGACGCGGACGTTCAGCTCGTCCGAGAACTGCGCCCGGATTCCGCCGGCGGCGCGGCCGGTCGAGCCCGAGCCGAGGGTCTCGCGCTCGACGAGGACGATGTCGGAGCAGCCGCGGCGGGCGAGATGATAGGCCGCGCTCGTCCCCATCACGCCGCCACCGACCACGACGACCTCGGCCCTTCGAGGCAGCTCGGCGCTCACGGGACGGCGATCTCGGGCTCCAGCCGCGTCCCCGCCCGCGAGGGCGGGAGCGCGAGGCAGAGGACGAGCGCCGCCACCGGCGCGGACGCGCACACGAAGAGCGCCGTCCGCAGGTCGATCGAGTCGGCGAGCGCGCCGAGGACGACGGCGAAGACCCCGCCGAGGCCGATCGAGAGACCGATCGAGAGGCCGGACGCCATCCCGATGTGGCGCGGCAGGTACTCCTGGCTCATCACCATCGTCACGCTGAACGTGCCGATCACGCAGATGCCGACCAGCGCGAGCGCGATCGCCCCCACCACGCCGCCGACGAGCACGAAGCAGAAGATCAGCGGCCCGGTCACCGCCGTCGTCAGCGTCAGGACGGGCCGTCTGCCGAAGCGGTCCGCGGCCGGTCCGGCGAGGAGCGTCCCCACCCCGCCGACGAGGAGCATCGCGGACAGCAGGCGGATCCCGCTCTCCTTCGAGTGGTCGAGCGACACCTGCCACAGCGGCACAAAGGTGAGCAGGCCGAACCACGCGACCGAGCGAAGCAGGACGATCGCGAGCAGGAGCGCCAGCGCCCCGGGCTGGTCGTCGCCGTGCCGCTCGCGACGGGAGGCGCGATCGGGGACGAAGCCACGGAGGAAGGGGACGGCGGCGAGGACGACGAGCGCGATCGCGAGCGTGGGGACGGCGATCAGCGCGCCGCCCGCGAGCCCGAGGCCGACGACCAGCGGCGTCGCCAGCGTCGGCCCGAGGGCGTAGCCGACGTTCCCTCCGACCGAGAAGAGCGACATCCCGCTCGCCCGCCGTCTCCCGCTGACGTAGGCGGCGAACTTCGAGCCCTCCGGGTGGTAGGCCGCGACGCCGATCCCCGACAGGCAGACGAGCAGGACGGTGAGCCAGTATGCGTGCGACAGCGCCGCCAGTCCGATGCCGAGCCCCGCCAGGGCGATGCCGCCCGGCAGGAGCCAGAGCGCTCCGCGCCGATCGGACCAGAGGCCGAACGCGGGCTGGATCACCGACGAGGACACGGTCGACGCGAGGACGAGGACGGCGGCGAGCGTGTAGCTGAGGTCGAAGCGCTCGACGAAGAACGGCAGCAACCCGGGCACAGCGCCTGCCGAGAGGTCGACGGCGAGATGACCGCCGGAGAGCGTAGCCATCGCCCTCCGATCGATCTCCGCCCGCATGCTCAGACCCTAGCCGTCGCCGGCACAGGCCCCGGGTCGAATCAGGCCGCCTGCTCCTCGTCGGGTTTCGACGAGTAGAGGTCGATCAGCGCGAGCGACAGCTCCTGCTGCGCACGCGTGATCTCGCGGCGGTTCTCCTCCAGAGCGGCGGCTCCCGAGCCGGCCGAGCGAAGCTGCTGGCGATCGACGACGAGCCCGCCGATGCGCTCGAGGAGGGACTGGACTCGTTGTTCTGCCGCTGGGCTCATCGTCTGCACTGGGCCATGGGATTTGAGACGTATCGGCCGATTCCTTGTTGGAGCTGAGCCCGGCGCGGAGACGGCAGGCTACGAACGGCGTCGGATAGCATCGACCTGCCGATGCAGATCGTCGTCAGCCCTGCGGCTGCGGACACCGTCGGGGCCGACGCGCTTGCCGTCGCCGTGACCGATCCTCCAGAGCGACTGCCGGCCGCCGCGGCAGGTATCGAGCCGCTGCTCGAGACGGGCGAGGCTCGCGTGCGACGGGGGGAGGCACGGCTCCTCGTCGTCGACGGGGCCCGGCTGATCGCCGCGGGTGCCGGCGACCGCACCGCCGTCGACGCAGACGCGCTTCGCGACGCCGCCGCGGCGGCCGCCCGCGAGCTCCAGGCGACGGTGGGCGGAGGCCTGGCCTGGCTGCTCGATCCCGGCCTGGACCCGCCCGCGGAGGAGCAGGCCCGGGCCGTGGTCGAGGGTGTCGCCCTCGGCGGGTACGACCCGGGAATCGGCAAGTCTTCCGGCCGCACGGCGCCGGTCGAGCGTCTCGTCCTGCTCGGAGACGGCCGCGTCGAGAGGTCCGCCAGGGACGCCGAGGTCGTGGCGCGCTGGACGAACGCCGCCCGCGATCTCGCCAACCGGCCGCCGAACGACCTGACGCCCGCCCGGCTCGCCCAGCACGCGACCGAGCTGGCCGCCCGTCTTCCGACCCTGACCGCGACCATCCTGGAGCCGGACGAGCTGGAGCGCCGGGGCATGGGCGCGCTGCTCGCCGTCGGGGCCGCCAGCCGCAACGGCCCGCGTCTGGTCGGTCTGCGCTACGAGCCGGCCGAGCCTCCGCGCTCCGACGTCGTCCTCGGGCTCGTCGGCAAGGGCATCACGTTCGACTCCGGCGGCATCTCGATCAAGTCGGCGGCGAACCTCGAGGACATGAAGGGGGACATGGCCGGCGGCGGGGCCGTGCTCGCAGGGCTGGGCGCGATCGCCGAGCTCGGGCTGCCGCTGCGCGTGCTCGCCGTCGTGGCGGCGGCGGAGAACCTCCCGGGCGGCGGCAGCTACCGTCCCGGCGACATCCTCACCGCCTCGAACGGCACGACGATCGAGATCGTCAACACGGACTGCGAGGGGCGCCTCGCGCTGGCGGACGCGCTGGTGTACGCGCGCGCCGAGGGGGCGACGCACCTCCTCGACCTCGCGACCCTGACGGGAGCGATGGAGCGGGCGCTCGGCGACCTCTACGCCGGCGTCTTCGCCAACGACCCCGGCTGGCGGGACGAGGTCGTCGCCGCCGGCGAGGCCAGCGGCGACCACGCCTGGCCCTGGCCGCTTCACCCGCGCTACCGCCGGCTCAACGAGTCGGCGTTCGCCGACCTGAAGAACGACAACATCCGCCACCAGGCCGTTCCCGTCCTCGCCGCCGAGTTCCTGCGCGAGTTCGCCGGTGACGGGCCGTGGGCGCACGTCGACATCGCCGGCACGGCGTTCCTCACCTGGTCGCGCGGCGACTACCTCTGGCAGCAGGGTGGAACGGGGTACGGAGTCAGGCTGATCGTCGAGCTCGCCCGCCGGCTGACCGGGACGTGAACCTCGAGCTGTCAGACGAGCAGCAGCTCGTACGCCGCACCGTCCAGGAGTACGCCGACGAGCGCATCGCGCCGGTCGCCGCGGAGCTGGACCGGGAGCACCGCTTCCCCTACGAGATCGTCGCCGAGCTCGCCGAGCTAGGGCTCATGGGCATCCCGGTACCGGAGCGCTACGGTGGCGGAGGGGGCGACACGCTCACGTATGCGCTCGCGGTCGAGGAGCTGGCGCGCGTCGATTCCTCGGTCGCGATCACGGTGGCGGCTCACACGTCGCTCGGCACGATGCCGATCCTCCTCTTCGGCACCGAGGAGCAGAAGGAGCGCTGGCTTCCCGAGCTCGCCTCGGGCCGGAGGCTGGCCGCCTTCGGCCTGACCGAGCCCGAAGCGGGCTCGGACGCGGGTGCGACCCAGACGCGCGCCGCTGCCCGGGACGGACGCTGGGTGATCGACGGCGCCAAGACCTTCATCACGAACGCCGGGACGGACATCACCGCGCTCGTCACCATCACCGCACGCACTGGCGACGACGAGATCTCCAACCTCGTCGTCGAGAACGGCACTCCGGGGTACGAGATCTCGGAGCCGATGCGCAAGCTGGGCTGGCGCGCCTCCGACACGCGGGAGCTCGTGTTCCGCGAGTGCAGCGTCCCCGCCGAGAACCTCCTCGGCCCGCGGGGAGCAGGGCTGCGGCAGTTCCTCGAGGTGCTCGACGGTGGGCGGATCTCCGTCGCCGCGATGGGCGTCGGCCTCGCCCAGGGGGCCTACGAGCTGGCGCGCAGCTACGCGCAGGGGCGTCAGCAGTTCGGCCGGCCCATCGTCTCGTTCCAGGCCATCCAGTTCAAGCTGGCGGACATGGCGACCGAGATCGAGGCGGGCCGCATGCTGCTGTACAGGGCAGCGTGGCTGAAGGACCAGGGCCGGCCGTTCGCCCGCGAGGCGGCGATGGCGAAGCTGTTCACGGGCGAGCTGGCTCACCGCGTCGTCAACCACGCGCTCCAGATCCACGGCGGATACGGCTTCATGGAGGAGGTTCCGATCTCGCGCTTCTACCGCGACCAGAAGGTGCTGGAGATCGGCGAGGGGACGAACGAGGTCCAGCGCATGGTCATCGCCCGGCACCTCGGGCTGTAGCCCTACGCGCCGGCCGGCGCCCGGGCGCGGCCGTCGGGCGAGGGCTGTGGACGGATCGGCGCACTCTCGCCGCACGCGCGGCACACACCTGTGCGGGTCGAGCCGCTAGGGTTCGTGTTGGGGCGCCGCGCCCCCCGAGGGGGGAGTGTCGGCGTCGACGGCGCGGGCGCCGCCGCCGGTATCCGCCGGCCGCGCCACGCCCTCCGTGCCGCTTCCGAGCGTGACGGCCTCCAGCTCGCTCACGGCCGAGAGCGGGTCGACCTCGCGCCGCGCGACGGCGTCGAGTAGCTCTCGGAGCGCGGTGTCCGCGGCGATCGCCCGCTCCAGGCGGCGCCGCGCGCGCGACGTGGCCAGGGCGACGACCTCCTCGGCGAGGCGGCGCCCACGACGCTCCGCGAGCACGCCATCGGCCTCGAGGTGCGCGCGGTGCCGGTCGATCTCGGACAGGAGCTCGGCGACGTTCTCCCCGCGCACCGCGTCCGTCAGGAGGATCGGCGGCCGCCAGCCAGGCCGGCGGTCGAGCGAGACGACCGACCGCACCTCGCCGACAGTCGTACGGGCTCCCGGATGATCCATCTTGTTGACGACGATCAGGTCCGGGATCTCCATGATCCCGGCCTTCAGAGCCTGGATCGAGTCGCCCGACCCGGGCATGAGGACGAGCACGACCGTATCGGCGACGCCCATGATGCGCACGTCGCCCTGGCCCGCGCCGACCGTCTCGACGAAGACGACGTCCTTGCCGGACGCGTCGAGCAGCAGAACCGCCTGCAGGGTCGCTTCCGCGAGGCCACCGGGATGTCCGCGAGTCCCCAGCGAGCGGATGAAGACGCCCGGATCGAGGAAGTGATCGGCGAGGCGGATCCGATCGCCGAGGAGCGCGCCGCCGGAGAACGGGCTCGACGGGTCGACCGAGATCACGCCGGCCGTGCGGCCCGCGCCCCGGATCTCGGCGAGGAGCGCTCCGACCAGCGTCGACTTGCCGACGCCGGGCGGGCCTGTGACGCCGACCGAATGAGCGCGCCCGGTGTCGGGGTAGAGCGCCCGGAGCACGCCGTGGGCGAGCGGATCCGAGTCCTCCGCCAGAGTGATCGCGCGGGCGAGCGCGCGCCGGTCGCCCGCGCGGACGCCCTCGACCAGAGCCTCCTGCGTCCAGTGCTGCCGTCGCGTCAAGCGCGGATCAGCTTGCCAGGGAAACCGGTCGAGGCGGCTCGGTCTCCAGCTCCGGTATGCGGACCGACGCGCGGCGCACGAGCAGGCCGCCCACCACCGCGGCGAGCGCAGCGACGACGCCGGCCCCTCCGAAGACCCATCTGGCTCCGAACGCGTCGGTGAGCGGACCCGCGGCGACCATCCCGGCGCCCAGCACCGCGAAGTTCGAGCTCATGACGACGGTGAAGGCGCGGCCGCGAAGCCGATCGGGTGCGCCCCGCTGCACGAGAAGCGAGTTGTAGACGACCGCTGCCCCGTTGCCGGCTCCGCCGACGGCCATGCACCAGATCCCGACCCACACGTTCGGAGCGACCGCTGCGGCGGCCGCACCGAATGCCATCAGCGTCAGCGCAGCCGTGTAGACGAAAGTCAGGCCTCGCTGCGCGAGCCACGTGGCCGCGAACAGGCTCCCGAGCACGAGCCCGAGCCCGGAGGCCGACCACATCAGGCCGAATCCCAGGTCGCCGGCGTTGAACGTGTCCTTGGCAAGGAAGATCTCGGCGACGTTGACCGCGGCGTTGGAGAGCATCGCCAGGTTCCAGGCCCAGAACACGGCCTGGAGCGCGCGCGAGCGCCGCAGCAGGCTGAAGCCGTCGGCGAGGTCGCGCCAGTGCCCGCGGCTGACGGCGACGGCCGCCTGGAGCAGGTGCTTCGGAATGCCCCAGAGCAGCGCCGCCGAGACGACGAAGGTACCGGCGTTGATCCAGTACGCGAGGTCGGGTCCCGACGCCGCGACGATGGCGCCGCCCAGCGCCGTGCCGGCGATGATCGTCAGGTACTCGACAGTGCGGAGCAGCGAGTTCGCGCTGGGCAGGTCCTCGGTCGAAACGAGGTTGGGCAGCCCGGCGAAGACGGCCGGGCGGAAGAACCCGGTGGCGAATCCGGACAGCCCTGCGAGCACGACGATCCCCGTCGCGCTGTCGACGAACGGCAGCGCCGCGAACACCGCGACGCGTGCGACATCGGCCGCGATCATCAGCCCGCGTCGCGAGAGCTGGTCGAGCAGCGGGCCGAGCAGGAGGCCGATCGCGACCGCTGGCAGGAAGTCGGCGATCAGCAAGGCGCTCACCCATCGGGCGGAGCCGGCGCGGTGCTCGACGTCCACCGTGAGCGCGACCACGGCGAGCCAGGTGCCGAAGCCCGAGGCGAGCGTCGACAGGAAGAGCAGCCGGAAGCTCGGCACCCGCCGGATCAGCTCGAGCTGGCTGAAGGCCTGGATCCGGATCACCCCGGGGTCACGCAGGAGACGAGACGCTGCCGTCGCGCCGCGTCGGCGCGATCACCACCCCACCGCCCGGCCTCAGCGCGGCGCCCGGCCAGGGCACGATTCGCGGTTCTTCCGCGAGACGGACGCGCCAACGCCGCGACAGCGTCGCGAGCACGCGCGACCACGGCGCCTCACCCGACCTCGGGCGCGTCGAGCACGCGGGCGAGCGCGCCCGCGAGGAACTCGTGCTCCTCCGGGGTCCCGACCGTCACGCGAATGGCCTGCGGGGCGCCGAACCCGTGCAGCGGCCGGACGATGACGCCCTCACGGAGGAGCCGCTCGAAGAGCGGGCGAGCGTCCTCGCCGAGGTCGACGTAGACGAAGTTCGCTACGGAGCCCGGCACCGGCTCGAGCCCGCTCCCGCGGAGGATCTCCTCGAGCTGCGCACGCCCGGTGCGGTTCAGCTCGCGCCGTCGGGCGATCTCGTCGGGCGAGTCGAGGCTGGCGAGCGCCGCCTCCTGGGCGGGGGTCGCGATGTCGAATGCCCGCCGCACCTTGCTGATCGCCGTGATCGCCGAGGCGGGCCCCACCGCGTAGCCGACGCGCAGGCCTGCCAGGCCGTAGATCTTCGAGAAGGTGCGCAGCACGACTGCGCGGCATCCCGCCTTCACGTACTCGACGACCGCGTCCGGATAGTCCGGATCGTCGATGTACTCGAAGTACGCCTGGTCGATCACCGTGACGACGTGGTCGGGCACCTCCGCGAACCACGCGTCGAGCTCGGCACGGGTGTTCATCGTCCCGGTCGGGTTGTTCGGGAGGCAGACGAAGGCGAGCTTCGTCCGCGTCCCGACCGCGTCGAGCATCGCCGGCAGGTCGTATCGGTGGTCGCGGAGCGGGACGAGCCTCGGGGTCGCACCGAGCTTCTTGGCGTCGATCACGTAGCTGACGAACGAGGGCCAGCCGCAGACGATCTCGTCCCCCGGGTCGAGGAAGATCTGGGACAGCCCGTCGATCAGCGCGTCGGCCCCTGCACCCGTCGCCACTTCCTCGAACTGCACTCCGTGCCGCTCGGCGAGCGCCGTTCGGAGCCGGTACGCGCCGCCGTCGGGGTAGCGGTTCAGCTCGGGCGCGGTCCGCTCGATCGCGGCGAGCGCCGCCGGGAAGGGTCCGTACGGGCCCTCGTTCGAGGCGAGCTTGACGACGCGGTCGAGCCCGAGCTCCCGCTGGACCTCCTCCACCGGCTTGCCGGGCTCGTACGGCGCGACCCCGGCGAGCGCAGACCTGAACGTCGTCTCCGCGATCTCCCGGATCGAAGCACGCATGCCCCGGGACTCTACAGCGGCCTCTGGGCCCGTTCCTTCGTGTCTCCACTAGGCTTAGAGGGCGAGTGTCCGAGATCGGCTTGTTCCCGCTCGAGCTCGTGCTGCTTCCCACCGAGCGCGTGCCGCTGCACATCTTCGAGCCCCGGTACAAGGAGCTGATCGGCGAGTGCCTGACGGAGAGCCGGGACTTCGGGCTGCTGCTGGAGGACGAGCGCGGCCGGCGCGACGTCGGCACCCGGGCGGCCGTCGTCGAGGTGCTCCAGCAGTTCGATGACGGGCGGATGAACATCGTCGTCGAAGGCGGGGAGCGCTTTCGCGTGCGGGAGCTGACGAGCGGCCGGTCGTTTCCAACGGCGGAGGTGGAGGCGCTCGACGACGAGGACGGCTCGGCGGACCCGAGCGCGCGAGCGCGCGCGCTCGAGGTGTTCCGGCGGCTGGCGGAGGCCGCCGAGGCGGAGGTCGACGAGCCGGCGGCAGACACGGATGCGCTGTCGTTCGAGCTCGCGGCCCGGGTCGATTTCGGCGTCGACGTCAAGCAGGATCTGCTCGAGCTGCGCTCGGAGGCGGTCCGCCTGGCACGCGTGATCGAGCTGCTGCAGGGCGCAACCGACGCGATCCTCCAGGAGCGCGAGGTGCGCGAGCGGGCCTCCGGAAACGGCCGCGTCTCGCCGCGGTAAGTGGGACCGGCCCTTCGGGCCACGTCCCGAACGGCCACGCCCCCCCGGGGCCACCATCCTCCTCCCCGCTGCAGATGCTAGCGGCGAAGTCCGCATAGATGTGCGCCGTCTCTGTCACGAAAGCGAACGCCGACCTACGAGCTTCCCCCTTCGACCGGCCGACTCGATCGGTCGCCCAGATGGAACGCCATCAGGATCGCGTCCACGTACTCGCGACCCCGCCGGTAGTGCGCGCGCCGGTACCCCTCATGGACGAACCCGAAGCTCTCGTAGAGCGCGATTCCGGCCTCGTTGTGCGGGAACACGTGCAGCTCGAGCTTGGTGACGCCCGCTTCCCCGGCCCAGGTCACAGCGTGGTCGAGCAGCGCCCGACCGATCCCGCGTCGCCGGTAGCCGGCCGCGACCATCAGACCGACGTCGGCGACGTGCCAGCTCGCAGGATGAGGATCTCGCGCGATCGAGAGCCGGGCCACGATCCCCTCGGGTACCTCCGCGACGAGCACGGCGGCATGTCGGTACCGCCTCAGCGCGCGGAGGTATCGACGCTCCTCGCCCACGCTCCTCCAGCTGCTGTCCGAGATCAGCCAGCCTTCCGGCTCGGAGCCGACCGCGCGGGCGAGCTCGACGAGCGCCACGGCGTCGCCCGGTGTGGCATGGCGGATGGCGAACGGCTGTGACGGGTCGTCGTTCACCCCGCCGACGCTACGCGCCTCGCCGGCACGACTCAAGGGCGATCGCCGACGAGGGCTCAGGCGCCGCGGAGAAAGCTCGGCGGCTCGAGCGGATCGCCGACCGGCGCGGGACGGGCGGCTCCGGCTGAGGCGAAGGACCGCGCCCGCCCGCCGCCGAAACCGGTCGCCACGACGGTGACCCAGATCTGGCCGGTCAGCTGCTCGTCGATCGTCGCGCCGAAGATGATGTTCGTCTCGTCGTTCGCCTGCTCGCGGACGACCTCCGCCGCTTCGTTCACCTCGAACAGGGACAAGTCGTCGCCGCCCGCAATCGAGAGGAGGATGCCTCGCGCACCGGCGATGTCCGAGTCGATCAGCGGTGAGCGAAGCGCTCGCTCGACCGCCTCGCGAGCGCGGTTGTCCCCGGTCGCGTACCCGATTCCCATCAGCGCCGAGCCGGCGTCGCTCATGATCGTTCGAACGTCCGCGAAGTCGAGGTTGATCAGCCCAGGCAGGGTGATCAGGTCGCAGATCCCCTGCACGCCCTGCCGGAGCACGTCGTCGGCGACCCGGAACGCGTCGAGCATCGACGTCGAGCGGTCGAGCACCTCGAGCAGGCGCTCGTTCGTCACGACGATCACCGTGTCGCAGTTCGCGCGAAGCTCCTCGACGCCTCGCTCGGCCGCCTGTCGGCGCTGCGTACCCTCGAAGCGGAACGGAGTCGTGACGATGCCGACCGTGAGCGCTCCCAGCTCGCGGGCGATCCGGGCGACGACGGGCGCCGCACCCGAGCCCGTGCCTCCGCCCTCCCCGGCGGTCACGAAGACCATGTCGGAGCCGCGCAACGCCTGCTTGATCTCGTCGTAGCTCTCCTCGGCCGCGGCGCGGCCGACGGCGGGGTCCGCGCCGGACCCCAACCCCTGCGTCAGATCGCGGCCGATGTGGATCTTGACCGGGGCGTCGCAGACGTGCAGCTGCTGGATGTCCGTGTTGACGGCGACGAACTCCACCTGCGAGAGCCCGGCGTCGATCATGCGGTCGACGGCGTTCAGCCCGGCGCCGCCGACGCCGACGACCCGGATCACCGCCAGGTAGGCGCCGGTGTCCGCGCGCGGGGCCCGCTCGAGCCGCGGCGGCGGCTCAGGGACGGGCGCGAGCAGCGGCCGCCCTTCGGAGACGGGTCCGGACGGCTCCGCCGGTTCCGGACGCGCCTCGGCCGCAGGCTCGTCGTGGACGTGCTCGACGGTCTCCTCGGACAGAGCGCTCGCCCCGGCGACCTCCGCCTGCTTCTGTGCGGCCTCGGTCGCCCTGAACAGCTCCGCCAGCGGTCCCTCACGCATGCTGGCGCGCTTTCGCGCCATTCAGAACCTCCTTCGCAAGGTCCCGGTACGCCTCGGCCGCAGCACCGGTCGGGTCGTACTTGAGCACGCTGACACCCTTGACGGGCGCCTCCGCATACCGCACCGTCTTGCGGATCCACGTCTTGAAGACGAGAGCCCCGAAGTTCTCCTGCAGGATCTCGATCGCCTCGCGCGAGTGCAGGGTCCGCGAGTCGTACATCGTCGGCAGGATGCCCTGGATCTCGACAGTCGGATTCAGGTGCTCGCGGATCATGCTCAGCGTGTTCTCCAGCTGAACCAGGCCGCGCAGCGAGAGGTACTCGCACTGCACGGGGACGATCACGCCGTTCGAGGCGACGAGCGCGTTGATCGTCAGCAGGCCGAGCGACGGGGGCGTGTCGATCAGGACGAAGTCGTAGCGCTCCTTCACGGCCAGCAGCGCCTTCTCGAGCGCGCGCTCGCGTCCGATCACGCTCGAGAGCGCGAGCTCGGCGCCGGCCAGGTCGATCGACGAGACGGCGAGGTCGATCTCTCCGCTGTGGATGATCTGCTCGATCGGCAGCTTGTGCACCAGCACGTCGTACATGGAGCGCTCGATCGAGTCCGGATTCAGGCCCTGGCTCATCGTCAGGTTCCCCTGCGGATCGAGATCGACGGTCAGGACGGAGTTGCCCTTCTCCGCGAGCGCGACGGCGAGGTTCAGGGTCGACGTCGTCTTCGCCACGCCACCTTTCTGGTTGGCGAACGCGATGACCCTGGCCAATGGCGCTCCTTTAGAGGCTCTCGCCCCGATGCCTAGACGATCGAGTAGCTGGACCGGGCCCACAGAGGGCCAGATTCGCGTCAGGCTATCAGAGTCCTGCTGCGCCTCAGCTCACGGGAATCACCCCCGGTCGAGGGCCGTGCGGAGCCCGTCCAGGGCGTCCGCGGTCGCCGAATCGCTCGCCTTCTCCACCCGCGCCCACAGCTCCGCCTCGACGAGGAGCGACCGCAGCTCCTCGAGCACGGCCGCGGCCGGCGCAGCATCGCGTTCGAGCGTCTCGATCCGCTCGAGCCGGGCCAGGACGGCGCGTGCTTCCTCCACCGTCCCACCGTACCGGCGGAGCTGCGACGGAAGAGTGACGCCTTCGTGTCGGATCGGTGCCGATCGCACGCTCAGCCGGCGATCGCCCGCAGGGAGCCGTAGGTCGGCGTCCTCGGCGACAGGCCGAGCAGCGACTCGTCCAGGTGCTCGAGCACCTGATCACGGTCTCGTCGCAGCAGGATCTCGGCGATCGCCCTGCGGACGAGGTCGGCGTCCGGCGCCCGCGCGCGAAGGTGCGTGAACAGCTCGGCGCGGTCCTCCGGAGTGTCCCCGAGAAGGACGGCAGCGCGCACCGAGGCCGCCCAACGTCCGTCGTCCCCGGCGAGGAGAGCCGTCAGCGACTCCCGCAGCTGCTCCGCACGGAACGGCTCGTCTGCGAACAGGGAGAGCTCCCAGCGGTCGACGGCCTCGCCGAGCTGAGCGTCGCGATCGCAGTCGGTCAGGCGGTCGAGCAGGTCGCGGGCGAGGCGGCCGCGGAACTCGTCGAGGCGCGTCGGCTCGCCCACGGGCTCCGTGGCCGCGATCGGCAGCACCGGCTTGATCCCGACCGGCCGCCAGTCGAGACGCTCGAACAGCACCGGCCCCGCCGCGACCGGGGCGGCAGTCGCGAGCCGCAGGGCGGTGACGGCGTCGGCGAGCTCCCCCGGCGCGTCCGGAACCTCGGCGCGTCCGGCCTCGAGCGTCGCCTCGAGCTCGATCACGCACGCACGCTCCGGCTCCTCGCCGAACCCGGCCGGAAGCAGCCCACGCGCCTCGGGCCAGTAGGAGGCGAGCTCGCCCGCCGCAGCAACACGGACGCGCAGGCCACGACCAAGGTCGACCGGGACCGGAGCGGAGATGCCGACGATCGGGGCCAGCGCGCCGTACGCGTGCTCCGCGCCGAAGAGCGACGCTTCCAGCTCGAGGTACGCCCGGTCGAACACCGCGTCGTCCCACTCGAACCCTCCGCACTGCTCGGCGACCGTCGCGAGCAACGGCAGCAGGATGGTGCGAAAGAGCGCGTGCTCCGGTGCCCGGCCGTCGGCGTGCGCGCGAGCGAAGATCGCCGCGGCGGGCTCGCGGCTCAGCTCCTCCGCCGCGACCGACGCGTCGCCGAGCGCCGCCAGCCGCTCGGCACGCGTCTCGACGTACCCTCGCGTCAGCGGTCGGTACTCGTAGAGGCACGGTCGGCCGGGGCTCGGATGCTCTTCGAACGCGAAGGGCAGCGGAGCGTCCTCCTGCGACTCGCGGTACAGGTAGGCGAACGCGCCGAGGCAGAAGCGACGGACGGCCTGGTACAGGGTCGGCGAGCGAGCTGCCATGTCGTCCGTTACGCGGCGCCCGTCACCTTTCCTCTCTGACACCCCGGACACCAGTAGGCGGTGCGATTCTGCTCACCGACGCCCCGGGCTCGAATCCGCTCGCCGCAGCGCCGGCACGCGCGGCCGGACCGCCGATAGACCGCGCGCGGTCCCGGGCGAGACTCCAGCGCGTCGCGCATCAGCCGAGCTGCCACCTCCAGCACCGCACGCAGCTCCGCCTCGGTCGTCTCCGCGAGGGGCAGCAGCGGCGAGATCCGCGCGTGCCAGAGCGCCTCGGCCCGCCAGACGTTCCCGATGCCGGCGATGGCGCGCTGGTCGAGGAGAGCCTCGCCGATCGTCGTCGACTGGTCGAGACGTCGGAGGTTGGCCGCCATCCGCTCGAGCGCCGGCGGGACGCCCAGGATGTCCGGGCTGGCCGGGTACGGCGCGCGCCGAGCGACCTCGAGCACGGACCCGCTCCAGAGCACGGCTTCCCGGCTCGAGCCGCGCAGGACGAGCCACGGGCGACCTCGAACCGCAGCGCCGCGGGGCTGGACGCGCCATCGCCCGTGCATGCCCAGATGACTTCGTACGACGAGCCCGTCCTCGAACGTGAGCAGGAGGTTCTTGCCGTGCGCCTGGGCGGCGATCAGGCGGCGCCCGTCGACGCGCTCGGCGATGCCGCACGCCGCTCCGCGGGGATGGGGAGCTTCGGCGGCGACTGTCTCACCGACCAGCACTTGCAGGGCTCGGGCCGCACGGTGCAGCGTGTCTCCCTCGGGCACGATCGGAGGATAGGACGCCGCACGGGCCCGCGCGCCAGCCTGCTCACGTCAAGCGACGTGCTCGAGCGAGGCGTAGAAGACCGTCCGGCCGGGCTCGGCCCGCTTGCTCGCGTACATGGCTGCGTCGGCGTTGCCGAGCAGCCTCGTCTCGTCGGGCGCGTCGGCGGGGAAGATGCTGACGCCGATGCTGGCTGAGACGCGCAGCTCGAGACCGCGCACTGCGAACGGCTCCTGGAGCGCGTGGTGGAACCGATCGGCGACCGCCTGCGCGACCCGCCGCGCCGACTCGGGGTCGAGGTCGACCAGGAGGATCAGGAACTCGTCTCCGCCGAGGCGCGCGGTCAGGTCGCTGCCGCGCGTCGCGATCCGCAGGCGCTCGGCGACCGCCCGCAGGAGCTCGTCGCCGAGCGCGTGTCCGAACCGGTCGTTGACCTCCTTGAACCCGTCGAGGTCGATGTAGATCGCTGCGACCGAGAGACCGGCGTGGCGGGCCCGGTCCAGCGCGAGAGTGAGCTGCTCCCAGAGGCTCGTCCGGTTCGGCAGCCCGGTCAGGGCGTCCGTCGCGGCGAGGATGACGAGGCGCTCGTTCTTGTCGGCGAGCTCGCCCCGTGCCACCTCCAGCTCCCGCCGGCCGTCCTGCTCGCGGGCGAGCATCTCGGCGAGCTTCGCCTCCAGCTCCCGCAGCTCCGTGACGTTCGTCGCCACCGTCGCCACGCCGATGATCTCGCCTCCCGCATCGAGGACGGGGTATCGGCTGGAGAGCCAGTGCTGCATCCTCCCGGAGCCGGCGGGCCACTCCACCTCGACCGGCTGGCCGATGTCCGGCTTGCCGGTCTTCACCACCTCGCGGAACCGCTCCTGGATGTGGCTCGCGAACTCGGCAGGCAGGATCTCGTCGGGCCGCTTGCCGACCATGTCTGCGGACGAGAGCCCCCAGTTCGCGGCGGCGGCCTTGTTGATCCTGACGTAGCGCAGATCACGGTCGACGAAGGTGATCGCGACCGGCGCGGTGTCGAAGAGAGCGTCGAGGAGGGTGCGTGCCTCCTGCTCGCGGCCGAGAGCCTCGTCGAGGCGGGTCTGCGCCAGGCGCAGCTCGGTGACGTCGGCCGCGATCGTCGCCACGCCCGCGACGCGCCCGTCGGCGTCGTGCAGCGGATATCGGCTCGAGAGCCAGTAGCGGAACTGGCCGGATCCGGCGGGCCATTCGCCCTGGACCGGCTGCCCGAGGACCGGCTGCCCGCTCTCGAGCACGGCTCGCATTCCCCGCTCGATCTGTTCCGCGTACACCGGTGCGAAGACCTCGCGCGGCGTCCGTCCGATCATGTCCGCCTGTCCCGCTCCCATGCCCGCGTCGTCCGCCGCCTTGGCGTTGGCACGCAGGTAGCGAAGATCGCGATCGACGACCGAGATCGCGATCGGGGACGTCTCGAAGAGCGTGTCGAGCAGGACTCGGCTCTCGCGCTCGCGGGCGAGCGCCTCGTCGAGGCGTGCCTGGGCCTCGCGGAGATCGGTGACGTCGGGAGCGATCGTGGCGACTCCGACGATGTCACCGTTCGCATCCGTGATCGGGTAGCGGCTCGACAGCCAGTGCTTGACGCCGCCCGACCCCACCGGGACCGCGCTCTCGATGGGCTGCCCGATCACGGGCTCGCCCGTCTCGAGCACCCTGCGGACGCCTCGCTCGATCTTCTCAGCGGCCGCCGACGGCAGCACCTCGAGCGGTGTGCGGCCGACGAGGGCCTCCGGCTCCAACCCCCAGTTCGCGGCCGCGTTCTCGTTGACGCGTACGTACCGCCCGTCGCCGTCCACGAGCGTGATCGCCATCGGGGCTGCGGCGAAGATCGCGTCGACCACCTGACGGTTCTCGCGCTCGCGTGTCAGCGCGTGCTTCAGGTCCGTGATCTCGACGACCATCGAGGCGACGCCGACGACGGCGCCGGTCGAGGAGCGGACTGGGTACCGGTTCGCGCGAAACCACCGAGCGTTCTCCACGTCGTCGGGGTTTCCCAGAACCAGCTCCTGACCGATCAAGGGCTCTCCGGTCTCCAGGACGCGAATCGTCGCCGGCTCGATGTCCGCGGCGACGTGGGGAAGCGCCTCCGCGATCGTCTTGCCGACGATCTCTGCGGGATCCCGGTTCTGGACCAGCCCGAACGCGTCGTTGACGTGCGTGTACCGGAGATCGCAGTCGACGACGGTCATCCCGATCTGCGACTGCTGGAAGAGGACCTCGACGAGCGCGTGCTCGTCCATGCCGGCTCCGGTGGAGGCGGCGTCCGGGCTCAGCGGCTCGTCGGACGGCACGGCTGCCACGAGGGTGTGTATCGACCGTCACCAACTTCGAGTTGAGGGTGTCTTGCGGCCACCGGGTCGACATCGGCCCTGGCGGCGACGCTTGGGCCGCTACGGGCGAAGCACCGCGCGACGGGGGCCCACGACGAAGCCCGCCTCGAGGAAGAGCGGGACCGCGTCGGATTCCGTCACGGGCTGGCTGTCGAAGCGTTCGATCGCGATCCGCTTCGGCCCGAACCGCCGCGCGTGCTCGACGTACGCTCCGAGCGCGTTCCGCAGCCACTCGCCCTCCGGGTCGTGCAGCGGAACGAGCGAGCGGCCGCCGCGCTCCGCGAAGAGCACGGCGTCGCCGCCGAGCAGCACGACGTGCGCTCCGGCGACCCGGGCTGCCCGTCCGCCCGAGCGCTTCGGCCAGGGTAGGACGGCGCCGTACGGCTGGGCCGGGTCGGCCGCGGCGAGCACGAGCGGCTCCGGCTCCTCTCCGTCCTTCGGTCGCAGCTCACGGAGCCGCTCGACCGCTCCGCCCAGGGCGAACTGGGCACCGCCGAGCCCTTCGACGAAGTAGCCGCGCCGGCACAGGCCGAGGACCTCGAGCGCTTTCAGCTCGCCGTAGACGGCGCCGTAGCCACCTGTGATCCCCTCTGCGCGAACCCCGTCGCGCGTGACGATCCCCTGTCGCTCGAGCAGCAGCTCGGCCAGCGCCCGGCGGTCGGGCTGCTCGCCGAACAGTCTCGCGGACAGCGACCAGCGACCCTGCGTCGCGGTCGCGGCGGTCGACCGCTGGCGCGAGAATCTCCGCGGCCGGCGCTCGGCGTGCGGTATGCCGTAGCGACGGCGCGCCCGCAGCGGAGACCACGCGTCGTTCGTCACCTCGCCGGCCCAGACCAGGTCCCAGAGCGCGGGCAGCGCCACCTCTGCCTCCAGCTCGCTCGCCTGGAGAAGGCCGAGCCAGAACTCGGCCGACCGCGCGAGGACGTTCCTGACGCGCTCGTGGACGTCCCCGTCGGGCGCAGCCGCAGCCTCGGGTCGTCCGAGGGCCACGGCGTCGTCCCGGAAGTAGACGGCAACACGGTCGAGACCCGCACCGATCCAGACGACCTCGCCGGTCGCGCACAGCTGGTCGAGCAGCTCGGGCCGGTAGCCCGGGACCCGCCTGGGCAGGATCTCCGTCTCCCAGAGGGAGACGGGCAGCGGCAGCCCCTGCAACGGGACGAGCGCTTCCCGCAGGCCGGCCCGTCGGTCGATGCCGTGCCAGCCGGGGAGGAATCGGGCCAGGGCCCGCTGCTCCGCGGGCTCGACCTCTCTGCGGAGCGCTGCGAGCGACGCCCGGCGCAGCCGGCGGAGCACGTCCGGGTCGCACCACTCGCGCTCCGTCCCGCCCGGCTGCAGCTCGCCGCGGACGAGCAGCTCCTCCTGCTCCAGCTGCGCGAGGATCGGCGAGACGTCGAGCGCGAATCGCTCCGCCGCCTCGGCCGACGTGAACGGACCGCGGCCGCGCGCGAAGCGGAGGACGAGCTCTCTGAGCGCGGCGGGCCCGCCCTCCAGGAACGCCTCGGGGAGTCCCGACGGCGGCATCGCGCCGAGCGCGTCGCGGTAGCGACCGGCGTCCTCCGCCGCGATCAGCCGCTCCTCCCCGCCGACGCGAACGCGGACCGCGCGCCGCTCGGCGAGCAAGGGCTCAGCCAGTGGTCGATCATATTCATCGGAACGCAAGTCTCCTCGTAGACGCAGTAGATCGTGCAAGTCATCGGGAGTACGTGGTGCTCCGCGCAGCTGCCGCTCGACGTCCGCGACCGCGTGCGGGTCCAGCAGGTCGCGCAGCTCGTCCTGGCCCAGCAGCTCGCGGAGAAGCTCGCGGTCGAGCGACAGCGCCTGGGCACGCCGTTCCGCGGGCGGCGTGTCGTCCTCGTACATGTAGGTCGCGACGTAGTCGAAGAGGAGCGACGTGGAGAAGGGCGACGCGGAGGCCGTCTCGACCTCGACGACGTCCAGCTGCCGGGTCGCGATGTCGCGCAGGACGCGCTTCAGCGCCGGCAGGTCGAAGACGTCCTGCAGGCACTCGCGGTAGGTCTCGAGGACGACCGGGAACGACCCGTAGCGCCGGGCGACCTGCAGGAGCGACTGCGCCTTGAGGCGCTGCTGCCAGAGCGGCGTCCGCTCGCCCGGCCGGCGCCTCGGGATCAGGAGCGACCGGGCGGCGTTCTCGCGGAAGCGGGCGCCGAAGAGCGCGCTCTGCCCGACCTCGCCGACGACGAGCTCCTCGACCTCGTTCGGGTCGATCAGAAGGTCGCCCAGCGGAGGTGGCGCGTCGGCATCCGGCAGGTGCAGCGCGATGCCGTCGTCCGACCAGATCGACTGCACGTCGAGCCCGACGGCGCCGCGCAGGCGGGCCGACAGCGCGAGCGCCCAGGGCGCGTGCACGCGGCCGCCGAACGGCGTCAGCACGCACACGCGCCAGTCGCCGATCTCGTCACGGAAACGCTCGACGACGACCGTCCGGTCGGACGGCACGACACCGGTCGCAGCCTCCTGCTCGCGGAGGAACACCAGGAGGTTGGCGGCCGCCCGCTCGTCGAGGCCGTATTCGTCCTCGAGCCGGGCGCGCGCCGCGCCGTCCGTCAGCGCGGTCAGCTCCCTGGCCGCGCGGCCGATCGCCTCGCCCAGCTCGTACGGCCGGCCGACGCCCTCGCCCTTCCAGAACGGCACGGCTCCGGGGACGCCGGGTGCCGGGGAGACGAGCACACGGTCGCGCGTGATCTCCTCGATCCGCCACGTCGACGCGCCGAGCAGGAACGTCTGACCCTCCCGGGCCTCGTACACCATCTCCTCGTCGAGCTCGCCGACGCGGCTGCCGCCGTCGACGAGCTGCACGGTGAACAGGCCGCGATCGGGAATCGTGCCCGCGTTCGTGACGGCGAGGCGCCCGGCGCCCGGCCGGCCGCGCAGGCTGCCCGCGGTTCGGTCCCAGACGAT
>Ga0073934_10003754_pt1 | contig 27051 bp, 20 predicted proteins | sample LarsenN4metaG_FD_76834 | JGI IMG/M metagenome (GOLD analysis project Ga0073934, IMG submission 76834) | Hot spring sediment bacterial and archeal communities from British Columbia, Canada, to study Microbial Dark Matter (Phase II) - Larsen... ... | reverse complement strand
TCCGGATCGGTGGCGTTCATCACCGTGCCGATCCACTCCAGCCGCTGCGGATCGCGTTCGAAATCGAACGACCGCAGATCGTACGCTGGATCGGGAACCGCGGAAACCATGTAGCGCATCGCCGATTCGGCGTACAGGGCTCCCCGCGGGAGTCCGGCGTCGTTGATGATCCAGCCGTCCCACCCGCTTTTCCCGTTCGGGCCGGCGATCTCGGCGCCGACAGGAAACCCGGGCGTGAGGACTTTGCCCCGGACAATAACGTCGCTGAGAATCGTCTCGATCGTCCGGATCTGTCCGGCGGTGTAGCAGCCGGGCTGCTCGGCGCCCTCGCACACCGGCAGGTCGCGTGAGGGCTTGAAATCGCACTTGCGCGGATCGTCGATGAGGCCGTCCTTCAACCCATCGACGGCGTCGCAGCGGGCGTAGACGCGTCCTGCCAGCAGCTCCATCTTGGCCGCCGGCAGCGGCGCCTTGGCCAGCGCCTGATAGTTTGCGATCGAGCGCAGCCGGTTGCGGACGTTGTCGAGAGCAGGCGCCCCGACGACGATTCCGTCGAAGTCGTCCGGATAGCGTTGCGCCAGGATCAGTCCCTGCCGGCCGCCGGTCGAACAGCCGTTGTAGTACGACCGCATGGGCCGGCTGCCATAGTACGCCTCGGCCACCCGTTTGGCGGTTTCCGCCGTCACGTGGAGCGACCGGAACGCGTAGTCGGCGAACTTCTGAGGGTGGACGGTGAACGCCGCCAGCGGTTCCCTCTCGGCGTCGTGTCCGGTGTTGGTCTGGGTCACCGTAAATCCGGCTTGCAGCGCTGTGTCGCGGTTGGCCACCCGATTCGGCGCGTCGAGTTTCTCGCCCGCGTAGCCACCATTGCCGAACATGTACAGGCGGCGGTTCCATCGGGCGGGCAGCGCGACCTCGATGAGGATCTCCGGCTGGACGAGAATCCGGACCCGGCAAAACGCGGCTTCGCCGGCCGACTTCTCCTCCGCGGTGAGCACGGAATACTCATAGCCGGTGAGGCTGTGCAGGGCCGCGCACGGAATCCGGGGCGGGGCCGGCTGTTCGGAAACGGGCGGCTTCCAGTCGCGGATGTGGGGGCTGTTCTGCGCCAGCGCCAGAGCCGGCATCAACACCAAAGCAGGGACGCGCATGGCCGGAATCCTCAAAAGAAATACTTCAGACCGAACTGCATCTCGCGGTTGTTGATGATGGTACCGTTGATGCGCCCGAAATCAGCCGCCCCCAGCGATCGCGACGGAGCCGAGAACTGCGGCGTATTGAGGAAGTTGAACGACTCCCAGCGGAACTGCACCTTGTGGCCTTCTTTCACGCGGAACTCCTTGAAAAGCGCAAAGTCCCAGGTCTTGTTGGCGGGCGCATCGAACAGGGAGACGCCGGCGTTTCCGTACCCCTTGGGTCCGAGGTAGATTCCCTCGCCGGCGCAGCCGTCGCATTTCGACCGCACGAAGGCGCCGGTATTGAACCAGCGGTCGATCGACCGTCCTTCCCACACCCGCGTGACGGACTGCCCGGCCGCGATGTGCGGCCGCTGCTGGCTGCCCGGACCTGTGTTGTGGGAGTCACCGGTCTGGGCGATGGTCACCGGCAGGCCCGACGTCAACTGCACGATGCCGTTGACCGCCCAGCCGCCGAGGACGAATCCCTTCACGCCTCTCGCCTGGCGCAACCAGGGAAGCTCCCAGATATGCGAGAAGACGAAGCGGAACCGCTGGTCGATCTGCGAGCGCCCGCGGTCTGCGCGGCGGTCGTTGGGATCCTGCACGCCGTTAGATCCGAAGGGACCGTTCTCGTTGACTCCGTAGCCCACCGCGATGGCCTTCTGGAAGTTGAACGACGCGTTGAAGGTCAGCCCCTTCGAGTAGCGCTTTTCCGCCCGCGCCTGCAAAGCGTGGTAGCTCGAGTTCGACCACGACTCCAGGCGCCGCACCGTGCCGAGCGGCAGCAGCGTGTTCGGCGCCCTCGAGTCGGTGTAGAAGGGGAACGGCCGACGGTCCTGCACGGCGCCGAGCCCCGGATCCGGGTTGTTCGAGTTGAACACCGGCATGTCGATGTTGGCGCCGGAACTGCCGACATAAGCGATGCCGGTCACGAGGCTCTGACCGAAGCTGCGCTCGATCTCCGTCGTCCATTGCCAGATCTCGTTGTTGCGGTACATGGACCGGTTGCCGCGGTCGGCCTGGAGGTAGCCGAGCATCACGAGCGCGGCGGGGCCGCCGCCGACCGGGGATCCGGCGAACGGATTCTGAATCGTCGCCGTGGGACGAGTGCGGTCGTTCTGGAAGACGGTCGATCCCGAGAACGGCGGATTCAAGCCGAGGATATTGAAGTTGTTCGACTGCTGGGGGCTGTAGAAGAGGCCCGAGCCCATGCGCAGCACCATCCGGTCGGTGAAGCGGTAGACGACGCCAAGCCGCGGCATGAACTGCTTCCAATTGATGTCGTAGAGCTTCGCGACCTTCAGGGGGTCGGGCACCAGCCGGGGCACGGTGCGTCCGCCGGAGGTGATGACGTCCCCGTCGGCGAAGGAGAGGTTCCGCCCGCGGCCGCCGGCGTCGACGACGGCGCCGTACCAGTCCCACCGCAGGCCGTAGTTGATGGTCAGGCGCGGGGTGGCTTTCCAATCGTCGAGCGCGTAGAGGCCGACCTTCTGCTGGTGCATATCGTTGGTCGGCACGCCCTCGGCCGAGTTGGCGTTGAGCGGAATTCCCAGCAGGAAGGCCGCGAAGGCGTCGGGGATGCCGATGATGTCCGGTGAGAATGTGACTTGCCCGCGCGGCAGGTTGGACGCTTCGTTGACAACCGGAGAATTCCGCCACTGACCGCCGATCTTGAAGTTGTGCTTGCCGCGGTTGATGGAGATCGAGTCGGCCACCTCGGAGGTTTCGTTGACGTTGAACGTCACGTTCCCCGAACCCGTGCCGGCGAAATTGGTGATGTTGATATTCGGCAGGCCTTCCTCGCGGGGGGTCAGAGTCCGGTTGCCGTCGCCGGTCACGCGGAAATCCAGGCCGAGCTCGCGGTGGGTGAAATCCGTGTTGGTTTGCAGAGCGAGCTGGTTGGCGCGGATGCGGTTGTAGCCCACGCGCAGTTCGTTGAGAGTGCGCGCGCTCACCACCCACGTGTGCCCGACCCCGGCGTTCTGCGCCCGGAAGCGCGTGACGAACTGGGTGGTGCGCTGGAGCGGATCGTTGGTCCAGGCCGATTGCACGATGACGTAGCGCGAAAAGACCCGGTGGGCGTCGTTGAAGCGGTGATCGAAGCGGCCCAGGTACTGATCCGAGTTGAGAATCTGATCGTTCGTTCCGACGCGGTTCAACACGGACCCGGCGGCGCGCGCCTGCTCGTCGAAGTTGGCCGGGGGGATGAATCCGCCGTCGGCGAACGGGCTGCCCTTCTTGAAGGTCAGCACGTTCAAGGAAACGGGATTGAGCTGGGAACGGGGAATGATGTTGCCCGGAAACGGCAGCGTGTCCCCCGGGCGACGGATGGACCGGGTGGCGGCCGGATTGGCGTCGCGCGGATACCAGCGGTTGCCGGGAATGGTGATCTCGGAAAGGTCGCCGGCGCGCATCGCCGCCGTGGGCACCGCCTGGCGTCCCGGAGTGGCGCGCACCTCGCGGCGGCCCTCGTAGTTGAACAGCCAGAAGGAACGGTCGCGCGCCACGGGACCTGACACGACCCCGCCGAACTGGTTGCGCCGTAGCCTGTTCTTGTTGGCGCCGGGCGCCAGGAAGAAGCCCCGCGCGTCGAGAAGGTCGTTGCGCAGAAACTCGAACAGCGTGCCGTGCAACTGGTTGGTACCGGACTTGATCCCGACGTTGGCCTGCGCCCCGGAGTTCATGCCAAACTCGGCCGAATAGACCGCGCTCTGGATCTTGAACTCCTCGATCGCCTCGATCGACGGCACAAACAGCATCGCGCTCTTGAAACCGTCCACGGCCGCGACCCCATCGAGCGTGATGTTCTGATTGAGATCGCGCTGCCCGTTGGCCGACAGTCCGACGATCTGCCCGGGCATGGCGCGCGTTCCGATGGTCTGGTTGCCATCGACTCCCATGCGCGAGGACCCGTACACAACGCCCGGCATCAGCGTGGCCGCCTGCGCGAAGTTGCGCCCGTTGAGGGGCAGTTCGACAATGCGGCGGTGGTCGATCACGGAACCGAGCGTCGCGTCCTCGGTCTTGAGCAGCGGCAGCGCCGAACTGACTTCAATTCTTTCCGACTGCGCTCCAACCTGAAGCTGGAAGTCAATTCTCGCCTTCTGCTGCAACTCAAGAGTGATGCCGCGCCGGACCTCGGTTTTGAATCCCGCCGCCGTGGCTGTCACTTCGTAGGATCCCGAGTCGAGCAGGGGAAAAATATAGTTGCCGGTTTCGTTAGAGGTCGTGGCGCGAACGTCTCCGGTCTCCAGCCGTTTCGCCGTAACGTTGGCTCCGGCGATGACCGCGCCTGTCGCGTCGGTGACCAGCCCGAGAATCTGCGTGGAAACAGTCTGCGCGGCGGCGCCCGCCGCCATCGCCGCGGCAAGGATGAACAATCGCATCGACAGCACTCCCTTCAGATGGGTTGGGTTCAGTATAACCGTTAGGGAAGTTCCTTGCGTGGCCGCGACCGGAACGGCAGCGCCAGCAGCGCGAACAGCGCGGCCGCGGCCAGTTCTCCGGTGAAAATGTAAATCGGCCAGGGCCCCATCCAGTCGAGCGCTGAGGCGCTGGCCGGCTTGCGGCACAGGTACATGTAGTTGGATCCGAACGCCAGATTGAACAATCCGACCGCGGCGGCGAAGGCGTTGAGGGCCGCGAAGACCCGCTTCAGCGCGCCCGGCAGGGGGCGGGCCGCTCCGCTCCACACCAGCGTCAGCACGGACACGAGAACGAGTCCGTGCGCCAGAAAATAGTAGACCGCCGGATAGCTCGGCCAGGGCGACCACAGGTCCGGGGTCAGCGCCGCCATCCCCGCCCCCGGAATCCCCGCAAAGTAGGCAAACTCAAAGCTCCACTGCCATCGCGTCAGGCACGCCGCGGCGGCGGCCCAGACCAGGACGTCGCACAACTGGAGGGGCAGGCCTTCGGGGAAGCGCCATCCTTCCGTCGAGTAGCGCCACCCGTACCACACGAGTTCGTTTGCGGCCAGCATCGCGCCAAGAGTTCCCCGGACGGACGGCGCCGCCCGAGGATAGCGGCGCAGCCACCAGGACAGGGCCCCGGCCACCGCCGGGATGGAGGCCAGAATCGCGAGATGGGGCGGGCTGAACAGGAACTCGCGGGAGTTCATTCTTCCACGACGCAGACGTCCCGGAGGTTCCGGAAGTCCTCGGCGTAGTCCAGGCCGAAGCCGACCACGAACTCGTCAGGAATCGTGAATCCTACGTACTTCACCTGCACCGGCCGCATCCGCCGAGACGGTTTGTCCAACAGGGCGGCGATCTGGATCGAGCGGGGACGCCTTTGTTGCAGCACGTGGGCGAGGTAGGTGAGCGTCACGCCGGTATCCACGATGTCCTCGACGACGATCACGTCGGCGCCTTCCAGCAGCACGTCCAGGTCCTTTGTCACTTTCACTTCGCCGGAAGACGTCTTGCCGCGGCCGTAACTCGAGATCCCCATGAAATCGATCCGCACCGGTCCCGGGATGGCGCGCGCCAGGTCGCTCAGAAAGACGACGGCGCCCTTGAGAATGCCGATCAGGTAGATGGGGCGGTCGCTGTAGTCGGAGCGGATTTGGGCGCCCAGTTCGACGATCCGCGCCCGGATGCGTTCCTCCGGGATGAGAACGCGGGTGCGAACCTGTTTGCCTTCGTCCTGGTCCATGTGGCTCCTTGCGCCGCCTCAGTCCGCGCGGATGCGGGAACTCGGCGGGCCGATGTGGATGTGCGCTCCGGTGGATTGGCCGGGAACAGCGCCGCGAAACGCGAGATAGGGGATGCGGAGCATCTCCAGATGCCGCCGCAGCCAGACTCCCTCCTTCGAATCCGGATTCAATGCCACGTCCACGCGGCCGGAGTGATCGAAACCGAGGGACCGGTGCACCGCCGTTTCCCCGCTGGCGCTCACCGGCAGCGGCCGCGCAAATTCAAGCTGGAAGGACCGCTCGATGTACTGGTAGTGCGCCCGGGCGAAAACTCCGTTCCCCTCGTAGCGGTCCGCCAGGTGCTCGTCCGGCCCGGCGGCCGCCGCCAGGCGGGCCTCCATCTCCTGCTCGGCGCGGACCATGGCGGCCAGATTCTCCACCAGCCGCGCCCGGCCGACCGCCGCATCGAGGGCGCGCCGCACCGCGTCGAGTTCCTCGAGATAGGGCGTCAGCGCGGTGGGAGCGCGGACGCCCTGCGCAATCTGGCCCTTCACCGCGTCCACGCGCGCCTGCTGCCGCGCCAGCTGCCGTTCCGCCGCCGCGATCATCGAGCGCGCCTGTTCTTCGGTGAACTGTTCGAGCGTCAGACTGCCGTAGAGGGTCGCGCGGAGCACATCGCGGTCCCTGGCTTCCTCGAGAGCGGACTCGGCGTCAGCCAGCGCCTTGCGCGGAAGCGCTCCGGCGTCCACCAGCGCCCGGATCCGGTCCACCTCCGCGTTCTGCCGCTGGAGTTCCGCCGGCGACACAGGTTGGGTCTGCGCCAGGACAGGGCCCAGCGCGCAAACGGTTCCCGAAATCGCTCGAAGCAGGGATCGACGCACTTCCCTTGATTGTAGTACGATACCGGCAAGGAGCCCTGTATTTCTATCCGTCCAACGGCAAAGAAAGCCACCAGGAAGTCCGTTCGACCCGCCGCACGATCCTCCACGCTCAGACGAAAAACCGCCCCTGAGCCCGCCCCGGCCGAAGTGCCGGCGTGGCGCACGTGCGTTCAGGCGGCGATCGACAAGAAAGCGACGAACGTGAAGGTGCTCGATCTGCGCCCGGTCACCTCGTTCGCCGACTATTTCGTCCTGTGCAGCGGGTCGAATCAGCGCCAGATCCAGGCGATAGCCGATTCGGTCGGGCGCGCCATGGCCGCGCGGGGCGAGAACCCGACGTCGGTCGAGGGCGAGCGGAACGCCGAATGGATCCTGGTGGACTACGGCGACATCGTGGTCCACGTTTTCACCGAGGCGGCCCGCGCCTACTATGATCTGGACCGGTTGTGGCGGGACGCGGCGCCCGTGCCGGTTCCGGCCTGATCCAAGCGGAGAGACTACCGCGACTCTCTCCAGGCCGCCAGTGGCGCGAGCCGGATTCCAAGCCGGGGCGCTCAAGGCGCGGCGAAGCCGCGGGACCAGGAAGCGGCTGAAGTCCTGCCCGGCGGCCCGTTCGGATATACTCGCGGTGATGCTTCGACCGATCGCGTTGCTGGCGGCGTGGGCAGCGTCCGCAGCGGGACAACAATCCCGGCTGGACCGGCTGCTGGCCGACATGCTCATCTTCGACGCGCATATCGACACGCCGCGCTACTTTGTCGACGAGGGCTATCGGCTCGCCGACGAGCACGGCTACTATGAACTCGACATTCCCCGGATGCGCAGGGGCAGGCTGGGGGCGGTGCTGTTCGGGATCTACGCGCAGCCGGGCGACTACACGCCGGCGCAGTGGCTTCCGCGCTCGCTCGAGTGCCTGGAGGCGCTCCATGCCGAGGTCCGGCGGAATTCAAAGGACATGGAGTTTGCCTGGACGAGCGGCGACATCCTGCGGATCCACCGGTCGGGGAAGCTGGCTGCGATGGCGTCGCTCGAAGGAGGCCACCTGATCGCCGACAGCCTGCGTGTGCTCCGTTTGTTCCACACGCTGGGAGTCCGGTATCTGACGCTGGCGCACTTCAAGTCGAACAACTTCGCGGACTCGATGACGGACGTGGCGGCGCACAACGGGCTGTCCGCGGCCGGCCGGGAGTTGGTCGCCGAGATGAACCGGCTGGGGATGATCGTGGATGTCTCGCACATCTCGGACAAAGCCGTGATGGACGCCGTGGCGGCGAGCAAGGCGCCGGTCATCGCCTCCCATTCCTCGGTGAAATCCATCGCGCCGATTCCGCGCAACATGCCGGACGAAGTGATCAAGGCGATCGCCGCAAAGGGCGGTGTGGTCTGCATCAACTTCCATGCCGGCTACCTGCATAAACCGGCATACGACGTATTTGCGAGGAACCGGCCGCGGCGGGACGAGGAGATCCGAGAGGTCCTGTCGCTCCGGGCCAACGATCCATCGCGGTGGGAACTGGTGCGAAGCATTCAGCGCCGTTACTACCGGGAGATGCCCTCCGTGGACCTGAAGAAACTGCTCGAGCACATCGATTACGTCGCCCGGCTCGCCGGCCCCGACCATGTGGGGCTGGGGTCGGATTTCGACGGCATCTCGGGCATGGTGCCGGCGGGCATGGAGGATGTTTCGAAGTATCCGTCGATCGTCCGCGGGCTGATCGATCTCGGTTACAAGGACGAGGACGTCCGGAAGATCATGGGACTGAACCTGGTCAGGGTATTGAAGGAGAACGAGGCGGTTGCGGAGAAACTGAAATGAAGCGCAGAACGTTCCTTGGCGCGGCCGGCGCGGCGCCGCTGGCGGGCGCCGCCGCGCGCAAGAAAATCGCGGGCCTTTCGAGCACCTACCACGTCAGGTCGCATTCGGACAACTTCATCACGAGGTTCATCGAAGGCTACTGGATTCACGAGCGCTACTACGAGCCTCCCTTCGAGGTGGCGTCGCTGTGGATGGACCAGATTCACCCCGCCGACATCGGGCACAAACTGGCGAAGTCGTACGGCTTTCCGGTGAAAAAGTCGATCGCGGAGGCGCTGACGCTCGGAACGGGAAAACTGGCGGTGGACGGAGTGATCCTGGTTTGCGAGCACGGCAACTATCCGCACAACGAGAAGCAGCAGCAGTTGTATCCGCGCTACGAGTTCTTCGAGCAGGTGGTGAAGGTGTTCAGGGACAGCGGCCGGTCTTGCCCGGTGTTCGTAGACAAACACCTGTCTTACGACTGGAAGAAGGCGAAGCAGATGTACGACTGGTCGCGGGAGTTGAAATTCCCGTTCATGGCCGGGTCCAGCGTGCCGGTCACTTTCCGCCGCCCGGAGCTCGATCCGCCGCTGGGCGTCAAGATGGAGAGTGCGCTGTCGGTCGGAGGGGGATGGGTAGCCGACGGAGGGATCTTCCATATACTCGAGACCCTTCAGGCGTTCGTGGAGCGGCGCCGGGGAGGCGAAACGGGGGTGCGCGCGGTTCAGACACTCACCGGACCGGCCGTCTGGAAGGCAGCCCAAGACGGACTCTGGGACCGTTCGCTTCTCGACGCGGCGCTCCGTCGCGCCGAGAAGGTCGAACCCGGGCGGAGGCCGGAGGACGTGAAGAGCCCGGTGCTGGGCCTGGTGGAGTACCGGGACGGCTTCCGCGGCGCGGTTCTTGCCCTCGGAGGCATGGTCGGCGAATACCTGGCGGCCTACAAGCCGGAAGGCAAGGCGCCCGAGGCGACGCTCTGCTACATCCCGATTGAGAATTCAAACAACTTCAGCATGCTGGTGCACGGCATCCGGCAGATGATCGAAACAGGCAAGGGACCGTACGGCGTGGAACGAACGCTGCTGGTGACAGGAGCGCTGGCGGCGCTGATGGAGTCGCGTTACCAGGGGGAGAAACGGATCGAGACGCCCGAACTAAAGATCGCCTACAAGGCGCCGGCGAAATCGTGGTATGCGCCGGGGATCGGATCGTAGGGGGCCAACCATGCTCGAAGCGAAGAACGACCGGTTCTGGGACGTCGTCGACCGCGGCGCCGAAGTCAGAAAAGTAGCTGGCGGGTTCGGATTCACAGAGGGCCCGGTGAACAGCCGGCGCGGGTTCCTTCTGTTCAGCGACATTCCCAACAACCGCATTCACCGGTGGGAGAAGGGGAAGCTGAGCGTCTTCCGGGAGAACAGCAACAAGGCGAACGGGCTGACATTCGACCACCAGGGCAGGCTGCTCACCTGCGAAGGCGGCGGACGCGTGACGCGCACGGAGAAGAACGGCGCAATCACCGTACTGGCGTCAGACGGCCTTCAGGGCCCAAACGACCTAGTTTACGCGATCGACGGATCGATCTACTTCACGGATCTGCCCAGGGGAAAGGTGTATCAGATCACAAGGAGAGGGCAGGTACGCGTCGTGGCGGAGGATTGCAGCGGTCCCAACGGCGTGGCGCTGGGGCCGAACCAGCAGACGCTGTACGTGGCGGATTCGAGGCAAAAAAAGATCCGGACTTACGAAATCGCGGCCGACGGCAGCCTCGAAAAGGGACGCGATTTCGCCGAGGCCCGCGGCGACGGGCTGAAGACGGACGAGAAAGGCAACGTCTGGGTCGCCTCGGAAGGAGGGATCTGGGTGTTCGACGCGGCCGGGGTTCACCTGGGCGTGATCCGGACGCCGGAGGGACCGTCCAATCTGAATTGGGGAGACGGTTTCCGCGGCCTGTACATCACCGCACGCACTTCTCTGTATCACGTCAGCACGAAGGCGGCGGGAACGAGGACGTTCTGACGGGCGGAACCGGACGGCAGTCGAACTAGGGGCCGGTGACTTTCACATCCGCGATCCAGTAGGACAGATCTTCAGGCTGGTGATAAACAGTCGCGGTGATCTGCGCGCCGGGCTTCAACCTGGCGAGATCGGCGTCGTCTTTGACGGGAAAGTCCATGGTCATGGCCTCCATCCAGTCGCCGAGTTTCTCATGCTTGATCTTGGCGGTCCGGGTGGCAGGGTCGACGCTGACGACTTCCCCCTTCAGCGCATATTGTTTCGTTTCCGGCGCGCGCCGGCAGGAGACGGCCGCGGCGGCCAGCAGAAAGGCGGCGCGCCTTGTCAGGAAGGGGGATCTCACAACGTCAGGATAGCAACGCGTGTTATGCTCAACGGACCGAATGCCGACACGCACGCGCTACCGAGTCCTGGGAATGGCCATGCTCCTGGCGGCCATCACGTATCTCGACCGGATCTGCATCTCCATCACGGCGCCGATGATGATGCAGGAACTCGGCATCAGCAAGAGCCAGATGGGCTGGGTTTTCAGCGCGTTCACCGCGGCGTACGCCCTTTTTGAGATTCCCACGGGGCACTGGGGAGACCGGATTGGAACGCGGCGCGTGCTGACGCGGATCGTGGTGTGGTGGTCGTCGTTCACCATCGCGACGGCCGCGGCGTTCAACCTCGCGTCGCTGCTGGTTATTCGGTTCCTGTTCGGGGCGGGCGAGGCGGGCGCGTGGCCGAACGTGGCGCGGACGTTTTCCCGCTGGTTCCCGCTGGCCGAGCGCGGGACCGTGCAAGGGATCTTCTTCATGGGGGCGCACCTGGCAGGCGGACTCACGCCGTTCCTGGTCGTGCAGTTGCTGAACTTCGTCCACTGGCGGTGGGTGTTCGTGATTTTCGGCTCGATCGGATTCCTCTGGGCGCTCTGGTGGTGGACCTGGTTTCGCGACGAACCGTCCGAACATCCCGCGGTCAGCGCGGAGGAGCGGGATCTGATTCAGCGGGGGCGGACGCCTCAGGCCACGCACGACCTCACCTGGGCCCGCTGGAGGCAGTTGTTCTCGCACTCGAGCATCCTCGGGCTGTGCGGAATGTACTTCACGCAGTCCTACGGGTTCATGTTCTATATCACGTGGCTGCCGACCTACCTGCGCACGGAACGCGGGTTCACCGATCCCACGTGGTATCCGATCCTGTCGGGGCTGCCTCTGTACTTCAGCGTGGCGGCGGACCTGTTGGGAGGGATCACGAGCGACCGCATGAGCCGCCGGTTCGGCCTGCGCGCCGGGCGCGCGCTGGTGGGTGGCGGCTCTTTGTTCCTGGCGGGACTGTTCCTGATCGCCGGCGTCTACACGCCGGACAATTTCCTTTCGGCAATTCTCATCGGGCTGGGCGGAGGCATGTCGGCGTTTTTGCTGGGCGCGGCCTGGGGGACGGTGCTGGACATCGGAGGGAACCACGCCGGGGTCGTGGGGGCGGCGATGAACACGGCCGGGCAGGTGGGGGCGTTCATCTGTCCAATCGTGGTCGGTTACATGGTGGAATGGTCGAACAACTGGACGACGCCGATGTATCTGACGGGGTTGCTCTACTGCCTCGGCGCGCTGTGCTGGGTGAAGATCGACCCGACGCGGGCGGTGTGGGGCGATCCGCCGGGTGGGTTGCGGAAATCCGGCGGTTGACAGGCGAACCGGCGCCCGGTCGTTTTGGCTATACTGACTTCACCGTTGTTCAAACGTTAGCAACCTTAGCCATCAGGGGGTCGCCATGAAACTCCGAAGCCTCGTCGGCTTTTCCGTCTTCGCGTTGACATTATCGCAGCCGGGCGCCCGGGCCCAGGCCCTCTACGGGACGCTTGTGGGCAACGTGGTCGACTCCACCGACGCCGCGGTTGCCGGGGCGCAGATCACGATCTCGAATTTGGGCACCGGACAGAAGTGGACTCTGACGTCGAACGCCGCTGGAACCTTTTCTGCATCCTCACTGCCACCCGGCTCCTACGAAGTGACCGCGGAAATGCAGGGTTTCCGCAAGTTCAGCCAGAGTGGAGTCGAGGTTCGGGCCAACGACACGGTGCGCGCCGACATCCGGATGCAGGTAGGCGCCATCTCGGAGTCGGTGCAGGTTTCGGCGGCCGCGCAATCGTTACAGACCGACACGATGGACGTGCGGTCGGAGATCCAGGCGGGCGATCTTCAGAACACGCCGGTGCCCATGACCCGGAACTACCAAAGCCTGCTCGTCACCGTGCCCGGAATGACGCCGCCGACCAACGCACACTCGATCTCTGCCAATCCATCCCGCGCGCTGGTGCTCAACTCGAATGGATCGAGCGCGCAATCGTCGGCGGTGAGGGTAGACGGCGCGACAACGTGGAACTCCTGGCTGCCGCATCTGTCCGGCTATGTGCCGACTCTGGAGGCCATTGAGCAGGTCACTGTCCAGACCAACAGCTACGAAGCCGACCTGGGTTACGCCGGCGGGGCCGCGGTGAACGTGCAGATCAAGAGTGGTACGAACGAATTTCACGGGTCCGGCTTCTGGTTCCACAACAATCAGCACCTGAAGGCGCGACCCTACTTCCTGCCGGCCACGCAGGGCCAGCCCAAGCGCATACTGAACCAGATGGGCGGCTCGCTGGGAGGTCCGATCCGGAAGAACCGGCTGTTTTTCTTCGGCTCCTACGAGTACACGCCGGACCGGCAGTCGAGTTTCCGCCTGGGGAACGTGCCGACAGCGGCCATGCGGGCCGGCAACCTGTCGGCGTCGACGCTGCCGTTGTTCGATCCGAGGACGGGAAATCCGGACGGAACGGGCCGGACGCCGTTTCCCGGGGCTATCATTCCCGCAGCCAGCATCAGTCCGATTGTCCGCAAAGTTATCGACCTGATTCCGCAGCCGAACATCGGCGCTCCGGGTCTGATCGCGCAGAACTATTTCAACAGCGGCTCGTTCCTCTATGACCGCCACACGCTTGACACCAAGGTCACGGCGCAAGTGAGCGACAGGCTGAACCTGAGCGGCAGAGTGAGCTATCTCGATTGGCACTTCGATAACCCGGCCTACTTCGGGCCTCTCGGCGGCACGGGGATTGAAAGCCGCGGATCCTATGACGGGATCGGGCTGGGCACGACGCTGAGCATGACGTACTCCGCCGTCTACACGGTGACGCCGAACGTCGTCATCGACGGATACGCCGGCTACACAGTACTCGACAACGGCGCCGAGAACATCCGCCTGGACGAAAACCTCGGCCGCGACTTCCTGGGCATTCCGGGAACGAACGGGACGTCGCGGGCCGACGGCGGCTGGCCAGGCCTGGCGGTAGCGGGCTTCGACACTTACGGGCGGGCGCAAACAAATTCGCCCTGGAACCTGCGTCTGCCTCAGGCCCAGTACGTGGCAAGCCTCGCCTGGACGAAGGGGACACACAATATCCGCTTCGGATGGGATTCACTGTGGATCGCGCAGGACGGGCAGGAGCCGAAAGGCAGTCCCGGCTTTCTCAACTTCGCCCGCGGCACAACCAGCCAGCCGGGAGCGGCGATGAACGACTACAACTCCTGGGGCGCCTTTCTGCTGGGTTTGCCGAACAGCCTCCAAAAGGCCGTCCGGCTGGAGGTAGGCAAGACGCGTACGTTCGCCCAAAGCCTTTACGTTCGGGACAAGTGGCAGGCCTCGCGGAAGCTCACGGTTTCTGCAGGCCTGCGCTGGGACTATTTCGGGGTTCCTACCAGGGGTGGCGGCCGGGGTCTGGAGATCTATGACTTCAACACGAACGTGCTGCGGCTGTGCGGAATCGGCAGCCAGCCCGCAAACTGCGGCTTCAGCCTGAGCAAGAAGATGTTCTCACCGCGGCTGGGCGTCGCCTACCGGCCGAGCGAGACGGTCGTGTTCCGTATGGGATACGGGATCAACTGGGATCCGATTAACATCGCGCGCAATCCGCTGCAAACCTACCCGATTCTTAGCAACGCGACGTTCCCGGCGGCGAACCAGTTCGTGGCGGTGTCGCCGATCGCGGCGGGGATTCCCAACGTCGCGCCGCCCAGCGTGGGCGACGGCACAATCAGGATTCCGAACGCGGTGGCCGTCGAACTGGTGGACCCGAAGTTCCGCCGCAGCTACATCCAGGCCTGGAATTTCATGATCGAAAAGGACCTCGGCGGGGGCTGGCAAGGGCAGGCCGGCTACGTTGGCAACCGCCAGTTGCGGCTCCAGAACCGGTGGAACACCAACTACGGCTACATCGGCGGGGGCACGGCGAGCCAGGTTCTCAACAGGCGGTTCGGCCGCACGGCGGGCACGGCGATCTTTTCCGACGCCGGCGGCTTCCGGGGCTACTACGATTCGCTCCAGGCGCAGGTAAACCGGCGCTTCCGCGGATACACAATGCGGTTCACCTACACATGGTCGAAGGTGCTCGGGCCGCTGTCGGGCAACGAGTTCGGCGTCGACGGCTACCAGAACGAGACGCCGGAATACTGGCCGTTGATTGCCAAAGTGGTCAGGAACATCGACCGCCCACACAACTTCAACGCCGCCTTCTCGGCGGAACTTCCTTTCGGGAAAGGCAAGCGGTGGGCGACAGGCGGGGCTCCAGCGGCGCTGCTGGGCGGTTGGCAGATCAACGGACTGTTCACCGCATACTCGGGCGCTCCGTTCAACGTCACTACATCCGGGGCATCCCTGAACGCGCCGGGCAACGCGCAGACGGCGGACCAGATCAAGGATCGTGTCGAGATCTTCGGCTCCCGCGACCTCTGGTTTGACGTTTCGGCCTACGCCCCGGTGACGGCGGCGCGGTTTGGAACTTCGGGCCGTAACCAGATCCGCGGCCCCGGCGTGGTCAACGGGGACCTGAGCGTCTACCGTTCCTTCCGGATCAGCGAGCGGGTCGGAGCGCAGTTCCGGGCCGAGATGTTCAACGTGACCAACACGCCCCACTTCGCTAATCCGCGCAACGATATCAGCGCGACGCAACCGGGGCTGATCACGGGAACAGCGAACACGGGGCGCGACGGAATCGACGAGAGGTTCGTCCGCTTCGGCCTGCGGCTTCAGTTCTGATACCCTGGCCGGGTGACATGCAGACCTCATCTCTTTCGCGGCGCGCATTCCTCGCGGCGGCGGGATTTCCGTCCGCCGCGTTTACCCAGACGCCGCCCCGCCGGCCCAACATCGTCGTGATCCTGGCCGACGACCAAGGCTGGGGCGATCTTTCGATTCACGGAAACACGAACCTGTCGACGCCTCATATCGACTCGCTGGCGCGCGACGGGGCGCTGTTCGAACGGTTCTTCGTCTGCGCCGTGTGCGCGCCGACACGGGCCGAGTTCCTGACGGGCCGCTACCACGCCCGGGGCGGCGTTCGCGGCGTCAGCACCGGCCAGGAGCGGCTGAACCTCGACGAGACCACGATCGCGGAAGTCTTCAAGCGGGCCGGCTACGCGACCGGGATCTTCGGCAAGTGGCACAACGGCAGCCAGCATCCGTACCACCCCAACGCCCGCGGGTTCGACGAACACTACGGCTTCACTTCGGGGCACTGGGGACACTACTTTTCACCGCAACTTGAGCACAACGGCAAACTCGTCCGCGGCAAAGGCTACCTCATCGACGACCTGACCGATCACGCCATCGAGTTCATCGCCGCCAACCGGTCGAGACCGTTCTTCTGTTACGTCCCCTACAACTCGCCCCATTCTCCGATGCAGGTCCCGGACCGTTTCTATACGAAGTTCGCCGCAATGGACCCGGCGAAGAAGGACCCGCAGCCGGGCCGCGAGGAGATCCCGATGACACGCGCGGCGTTGGCGATGTGCGAAAACATCGACTGGAACGTGGGACGGATTCTCGCCCAGCTCGACAGCCTGCGGCTGGCCGGCGACACGATCGTGATCTACTTCAGCGACAACGGTCCGAACAGCTGGCGGTGGAACGGAGGGATGAAAGGGCGCAAGGGGACGGTCGACGAGGGCGGCGTTCGTGTGCCGTTTCTGATCCGCTGGCCGGGACGCATCCGGCCGGGAATGAAGGTCTCCCGGATCGCCGGAGCGATCGACCTGCTGCCGACGCTGACAGACCTGGCCGGGGTGATCTGGAACCCGTCCAAGCCTCTCGATGGCGTCAGCCTGAAGCCGTTGCTGACGGGGAGTGGGGAAACCTGGCCGGACCGGATGCTGTTTTCCCAGCACGGCCGGCAGATCAGTGTCCGGACCCAGCGCTACAGGCTGGATCCGGAAGGCCGGCTGTTCGACATGACAGCCGACCCGGGCCAGACACGCGATGTCGCGTCCGACAATCCGGAGGAAGCCGGGCGGCTGCGCAAGGCGGCGGAAGCGTTCGCCAGGGAGATGCTGCCGCTGGTGGGGCCGGACTCGCGTCCGTTCCCGGTGGGCCACTCGAAGGTGACGCTCCTGCCGGCCCGCGACGGTGTCGCCTCCGGCGCAATCGAGCGCAGCGCCCGTGCTCCGAATTCCTCGTACTTCACCAACTGGACAAGACTCGAGGACCACATCCAGTGGGACATCGATGTGGCCGCGGAGGGAGACTACACGGCCGAGATCCTGTACACGTGTGCGGCGACGGATACGGGTTCGACGATCGAACTGTCGTTTCGCGGCGCCCGGGTAGAGGCGAAGATCGAGGAGGCCAATGACCCGCCGGAGGTGGGCGCCCGGGAGGACCGCGTTCCCCGGCGCGAGTCGTACGTGAAAGACTTCCAGCCGCTGCGGATGGGCCGGATCCGGCTCGAGAAGGGACGCGGACCTGCCGTACTGCGCGCCACACGAATCGCCGGCAGACAGGTCGCGGACGTGCGCTACCTCGTTCTCACCCGCGCGGACCGTTGAGCGCGACCGGCGCTAGCGGTATTTGCTCTTGGGAGCCTGGCTGACTTGAGCGGAGGCGGGCTCCGGCTCGTCCACACGACGCCAGCCGCCTTGTTTTTTGGGTTCCGGGTCGGAGGCCGCCGGGACGGACGCCGGCGGCGCCACTGTTCCCGCTCCCCAGGAGGGCTCCGAAGACGAGGGCAAGGGACCGGCGGGCCCCGTGCGTTCGTTGACGGCAGGCCGTCGGCGCCGAGTGTTGGGCGCCGGGGTTTCGGCGGGAGGGACGGTCTCGTCCGTCGAGGTCTCACGACTCACCTCCACGGTCTCAGCAGGGGTTTCGGCCGGGCCGGTCGAGGCGGGAGTGACATAAGCACGCCGGTAGCGGACCTCCGCGCCGGGATGGCGCCGCCGGGCGGACGCCGCCAGTTCGACTTCGACGCTGCGCTGCTCGCCCGGCCCGGCGCCATCCGGCAGGAGGAAGTAGAGGGCGTAGCGCTGGCGAATCCGTTCGAGCGTGGTCTCGAAGGCGGAAGCCTCGTCGACGCGGAGACTGTCTCCGCCGGACTCCCGGGCGATCTCGGCGGTTCCCGCGGCTCGGGTTCTTGACGTCCGCCACACCGGCCCGGAGGGGCCCCCGCCTCGGGGCCCGCCGCCAGGCCAGGTCCCGCCCCCTCCAGGCCAGCCGCCGGGCCATGTTCCTCCGGCCGGCGGCCAGCCAACGCCGCGACGGCTGGACCCTGCGCGGCCGCGCCCGAGCGCGTCCGGCGCGATCAGACCGCTGAGAACCGTGTCGGCCTTCAGGAGCGCCCGGATGACCCGGTCCGGGTCCGCTTCGAACTCGGTCTGATCATCGGTCAGAATGACGATCGCACGCCGGGCGTCGCGGCGGGCGTTCCGGTCAACCCACCGCGCCGCTTCGAGCAAAGCCTTGGTGATGTCGGTGCCGCCGTCAAAGCTCTCCTGGTGCAGGACGTTTTCGAGGTCGCGGACAATGGCGGCGCGCCCGGCGCGGAACGGCGCGCGGACGCGTGTGGCGCGGTCGAAAACCATGATCGCGACGCGGTCGTCCTTGCCCAGCGCGTCGAGCGCCCGTCCCGCCGCGCGAGCCACGCGTTCCACGTGCGGCCGCATGCTGCCGCTCACGTCAAGCAAAAGGAGGATATCGACGGGCATTTCGTCGCGGGCGAAGTTGCGAATCTCCCGGTCCCTGCCCTGTTCGCGGAGAACGAAGTCAGTCCTGTCGAGGCCCGTGATGGCGCGGTTGCCGGAGTCGACAACCTGGGCGTCGACGCGGACGAGGACGACGTCGCTGCGGAAGACGACTTCTTCCTTCTCGTTGGCGGCGAGGGCCGCGACGCCGAAAACAGAGCAGATCAGCAGCGATCGGGCATCCATCGATCAGATGGACGCGCTGCCGGGGAGCGTCGTTGCAACGCGGCGTCAGGTAAATATCGTAAAAGCGTGGCGCACTGGCGCAACTTGGCGGACCCATCGTGTTTACTCGTTCCAATGGATCCGGCGCACGCGTTGGCCGAAAAGCACCAGGTGGTGCAACAGCACCGGTCCGAGGTCGCTTAATTCGCTCAAAATAAAGGACATGAAAAGCGGAAACGAAGATGCACACGGGCGGGCGGGGGTAGAACCATGAAGACCATCAGATTCGCTTTCGCATACGCCGGCCTGTTGTGCTTTGCGCAGGGGCTGGCGCAAGATCCGCCTCCCGCCGCTCCGGCCCGGGACGCGGAGAACTCCGTGGACGGCGGCAGCGGCGCAGCAAGCCAACAAGGCGGATGGCGCAAGTTTGGCGAGGGCAGACGGGACCGGGACGGCGCGCCCGCTCCCGCCGCGAAGGAACCCGTTCCGGCGGAACTGGTTGTCCCGGCGGGAACCTGGATCAAGGTTCGCGTGGACGAGCCGCTTTCAAGCGACCGGAACCTGGCGGGCGACGCCTTCGCCGCGACGCTGACCCAGCCGATCGTCGTCAACGGCTACGTGGTGGCGCGGCGCGGTCAGACGATTGAGGGGCGCGTGTCGGAGGCGGTCAAGGCCGGGAAGGCGAAAGGCACGTCGCGCCTGGGCGTCGAACTCGTGCGATTGAGCATCGTCGACGGTCAGCAACTGCCGGTCCGGACGCAGCTGCTCCAGTATTCGGGCGGAACCTCGGTGGGTCGTGACGCCACAGCCGTGGCGACGACGGCGGGCGCCGGCGCGGCGATTGGAGCGGCGGCCGCGGGGGGCTTTGGAGCGGGTATGGGCGCGATCGCCGGCGCGGGCGCATCGGCTATCGGCGTCCTGCTGACGCGCGGCCGGGCGACGGTGATCGACCCCGAGGCCGAACTCACCTTCCGCACGCTCGATCCGCTGACGATCGCGACGGAGCGGTCGGGACAGGCCTTCCAGCCGGTTCGCCAGGAGGACTATGAGCCACGCACGCTGCAACGGCGGGTGGAGCGCCGCACGAGGCCGGACTGGGGTCCGTACTGGGGCGGCGGATTGTGGTATCCGTACAGCTATTGGGGTCCGGGTTTCTGGGGTCCATCCTTTTACTATTTTTCCGGCCCGCGAATCGTTCGCGGAGGCGGACACTTCAGGCGCAGATAGTCTCGCTGAAATAACGGGGAGGGAAGAGTGACGGGCAGGTCTTCGATTCTGACACTGGTTTTTTGCGCGCTCACCGCGAGCGGGCAACAACTCCGGCCGCTGCGGCAGGTGACGGTCCCGGAGCCGCCGCAACTGGACGCGTATGTGCGGGACAGGGCCGCGCTCATCGCCCTGGGCAAAGCGTTCTTTTGGGATATGCAGGCGGGCAGCGACGGGCGGACCGCGTGCGCCACGTGCCATTTTCACGCCGGCGGAGACCATCGCAACCAGAATCAGTTGTCGGATCCGCAGAGCCCCTTCCCCGCCAACGCGATTCTGCTGACGGCGAATTTTCCGTTCCGGATGCTTGTCAACCCCGGAAATCGGAACTCGGAGGTATTGAGGGACACTTCGATGCGGGTGGGATCCGCCGGCCTGTTCCGGCGCACGTTCACGGGCGTCACCCCCGGGCACTCCGCGGAGTCGGGAGAAGAGAGGCTGGACTTGCCCCATTTCGTTGCCGGGGGAATGCAGGTTCGCAGCGTGACGTCGCGCAATTCGCCTTCCGTGATCAACGCGGTGTTCAACGTCCGCAATTTCTGGGACGGGCGCGCGCAGAGGATCTTCACGGGACGAACGCCGAACGGCGACGCGGATCCGAACGCCAACGCCCTGGTGCTTCGCGACGGGGTGCTCGAGCGCGCGCGGGTGCGGCTGGACAATGCGAGCCTCGCTTCGCAGGCGGTGGGACCTCCCATGGATGGCCTGGAGATGTCGTACGAAGGGCGCACCTGGCCCCGGCTCGGCAAGAAGATGCTGAGCCTGGCGCCGCTGGCCTATCAGAAGGTCGCCACCGACGACAGCGTGCTGGGCCCGATGGCCAATGCGGCGGGCCGCGGACTGCAAGCCCGGCACACCTATCTCTCGCTCGTCCAGGAGGCGTTTCATCCGGAATATTGGAGCTCGGCCCAGCGCGTCGACGAGACCGGCGCAGTGACACCGGGCGGCGAATACACGCAGGCCGAGTACAACTTTCCTCTGTTCTGGGGCCTGGCGCTCCAGGCCTACCAGGCCACCCTCGTCTCGGACCAGACTGCGTTCGACCGCTTCATGGACGGGGATCCGGGAGCGCTGACACAGCAGGAGCAGGAAGGGCTGAACCTGTTCCGGACAACCGGCCGGTGCCAGACCTGCCACGGTGGCGCCGAGTTCACACAGGCCAGTTTCAGCGGACTGGGCGGCCGGGGAAACAACCGCGGCTTCTTCCGTACCGGCGTACGGCCCGCCAGCGAGGACTCGGGCGCGGGAAACGCCACGTTCAAGACGCCCGGCTTGCGCAATGTGGCGCTGACCGGTCCTTATTTCCACAATGGCTCACAGGCGACGCTTGAGCAGGTTGTGGAGTTCTATGTGCGAGGAGGCGATTTCGGTCCGAACAACCTTCGAACGTTGAATCTGAACGGCGGCCAGCGCGCCGCGCTGGCCGCTTTCATGAAGGCGCTGACCGACGACCGGGTTCGCTTCGAACGGGCGCCGTTTGACCACCCGGAACTCTGTGTTCCGGCCGGGCACGTGGAAGTGCGCCCGGGCGTGCTCGCTCCGGGGACCGACGTCCGGTTCCCCCGGGCCGCGCTGGAACGCTGGGCGTCGCTGCCGGCGACCGGAGCGACCGGCTCCCGCGTCCCGCTCCAGACCTTTGAAGAACTGATCGCGGGCGTGGGTCGCGACGGCTCGCGGGCTCACACGCTCGACGAGCCATGCACGGCGCCGCTGCCGTAGACCAAGGCATGGTCGCCTTTTGACAGTGTTATTTGACCGCGTTCACCCGGCGATACTAGACTGCAAGGGAATCATGAACGCGATGAACCGCCGCCGTTTCGCCGCCGCCGCGGCAGCCGCCGCCGCGCCCGGATTCGCCGCCCCGCGGGGCAGGAATCACGGCTGGAATTACTATGGCGGCGACCAGGGCGCCACCCATTACTCACCGCTCGACCAGATCACGGCCGCCAACGTGCCGGCGCTTGAGGTCGCCTGGGTGCACCACAGCGCGGCGCCTGCCTCCCGCTACCGGGGGTCGGTGGAATGCACGCCGCTCGTGGTCGACGGCGTGATGTATATCGTGGGCGCGGACCTCTTGATCCAGGCCCTGGACGCGGCGTCCGGAAAGCTCCTTTGGTCCCATTCCCCGGCCAACGTCACCGCCGGCGGACGGCGGGCGGCTGGGGTTTCGCGCGGATCGACATACTGGACGGACGGACGGCAGAGGCGTTTGTTCGTGCCGGTGCAGAGCCGCGTCTGGTGCCTGGACGCGGCCTCCGGGAAAGTCATCGATTCGTTCGGTGAAGCCGGGGCGATCAACATGGAGAAGGACGTCGACCGCGACATGACGGGCCTGTCGCTGGCCTCGACCACGCCGGGCGCCATCTGCGGGGACGTGCTGGTCGTCACCAGCCGGACCGAAGAGGGTCCCCGCCCGGCCGCGCCGGGCCACATCCGGGCCTACGACGTGCGCACAGGCAAGCGGCGCTGGATCTTTCACACCATCCCGCACCCCGGCGAATTCGGCTACGACACCTGGCCGCCCGGCGCGTGGAAGTACGCCGGCGGCGCCAACTGTTGGGGCGGCATGAGCGTCGATGAGAAGCGCGGTCTGGTGTTTGTCTCCACCGGTTCTCCCACGTTCGACTTCTACGGCGGGGATCGCGCCGGAGCGAACCTGTTCGGCAACTGCGTCATCGCGCTCGAGGCGGAAACCGGCAAGCGCGTCTGGCATTTCCAGACCGTGCACCACGACGTATGGGACTACGACGTTCCCTGCCAGCCGACGCTGGTCACCATCAACCACCGCGGACGCCGGGTCGATATCGTCGCCCAGGTGTCGAAAACAGGGTGGGTGTACATGCTCGATCGCACCACCGGCCAGCCGATTCACCCGATCGAGGAACGCCCCGTCCCGCAGTCGGCGATTCCCGGCGAGAAGACGTATCCGACCCAACCATTCCCTACCGCGCCACCCCCGTTCTCCCGCCAGTTCAGCTCCCGCGACGACCTGACCAACATCTCGCCGGCGGCGCGCGCCTACGTACAGGAACAGTTGAGAGACTTCGAGTTCGGATCGATCTTCACGCCTCCTGGCCGGAAAGAACGGATCTTCATGCCCGGCTTTCACGGCGGCGCGCTGTGGGGAGGGGCGAGCTTCGATCCCCGGACGGCCCTGTTGTATGTGAACCACAATGAGATTCCATGGAGCACCTCGCTGTCTGAAGCGCCGCCGGACGCCGGCTACCGGTACAACTTCAGCGGATACCATCGCAACGTCGACGCCGAGGGCTACCCTGTCATCCGTCCGCCGTGGGGGCAGATCTCCGCGATCGACCTGAACCAGGCGAAGATCGTGTGGCAGGTTCCGCACGGCGAGTTCAAGAAGCTGACGGCGCGTGGAGTTCCCCGGACGGGAACCTACATCCGGGGAGGCAACATCGCCACCGCCGGAGGAGTTCTGTTCGCCGGGGGAACGCTCGACAGCGTGTTCCGGGCCTACGATTCCCGAACCGGAAAGGTCCTTTGGGAGAAGTATCTCGGCGGCGGCGCCTTCGCGACTCCGGCCACCTACATGGCGAACGGGCGGCAGTTTGTCGTGGTTCCCGTGAGCGATGATCTGAATCCGGAGGAACCGTCCGAGCCGGGCCCCTACCGGATCGGAGACTTCGTCGCGTTCGCGCTCCCGAAGGGATGAGCATGGCGGCGCGGACAGTCCTGTTGATCGTTCTCATCTTTCCCCTGGCGCCCTGCGGACCGGCGCCCGGCGCGCAACCTGTCCTGCCTCCGAGGAAGGTTTTCACGCCGAAGCCGCCGCCCGAACAACCCATTCCGTTCAGCCACCGGACCCACGCCGGCGCGCGGATCGCCTGCACCGGCTGCCATACGATCCAGGCCCCGGGCGACCACGCCGGCATCCCGTCGGAGGCCGTCTGCATGGGCTGCCACACCACGATCAGAAAGGACAGCCCCGCAATCCAGGCGTTGGCGGGTTTCGCGAAGGCGAACCGGCGCGTCCCCTGGGTGCGCGTGTACAAGTTGCCCAAGACGGTCTACTTCTCCCACGAGGTTCATTACAGGCAGGCGAAAGTGGAGTGCGCGGAGTGCCACGGTCCGGTGGCGGAACGCGACGCACTGGGACAGGAGAAGTCGATTTTCATGTCGGAGTGCATGGCCTGCCACGACAGGCACAAGGCGTCAAACAAGTGCGACCTTTGCCACGACTCGCACTGAGGAAGGGCGGGCCGCCGGGCCGGAGGAAAGGACGGAGGGCTACAGCAGCGCCGCGTCGAGCGTTTCCGGGGACTTCGGCTGTGCGGCCATCCCTTCCCCGGGAACCGCCAGCAGGTAGTCCCGCAAAGCCTCAATCGATCCGCCGAAGTGTATGTTCACCAGTTCGCTGACCGCGGCCGCGCGCGCCTGGTCTCGATCAAGCAACGGTTCGTAAAGGAACGCCCGTCCGGCCTTTCGACGCGCGGCGGCGCCGCGGCGAGCCAGGCGGTCGAGGATCGTCAGCACGGTGGTGTAGGCGAGCCCGCGCCGCTCCGCCAGTTCGCGGTGAACCTGCCGGACGGTCGCCTGCCTGAGGCTCCACAGAACCTTGAGGCACTCCAGTTCGAGCGGCGGCGGGATCTCACTGGCGCGGCCCCGTTTCCGCAACGCTCAATCTCCTCCGCTCAACGCGGCGCGAAGCTTTTCCGCGAGCACACCGGAGGCGGGTGAAGGCCGCGCATCCGGCTTGACAGCGGCCGGCCGAGATTCGAGCCTGGCGGGGGCCGGCGGTGGGGGATCGAGATAGCGCTCCTTCTTGAGGACGGGACGGTCGAGGGAGGAGACAAAGCTCGTCCAGTTGCCCTCCACAAGCCGGTCCTTTTCGACGGACACGCGCATCGCCTCAACCTTGGAATCGAGGTTGTCGAGGTGGTGTAGCAGCATGGCCTCGGCGACCATGGGCACCTTGGGCGAGCCGAACTCGAGAGCGCCGTGATGGCTGAGGATCAGGTGGTCGACGAGCACGCGCAACCGGGGCGGGAAGTCCGGCAGCAGGTCCATCTTGGCGCCGACAATCCGCAGGCCGATCTGGATGTGCCCGATCAACTGCCCCACGTCGCTGTAGTTGAACCCGCGTTCGTAGCTCAACTCCTCGATCTTGCCGATGTCGTGCAGGATGGCCCCGGTCAACAACAGGTCGAGATCGATGTGCTTGTAGTGCGGCGCCACGGCCTTGCACAGGGAGCAAAGCGTGAGAACGTGTTCGATCAGCCCGCCGAGCCAGGCATGATGGATGGTCTTGGCGGCCGGGGCCCGCTTGTAACGTGCGGCGATGTCCCCGTCGTCGAACACCGCGGTGAGCAGACCGCGCAGGTGCGGGTTGCCGATGCCAGCGATGACGCCGCGCAGTTCGGAGAACATTTCCTCCGGATCGCGCGCCGAAGCCGGAAAAAAGTCGGCCGGGTCGACATCGGAGGCCGCCACGCGCTGAAGCGTATGGATCGTGACCTGGAGGCGGTTGTGGAAAATCTGCGGGAGGCACTTCACCTTCACGAAATCGTCCCGGTCGAAGGTGTCGATCACGTTCTCGACGTTGTCCCACATGCGCGCTTCGATGTCGCCGGCCCGATCCCCCAGCGTCAGCAGCAGGTACGGGTCCCCGGAGCCTTTCTTCTGGCGGACCTCCTTGGAGAGAACGAGGAAGACCCCGGTGGCGAGTTGTCCCGGCTCGAGATCGGCGATGGTGGGCGACTTCATAGGCGAAGAGGACCCCGCGGGTCCGTCTTGCTAGCTCCTGGAACTTCCCGTTCTGTTGATCTTGGTGCCCGGGATAGGCAGGGTCCACAGGAGCCGTTTGCGCCTGGTCTTCAGAGCCACCTCTTCCTTGGTCACCGTTTCCGGCCGCAACTGGGCCGGATCGCTCCAGGCCGTGTTCTTGCCGGGAGCGGCGGCGGTGTCGAGATACCCCTCCTTGATCTCGAGGAACGCATCCTGGCGAAGGGCGGTGAGGTACTCGCGGATCTTGGGCTGGAAGCGGGGCATGTAGAGCCGCTCCATGATGAGGTTCTCGACTTCTTCGAACTCCGCCTGTCCGGCCTTCTGCTTGTCATCGACCCGCAGAATCAGGAAGCCGTTTTCGAGCTTGAGCGGCGGATCGGTGATGAACCCGCGGCTCTGCTCCCAGACGGCATCGGCGACCTCGGTGCGCAGGTCATCCTTTTTCCGCCCCCCGATGTCGCCGCCGTTCTCGGCCGAAGGCGAGTCGCTGTTGTCGCGGGCCAGTTCGGCGAACCGCTCGCCCTTCTTGGCGCGGGCCACCAGGTCCCGGGCCTTCTTTTCCGCGGCGGCGATCCCGGCGGCGTCCTTCCCCTGGGTGGAGATCAGAATTTCGCTCAGAAACACGCGGTCCTCAGGTCGGAAGAACTCTTTCTTGTTCGCCTCGTAGTATTCGCGTACCTCGGCCCGGGGGATATTGACCTTGCTGCCCACCTCCTGCCGGATCACGCGCTGGGTGATCAGCGAGTTCCGCATTTCGTTCTTATAGTCTTCGAGCAGCATTCCGGTCTGCTCACGCACAAAGGCCTGGAACTTCTCCGGATCGGCGATTCCGGCGGCTTTCTGGATATCGGCCACCTGCTTGGTGATCTCGGGATCGACGTTGATGTTCAACTCCTTGCCCTTCTGGATGAGGAGGAGCTGGTCGATGCGGTCGCGCAGGATATCGCGGGCCCGCTCCTCGGCGGCGCTGGCGAGTTCCCTTCCCTTGAGACCTCGCCGCGCCAGGTCCTCCTGCACGGCCGCCCTGCCCTTCACCAGTTCGCTGCGGGTGATGATATCGCCGTTCACCTTGGCGACGATTTCCTCGAGGACAACGATGTTCGGGTCGGCGGCGGCCAGCACGGCCGGCGCCAAAAACAGAAACGCTGCTTTCCGTTTACTGCTTGACATAGTCCCTAGCCCCTATTATCCGACAGTTCGTGGAGGGTTCGCTCCAGAGTCTTGTCTCACGCAAGATGAGCCTGAAGGGAGGCATGAATTCTCACGCAAGATGAGCCTGAAGAGGGTTGGGATCGAGATGCTGGAGATTGATCATCAGCATGGACGATTCGAAGTGGTT
>Ga0073934_10003753_pt1 | contig 27052 bp, 29 predicted proteins | sample LarsenN4metaG_FD_76834 | JGI IMG/M metagenome (GOLD analysis project Ga0073934, IMG submission 76834) | Hot spring sediment bacterial and archeal communities from British Columbia, Canada, to study Microbial Dark Matter (Phase II) - Larsen... ... | reverse complement strand
GCAGGCGGCGATCAGGTCCCAGGTGTAGAGCACGCGTTGGGGACGGAGTGGGTGCTCGGGGCCGTGGTCGTAGATCCTGGCCTGGGGGCACAGGACGAGTCCGGCCCTGCCCCCCACGGACCTCAGGCCTCGGGGACGGCCGCGATCGCGGCGGCCGTACGCTCGACGGCGAGGTCGACCTCCTCGTCCGAGATCACGAAGGGCGGCCCCAGCATCACGAGGTCCCCGTCGCGCCCGTCGACGTGCCCGGTGCTCGAGTACAGGAGCAGGCCGCGGTCGCGCGCCGCCGCGACCACGCGCTCGGTGACCCGGGCCTGCCGCGGGAAGGGCGCCTTCGAGCCGCGGTCGGCCACGAGCTCCACGCCGACCATCAGCCCGATCCCCCGGACGTCGCCGACCGTGGGGGCATCGGCCAGAGCCGCCCGGAGGCCCTCGACGAGCCGCGCGCCCTGCCGGTCGCTCGCCGCGATCAGGTCGCCGTCCCGCAGGCGGCGGAGCGTCGCGTGCGCGACGGCCGCCCCGACCCCGTTGTGCGACCACGTGAAGCCGTGGACGAACCCGGTCGGACGGATCGTCTCGAACACCTCGGAGGAGCAGGCGGCGAACCCGAACGGCCAGTACCCGCTGGTCGAGCCCTTCCCCGCTGTGAGCACGTCGGCGAGCGCGCCCCAGTGATCCAGGCCGAACCACCGGCCCGTCCGGCCGAACCCCGTCATCACCTCGTCGGCGATCACCAGCACGCCGTGGCGCCGGCAGACCTCGACCACCGCGGGCCAGTAGCCGTCGGGCGGCACCGCCGCGGCCAGGGTCGCCCCGCCGACCGGCTCGGCGATGAAGGCGGCCACGTTCCCCGACCCCAACCCGCGGATCAGCGCGTCGAGCGCGTCGGCGTGCCAGCCGCCGCATCCCTGCGGATGTCCGGGGTTCGGGCACCGGTACTCGTCCACGGCCTCGATCTGGCGGAAGCGCCCGAGCCAGGGCTCGTACGGCGCTTTCAGGGCTCGCTTCCCCCCTACGTCGAGCGCCCCCAGGGTGTTGCCGTGGTACGACGACATCCGCCCGATCACCAGCGTCCGGTCCGGCTCACCGCGCGCCAGGTGGTAGGAGCGCGCCAGCTTCAGCGCCGTCTCGACCGCCTCGCTCCCGCCGGAGACCGGGTAGATCCTCGGCTCCTCGAGCGGGAGGAGCGGCGCGACCTCCTCCGCGTAGTCCTCCAGCGCGTCGGTGGTGAACATCGTGCCGTGCACGTACTGCACCTTCGCGGCCTGTTCGGCCATCGCCGAGAGCAGCGCGGGATCGCCGTGCCCGACGTTCACCACGACCGCGCCGCCCGCCCCGTCCAGGTAACGGCGCCCCTCGGCGTCCTGGACCCAGACGCCCTCGGCCCGCACGGCCCGGGGCAGCTCGCGCGTCAGCACGCGGTGGAAGACGTGGCTCACGCGCGCGGACCCCTGCCCCGGCTCACGAGGTGTGCACGCCCTCGGGGTCGAGCTCCTCGCGGAGGATCCGGAGCTCCTCCTCGGTGGGCGGCGGGGTCTCGCCGAGGTCCGGCGAGACATTCGGGTCCCATCCCATGTTCTCCCTCACCTGTTCGAGCGTGACGCCTGGGTGCAGGGTGAGCAGCGTCATCTCGCCGCTCGTCTCGTCGAACCCATAGCTCCCCAGGTCCGTCACGACGCTCGTCGGCCCGCTCCCGAACCATCCCCGAGCCCGGTCGTGCTCGGGGTCGCCCGAGTGGCCGGGCGAGGTCCGGAAGTGGAGCTTCTCGACGAAGGACCGCTGGGCCTGCCGCATGATCACGAGCACCTTGCGCGCGTGGATCGCGATCTCGCATGCGCCCCCCGAGCCGGGCAGCCGCACCTTCGGCTGCGCGTAGTCGCCGATCACCGTCGTGTTCAGGTTCCCGAACCGGTCGATCTGCGCGCCCCCGAGGAACGCGGCGTCCACGAGCCCGGCCTGGAGGTAGAACGCGAACAGCTCGAACATCGACGTCACGGCGGTGGACCCGGAGACGAGGGTCGGATCGCCGATCGACAGCGGGAGCCGCGCCGGACGGGCGCCGAACACCCCGGACTCGTACACGAGCTGCAGGTCGGGCGCCACGGTCCGCTGCGCGAGGTTGCAGACGATGTTCGGCAGGCCGACCCCGACGAAGCACACGCGCTCGCCCGCGAGCGTCCGCGCGCTCGCCGCGATCATCATCTCGTTCTTCGTGTAGCCGGCCGCGGGGACGCCTCTCCTCCGCCCGCTCGCTCCTCGGGACCCCGCGCCCGCGCTCACGCGTACTCCCCGTAGTTCACCTGGCCCGAGGGCCGCTCGCCCGGCCGCAGGCGCTCCCACCGCCCGGGGCCCATCTTCTCCACGTACTCGGCATGGCTCCCGAGCCCGTAGACCCAGTCCTTCAGCCACGCGTCCAGGCTCTCCGGATCCTTCGAGATGCCCTCCCACTCCATGTAGAAGGTGTTGTCGCGGTCGTAGTACCCCTGCGCGTAGCTCGGGTGGCACCCGAACGGCTCGTGCACCACGGCGTCGACCACGATGCCGGGGATCACCGTGCGGTTCGGATCGGCGCGGACGACCTCCTCGGGCACGATCTCCTCGCACACGACGATCACGCGCTCGGCCGCGAAGGCCGCCTCCTTCTGGCACCCGAGCAAGCCCCAGATCTGCGTGTCGCCGTCCTCCGTGGCCCGCTGGGCGTGGACGATCGTCACGTCGGGCCGCAGCGGCGGGACGACGTACACCTCGGTCCCGTCGTAGGGGGAGCGGACCGGCACGATGTTCGGGTTCACGCTCGGGATGTCGCTCTCGTAGTAGCTGCGGATCGGGAAGAACGGCAGGTTCGCCGCCCCGGCCGCGTACCGGCAGACCATCCCGAAGTGCGAGTACTCCTCGAGCTCGAGCGGCTCCGGATCGTGCTGCTCGACCCGGCGCCGGACCGAGTGCAGGTGGCCCACGCCCGGGTTCCCCAGCCAGCTGAAGATGAGCTTCCTCGCCACCCCGGCGCCGATCATCTGGTCGTAGATCACGTCGGGGGTCATGCGCGCGAGCGTGAGGTCGCGGCGGCCCTGGCGGACGATCTCGTGCCCGGCCGCGAAGCAGATCAGGTGCGTGAAGCCCTCGATCGCCACGGTGTCGCCGTCGCGGACGAGCTCGGCGACCGCGTCGCGCATCGTGGCCAGCTTGCTCACTGGCTCCACCCGTGCTCGGGCCCTCGCAGGACGCAGGACTCGTTCCCCTCGGGATCCTGCATCACCGTCCAGGAGCCGCCGCCCTCCTCGACGTACCGGAGCTCGGGGGCGCCGAGGGCCTTCAGCCGCTCCACCTCCTTGGCCATCGCGTCGCTCGGCCGCGGGTCGAGGTGGACGCGGTTCTTGAGACCCTTGGGCTCGGGGACCACCTGGAAGTGGATCCCGAGCCCACGCTCGCCCGCGACGTACTCGCCTGCCTCGTCCGCATCTCCGACCCGGAGGCCGAGGGCGGCGCACCAGAGGTCCGCGAGCGTCTGCGCGTCGGCGCAGTCGACCGTGATCGTGTCGAGCGTCGACGCCATCCGAGCGACCCCCCTCAGGAGCCCGCCTCGACCTCGGCCACGGCCTCCTCGAACACCTCGAGGGCCGTCTGGGCCTGATCGCGCCGGAACACGAGCGGCGGGGACATCCGGATCGCGCTCTCGCCACAGCCGAGCATCAGCAGGCCCCGGCGGAACGCCGCGTGCTCGACGGCGACCATCCGGTCGTGGTCGGGCAGCTCGATGCCGATCATCATGCCCAGGCCCCGGACCTCGCGGATCGACGGGCGCCGCTCCCGCAGCCGCCGGAGCCCGTCGATCAGGAACCCGCCGACCTGGCGGGCGTTGTCGATCAGCCCCCGCTCGATCAGCTCGATCGTCGCCAGGGCGGCCGCGCACGACAGGGGGTTGCCCGCGTACGTCGAGCCGTGTGCCCCCAGCTCCCACGTCATCAGGTCCGCGCGAGCGACCATCGCGCCGAGCGGCATGCCGCTCGCGATCCCCTTGCCGGCGAGCAGGATGTCCGGCTCGACGCCGAACTGCTCGATCGCCCACATCTTCCCCGTACGACCCATGCCGGTCTGCACCTCGTCGGCGACGAGCAGGATGCCGTGGCGGTCGCAGAGCTCGCGCAGGTACGGGAACCATCCATCGGGCGGCGGCACGTACCCGCCCTCGCCGAGGATCGGCTCCACGACGATCGCGGCGACCTCGTGCGGCGCCACCAGGTGTTCGAACAGCACCCCCTCGATGTGCTCGAAGTCGCCGAAGAACGTGTGATGGATCCCCGGCAGCATCGGGCCGAAGTCGGCGCGGTACCTCGCCTTGCTCGCCGTGAGCGACACGCTCCCGTACGACCGGCCGTGGAACGAGCCGATCATCGCGATCACGTACTGCCGGCCCGTCGCGTAGCGGGCGAGCTTGATCGCGGCCTCGACCGCCTCGGTCCCGGAGTTCGTGAGGAAGCTCCGGGCCGGCCGCGACATCGGGGCGATGCGGTCGAGGACCTCGCAGACCTCGGAGTAGATCGGGAGGTAGAAATCGCTGGCCGAGTAGTGGATCAGCTCGGCCGCCTGCCGCTGGATCGCCCCGACCACCTCCGGGTGCGCGTGCCCGGTCGAGGTCACGGCGATCCCGGCGTTCACGTCGAGGAACCGGTTGCCGTCGACGTCCTCCACCACAGACCCGGAGCCGCGTTTCGGCACGAACGGATAGGCGCGTGGGAGCGAGGGGCTCGTGACCCTCGCGTCGCGCTCGATCACGGCCCGGGCCGACGGGCCGGGGATCTCGGTCAGCAGGCGCGGCGCCCGAGCGTTCGCGAGGTCCGAGCCCTCCTCCACGCCCCGCACGCGCTGGGCGCTCACTCCTCGATCACCGTCCGCGACTGCTCGCGGAGGTACTGCTGCACGTAGTAGGGGCCGCCCCCCGCCTTGCCGCTCGTGCCCGAGCCCTTCCAGCCGCCGAACGGCTGGACGCCCGGCCAGGCGCCGGTCGTGGCGCCCGCGCGGCGGTTCACGTACACGACCCCCGCCTCGATCGAGTTCAGCCACCGGTCGATCTCGGCGCGGTCCTCGCTGTAGAAGCCGGCCGTGAGCCCGTACTCGGTGTCGTTCGCCTTCGCGATCGCCTCGTCCAGGTCGTCGTACGGCGCGACGGCGACGAGCGGCACGAACAGCTCCTTCTTCCAGATCCACGAGTCCTCGGGGACCTCGACGATCGTCGGCTGGACGAACGTGCCCTTGGCGAACGGGCCCTCGGTGAGGCGCTCGCCGCCCGTGATGATGGCGCCGTTCTTCCTGGCCTCGTCGACCGCCTCCTCGAAGGTAGCCACGGCGTTCCCGTCGATCACCGGCCCGAGGTTCACGTCCTTGTCCAGCGGGTCGCCCACCTTGAGCTTCTCGGTCTTCTCCCTCAGCATCCGGACGAACTCGTCGTAGACGCTGCGGTGCACGTAGACCCGCGAGCACGCCGAGCACTTCTGCCCGCCGAACCCGAACGCCGAACGCAGGACGCCATCGGTCGCCGTGTCCAGATCTGCCCTGTCGGTCACGATCGTCGGGTTCTTCCCGCCCATCTCGCAGATCACCGGCTTCGGGTAGTCCTTGGCGAAGTTCTTGTAGATCCCCATCCCGACCTCGTAGGACCCGGTGAAGGTGATCCCGGCCACGTCGGGGTGGTTCACGAGCTCGTCGCCGACGACCGAGCCGGGGCCCGACAGGTAGTGGAAGACGCCCGCCGGGACGCCAGCGGCCATGTAGACCTCGTAGAGCTTCAGCCCCGTGAACACGCCCATGTGCGCCGGCTTGAAGAGGACGCAGTTGCCGGCCACCAGCGCGCCCGAGGACGGGCCGGCGGCGAGGGCCATCGGGAAGTTGAACGGGCTGATCACGACCCACACCCCGTACGGCCGGAGGACGTCGTAGTACTCGCCCGGTGAGCCGAGCGACTGCATCGGCTTCGTGAAGCCGTCGTTCTTCTCCATCTCGTTGGCGTTCCAGCGCAGCAGGTCGGCAGACTCCTCGACGTCGCCCAGCGCCTCGAGGCGGTTCTTCCCGACCTCCATCGCCATCAGGGCGGCGAGCTCGTTCCGCTGCTCGGTCAGCAGGTCGGCCGCCTTGCGGATGATCGCGACGCGCTCCTGCCAGGGACGGTTCGCCCACCCGGGGAACGCGGCCTTGGCTGCGGCCACGGCATCGCGGACGTCCTCCCGCGTGGCCTGGGCGAACTCGCCGATCAGCGTCCCGTCGATCGGCGAGCGCGCCTCCGCGTAGCCGGAGCCCTCGCGCGCCTCGCCGTTCACGTAGAAGGGGTGCTTCTGACCGAGCCAGGAGCGAGCCACCTCGATGCCCTGGTCGTAGAGGCGGTGGAGCTCCTCGTTGTCGGCCGACATCGTCGCGTAGGTGATGCGGAAGCCCTGCTCAGCCATCGGGTCGCCTCCCTTGCTGACCTCCAGCTTGCCCGGCGCCCATCGTAGCCGGACGGCCGAAGGTCCCCCAAGTCCGGGGACCGGCCCAACTGACCCGCGGATGGCCTCGAAACCGACCGGCCGCGGGCGTATCATCGGCCTCCCTTGAGGCTCGTGACCTTCGACCGGAGGGGGCACCGGCGACTGGGGGCGCTCCTCGAGGGGAAGGTGGTTGACCTCCCGGATCTGGTGGGCCACCCCGCCTTCCCCGACACGATGGAACGCCTGGTCACACGGAACGGGGGGACGGTGCTCGACGCCGCCCGGGCCGCCCTCGAGCGCGGCGAGGCAGAGGCCTGCGTCGTGGACGGTGCGCGCCTGCTCGCCCCGATCCTGCCCGCCGCCCTGCGCTCCGCCGACGCCTCCGAGAGCTCCCACCCCGTGATCGGCCCGAGCGAGGAGATCCCCTGGCCGGCGGGCGCCGGCTGGCTCGAGCTGCGGCCGAGGGTCGCGGCGATCCTTCGCCGCCCGATCGGGGCGCCGCTCGCGCCGTCGGAGACGCCCGAGGCGATCTTCGGCTACACGCTGGTGGCTGACTGGCGGGCCCGCGACGCGAGCGGAGACCCCATGCCCAGACCCGACGGGGTCCCGATCGCGATCGGTCCGTGCGTCGTGACCGCGGACGGGATCGACCCCCAGACGACGTTCGTCGCCGTGCGCGTGGATGGGCGCGAGTGGGGCAAGGGGAACCTGAACGGCGCCGCGCGGGAGCTGCTCACCGAGGTCGCCGCGGCCTCGCGCACCGAGCGCCTGAGGGCCGGCGAGGCCTTCGCGGCCGCGCCGTTCGAGCTCGACGCCTTCGACCAGCGGGTCTGGCCCGGGGCGCTCGTCGAGATCGAGGCCGAGGGCATCGGCGTCCTCTCGAACCGCCTGGGCCGCCCGACCTGACGCCTACGCCTCCCGGGCGGCCTTGCGCTCCTTCCCCCGTTCCGCGGCCTTCCGCTTCTCCGCTTCCTTCTTCTTCCGCTGCCGGTCGCGCGCCCACCGCACGCGGGCGCGATCGCCGCGTCCCATCCGCGTCGCCTCCCTCGCTCGAGGTCCTACCTGAGCTCCTCGTCCTCGTCCCCGCCCTGGGCGAGCTCGGCGCTGCGATGACGCGCGGCGTCGATCGCGTTCAGGAACGCGGCGCGCACCCCCGCCTCCTCGAGGTGACGGATCGCGGCGATCGTGGTCCCACCCGGCGAGGTGACCATCTCGCGCAGCTCCACCGGGTGCTGGCCGGTGTCCCGGAGCATCTTCGCCGAGCCCAGCATCGTCTGGATGATCAGCTCGGTCGCGACGTCGCGCGAGAGCCCGAGCAGGATGCACGCCTCGATCATCGCCTCGGCCAGCAAGAAGAAGTACGCGGGCCCGCTCCCACTGGTGGCCGTGATCGCGTCCAGGTGCGTCTCGGCGAGGCGAAGGACCTTCCCGACGTAGCCGAGCAGCTCCTCCGCGACCGCCAGGTGCTTGTCCTCGGCGTGCGCACCGGCCGAGACGACCGACATCGCCTCGTCCACGAGCACCGCCACGTTCGACATCACGCGCACCACCGGGACCGACGGCGCGAGGTGCTTCTCCACGAACGAGGTGCGGATCCCGGCGGCGAAGCTCACCACGAGGTGCTCGGGGGTGACGGCCTCGGCGATCTGCTCCAGGAGCATCTCCATGTCCTGGGGCTTGACCATGAGGACGAGCGTGCCCGCCGAGGCGACCGCCTCCGCGTTCGAGGTCGTCGCGGTCACCCCGTAGCGCTCGACGAACTCGCGGCAGCGCTCCTCGCGCCGACAGGTCACCACGATCTCCTCGGCGCCCCGTCCGCCGGAGCGGATCAACCCGGAGACGAGGGCCTCGCCCATCCGGCCCCCGCCGAGGAACGCCACCTTGCGATCGGTCGTCATCTCCCCACCCTCACCAGGTTCGAAAGGAAGAACCACATGTTGGCAGGCCGCTCGGCCAGGCGTCGAGTCAGGTACGGGTACCACTCCGTCCCGTAGGGCACGTACACGCGCACCGGGTCGCCCCGCCCCGCGAACCGCGCCTGCAGGTCCCGGCGCACGCCGAGCAGGAACTGGAACTCCACGCGGGAGCGCGACAGGCCCCGACGCGCGGCGTAGGCTCGGGCCCCCTCGAGGAGCCGCGGGTCATGGGTCGCGACGTGGACCGTGTGCCCGGCCGAGAGCAGCGCCACCACCAGGTGGGCGAACGCCCGATCGACCCGGCGCCGCTCCTCGATCGCCACCTCCGGGGGCTCGAGGTAGGCGCCCTTGACCACCCGGACGATGGATCCCGGGGGCAGAGCGGCGGCGTCCCGCGGCGTCCGGTGCAGGTAGGACTGGAGGCAGAGGCCCACCCGGTCGCTCCGCTCGCGCAGGTCCCGGAACACCTCCAGCGTCCGGTCGACGTAGACGCTCGACTCCATGTCGATCATCACGAGCCGACCGCCGGCCGCGTCGACCACGCGGCCGAGGTTGGCGGCGGCCAGGCCGGTCGAGAAGTCCAGCCCGAGCTGGGTGAGCTTGACCGAGATGTACGCGTCCAGGGAAAGCTCACGATCGATCCGCTCGAGCGCCTCGACGTAGGCGCGGACCGCGGCGTTGGCGTGCTCGGGCTCGGTCACGTTCTCGCCGAGGTGGTCCAGCACGGCTCCGATCCCCCGCCGCCCCAGCCCGTGCGCGACCTCGATCGCCCCGTCCAGGGTGTCCCCGGCCACGAACCGCGAGGCGACGAGCCACCCGAGTCGCCCGGTGGCGAGACGCCGGAACCACGCGGCCCGCGTGAGCCGCAGCACCGGGGCGCGGAGCAGGGGCCCCTTCACGGGCCGGACCCGCGCGCCGCGATCCCCGTCCGCAGGATCTCGAGGAACTCCCGGATCCGCGCCTCCCTGCGCTCCGGCGTGAACGGCTTGCGGTGGACCAGCCCGGGATCCAGCTCCTCGCTCCCCAGGGCGTCCTGGAACCGCTCGGCGGCCCAGTCGAGCATCGAGGCGATCATCTCGGCGTCCACGTCGTCGCGGACCTCGCCGCGACGGATGCCGAACTCGACGAACTCGAGCGTGCCGTAGGGGTCCTCGCTGCGCATGAACCGGTCGATGGGCCGGCGCAACCGCATGCCCGTGTCGTACCGACCGATCATCGCGACCCGGTTGGCCACCCACTGCTCGGAGAGGAACTCCTCCGTCCGCTCCAGCCAGTGATCCAGCACCGCCCAGAACCCGCGCTCGACGACCTCTCCCGGCGCCTCCAGCCACGCCGGGAGCTCGCGCACCGCCCGCTGGTAGGCGGCCAGGAACAGCCCCTCCTTGCTCCCGAAGTGCAGGAAGACGGTCCCCTTGGCCACGCCCACCTCGGCCGCGATGTCCTCGACGCGCGCGCCCCGGTAGCCGTGCTCGGCGAAGTGTCGCATCGCGGCCTCGAGGATCCGGTCGTGCCGCCGGTTGGTCTCGTCCGGGGGCATGCTCCGGGAACGGTATCCAGTGTCCGACGGCCCCTCAACACCTGTCCGACGGGCCCTCCACCTGCAGGCGCACCGGAGGGGGCGAAGAAGAACCCGAGGGACCTCCGGCTCGCCGGAAGCCGAAGCCTCCAGCCACCGTCAGCCCCTCGGGCTCAAGTGCTCCGAGCAACCAGCCGCAGCTGTCTCGGTTTCCTGGCGGTAGACCCTTTCGTTGGGCTTTGGGGCGTCCCGAGCCTCCCCGCCCGCACAGCTAGTTGGCCTTCCCAACCGTACGACCAGGTGCGCCCAGTTCGCCTTACGGCTTTCCCAGGGGTCCCCGCTTCGGTTCCCTGACTCAGCCACCTCGGCTGCTCGGAGCGAGCGAAATGTATCCGCGCCCACGGGAGGGGTCAAGCCGGCGAACCCGCAGGTCAGGCGCCATATGCGCAGGTAGATGGGGCGAGAGAAAGAGTGACAAGAACACGTCGCTGGCGCGCACCCACCCCCGTTCGTGTTGCGGTGCAAGGGGTTAGGAGCATCTCAGGGTTGCCCGACGTGCCGCGCGACCCGGTCGCCGGAGCGACCGCCCGTGTCACGAGCGCGATCGCCGTCGCCGGATCGGCCCTCGCGGAGCAGCTCCCGGTAGACCGAGGCCATCCGTCCTGCGGTCACGTCCCAGGAGAACCGGAACGAGCGGGCGACGCCCTCCTCGCCCATGCGACGAGCCCCGACGGGGTCGGCGAGCACCGCGAGCAGCCGGTCCGCGTGATCGCCCGGGTCGTGCCCCTCGACCAGGTACCCACTCCGGCCGTCCTCCACGATGTAGCGGAGGCCCCCGACCGACGCGGCGACCACCGGCGCCCCGCACGCCTGGGCCTCGAGCGCCACCAGACCGAAGGACTCGGACCGGGACGGGACGTGGACGACGTCGGCCGCGGCGTAGAAGTCGGCCAGGCGCGACTGCGGTTGGGGCGGGAACAGCATCACGCGCTCCCCCACCCCCAGCGCGGAGGCCAGGTCCATCAGCCGCGCCACCTCGATCCCGTGGCCGGCCCCGCTCGGCCCGCCCACGATCGCGAGGACCGCGTCCCGCGTCCCGCGGGGATCGCGCGCCACGGCCTCGGCCAGGGCCCGCACGGCGAGGTCCGGCCCCTTGTGGGCCTGGAGCCGGCCGACGAAGAGCAGGAGCCGAACGCCGGCCAGGTGCAGGCGGGAGCGCGCCTGGTCCCTCGGACGGGGGAAGAACAGGTCGTGGTCCACCCCGGGCGGCACGACGCGGATCAGGTCCGGGTCGGCTCGGTACAGACCAACGAGCTGGGCGGCCTCGACCGGCGTCGCGGCGACGATCCGGTCGGCCTCGGCGATCACGCGTTCCTCGCCCGCGAGCCGCGCCGGCGGCTCGGGGCGCTCGCCCCTGGCGAGCGAGTAGTTCTTCACCTTGCCCAGGGTGTGGAAGGAGGCGACCAGCGGGACACCCCAGATCTCCTTCGTGCTGCGCCCCACCCACCCCGAGAGCCAGTAGTGGGTGTGGACCACGTCGTACGCGGCCCCCTCCCCGCGCGTGTGCCGGAGCACGCCGCCCAGGAACCGCGGCAGGAACCGCGGCAGCACCTCCTTGGGGACGGGCGCGCACGGGCCCGCCTGGATCCGGATCAGCCGCGATCCGCCCCCGAGCTCCTGGACCTCGGGCAGGTTCCCGCCGCGGCAGCGGGTGAACACGTCGACCTCCACGCCACGCCCGACCAGCCGTTCGACGGCCGCCCGGATGAACACGTTCATGCCGCCCGAGTCGCCGGTGCCTGGCTGATCGAGCGGCGAGGTGTGGAGGCTCACGACCGCGACCCGCGGGCGCGAGCCGGCCCTGCTCGGATCCATCATCGCATCGTACCCGCGGGCCCGCGGAACGTTGCAGGTGCATCCGCGGTGCATCGGCGGTGCATCGGCCGTCGGCCGCGGACGGGCCGTGCCGGCGTCGTGCCGGGGCCGGCGGCGACCCCGGCCGGGCGGGTCACTCCCGGGGGCGACGGAGCCGGAAGTCGGCGATCATCTCCCCAACCGGGCGCCCGCCACCCAGGACGGGTCGCCGCGCCAGGGGCCGGAGGAGCTCGAGGGCATCGGGCGGCAGCGCCCCCAGCAGCTCGAGGGCACGGATCAGCGCCGGACCCGACGCCCGCTCGGCCCCGTCGGCGATCTTCACCGCCACCCCCAGACCGGGCTCGAGGATCGCGGCGCAGCGGAGCCCCTCCGCCCCGCCCTTCGAGACCACGCCCGCCGCCGCCGAGATCAGGGCGGTGTCGGTCCGCCACTGCCCGGCCACCAGGTGCGGGCACGCCCGCATCGCCTCCACCGCCCTCCGCGCCGTGGGCCCGAGGACCCCGAGCCGGTCGGGCCCGGCGAGTCGGGCGAAGAGCGTGGCCATCGCCGCGAGCGGTACCCCGTGGACCGGGACCCCGCACCCGTCCACGCCGATCACGGGGCGTTCGACGCCGGTGCCCCGCCGGACCGCCCGGAGCACCCGGCGCTGGAGCGGATGCCCGGGCTCGAGGTATCCCTCGTGACGCCAACCCGCCGCTCGCGCCGCGACCACCATCCCGGCGTGCTTGCCCGAGCAGTTGTGGAACACGCGACGCGGGCCCCGGACCCACCGGGCGTCCTCGGGGCGGCTCGGCAAGGCCGGAGGACACCGGAGGGCGGCCTCGGTCAGCCCGCCCGCGCGCAGCAGGCGCCGGACGGCGCGGACGTGCTCGGGCTCGGCGTTGTGCGAGGCGCACATCACCGCCACGAGGTCGTCCCCGAGCTCCGCATCGATCCCGCGGAGCGAGACCGCGGCCTGGAGCGGCTTCATGCTCGACCGCGCGAACACCATCCGGTGGGGGTCGCCGGCCGCCGCCAGGATCCGACCACGCGCGTCGCAGACCGCGACGTGTCCAGCGTGGACGCTCTCCTCGAGCCCGGAGCGCACCACGCGGACGAGCGGAACCGCGGCCGCCACGCCCGGAAGACTAGGCGAGGCTCAGCCCGCGTGCCCGAGGACGACCGGCTCGTCGTCCACGGCCTCCCAGGGCTCCTCCTCGATCATCCGGATGAACACGCGCACGATCTCGGGGTCGAACTGGGTCCCGGCCCCGGCGCGGATCTCATCCAGCGCGCGGGCGACGCCCATCGGCCCCCGGTAGGGACGCTCGCTCGTCATCGCGTCGAAGGAGTCGACCACCGCGAACGCGCGCGCGGCCAGCGGGATCTGCTCTCCGCGCAGACCGTCCGGGTAGCCGCTCCCGTCGAACCGCTCGTGGTGGTGACGGATCAGCTCGACGGCCGCCGAGAGGAACGGGATCGGCGAGACGATCTGCGCCCCGATCAGCGGGTGCCGCCGCATGACCTCCCACTCCTCCGCGTCCAGCGGCCCCCGCTTGCACAGGATGTGCTCGGGGATCCCGACCTTGCCGATGTCGTGGAGGAAGAACCCGTAGCCGAGCGTGGGGCTCGCGTCCACGAGCGCGGGGGCGATCCGCCGGGCCAGGGCCACGCCGTAGCTCTGGGTCCGGTCCAGATGCCCCCGCGTCGTGCGGTCCTTGGCCTCGATCACCTGGGCCAGGCTCTTCATCGTGGCCAGGTACGTCTCCTGGAGGCTCGCCAGGACCCGCTCGAGCTCGGCCGAGCGCGCCCGCTCGAGGCGGTAGAGCTCGCCGAGCTCGCGCGCGAACACGATGAGCTGCTCGTGGACCGCGGGCATCTCGGGGTCCGGGGGGACCCCGCCGAGCGACGGGGAAGCGATCGGTTCGTTCATCGGGGCCGCACGCTACCGTGCCGGAAGCCCTCCGGCACGCCGCCAAGCCTGGGCGTTCCCGGGGGCGGCGTCTATGGTTCGTCGGGAGGGTTCCGCGGGACCCGATCGGCCCACCCCCGAGCGACGTACAGCGTGGACCGCGCGAGCGATCACCGGCCCTTCAGGCCAGGACCAGCGAGGGGTCGTCCTTGTAGCGGCGCTTGAGCTCGTCCTGGAGCGCGTCCAGCACCGCGAGCACCTCGCCGCGCTCGCCGGAGACCTCGCGCTCCTCACGGGCCAGGAGCTCGACCGCCCGGGCGAGCTCGTCGTCGTCAAGCGCGCCCGGGTCCGATAGGCCGGCGTCGGCGACCAGGCGCTCCACGCGACGCCGCGCGAGCAGCATCTCCTCCTCCGGGAGCGAGATCCGCACGGCCTCGCCCCGGGAGGGCGAGGAGCCCTGGCCCTCGCCCGAGAGGATCTCGGCCAGGCGTTCGACGAGCGGGCCCCCCTCACCACCGGCGCCGCGCCGCTCGACCTCGGCCCGCAGGATCTCCGCGCGCCCCTGGACCAGCCGGCGGAGGAACGACAGGTACTCGCGCTCGGCCAGGCACTCGTCGCGACGGGCACGGAGCTCCTCGAGCGGCAGCTCCCCCAGACCCTGGGCGAACCCGGGGCTGCGGATCCGGTCGATCCTGCGGTTGGCGGGCCGGCTCACCGACGCTCCCTCACCCACTCGGAGACCTCTCGCCTCGCTGCTCGAGGCCGACGTTCGCGCCCATCGTAGCGCGCCCGGGGAGACCGGTCTCAGCAGACCGCGAGCAGCATCTGGTACGGGTTCACCGCGGCCCCGCCGCCGGGGTGGTACTCGAAGTGCAGGTGGTTCGTGGAGCCGGCGTTGCCCGTGCTCCCCACGTATCCGATCACGGTCCCCGCTCCCACGTTCCCGCTCGCCGAGCCGTAGCTCGACAGGTGGGCGTAGAACGTGTAGGTGCCGTTCGAGGCCCGGACGTAGGCCTGGAGACCGCCCGAGGAGCTCGAGCCGAACGAGACCACGCCGGGGTGGGCGGCGACGACCGGCGTGCCGAACGGCGCGATCAGGTCGATCCCTTGGTGCGTGTGCCCCACGCGCGGCCAGCCGAACGAGTCGACGAACGAGTTCGGTCCGGCGACCGGGCACACCTGGATCGCGGCGCCGGGGAGCACGTTCTGGCCGAGGATCGTGAGCTGGCGCGCGGCCGCCAGCTCCTCGCGGTACTTGGCGGTCAGCTCGGCCACGCGGTCCTGGATCCGCTCGAACTCGGCATCGATCCGCGCCAGCGCGGCGTTCAGCCGACCGGCATCCTCGGCCTGACGGTCGGCGAGCTCCAGCAGATCCTCCCGGTCGCGGCGCAGGTCCTCGCGTTCGATCTCGAGCGCGTACGAGAGGTCCACGTCGTCCTGGGCGACGCTGCCGAGGAACTCGAGCCGGTCGGAGAACTCGGTGAACGAGGACGAGGAGAGGAGCAGGTCGATCGTGCTCGCCGGTCCGTGCGCGAAGGCGATCGCGGCCCGCCGGGAGAGGCGCTGCTCGAGCCGCCCGATCCGCGCCTCCCGGGCCTCGATCCGGCGCCTGGTCTCGGCGACCTCCGCCTTGGTCTGGTCCAGCGCGACGACGGCCTCGTGCCACTCGGCCGTGGCGGCGTTCAGCCGCGCCTGGGCCTCGGCGAGGTCGGCCTTGGCCGCGTCCAGCTCGTCCTTCGTATCGGCGAGCGCCGCGGGAAGGCCGATCGCGCCCAGGGCGAGCGCCAGGGCGAGCGCGAGGCGGGTCGCGGTCCTGCGAGCGGTCGTCTGGAACCCTCCCTCGATGGTCTCGGCCGCCTCAGGCCGCCCGGAGCTTACCGAAACCCCTGGTCAGGGGGCAAACGGAGGCTCGTCGGGACGCAACCCCGCGTCCGGCGCCGCGCGGGGCGTCCGGGGCGCGACCCGGGCTCAGGCGCCGTGCATCGCCTCGATCAGGATCTGGGCCACCTCCGGGCGGCTGAACTCCATCGGCGGCCGCTCCCCCGCCCGCAGCATCTCCCGCACCCGCGTCCCCGACAGGATCAGGCGGTCGGCCTCGCCGTGCGGGCAGGTCTTCGGCGAGGCCATCCCCTCGCAACGGTTGCACCAGAACGCGTGCTCGAACATCAGCGGCGTGATGCCGAGCTCGCCGGGCTCGAACTCCTCGAAGATCCGCTGAGCGTCGTAGGTGCCGTAGTAGGTGCCGACCCCGGCGTGGTCGCGCCCCACGATGAAGTGGGTGCACCCGTAGTTCTTCCGGCAGATCGCGTGCCAGACCGCCTCCTTCGGGCCCGCGTAGCGCATCGCCGCGGGGAAGACGCTGACCATGGCCCGGTCCTTCGGGTAGTAGCCCTCGAACAGCGCCTCGTAGCAGCGCATCCGGACCTCGGCCGGCACGTCGTCGTCCTTCGTCGCGCCGACGAGCGGGTGGACCAGCAGCCCGTCGACGATCTCGAGCGCGCACTTCTGGATGTACTCGTGGGCGCGGTGGATCGGGTTGCGGGTCTGGAACCCGACCACGGTCCGCCACCCTCGGCGCGCGAACTCAGCCCGCGTCTGCGCCGGGGTGAGCCGGTAGTCGAGGAAGTCGTCGTGCGGTGGCAGCCGCAGGACGCGGAGCTGGCCCGCAAGGCAGAAGTCGCCGGCCTCGTCGAGGGCCTTCACGCCGGGGTGCTCGAGGTCCTGGGTCCCGAAGACCGCCTGGGCCTCGACCTCGCGGTCGCGCTCGTAGACCTCGCCGACCTCCAGGACGGCGAGCGGCTCCTCGCCGTCCCCGTCCAGCAGGGCCACGGCCTCGGCCCGTCCGATCCGCTTCACCTCCTCGTCCGTGAGCGAGAGCGTGACCGGGATCGTCCACGCCAGGCCGTTCGCGAGGTGCATCGTCTGGAGGATCTGGCGGTAGTCCTCACGACCCTGGAACCCGGTGAGGGGCGACAGCGCCCCGACGGCGAGCAGCTCCAGGTCCGAGAGCTCGCGGGGTTTCACCACGATCTTGGGGAAGTGCCGCGCCGCGGCGGCGAGGTCCGCCCGCTCGCCCTCGGCGACGAGCAGGCCGACGAGGGTACCGCCGTGGGGCGCGATGGTCGGTTCGGTGGGCATGCGTCTGGGCCTTCCGTGCTCGGAGTCGCGCACAGCATAGCGACGGCCGCCCCGGTGGCCGCCCGGCGCTCCCGTTCCGCCGCACCGGCCGGCGGAGCGGCGGCTCGGGCCACGCGCCTATACTGCCCGGGCCGACGAAAGGACGGTCGATGCCCGAGACCCTCCTGTCCGACCGGGAGCTCCTCGAACTCAACGAGCGGTTCGAGCGCGCCCACCCGCGCGAGATCGTCGGCTGGGCGCTCGAGGGCTCGGGGCTGCCGCGGGTCGCGATCGCCTCCGCGTTCCAGGCCGAGGGCACCTGCGTGATGCACATGGCCACGGAGATCCGGCCCGACGTGCCGATCCTGTTCCTGGAGACCGGTTTCCACTTCGCCGAGACGATGGCCTTCAAGGCGCAGCTCACCGAGCTGCTCGGGCTGAACGTGATCGAGCTCGTCGGCGAGTACGACAACCGGACCCAGGCGGAGCGCTTCGGCCCCCGCCTGTACGAGCGAGACCCGGCGCTCTGCTGCGAGCTGAACAAGGTCCGCCCGATGTTCGAGGCGCTCCGCGGCCTCGACGCGTGGATCACCGCGTTCCGTCGGGACTCCTCGCCCACCCGGGCCGGGACGCCCGTCGTCGACCGGTACGAGCTCGAGCCCGGACGCTGGATCGTGAAGGTGAACCCGGTGGCGAACTGGACGCGCCGGGACACCTGGACGTACCTCCGAGAGCACGACCTGCCCCACAACCCGCTCTACGACCTCGGCTACGCCTCGATCGGCTGCGCACCGTGCACCCGGATGCCCTTCCCCGGCGAGCCGGAGCGCGCGGGGCGGTGGGCCGGCCTGTCGAAGTGGGAGTGCGGGATCCACGAGCGCGAGGCGGCACGGCAGGACGTCCCCGTCCCCGGCGGAAGCGCTCCTTCGACCGACGCCGGTTAGGCGACGACCCAGAGGGCCTCGCGCGCCAGGTCGATCTCCAACCGCCGGTGGTCCCCGAGCGAATCGCCGTCGACCTGGACCGGGAACGGCGAGGACGAGGTCACCAGCACGTGCGCGGCGTCGTGCACGTAGTCGATGTCCCGGTGCCGGACGTGCCGCGCCGAGCCGAAGACCTGCCAGGCGATCCTGGGCACGCTCCGCCGGCGCAGCTTGCGGACCGAGACCACGTCGAGACCGGAGTCGAGCGATGCCTCCGGTGTCATCCGGAGACCGCGTTCCCGGAAGTACGTGTACGGGTCGGTGCGGCCGACCATCACCGAGAGCGAGGGCAGCGGCTCCCCCCCGTCGATCCGCAGCCCGAGGTCGGCCTTGCGGCCCGCGTAGCTCGCGAGCAGCTCCCAGGCCACCGCCCGGAACGCGGCGCGGTCGAACTTCGACTTGGTCCGCGGGAACCGCGCATCGAGCCGCCGCATCGCGGCCGCGTCGACGCCGGCGCCGCAGTTGACCGCGAAGTAGTGCCGGTCCGCCCGGCCGAGCGAGAGCTTGAAGGCCTCGTCGTCCAGCGCCTTGCCGATCAGCACCCCGGTGGCCTCCACCGGGTCGAGCGGCAGGCCGAGCGCGCGCACCAGGATGTTCGTCGCGCCACCCGGGATCACCCCCAGCGCGGTCTCGGTCCCCGCCAGCGCGTTCACGACCTCGTTGATCGTCCCGTCGCCGGAGAAGACCACAACGAGGTCGAGGCCGTCGTCGACCGCCTGCTGGGCGAGCTCGAACGCGTGCCCGCGCTCCTTGGTCTCGGCGACCTCGAGTCGGAAGTCCGCCGACAGCGCCTTCTCGATCACGGCGAGCGTCGGCTTCGAGTAGGTCCGCGCGACGGGGTTGACGACGAGGAGGAGGCGTTGGAAGCGCATCGGGCCCCTCAGTATGACAAGTCGCCGGCGAACGCGTGTTCGTCGTGGTTCAGGCGGCGCCCCCGGAGACCGGAGGGAGGAGGGCGACCTCCTCGCCGCCGGCGAGCGGGGTGCCAGGGGCCGCCCGCTCCCCGTCCACCACGACCGAGCCGGCGCGGGCGACGCGCTCGAACCGCTCGCCGTACCGGGCGCAGAGCGCGTCCAGGACCTCGGCGACCGTGGCGCCCTCGGCCTCGACGTGCGCGGCGCCCGCGAGCTCGCGCAGCGCCGCGAACAGCCGGACCCGAACGCTCGTCATCGCAGGTCAAGGGTATCGCCGCCGGCGTCGACCCTGTTACCCTCGGTCGGGTCGTGGCGCCGATCCTGCTGCTCTCCGACCGCTCACCGGCCGAGGTCCTCCCGGCCGTCGTGGCCCTCGGTCTCGATCTGAAGACCGAGCACCTGTCGGTGGTCGCCGTCGCCGACCTGTCGCGCCTGTCCCCTGAGGCGCTCCTCGTCGATGCGGCCGAGAACCCCGGGCAGGCTCTGGCGGTCCTCCGCGCCCTGCGCGAGGGGCGGGTCACGGCACCGTCCCTCGTGGTCGTCGAGCGGCGGGACCTCGAGCGGTTCCCCTGGGAGGAGGTGGCCGACGACCTGCTCTTCCCCGGGGCCCCGGAGGCCGAGATCCGGATCCGCCTGGCGATGCTCCGCCGCCGGGCCGGCTCGGGGGAGGGCTCGACGGTCCGCCTCGGGCCGCTGCTGCTCGATCGGGATTCCTACCGGGTCACGGTCCAGGGCACCCCGCTCGACCTCACCTACAAGGAGTTCGAGCTGCTGCGGTTCCTCGCCGAGCGCCCCGGGCGGGTCTTCACCCGGCCGGCCCTGCTCCGCGAGGTGTGGGGGTACGACTTCTACGGCGGGACGCGGACCGTGGACGTCCACGTCCGGCGTCTCCGCGCGAAGCTCGGCCCCGAGCACGAAGCGCTGATCGAGACGGTCCGGGGCGTCGGCTACCGGGCCGCCGACGTCTGACCCGGGCCCACCTCACCGACCCTCGAGCCCGCCTACAGGACGAAGGCCAGCCCGTTCCAGAACGCCTCGACGCGCCGGCGCACGCGCCCGCGGACGCGGACCTGGACCTCGCGCGGCGGTCGGATCCCGGGCGGCAGGAAGACCAGGAACCCCCGGGTCTCGAACCGCTGGTAGTCGAGCGCGTCCGGCGGCGGGTCGAACGAGGCGACCAGGCGGCGCATCGCGCCGCGGATGCTCGCGACCGGCGTGAGGTGCAGGAAGAGCAGGCCTCCGTGCTCCCGGATCATCGAGCGCGCCTCGGGCGTGGCGTCGATCCTCATACGGGTCCCTTCGGCAACACCGGGACGGGACTTCACCCCACGGTTCGCCGAACCGTCGACAGGCGGCTCGTTACCCAGAGTTAACGGCGCCGAAACACCGAGGGACCGGGACGAACCTACGCTGGTGCGGTCATCCGCGGGGAAGGGGGAGGTTCGAGCGATGCCCACGCCGAAGGAGGTCCTGGCGCTGGCCAGGGAGTCCGGCACCGAGATCGTGGACCTGCGGTTCTCGGACCTGCCGGGGCTCATGCAGCACTTCTCGATCCCGATCTCCGAGCTCACCGAGGAGAGCTTCGAGGACGGCCTCGGGTTCGACGGCTCGTCGATCCGCGGGTTCCAGGAGATCCAGGAGTCGGACATGCTCCTGGTCCCGGACCCGGACACCGCGTACCTGGACCCGTTCACCCGGCACTCCACGCTGAACCTGCACTGCTTCGTGAGGGACCCGGTCACCGGCGAGATGTACACGCGCGACCCGCGCTACATCGCGCGCAAGGCCGAGCTGTACCTGAAGCAGACCGGCATCGCCGACGTCTCGTACTGGGGTCCGGAGTGCGAGTTCTACATCTTCGACGCGATCCGGTTCGACCAGAACCAGCACGAGGGCTACTACCACATCGACGCGATCGAGGGCGTGTGGAACTCGGGGCGCGAGCGCGAGCTCTCGGGCGAGCCGAACCTCGGCTACAAGCCCCGGTACAAGGAGGGGTACTTCCCCCTGCCCCCGATGGACCACTACCAGGACCTGCGGAGCGAGATGGTCCTGAACCTCGAGCGGGTCGGGATCTCGATCGAGGTGCACCACCACGAGGTCGGCACCGCTGGGCAGGCGGAGATCGACATGCGCTACTCGACGCTGCTCGCCACCGCCGACAACGTGATGAAGTACAAGTACGTCGTCAAGAACACGGCGCGAGTGGCGGGCAAGACCGTCACCTTCATGCCCAAGCCGATCTTCCAGGACAACGGCTCGGGGATGCACACGCACCAGAGCCTGTGGAAGGACGACGAGAACCTGTTCTGGGACGAGGTCGGCTACGCGGGGATCAGCGACACCGCCCGCTGGTACATCGGCGGGCTGATCGCCCACGCGCCGAGCCTGCTGGCGTTCACCAACCCGACGACGAACTCGTACCGCCGGCTGGTGCCAGGCTACGAGGCGCCGATCAACCTCGTGTACTCGCAGCGGAACCGGTCGGCGTGCGTCCGGATCCCGCAGTACTTCAAGAACCCGGCGGCCAAGCGGCTCGAGTTCCGGACACCGGATCCGTCGAGCAACCCGTACCTGGCGTTCGCTTCGATGCTGATGGCGGGCCTGGACGGGATCAAGAACAAGACCGAGCCGCCCGAGCCGATCGACAAGGACCTGTACGACCTGCCGCCCGAGGAGAAGGCGACGGTCAGGCAGGTGCCCGGCTCGCTCGAGGAGGTCCTCGACGCGCTCGAGGCCGACCACCAGTGGCTGCTCGAGGGCGGGGTCTTCACGCAGGACGTGATCGACACCTGGATCGAGTACAAGCGCCTGAAGGAGGTCGACCAGGTCCGGCTGCGGCCCCACCCATGGGAGTTCAGCCTCTACTACGATCTGTAGAGGTGGCGACCCTTCCCCGGTGTAAATAGACCACGGGCGTTACGAACATCCCCGCCGAGCCGCAGCACGGGTCGTACACGCGGCCCCTGTACGGCTCGATCATCTCGACCAGCAGCCGGACGATGCACCGGGGCGTGTAGAACTCGCCGGCCTTCTTCCCCTCCTTGCTCGCGAACTGACCGAGGAAGTACTCGTAGACCCGGCCCAGCACGTCCTTGGCCTTGTTGTCCTCCTCGCCGAGCGCGATGGTCCCGATGAGGTCGATCAGCTCGCCGAGCCGCCGCTTGTCGAGCGTGGCGCGGGCGTAGTCCCGCGGCAGCACGCCCTTGAGCGACGGGTTCTCCCGCTCGATCGCGTCCATCGCCCCGTCGACCAGTGCCCCGATCTCGGGCGACTTCGCGGCGTCCTGGAGCGCCTGCCACCGGGCCTCGGGAGGGACCCAGAACACGTTTTCGGCGCGGTACTCGTCCGGATCCTCCGCGTCGGCGCCTGGCTCGTCCTCGAGCCTCGCGTGGAGCTGCTCGAACGCGTCCGAGATGTACTTCAGGAAGACCAGGCCGAGGACGACGTGCTTGTACTCGGCCGCGTCCATGTGGCCGCGGAGCTTGTCGGCCGCGGCCCACATCGTGGCCTCGAAGCCGAGCGTGGCCCCGTTGTTCCTGGTCCTGGACTTCGCTCTTGCCATCGCGCTATGCAACCAATCAGGCCAGCTCGAAGCGTACGCTCGTCGGTCTCACGGAGCGGCAGCCGGACCGAGCAGACACCGAGGTCAGGCGGTCAGCGAGCGATACGAGCCCTCGACCGACGTGATCGGGACCACGGGGTGATGCCGGAAGGGGCACGCCTCGTCCGGGTGCACGCTGGTGGCGAACAGGTACGTTCCGTGGATCGCTTCAGGCAGCAGTCGCAGGAACTCCTCCGGCTCCTTCTCCGCGAATACGGGCTCCACCCGCTCAGGAACCTGGAGGGGGCGCAGGACGACGGCCTCCCATGTCTTGGGTTCGGGGGACTCGATCTCGACGCGCCCAGCGTCGGCCCAGACGCGAGCCACCACGTGTTGGAAGCCGGCGAGCCACTCGTTCTTGACGAGGTCCACGTGGGATCCCATCCGCACCTCCTCCGCTGGGTATCGTACGCCGGTCACGGCAGCTGAAGCACCCCCGATGACTCCAGGCTCCGAGCTCTGGCACGGAGGGCATCTACGGTCGTCGTCGGAAGGAGCCGATGCACCGCCGAGCCGGGGAGACCGGCGAGGAATGACCTCAGCGCACCCATCACGTCCCTTGGGATGACCTCACCCCGCCGGAGCTCGTAGAACGTCGAGCTTGGGGGCTCCAGGGTCTCCGCGAACGCGTACCCGTGGTCGATCAGCTTCAGACGAGGGGGTTGTCCGGCCGCGGGCACGGCCAGCCAGTTGTGCCCTGCTCGATCCGTCTGGCCGACGACAGCGTCGAAGACGGCGGCGCGCCAGACGTCTCCATCCGGGAAGCGGTCAGCCGGCGCATCCGGGAGGCAGTCCGGCCAGATGACCTGGAGGCTCGCATCGGCGAGATCCCCGCTCGACGGTGAGCGGAGCCTCCGCAGCACCGTGGCGGCGACCAGGTCGGACCAACCAAGCTCGCGTGCGACGGCCCACGCGGCCACCTCACGTCCAACGAGCAGCTCCCCTTCCGCGATCGCGTCTGCCGGCTTCTGGAGGACGCCGACCGCCCCTTCGAGGATCAGCCGGTAGGTCGGGTGCGCGTGTCCACTCAGGGTCTGGAAGGTGGCGACGTCCAGCACGGTCGCCTCGGAGACGTATCGCTCGATGTCGTCCAGACCGCTCCCGTTCGGCATCGTCAGAGGGGGTTCTACCATCCGAGGGCGACACGATCAGCGAGGCCCATAGGCGCGCGTCGGTGCCGACCGGGCTGCGAGGATGGGCTCGTGTCACGCGTCCTGCTCGAGGGGCGCCCCGGGGTCGGGAAGACCACCGTCGTGCGCAGGCTCGTGGCGGAGCTCCGCTCCCGCGGCGTCGAGGTCGCGGGGTTCACCACCCGTGAGCTCCGGGAGCGCGGCCGCCGGGTCGGGTTCGAGATCGAGGACCTAGCGGGAGAGGCGGGCGTGCTCGCCCACGTCGACCTGCCCGGGCCGCCGCGGGTCGGTAGGTACGGGGTCGACGTCGCCACCCTCGAGCGGATCGCCCTCCCCGCCCTGCGCCGACCGGCCGACGTCCTCGTGATCGATGAGCTCGGGAAGATGGAGCTCGCCTCGCCGAGGTTGTGGGCGGCGGTCTCGGACCTGTTCGACTCGGGCCCAGGGACAATCGTCGCCACGGTGCACGCCCACGCGCACCCGTTCGTCGACCTCCTCCTGCGGCGACCAGACGTCGAGGTCGTCCGCGTGACCGAGCGCAGCCGGGACCAGCTCCCCACCGTGCTCGCAGCCGGTCTTGCGACGGGTCGGCCCTAGCCTGCGCTGCCTGGGTCGACCCGGTTCCGTGTTCGCTGGCGGTGCAGCGCCTTGCGGGCTGCCTTCCGCACCGTGGGCGATGGACTCCCCATCGCCACCGCCTCGAGGGCCTCGATCGCGAAGGGGCTGTCCAGGCGCCCGATCGCGCCGACGGCCTCGACCTGCTCCTCCTCGGCAAGGGCGGCGAGCGACTCGCCGACTCCCTCGGGGCCGTCCCCTCGGGCCACCGCCACCAGGCTCCAGACGGTCGCCTCGGCGAGAGCTCCCTGGGAGACCTCCACCTCGGGGGCCTCGAACCCGTGTTCCTGGAGCCATGCGACGCACTGGAGCGCGCCGCCGCCCGATGCCGTTCGCGCGGCCGCCTGGATCACCGGTCCGACCTCGTGGGGATCGAGGGCGTCCAGGCATGCGTGCACCGCGAGCACGTCGGGCCCCCCGCGTGCGAGGCGGGCGGCGAGCTCTTCGGCCGCTCCGGGTCCATGGATCTCGCGGTATCGACGAGCCTCCTCGGCGAGCTCCCCCGGCCACAGGTCCAGCTCGGCCCCGATGGCGATGAGCGCCTCCGCGCTCCCCACCGTCGCCGCGAGGTCCCCGGTCGCCGGTGGGACCCGACCCCACCGGTCCTCGATCACCCCCCGGATCGCCCACAGGCCGAGCGGTGTCGACCGCACCGCCCTCACGTCCTCGCCTTGAGGAGCAGCCAGCAGCTCCGCGAGCGCACGCTCCCCGGAGAGCTCGACCGCACCGAGCTCCGCCAAGGGCACGAAGACGCCCTGCCACATGTCGTTGGCCAGCATGCCCGGCCACACTCGCTCCTGCTCCTCGGTCATCCAAGACAGGTCGTAGGTGCTCCTCACGCCATGCCACACGGCGTCGGACAGCTCGGTCAGGGGCATGGGCTCGCCACCTTCCTGGTAGAGCGCCTCCAGGAGCCTCGGGACCAGATCGCAGAGATCGTCGGCCCAGAAGGGAACCCGGTCCTGCGGCCAACGCCGGCGCGGCCATCCGAGCTTCCACACGAACGCGTCGAAGAGCCGACGCCAGTCCTCCACGGGATCGTCTCCCAGTCGACGGCCGCGCCTCGTCGGTTCGGCTCGGTGGTGCGCGACCTTCACGAAGCCCGCCGCGCGAGCCCACGAGAACGCGAGCCTGACGGCGGGGATCTCGGCGGAGCTCCGCGTCCGGAACGACGAACGACCGAACAGGGGGTCGAACTGATCCGCCTTGCCGATAGACTCCGTGAACGCCTTCGCGTCGGCGAGCGTCAGGTTGTTCTTCTTGGTCAGCGGGCGGCCGTCGCCGAGGAGCTCGAGGAGCGCCCGGAGGTGACCCGTCAGGGGCGCCGAGGCGACCGCAGCCGCCACCTCTTCCCGGGAGGCGATCGGAAGGACCGGGAACCGGACGCGAGGTTCGAGGCCGGTCGGCGGCGGTGCCCCGACCCCCTCCAAGGGCAGCCCGCGGAACAGGCCCTCCCCCTGCATCGTCCGCATGCCCTCGGCGATCTGCGCCAGGTGCGGCTCCTGATCGGCTCGCTCCTCCGCGACGGCCGCTCGAGGGGTTCGCCCTCCGAAGGCCGCGTTCGGAGCGTCGAGCCACGCCATCTGGAGCTGCGCCGAGAACCGGTGCCAGTCCGGTCGGTCGGGTTCGACCTCGCCACGACGCACGGCGGCGGTCAGCCGCTCCCTCATCCCTTCGAAGGCCTCGGCCTCGACCGGTCCTTGGATCCCTCCCCATGCGAAGCCATCGGGCAGCTCCGTGAACGGCTCCATCCCGGTCGCCTCGAGCGCACGGTTCAGATCCTCGAACCATGCCGGACCATCCTGTTCGAACGTGCGGATCCGGCGTAGGAACGCCTCCCGGTCACCGGCCATGCGCAGGGCAACACCGACGTCCGGATCCTCGTGGGCCATGTACTCGAGGAGCCTCACGACCCCGGACCGGATCTCATCGAGCGCATCTTCCTCGGCGAGGTACTTCCTGGGCACCCAGCCCCACAGGAACTCGATGACGTCGCGCTCGGTCGGCCCGCCGGGCGGCACGGGGCCCAGCCAGTCGAGGAAGTCGTGGGCGCCGACCACCTCTCGCGGACCCGCCCCCCACGCGCGGAACCGCTCGAGCAGGCGTTCGTGATCCTTCCGCACCTTCTCCCAGGGGTCCGTGTCCCCACCGGGCATGAGGAGTCCTCCTCCGGGAAGGCGCGGGCCGCTCCGGTGCATCCTAGCGGCTCGCTCGCCGACCGGCGAGGTCAGCCGCCGGCCATCGGCGGGAACGCCTGGAGGCGGTCGCCGTCCCGGAGCACGGCGTCGGCCTTGACCGCCTGGCCGTTCACCACGAACACGCAGTGACGGCCCGGCAGCCCGAGCTCGTCCGACAGGTGCCCGACGGTCGATCCGTCCGGCACCTCCACCTCGCCCCGCCCGTCCGGAAGGCGGTCGACGAGCGTTCCCCTCAGCGTGACGTGCACGCGCACGCGGGTCCCGCGATCACCAGCCCTCGGGCGCCCCGTACTGGGCCTCGACCAGCGGCAGGATCCCGAGCCGCTCCAGCCGGTCCCGAGGCGCGAGCAGGTTGACCTGCACGAACCCCGGCAGCCGCCCGATCTCGACGGCGCCCGAGATCGTGGTGCGGTTCTTCACCTCGTCCATGGTCATGCCGAGGAGCTTCGCCGCCCGCTCGACGCCGTTGTCGACCGCGGCGTTGATGAACGGCCCGGAGCCGAGCACCTGGATCGGCAGCACCGGTCCCTCGAGCTTGGTCCGGTGCTCCATCGCGAGCGCCATCGCGCGGTCGACCTCGTCCTTCGTGAACGGCTTCGCGAGGAACGGCAGGTCGTCTGCCGGCGGTAGCAGGATCGGCCCGTCGAGCTCGAGTCCCTTGATCACCTCGACCCGGACGACCACGCGCGCCGAGACGTCGGTGGTGTGGACGGCCACCTCGCCGTCGCCGATCATCGCGTGCACGTCGCCCGCGTAGATCCCCGCGCCGTCCACCTTCACCGGCACGATCACGACGCTGCCCTCGCGCACCGAGTCGATGTCCATGTGGACGTCG
>Ga0073934_10003751_pt1 | contig 27067 bp, 22 predicted proteins | sample LarsenN4metaG_FD_76834 | JGI IMG/M metagenome (GOLD analysis project Ga0073934, IMG submission 76834) | Hot spring sediment bacterial and archeal communities from British Columbia, Canada, to study Microbial Dark Matter (Phase II) - Larsen... ... | reverse complement strand
GGAGCTTCGCGAAGTCTATCGCCACACCCATTTCATCAACGGCGTCATCGACCGCCGGCAATTCTCGATTGTGCAATTGCTCGAGAAGGTGACGAAGCAGCTCCCCGGCGGGGTGCGGCTGGAGGGCCTGGCCCTGCGACTGGAAGACCGCCACCCCCTGCTCCGCCTCGCCATCTCCGCGAGCGATGAGGAGTCCCTGGAGAAGCTCCTTGTCAATCTCGAAGATTCGGCGGATTTTGCGGAGGTGACGATCGTCAGCCAGGGACTCGCAGAGGAGACTGCGGAGGGGGCCGAGCCGGCGACGGTCACTTGCACGATGCGATATGTGGGCGGAGGAGCGCCGTAACGCCATGGGCAAAAGCCGCCGAAAACTTCTCACCCGCATCGTCGAGGCCGCGGCCGTGGGCCTGGTCGTGCTCGATCTGGCCCTGTACTTCGCGCTGGTGCGCCCCCTCAACAACCTGCGTCGGACGCAGGAGATCCAGTATGCTGCCGGGCGGGAGCGCGTGCGCGAAGGGAAGGCGCGAGTCGCGCGCCTGGAGAAGTTCAGGGCGGGCATGCCGGAGGCGGAAGCGCAGCTCGACGCTTTCCTCAAGGAGCACGTTCCAAAGCGGCGCCAGGGTTTTTCGCGGGCGGCGCGCCTGGTGCGCGAGCTGAGCGAGGATTCCAAGGTCCGGCTGACGGGCATTTCCTACCAGCTTACGGCGCCCGGCGACGATCCCTTGGCGCGTCTCGGGCTGGAGATCGAAGTCGAGGGGACCTTCTCGAACTTGCTCGACTTTACCCACGCGCTCGAAACGAGCGGCGATTTTCTGGCCGTGCGAGATTTCTCCTTTGAGCCCGGGGAATCACGTGCCATCGCAATGCACGTCGGCGCCGAGCTCTACTTAAGGCCATGACGGCTAAGGGACAAACCGAGAAGTGGATTACGGCGGGCCTGGGGGTGGTGTGCGTCGTGTTGGTCATCAATCTGGTATTCCGCGGCAGCAGTCGAACCCGCCCCACCAAGCCGACAACACCCGCCGCCACGGCCGTTTCCAGCTCCCCGGGACGGAGTGCAGCGGCGCGCGCGGCGGAAGATCTGGCCGAGTACAATCCGGCGGTGCGCCTCGACGAGTTCAAGGCGATTCAGGCCCGCCGCCAAGCGAAACTGGACCGCAATCCGTTTGAATTCGTCGTGCGCGAAGCTCCCCCCAAGCCCGAGGTGACGGCCGTTGCGGCTGCTCCCCAACCGGCCGCTCCGCCTTCGCCGCCGCCTCCGCCGCTGAAGGCCGTGGGTTACACGGAAAAGGGCGGCGGCGTGCGCGAAGCAATCGTGACGTTTCAAGACGAGATCTTCGTGGTGCACGAGGGTGAGACCTTCGCCAAACGCTTCCGTGTGGTGAAGCTCACACCCGCCCAGGTGGAAGTCAGCGATGAGACAACTCAAAAGACCATCCGCTTGCCCATTGGGGGGTAAGCGACCGCCCGCTTGCAAAGCACGGCTGGATGATGCCGGCTACGCGCTGGTCATTCTGCTGATGCTCGCGACCGTGCTGCTGATTTCGCTCACCGCCGCGCTGCCCAGCATCTACACCCAAGGGCAGCGGGAGAAGGAAGAGGAGCTGATCTTCCGCGGCAACGAGTATGCCCGGGCCATCGCCATGTTCCGCCGCCAGTTCCGCCGGTTTCCCACGGAGATCAAAGAACTTCGTCAGACCAACGGCATCCGGTTCCTGCGCCGCGAGTACAAGGACCCCATGACCAAAAGCGGGAAGTGGCGGTTCATTCATGCCGATGCCAGCGGGACTCCCATCGATTCCCGAACGATCGCGCGCCCCAAGCCGGGGAAGCCCCTGGGGGATAATCGGTCGTCGGCGCAACGCTCCTCGCTTTTTGCTGACCCGGCCGAGCAGGCCGCCAAGGAACTCGAAGCAGCAGAAGGGGAGGAGAAGGAGAAATCCGCTTTCTTTGGCGACAGGAAGCAAATTCAAGGCGCTTTCATCATCGGTGTTGCCAGCTCGAGCAACAAGAAGTCCATCCGCGTCTACAACAACAAGACTCGTTACAGTGACTGGGAGTTCCTGGGGATCGAACTGGGCGCGGGAGGCATGATCCCCGGCCAAGGCGGCGGGATCCGTGGAGAGGCGCAGCAGGGCGGCCAAGCACCTGGACCTCCGGGCGCAGGGGGCCCGACGGGCTTGCGATGACGCCACCCCTGACGGATCAGTAGGTCCCCACTCAGAAGCCTGCCTCAACGCAATTCGTTCCACGCCTTTTCGAAAGGCTATCGTGCAGCCAATGCCGGAGCGTGGCTGAAGGACGCTCTATCCACATGCACGGAAGCAACAACGGAGATAGATAGCGCCCGCCAATGAAAGGCCGCCGAGCTCAGAGAAGGCTCGCGCAGCCGAGGGGTGGGGCGATTCGCTCAGGCTGGCATGCGGGCCGGGCGCGCAGCGCGACGATGGTCTGCCAGCATCGCCAGCAAAGTGCCGCGTTCGGCACCGCCACAATGCACCGTGCACATTGAAACGGCCGTGAGCGACCGAACGAAGTCATGCACGATGCGCTGATATCCGAGAATGGTCGCGGAGTCCGTCCCGTCGGCGTAAGCCCATGACCAGTCCGTGACCCAGCGCAGCAGGGAACTCGTCCGCCGCAAGGGACCGCGCTGCAGGATCTGCTGGGGATCGACGAGCTGCGCCAGGCAGTCCGGCGCCGTCAGGTAGACCAGTCGCCCATTGCGAATCAGCGACTCGGCCTTGAGGCCGTTCTCGGTCAAGCTGCGCGCGAGGTCCTTTAAGCAGGCCGGGCCGGCGACGACGACGACCTGCTGACCCATTTCGAGACCAGATATGACGAACTCAAGGACTTCAGCGGGAGCCTTATCTTTGCGAACCACCAAACGACAGCATGAAGCATGGGGCGTCAGAGCGCCCACCGGGGCGGTATCTTGAGCCATATGTTTCTATGTTGACGAAAACTCTGCGCCGTGTCAACCGCCGCGAAGCGCCAGGATTACGGTCTTTTCGCGCTTTCGCTTTGTCTTCGCGCGTTCCGTTCTCTACCAGGTTGCTGAAAAACGCCCGCTGCCGTCATCCTGAGGAGCCGAAGCCGATGCAGGATCTGGGGATTTGCTTGGTATTACGAATGCCGGCATTCTTCGCTTCGCTCTCAATGACACCGACCAGGGCCTTTTCCGCAACCTGCTCGCTCGTCTCATGGCAAGCCTCCCTGGCGCGGGAGTCCAGGGAGGCTCGAAGGTGAGGCGTTGAGGTCATGGCGTGGCGGCGAGCGCCGCATCGGCCTGCACCAGCCCTGCGCCCACGGGGTCACACGGCGTGCCGTTGCAGTCGGCGTCCCAGCTTGGGTTGATGTAGCCGCCCGTGATAAAGGGATCGATCACACCGGTCCGGCTATCGGTCGAGGCCATCGGCAGGGCCGTAGATTTGAGAATGGTCTCTACCGTCGCCTGCGTGAGCGCCGGGTTCTTTTCCAGCATCAGGCACGCGATGCCCGCGGTGAGGGGCGTGGAGAAGCTCGTGCCGCTCACGTAATAGAGTCCCGGCGTGGCACCTTTGGAAGCAGGCGCGACCGTCCAGACGCCCGGCGCAACCACATCCAGTTCCTGGTTTCGCACGGGAATGGCGCGGCTGCTGAAGTCAGCGATATAGGATTGCATCTCTTCGGAATCGCCGCTCCCGTCCGGATCGTTGGGCGCATCCAATCGCCACCAGAAACCGAAATTCGGGGCGAACGGTGTTCCGGGCTGAAACTGCCTGGTCCAGCCAGTGGCGCCGACGCCGATGGCCTCAGGGAAGGCCGCCGGCCACCCCATACCGCGCTCCCCCCGATTGCCAGCCGATGTCACGACAATCACGCCCGAGTCAATGGCATCGTCAATGGCCATCCGCTCGAGCGTGTTGGGCGCCCCGCCGCCGATGCTCATGCTCACCACCATGGGGCTGACGCCGGCCTCTTTGAGGGACGTCGTATAGGCAAAGGCGGCGATCAGGCGCGACGACCACGTGAAGGCTTCGCCGTTCGGGAAGACCTTGATGGGTATGATCTTGGCTCCTGGCGCCACTCCATCCACCATCAGGGAGCCCACCTTGAAGCCGATGATGTGCGAGGCAGTGGCAAGGCCGTGCCCATTGGTATCCCGCTCCCAGAGGTTGGTGGGGTTCGAGGTGTTGAACTCATCGGGGGGAACGAACTCCTCGGCCACCGCGCCGCCCCCCATGATGGCGCGTGCCAAGTCAGTGCGCACGCGCCCGGAGTCCAGGAAAATCTGCCATTCTTTGATCAGGCCGGTATCGATCAGCGCCACATGGACGCCCGCCCCCGTCTGGGAAACCTCTCGCGGATCGGGGTTGCCCACCACGCTGGATTCCTCGACATCGACCACGTCGAGGACGTCCCGATCCCAACTGCCCACGTCCGTAAGGTAGCGGAGTTGATCGGTCTCCACCTTCGCCACGAAGGGCAGGCGGCGAATCGCCGCCCTTGACCACCTGCTCCGCGGGGTCACGACCACAATGTTGTAACGCGGGATCACGCCATGGATGGTGGCATAGAACCGGAGCGCCGCAAGATTCGCCTCGCTTAGCGGACCCTTGCCAACCACCAGCAGTCGGGTAGTGGCGGGTGTGGGTCCCTGGTTCTCAAAGGTCAGCACGGGCTTGAAGCCCGCGACGTCGGGCCGGACGCCTGTCGCCGCGGAGACTTTCTGATGGTTCGAAAAGTAAAGCGCCGCAAGTCCCAGCAACAGGGCGACGAGTATCCAGCCGCCGCTACGCAATACAAGTGGGTGTTTCATGTCAGCCCCCAGCAAAGTTGAAGATCGTGAATCTGGCGCCTCCGAGCGAGAGCCGGAGGGAGGTCCCTCGATACCGGGCGTCATCCCTTCCGCTCGAGGTCGTAGCAGGCTTCGGGTTTCTCGAGAAGGCTAGCAAAATCTGGGGGCAAGAGCAAGCGGAGGAGAGGAGGAGTAACTCCCTGGATATCATCAGGCCAAAAGAGGGCGAAACTTGCCCCCGCCATCGTTCGTAAATGCTTGCGGTCGGAGTCGCAATCCCGCGCCGTTTGACTTCGGTGTACCCGCTGCCTATGATGGGCGGGCGGAGGAGGGGGCGATCGTGCAACTCACCATCAGCCAGCGGGAAAAGCAAGGGGTGATCATACTGGAACTGAACGGCCGCCTCGTCCTGGGCGAAGAGTGTGAAGCATTCCGAGGACTGATCCGGGAACTCTTGGCCGCCCGAAAGAGCCATATCTTGGTGAGTCTCGCCGACGTCGTGCGCATCGACAGCACCGGGATCGGCGCCATGGTCGAGTCTGTGATTCTGACCGCCAAGCAGGGCGGCCGTCTTAAGCTCTTCCATCTGCCGCGACTGATTCGCAACATTCTTACCACCCACCGGCTCTTGCAAGCCTTCGATATCTACGAGACCGAAGACGAAGCGCTGGCGAGCTTCGCCACCGAGGCTCACCCGGCTGCGGGCTAGGTAGCACGGGGGTCCGGGCCGTGGAAAACGGAGCCGCACCACACCCGCGACGGTCGTGTCAGGAGAAACGAAAGACGCGTGACGGAGGAATCATGTTGAAATACCGAATTGGGCGGCGGGAGTTTGTGGCGTCGGTAAGCTTGGGGGCGGCGGCGCTGGCGCAGCCGGGCGGAGCCGCCGCCGAGGCGGGAGGGGTCGGGCGCAAATTCTTCTTCATCCTCAGCCTCGGGCGGATTGGTTTCAAGGCGACTTTCCCAGACGCCGTGCATCTGGCGGCCAAACACGGCTTCGAGGGTCTCGACCCAGACGCAGGTTACTTCGCGAGCCTGTCGGACGACGCATTGAAACGTGTGCTGGATGACCTGAAGATGAAAAACCTTCGGCTGGGTGCGGCCGGGCTCCCGGTTGAGTTCCGCAAAGATGAGACGACCTTCGCTGACGGCCTGAAGAGGTTGCCTGCCGTTGCTGCCACTTTGCAGAAGGCGGGTGTCGCGCGCGTCAGCACCTGGATCATGCCATGCGATGAAGACCTCACCTACCTGCAGAACTTCCGCCAACATGCTTACCGCCTGCGCGCCTGCGCGGCGATTCTAAAGGATCACGGGCAGAGGCTCGGCCTCGAGTATGTCAGCCCGCGCACGTTGTGGCGAAGCCGGCGTCACCCCTTCGTCCACACGATGAGCGAGATCAAGGAACTCATCGTGGCCATCGGAACCGGCAATGTCGGGGTACAGCTCGATAGCTGGCACTGGTTCAACGCGGAGGAGACCGCGGACGATATCCTGACGCTGCGCAACGAAGACGTCGTCACGGTGGATCTCAACGACGCGCCCGCCGGACTGTCGCTCGATCAGCAGGTAGATAACCAGCGTGAGTTGCCGGGCGCGACTGGAGTGATCCCCGTGCAAGCTTTTTTGGGTGCCTTGAGGAAGATCGGCTATGACGGCCCCATTCACGCTGAGCCGTTCAACGCCGCGCTGCGCTCGAAACCCATCGACGAAGCCTGTGCCCTGACGGCCGCGGCGATGAAAAAGGTTCTATTGGGTTGAGTTTCTTTCCCCTTGTTTCGCGGTCAGGGGGAAACACTAATCAAGACCCACGAACTTCACGCACGCAGGGGAGATCACGCTCAGCACTTGGCCCGCGGCGGTCAGGTGGCCGCTGGAAGGGTCGATGCGGAAAATGACCACAGTTCCGGAACGCTGGTTGGCCGCCCACAGATAGCGCCCCGAAGGGTCGATCTCGAAGTGGCGCGGCCACTTACCCTGGGTGGAGACTGTTTCAATGTAGGTAACTGTGCCCTTATCGGGGTCGAGGGCGAACACTACGATGCTGTCATGTCCCCGATTCGAGCCGTAAAGGAAACGACCGGAAGGGTGGACCACTACTTCCGCAGTGTAATTCTCCCCCTTGAAGTGCGCGGGCAGAGTCGAAATCGTCTGCAGCTCCCGCAGTGATCCTGCCGCCGCATCGTAAGCAAAGGCGGAAACCGTCGAGGCCATCTCGTTGATCACGTACGCGAACCGGCTGTTCGGATGGAATGCCAGGTGCCGTGGGCCGGCGCCGGCCGCCACTCGAGCCGAGGCAGGCTGGTGGGAGGCCAGCGTTCCTTTTTCTCCATCGAAGCGATAGATGAGCACCTGGTCCAATCCCAGATCGGCGGCCAGGGCAAAGCGATGGTCGGGCGCGAGGTCGATCGAGTGCGCGTGGGGCCCCTTCTGGCGCTCCGGATTCACGCTGGACCCCACGTGCTGCACAAATGCGGAAGCCTCGTCGAGACGCCCGTCGTTCTTCAAAGGCAGGACGGCCACGCTGCCGCCCCCGTAGTTGGCCACGAGGGCATTCCTCCCGCCCTTGTCCACGGTCACGTAGCAGGGCCCGCCGCCGCGCGAGGAGACCTGGTTTAACAAAGTCAGCTTGCCCGTGGCGCGGTCAATCGCGAAAGCGCTGACGGCGCCGGCGCCTGCCTTGTCGAAATCACCAATCTCGTTGGCCGCGTAAAGGAAGCGGCGGTTCGGATGCACGGCCAGGAACGTTGGATTGCGGGATTCGGCGGCCAGGCCGAGCGCTTCCACCTCTTCCGTTGCGGGTTTGAATCGGTACGCGTAGATGCCTTTGCTGCCCTGCTCGGTATAGGTCCCGACGTACACGAGGTACGCGTCCCGCTCGGCGGCCAAGGCCGTGCTCGGGGCGCACAGGGCCAACAGAATGAAAATCTGCAGCGAGCCGGTTGTGGAGGAAAAAAGCCTGAGGAAGGTCATGGCGAAGGAAATTCTCCGGGCGAGCAGATTGGAATCAGCATCGATGCAACGCGTAACCAACGGCGCCAGCATGACAAAAGGCGTCGAAAAAAGCAAAGGCGAGCGCCACGCTTGCTCGCCCGCCTTTGGAGCTTGCCCAGGCTGGTTGGAGCCGTGCGCGAGGAGTATGGAGTGGTTCGCGCACGACCCCGTCCAGGGAACCTTTAGAACGACAACCGCAGGCCAAGCCGGAAGGTCCGGTGGCCGGAAGCCGTGGTGGACTGCAGGAAGCCGCCTCCGCACGCACCGGTAGGATCAGTCCAGCAGAAGCCACTGCCCCATTGACTGTTGTCCCAGTTCCAGTAGGGGTGATTGAAAACGTTGAGCCCCTCGGCCCGGAACTGCAAGTCAAAGCGTTCGGTGAGCTTGAAGTGTTTGAACAGGCTGGCATCGAAGTTCCAACGCCCCGGACCGTAAACAGCAATGTTGCGACCGGCGGTTCCGAAGCGGTGCTGGCGTCCGTCCGCCAAGATAGGCACGATGGCGAACGACGACGGGTCGTACCACTGTCCTTGCAGGCCAACCTGGCCGATCTTCCTGATGGGCGCGATCTGATCCATCGTCTGCCAGTTGCCGGAGGTTTGCAGAAGGGAGGGGTCAGAGTAAATGCCCGTGGGCACTCCTGACTGGGAGCTCCAAATGCCGTTGAGCTGCCAGCCGCCCAGGATCCCCCGGGCCACCGGACTGGCACCCGAGCCCCACTTCTTACCCGAGCCGTAGGGCAAGTCCCAAACGAAGGCCATCCGGAAGATGTGGCGATGGTCAAAGTCCGCCATGCCCCGGTTGTGCTGCAAGTACCCCGGTCCGGAGAACAGCGGCGCCATCCACGTGGCCCCGCTCCAGGCGCTGTCCGATTGCAGGTCAATGGCCTTCGACCAGGTATAGGCGCCCTTCAGGTAGAACCCCTTGGAGAAGTGGCGATCAATGGTGACTTGCAGCGCGTTGTAGTTCGAGCTGAGGAAACCTTCGAGCGCCACCGTTTCAGCCGTGCGGCCCCACTGGGCGCTCAACGGGCTCTGTTGATCGATCAACGAAGCGTGCATGTTGCGCTGAGCCCAGCCGTGATACATGTGGTTGCCCACATATCCGACGCCCAGGAGAAAATCACCCGGCAGCTTCGTCTCCAGTGTGGCATTCCAGGTTTCGACCCTGGCCCGTTTAAGCAGACCCGGAGCGACGTAGCGAATACCTGTGGTGGGCGCAATATCCGTTATGCCGGTGCTGAGGTCTGGGAGGGGGATCGGCGGCAGGCCTTCGGCCAAGGTTCCCAATCCCTGGTAAGCGCAGTCCACGTTGCCTGGGCTTGCACATCCCACGGCATTGTTGAAGTTGGGGTCGCTGAAGTCGTAATCGAAACGCGAGCCAATGTCATAAGGGAATGTGCCACGGAGGATTCGCAGGATCGGGAAAGTGTCGAAGGTGCTCGCGTAGCCGGTACGGAATACCATGTTAGGCGTGATCTGGTAGGCGAAGCCAATGCGGGGAGCGAGCAGGTTCTTCTGCATGGTGACCCCGAGGTTTTTCGGGTTACCGCCTACACCTCCCAGCAGGACCTTGTTCGTCGCGGGGTCATATTGCACGAATCCCTTGCCGAGGGCATCGCGCGACATGAACGGATAGTACTCATATCGGAGTCCCAGGTTAACGGTAAGTTTCGGAGTCGCCCGCCAGCGCTCGGAGATATAAAAGGCGTACTCCCGTGACTTGCCGTTCATCGCCACGTGCTGTAGCGACCGACCCGCGCCGTCCCACCTGCCAAGCAGGAACGTGGCAAATTGGTTGTACCGGTTGCGGAACAAATCGAAGTCGGTATCCGGCAGGCCGGTCATGTTGAGCAGAGTGGCGTCACCCGTGTTGAAGTCAAACGCCCCGCGCGGTTCAACCGATTCCGGCTGCCAGTGGTTCAGGTGATGGTGAATCAAGTCGAATCCGAACCGCAGCGTGTGCTTGCCCCGGGTCCAACTGGCGTTTTGCGAGAGCGTCAAGCTCCAGTCGTTGCGGAACAGCGGTTGCCAGCCCTCGGCACCCTGGAGGGCAGTGTAGCCGCCCACGCTGAAGCGTGGGGCGCCACTGTAACGCATATCGTCGGGGTCGTTGGTGCCCGGGATTCCCAAAACTTCCAGGCCGATGTTCTTACCAAACCCGATCCCCTGACTGTCCTGTCCCATGCGTGAGTAGCCGATGCTCCCGTCCACCAGGAAGGTGGGCGAGAGGGTCCAGGTGTGGCCAATGGTCGTTGTCTGCACCAGCGCATGGGTGATACCGGCCTCACCGCCGGGGCAGGGGGGACTGAAGGTATCATTGTATGCGCAGGTGGCATCGGTCAGGGCGCGCATGGTGCTGTACTTGAACCACATCAGGTGCTTGTCCGAGCGGTTCCAGTCCACTTTAAAGTCAAAGTTGTGGCGATTGAACTTGAGCGGCGTCTGGACGAACTGGTTGTTGATGATGTTGCCCTCGGCGTCATACTGCGGTGGAACGTTCCCCGTGGGCCACAGGGGCAGGACCTTCGCGGTGATGGGATCGATGCGGCTCTGCGGAATGATATTGCCGGCGAAGACCGCTCGCCCCGTACCATCAGGATTCCCGGTGGTGGGGTCAAAGATCATCCCTTGGTACAACTGTGTGGTTCCCGTAATGTTGCCAAGGCCGTCCGTCACGGGAACCATGATGGGGGCACCAATTTGCGTACAGGCGCCAGTATCCGGATCTCTCGTGAGGCACTCAGAGACGGGATTCTCCAGATAGTCGGAGAAGTCACCGGCGTGCATGTCCTCCGTCGGAACGGTAGCGTAGGAGTCGCCGGTCCGGCGTTCGAGGAATCCGTCCCAGTTGGCGAAGAAGAAGAGTTTGTCCTTCTTGATGGGGCCGCCAATGTTCCCGCCCGGGTTGTTCGAGATTTGCTTGGGCTTGTTGGTCGGAGTGCCAAATGCCGCCTGCGACTTGCAGACGTAGTCAAAGGCTTCGCAGGACAGTAGATGCTGGTTGAAGTGATACCAGAAGCCGACCCCATGCCACTCGTTCGTGCCCGACTTGGTCACCACGTCGATCGCCGCCGAGCCGGCCATCCCCTTTTCGGGGTCGAAGCTGTTCGTTGTGATCTTGACTTCCTGGATGCTTTCCAGCGGGGCCACGTATAGGGCTCCGCCACCGGGTTTCCAGAGGAATTTGCTGTCCGCGCCATCGATGCGGGTGGAGTTCGATGCCGGGCTAAGGCCATTGATGGGAACTGCGATGGCCCGCTCCGGCGTGTCAGCAAGAGCTCCGGTTGTGCCCTGAGATTCGGCAGCGCCCGGCACTAGAAGTGTGAGGAACTGGTAGTTGCGGTAGAAGCCCAGGGGCAGGTTCTGGGTCGCCACGCTGCTCAGACGGGTCGAGACGTCGGTCTTTTCCGTCTGCAGGATGGCGGCGCTCGCCGTGACGGTGACTTCCGTGGTGGCTGCTCCAACCTCGAGCGTGGTGTCGACGCGAACCACCGCACCAATCCTGATTTGGATGCCTTTTTGGGTGAGCGGCTTGAAGCCGCTGGCGGTCACCGAAAGGTCATAGGCACCTTCCGGAAGATTCGGGATGTTGTACGTACCGGTCCCGTCGGAATCCGTTTCGCGTCTCAGTCCCGTGAGCGGATTGGTCGCGGTCACGTGCGCTCCGGGTACGACCGCCCCGGTCTGATCGGTCACGGTTCCCACAATGGAACCGTAAAGTACTTGCGCGTTTACTCGCTGAGCACCTAGCCAGACGGCTAAGCCGACAGCCATCAGGCAAAGTGCCCAGATGCGCAGAGGTTTCAGATTCATAGGCTGGACCTCCCCTCTCTAGATCCCAAAACGCCGTCGCTTGAATAGCAATGCTTTCAGGTTAACCGTTTTGAATGGCAGCCCCGCCGCCTCTTCGAGGCTTTGCGGGGGGTGCCATCAATGCTGAACCAAGTGCGACATAGACTGCGGGCCGAACTTGGCTAATTGGTGAATCGAACGCTTTCGATTAACTAATCCGAACCGCAGCGGGTGATCATCTTCAATTGGGCGATCGACCATCACCCTGGGGGCGCTTGTATCATACGACCATACTATTGTCAAGCATTTTCTTTTCGGATTTCTCATGATATTATGGCGGCGCGGTCATATGGTTTTGGCCACACGGTTGATGTTTCTCAAGAATTGTGAACGGTCCAATGGAAAGCCGACCGTCGATGTCGAAGTCTCCTCGAAGCGCACCATGGGTCCGGCTTGTGCGCCCGATGAATCCGCCATGTTCGAGGTAAAACCCGCATGAAACACGTTGATACGAAGAAGGCCCACGACAGACACATCATCGAGTCCACCATTCATCGGTATGGTGCTTTATCGCGTGGCGAAATCCACGATTTGACCCACCTGCACCCCAGCGATATCTCCCGGCTGGTCCGCGAACTCATCGTTGAAGGAAAGTTGATTGAAGCGGGGCGGGGGGAAAGCTCCAGGGGCCGCAAGCAGGTGCTGCTTTCTTTGAATGAAGAGCACGGCTTCGTGGCGGGTGTGGGTTTCGATGATGAGAGCGTACTCGCCGGAATCATGGATCTGCATTACAAGATGCGTTCGAAGATCCAGGAGCCCACGCGGCTCGATGCGGGAGCCGAGGGCCTGATCGAGCAGCTCCTCCGGTGCAGCAAGCAGGCCATTCACGAAGCCGGAGTTGATCCGGGCTCCCTGCGGGGCATTGGCGTCACCGGCTCGGGGCTGATCGACAGTCGCGAAGGCACGGTGGTCATGTCTTCAACGATTAACTTCCTGCGGCACATCACTCTGCGGCGGGTCTTCGAGCAGGAGTTCGGCGTCCCCACGCTGGTCGAGAACTTATCCCGTGCGAAGGCCCTCGCCGAAAGGACTCTGGGCGCCGCCGCAATGGCCGAAAACATGATCTACGTGGAGTATGGGAAGACGGGAATCGGAGCGGGAATCATCCTGGACGGGAAAGTGCTCCATGGCGCGTGCTCCTTCGCCGGCGAATTTGGTCACACGCTAATGATCGAGGGCGGCCCGGCCTGCCGCTGCGGGAGCTTTGGTTGCTTGGAGGCCATCGCCGGCGCGGCCGCGTTGGAATCGCGCATTCGCAAGGCCGTGAGGGAGGGGAGCACCTCGCAAGCCATGGAACTGGCTGGCGGTGACGCCGACCAGATTACAGGGTGGATGGTTCTCGAGGCCGCCCACAATGGCGACAAAACCTCACTGGCCTTGGTCGAGCAAATCGCCACCTATCTGGCTTTGGGTCTTGCCAACCTGGTGAATCTGTTCAATCCCGCGGTGATCGTCTTGGACCAGCGGCTGAGCCTGGCCGGGCCTGCCCTGCTGGATCAGATTGTTAAGGTCGTCAGAAGGCAAGCCCTCAACCATGCCACTCAAAATCTCAGGGTGTGCTTTGGCAATCTCGGGATTGAAGGCATTGTGCTGGGAGCGGGATCCATGGCGCTGGAGCGCTACTTCGAAATCCCTGCCCTCAAACCCCCGCGGTTCATGGTGGAGGCCGTCACCCCTCCAGCGCGGCGTCAGAATCCTCTTCGCCGCCCGGGGGCGGGGGAGGTTCCCCGGCGGACGGCGCCGCGTCCCGCCTCTGGATCGGGTACAAAGCGAGAGCACCCAGAACTGCCCGCACCGCCGCCGGCGGCGTCTCAACGCCCACTTTAGCTTTTCCCCGTGGCAGCCGCTTGTCTGGAATCCTACTTCTTGCGTGGAAAATCCGCCCCACTCGCTCGAGACCTCCCTTTTCACTTGGGAATGTCTCCGGATTGGAGCTGCTCGAGGTCGCGGTCGATTTTCTCCCGCAGGGTTCCCTGACCCCGCGCCACAGCTTTTTCGCGAGCCATGCGCAGATACTTCAGGGCGTCCGGCCGGTTTCCCGCGCGCGCATAGGCGGCCCCGACGGCGTACAGATACATCGGTTTAATCTCTGGGCCAGCCGTTTCCAACGCCTTCAACAACTCCTTAATCCCCGCGTCGAATTCCTCCTGATTCACCAGAAGCCGGCCCAGATTGAAGTGCGCCTCCGAGAAGCCGGGTCGATTCTGAGCGGCTTTGCGAAACTCCTCTGCCGCCGCTCGTAACTTGCCTTGCCTTTGGAGCGAGTCACCGAGGTTGAAGTGGGCCTCGGGGTGGTTCGGGTCGATTTGCAGTGTCCTGTGCAGGGGCCCTTCGGCCTGCGCATATTTTCCCTGGTGCATGAGCAGGACCCCGTAGTTGTAGTGACTCTCCACGGAGTTCGGATCGAGCCCCACGGCGGCTCGATAATGCGCCTCGGCCTTCTCGAATTGCCGGAGCCGCCCGTAAAGCGAAATCAAATTGATATGCGCTCGGATCAGTTGCGGATCGATTGCGAGCGCCTTCTCGTGCTCGGCGGCGGCCTCGGCCAGCTTTCCTTGTCGGTCAAGATCCACACCCAGTTCGAGCAAGTAGGCGGGGCTGGTATAAAGCGCATTGAGTTCAGCCTGGAATCGGTCCGCGGTTCCCGGGATGTCGTACTTGTTTTTTTCGTAGAGAGCGAATTCGCGTTGAGCCTCCTCGGTCTTCCCCAGGCGTTTGTAAGCAAGCGCCAGCGCATAGTGCGCCGCGCCGAAATAAGGGAAAAGGTCGCACGCTCGGCGGAGGGACGCGACGGCTCCGGTCACATCTTTCGTGGCGGATTGCGCCCGGCCCAGACCGTAGTAGGCCTGCGCGCTCGAAGGTTCTTGCAGTACGGCGGCTCGGAACCGTTGGAGGGCCTCCTCAGCCTGCCCGGAGGCCAGCAGCGAATCCCCCAATTTCAACAGCGCGGGAAGGTAGTCGGGTTCGAGGCGCAGCGCTTCCTGGAGAGTCCGGACCGCCTCGGCGTGCCGGCCGCGGGCCGCCTGCACGGAGCCCAGGTAATAGCTCCATCGAAACGACTTGGGGTCAAGGCGATGGGCCCGCTCGTAGCAGAGTTCCGCCCTGTGGTCGGCAGCCTGGTAAGCCTGAAGGATCATGCCCAGTCGCCCGTTGGCCTCCGCATCCAGCGGGGCCGACAGGGCGGCGGTAAAGGCTTCTCGGACTTTCTCCCGAACGGGGGCGGGGAAATGGTCTGGGACAATCAACGGCAACTCGGGGATGGCCGGACTCTGGGCGACGCGAGCGCCAGCATAGGCACTGCTTCCCAGACAGAGCAATGCGACAACGAGCAGAGGCGTGTTCCGCTTCTCACTCCTCACCCCGCCTCCGCTCCCAAACCCACCCTGATGCAAAGTCTGCAGTCAGGCCTGGCGATTCCTGAGGGCGTGTGCGGCAAATACCCTTCCCATGCTTGAAGATGATCCGGATGGGACCGTTCATAGCCATAGCTTTTCAGCGCGTTGTGGAGACGGCGCGAAACAATCGCATGTCTTCGTCAATGCTCTCGAGCAGGCTGGTTTGCTTCAGGGCCACGGCCTTCTCGCGCGCCAGGCGCAGGTAGCGCAGTCCGCTCTCCAGATCGCCCAGGCTCGTAAAAGCGATGCCGATCGCATGAAGGTAGGAGGTCCTGGTCTCTTCTTCGTCTGTCGCCAATGCCTTTAACAGATGACGAATACCTTCCTCGTAGTTCTCCTGCTTGACCAGGATGCGCCCCAGGCTGAAGTGAGTTTTCGGCGAGTTGGGCTTGCTTTCCAGAGCCTTCCTGAACTCCGCAATGGCTTGCTCCTCCTCCCCTCGTCCCTCCAACAAGAAACCCAGGTTGCTGCGGGCCTCAGCATAGTTGGGATCGATTGCCAGCGTCTTCCGGAATGCCTCCTCGGCTTCCCGCAATTTCCCCTGGCCCATCACCAGCGTGCCGTAGTGGAAATGAGCTTCGGCATTGTTCGGGTCGATGCGCAGCGCCGCCTGGTAGTGTTCCTCGGCCCGAGCGGGCTCCCCGAGTCGCCCATAGAGGTAGATCAGGCGGGCATGAGCTTGGGCGAGTTGCGGATTGACCTCCAGCGCGGCCTCATAGGCCGCCGCCGCATCTTCGAATTTCCCCTTTCCGCCGAATAGTTCGGCTGACTTCAGAATCACATCGTATTCGCGATAAGCCGCACGGACCTCGGCAAGGAGGGGATCATCCACGAGTGGAAATTCCCCCTCATACTTCTTCATTAGCGACTGCTCCTGCCGAGCCAAGTCGGTCTTTCCCAGCCGCTGATAAGCACGCGCCAGAGCGTAGTGGGCCGCCCCGAAACTCGGAAATAGGGTACAGGCTTTTTGGAAGAGTTCTGTCGCCCGGCCAAACTCCTTTCGAGACCAATAAACACGCCCAAGCCCGTAGTAGGCGTGGGGGCTGTCAGGGTGTTTTTGGAGTATGGCTTCGTAAAGCTTGCCCGCTTCCTCCATGTCCGCAGTAAATTGCAAGCACTGAGCCAACCGGAGCTTGGCGGGCAGGTAGTCGGGATCCAGGGCGAGCGCGGTGCGGAATGTTTTGGCCGCTTTTTCCCAGTTGGTCTCGCCGAGGTACACCACTCCTAGAAAATAGGCCCACTGAAAAGATGTCGGGTCAAGCAAGTGTGCGCGTTCGTAGCAAGCCTCTGCTTGCGGGAGGAAATCATGGGCGTGCAAGACCATCCCGAGCTTCCCGATGGCTGCGGCATTGTTTGGCTCAGCCTGGGCGGCCTCATAGGCCTCCTGGACTGCCTTGCGGACGGTAGGGCGCAGGTCGTCGAATCTGATCTGTGGTAATTCCGGCAGGCTGGGATTCTGGGCAAGCCCTCCCCCCGGCCCAACCATGGCCGCAATCAGCAAACCCAGCAATAAGCCTGCCGCTTTGCGCACTGCTCGGGTGGGCACGAAAGTCTCCAGTCACGGCCATTCTAGCATCGGACGGGAACGAGCCTCAATTGAGCTTTCGGCACGCGTTCACCCCGTGGATTCCGAGCCCTCTCGGGCGGGCTGGGGGGCCTTGGGGCAAGGGAGAAGTTGCGAAGGTCGTCGGGAAAACTGGCGGGGACGACGGGGCTCGAACCCGCGACCTCATGCGTGACAGGCATGCGTTCTAACCAGCTGAACTACGTCCCCAGAATCATTGGGTGATCGAGTGATCGTGCGATTTAGCGGTTAGCCGAACGGAACAGCGGGTTTTGTGGAAAATCGCCCTTCGTTCGCCCCTCACTCAGTCACCAAATCACTCAATCGTGTTGGTGGGCGGTATCCGGATCGAACGGATGACCTTCTGCTTGTAAGGCAGACGCTCTAACCGGCTGAGCTAACCGCCCGTATTCCGTCCCCCGGAGTGGGATCGCGCTGCCGCCGTCTGTCGCAGTTGACCCCGGTTCCGCCCCGCCAATCTTGACACTTCCAAAGCGAGAACTATACACTAGCTTCTTCTGAGCGTCAAGAATAGCCCTCTCCCCATGCATCTGCCGCGCGAATTCGTAACCCACATGGCCAGGCAAGTCCTGAAGCGGCTAGCGGAGGCCAAGCTCATTCAATTTGAGCAGCCCGCCTACGTCCTGGAGGTGATTGCGCAGGTGATGCTCGACGAAATTCTGATTGAGGACCGCATCAACGACGAAGTGCGCAGGATTCTCGAGGAGCACGGCGAAGAGATCAAGTCGCTGGGCGCTTCCTACGAGGAGATGTTCAAGAGAGTCAAGAAGCAAATCGTTCGGGAGCGCAAAGCGATTTTGTAGCGGCACGATCGCTGCCCCCGGGAACCACGCCAGCCGCATGAAACTGACTCGCGAGAAAATCGTGCAACTTTCCCATCGCATCATGGGAGCCATCGAAGAGCTCGACGAGGTCGAGATTTTCGAAGAGCCCAACGTTATCCGGCAGGAGATCGTGAAGATCCTGAACGAGCTATTGCACGAGGAAGAGAAGGTGGACGAAACGGTCCGCCAGAAAATCACCTCACAGAAACGCACCATTCCCGAGGGCAGCGCGGAGTGGGACATCCTCTACCGCAAGTACTACGCGGATGAGTTGCGCCGCCTCGGCATCGTGGTCGCTCCCCCGCCTCACCGCTAGGCTAGCCAGTTTGCCTCGAGCCATGACGGCTGCGCGCGGGCCGATCCGTGCTTTATCTGGAAAATGAGCAGGGCAGTCTGCCAGGGGCGGGACTGCCGTAGGGGTTCACGGGCGTGTCGAATCGTCAATCGCGCCGCCTGAGAATCGGAGGCTTTTCGTCGTCCTTGCCCTTGGCCTGGTCGGCCTCGGGAACCTCGCCGGTCGTTTGATCGGCGGCATCGCGCTTGCGCAGGGTGGGACCTTCCTTCTTATCGCCCTTCTTCCGCGTGGTCATGATGGACTGCAAACGCGACTTCACGTCCTCGAACTCGGAGGTGGAGACCAGGTACTGCTCGCGCTGGGGGAGGATCACCTTAATGTTTTCTTCCGACTTCAAGATGCGGTCCGGCGTGGGCGGGTGGCTGGCGAAAATGGCCGCCACGCTGCCGGGATTGCGTCGGTCCTGTTCGACGATCTTGGAGAAGAAGGTGACGTAGGCGGTCGGGTCGTAGCCCGCCTTGTACATGTATTGCAGTCCGAGCAAGTCGGCCTCGGCCTCGGCGCTGCGGCTGAACTTCAGGAATACCAGCGGAATCCCGATCTGGAGTCCCTGCATCGCCCCGACATAAACGGGATACGACATCGGCGTGAAGATCAGCGGGATCAACGCGTACTGCAAGAGGGTCGCCTTGGTCATCTGGCTGGCCCAGTGGCGCGCCGCCACATGCGCGATTTCGTGCGCCAGCACGCCCGCCACCTGGGCCTCCTCGTCTGCGGCCAGAAGCAATCCGCTGTTGACGTACAGGAAGCCACCGGGCAGGGCGAAGGCGTTCAGCGCGGGATCGTCCAGGACCTTTACCGTCAGCGGGATCGTCAGATCGGAATTGCGCCCCAGGTTCTGGGCGAGGCGGTTCACATACTCGTTGACTACCGGATCCTTGATCATCCGCGCCGATTGATCGATCTCCGTGGCGATGCGCTTGCCTTCCGCAATCTCTTTCTCCTGCGAGATAATGCTGCGGTGAGCCACCCTGCGCTCGCCGATGGCGTCGGGGTCTTTTTTCTTGTCCTTGTCGGCGAAGCCAGGCAGCGCGGTACTCAACACCATCGCGCCAAGCAGAACGGCCATGTAACGTGAAGGTCTCATCGGATAGCTCCTGCTCACCTCTACTCTCATTATACTCTTAGACGCCGGATTTCCACCCCGGGTTTACAGGTAGGGCTGGTTTGGGCATATTTCTTTGCTGTCGCTTCCGCCTTTCTTGTCGGCCGATCGGCGCACGCGTTCGGAGGTCGCCTTGGCCATGAGGATTCCGCATGTAGGGACTGGACCGGTAACTGTATGTAAACATGGGACTTGGGTGATCGTCGCAGACGCTCGACCGGCCCTAGGGCTCCTCCCGCATCGTCTCTCGCTTCTTGACTATTGACTCCCTCGCGCCCGCCGGGTAGATTAGCGGGGCATCCCGCCGGGCTCGTGGGCAAAGGGCGGAGGCAATCCCGAAGTCCAAATCGAAAGGTAACCATCTGTGGCGGTTCCGGCAGTCCAGCTAGGCCAGCTTTGGAAGCTCAATGATACCGGCGACACGTGGCTGGTCACGAAGGTCTATTCCGAGGTCTTCACCTCCTATGCCGTACTGCGAAAAGTAGGCGGAGCCGAGGGCGACGTGCGGCGCGTCAAGGTCGAGAAGACCAGCGGCGGGGTCACCCTCGGCGGTTTCACTTTCGCGCAGGAATCGGAGGCCTTCTAGCGCGCACGTCGCGCCCGGCGCGACCCATCCCCAGCACTATTTCTGGAAACCCGCTTCATGGTCTCTGCCATCCTCGCATTCCTCGCGCGTCTCATCATCAGCGTGATCAGTAGCATGGGGTACGTGGGCATCGTGCTGCTCATGGGGATTGAGTCAGCCTGCATTCCGCTGCCCTCGGAAATCATCATGCCGTTTTCCGGCTACCTGGTTTATACGGGGCGGTTCGATCTCACCTGGGTGGCGGTGGCGGGCGCGGTGGGTTGCAACCTCGGCTCGCTCGTCGCCTATTATCTCGGCTCGTGGGGTGGACGGCCCCTGGTGGAGAAATACGGGAAGTGGGTCCTCGTCACGCGCCATGATCTCAACATGGCCGACCGCTTCTTCGCGCGCTACGGCGATTGGGCCGTGTTTATCGCGCGCTTGCTGCCGGTGATTCGCACCTTCATCGCGCTGCCCGCCGGCATCGCGCGCATGAACGTCCTGCGCTTCCACGTCTTTACCTTCCTCGGGTCGCTGCCCTGGTGCTGGGCGCTGGCCTACGCGGGCCTGAAGCTCGGCGAGAACTGGCCGCGCTTGCGCGATTACTTCCATCGGTTCGATACCGTCATCGGAATCCTCATCGTGCTGAGCGCCGCCTGGTTCATCCGCAGTCGCTGGAGGAACCGCCTGCGTAACGCCGTTCCTCCTCGCTGACGATTTCTTGAAAGCCCTTGATCGGTGGGGGAATATGGGTGGGACGCGCCCCGAGGGTCAAGGCTGCCCGCCTGCTATGGATTGATGCTACCCAAATCGTCAATCTTCAATCATCAATCGGCAATTTCAAATGGACTTCACCGCCAGGTTCACGATGTCATCGACTTGCGCGACCTCGCGGGTGACGAAGGGTTCGCCGTAGCGCACGCCGATCATCAGCCCGAAGTGCCGCGCCAGCGACGCCATGCGCTCGCGCAAATCGGCGCGGGCCGGGAAGAGGTTCTGCCAATCCTGGCGCGGGGAGAATTGCGAGGAGTAGCAGAGGATGGCCTTCAGCTTCTTTTCGAACTGCGCGGTGATGTCGACGACGAACGTCGGGCGCACGGAAGGGACGTAGTGGGTTGCATAGATAATCTTGTGGGGGCGGTGCGGCTTGCCGGCGAGCGGTTGCCGCGCCAGCCCGGCCAGGAAGCACGCCTCGTAGCCGATGCGCCCCGTCGTGTAATGGTCGGGGTGGCGGCCTTTCCAGTAAGGCAGGATCACCGTCCGCGGGCGCAGCTCGCGAATCTTCTGGGCGATCTTCAGCTTGTACTCGCGCCGGTTCTCAATGCCCGCGTCGGGCAGGCCGAGATTATCCCGGTACGCGAGTCCCATGATCTGGGAAGCCTTGGCGGCCTCGCGCTGGCGCAGGGCGGCATGGCCGCGTGTGCCGGCTTCGCCTGCGGTCAGATCGAGCACGCCAACCTTGTAGCCCGCCTCGGCCATCTTGATGACCGTCCCGCCGCAGGTCAGCTCGGTGTCATCGGGATGAGCAACGATGGACAGAACGTCAAGGTTCATTCGGGCCCTCGCGAATTGATGATTGAGGATTGATGATTGGAGATTGAAAAGTGACGAACATCCCGCACCATACTTGTGGGCCTAAAGTCTGCCGCGTTGGGCGGTCCTGCGCGATGCGGTAACAATCGCCACTATTTCATCCGCCTCCTTGATCAGATCCTGCAGGCGGGCCGCCTCGATCCGGCCAGATTCGCAAAGGAGCTCCAGCCAATAGAGGGTCTCATCAGCTTCCTCTTCCACAATGGCCAGTTTTGCGGCGAAGGTTGCTCGCGACTGCGCTCGGCAGGCCGCACGATAGTTTGCGCCCACAGAAGTGGCGCACCGCACTAACTGCTTGCACATAACTAGTGCCGGCGGGTCGCGCGGCAATGACGCTGCCAGTCTCAGGACTCTGAGAGCAAACGCTTTTGTTCGCTTCTTCATTTCATCTGGCGTCATCCAATCTCCCATCGCCAGCACATCAGGTTGTCAGTCCTCAATCTTCAATCCTCAATCATCAATCCTCATTCACGGAATGGACTTGCCGCCATCGACAAAGAAGACTTGCCCGGTGATGAACTCCCCGCTCGTTGCGAGGAAGAGCACCATTTCGGCGATGTCCTCGGGGCGGCCGGCGCGCCCGAGGGGTGTCGAGCGCAGGACGTTTTCCGACCAGGGGGTACGTTTTTCACCCGGGAATTCGATGGTTCCTGGCGCGACGCTATTCACCAGGATGTGCGGCGCCAGCGCGCGCGCCAGGCAGCGGGTCACCATGATGACGCCCGCCTTCGAGGCGCAGTAGTGGGTATAGCCGGGCCACGCCTCGAGGCCCCCGAGCGAGGAGATGTTGATGATGCGGCCGCGTTTCTGTCGCCGCATGAGGCGCGCCGCGGCCTGGGCGCAGAAGAATGTTCCCTTGAGATTGATGCCGAGAATTCGATCCCAGTCCTTTTCGGTGAGCCGGTCCCAGGGGGCGTGGAAAAATATTGCCGCATTATTGACCAGGATGTCGAGGCGGCGGAAACGCTTCTCGACGGCGCGAAACATGGCGCGCACCTGGGCGGGACGCGCGACGTCAGCGCGCAGGGCCAGCGCTTCGACCCCCAGGGCCTCAATATCGCGTGCCGTTTGCATCGCTTCGCGGCGCGACTGGTGGTAGTTCACAACCACATTGGCCCCACCGCGCGCGAGTTCAAGCGCGATGACGCGCCCGATGCGGCGGCCCGCACCCGTCACCAGTGCCACCTTGTCTTGGAGTGGTCGGGAGTCCATGAAAGTTGGATTGATACCACGAGAAAGGCGATTTTGATAGGGAGAAGAATTGATGATTGAGGATTGATGATTGCCGATTGCCAGACCAGAACTCGCGCATACGGGGTGGTGTTTTCAATCTTCAATCCTCAATCATCAATCCTCAATTGCGCCATGAGCATCACTGCCTGCCAATCTCATGGAGGAGCTGGCGGAGCTTGGTGAGCGAGACCGGAGATCTGCCGAACCGCAGCGCGTTGTAGAGTCGCGTGAATTCGAGCACGGGCCACGCGAGTCGGGTGCCCGCAAAGGAGAGCGCGAACTCGCGCGGGGTTTGCGCAGGGGATTTGCGAAAACCTTTCTTGATGAGCGCCTTCAATAGTTGTTTGTAAGTGAGCGTGGCTTCGCCGGGCGTGAGCGTGCGATCTTGCTTGCGAAATCGCCAGGCCAGCGCGAAGCGCCACTCGGCGAGCGTGCTGCCTTTCTCGGCGACGATGAGCCCGCCCAGAATCGTCAGCATGACGAGGAAGACCAGCAGCTTATGGGACATCAGCCAGCCTTCAACCCGGTAGGCAAGGGCGATTGTCTGCCTCCGCAGCCGCCGGATGCGTTTTTGGAAATCCTGTTGCAGCTCGCGCGAATCGCGTTCGAGCGTGCGCGCCAGCCGCGCCTGGTGCGCGAAGTCGTAATTGATAATCCATTCGTTCCAGAAGAGGCTCGCCGCGTCGATATAGTCATCGAAGAGGCCCGGCAGGACGGGGTTCGGGTCGGCGGGGGTGGGGTCGAATGCGATCCAGCCGTACTCGGAAAAGTAAACTTCCACCCAACTGTGGGCGTCGCGCCCGCGCACGATGAAATCCTTGCCCACGCGGTTGTAGGTGCCCGTGGCAAACCCGTTGACCAGGCGCGCCGGAATTCCCTGCGTACGCAGCATTACGGCCATGGCGGCCGCGAAGTATTCGCAATAGCCGCTCCGCGCTTCGAACAGGAAGCTGCCGAGAGGGTTCTCCGGCCGGATCCCTTGCGGATCGAGCGAGTAGGTGAAGTTATTCCGCAAGTGCTGCTCAAGGGCATGGGCGCGGTCGTAGTTGTTGTCGGCAGGCGCCGTGATTTGACGCGCCAGTTCGGCAATGCGCGGGTCGAGCTCCGGCAATTGCAGGTAAATGCGCCGAATCTCCTCCGGGTAGGCGGTTCCGGCGCGCCGGAGCTCTGCGGCGGAGGGCAGGCCCGTGTCGGAGAGCACCTCGTAGCTGAAGGGGGTATAGCTGTGGCCGGGCGCGTGGAGCGATTCGGTCTGGTCCTGGCTCATGGCGCGGATTCTGCCCGTAACCTCCCGCGGCACGGCGGCGGCGAAAACCACGTCGGTGGAGACCGGGGCAAGCAGCACGCGGTAGCGCAAGGGGTGCGTGCGGCGGTGGGGCCAGCCCTCCGCCTGCGGCATGACGAAGCGCTGATAGGAGGCCTGTGGTACAGGCTTCTGCTCCGTGTTGTCGTTGTACCACTGCCTGCCGTCGAAGCTGTTAAGCCCCACGCCGCGCCACTTCAGCCCCTGAAAGTCGCGCGCGCTTCCCTCCGGCACAACGCGCATGACCACGAGGTTCGAGCGCAGGATCTTCCGGATGTCGCCGAGGTTCACCGTGCCGGAAAAGCCCGTGATGTTTTGCGCCTCCATGCCGAGCCCGGTCAGGTAGCCGGTGCGATAGCGCGGAATCACGAAGAAGAGAATGGAAGCGAGAGCCGCGGTCCCCACGGCGAGGCCGACGGTGGCCGTGCTCAGCGCTTTCTCGACCGCTTTGCGATTCTCGTCCGCGGCGCGGAAGGGCCCTTCGGGCGGGCGGCGGGACATCTCCGTCGAGCGCTTGATCTCATAGCTGATGAGCGTCGAGATGGCGAAGAGAACGAAGAAGGTAAAGCAGACCAGATACACCGTGCCCACCGTGAGGATGGCGCTCGCGAGCATCATCATGAACGCCAGCGCAGCCAGGTAGGCAAAGTCGCGATAGGTGCGCGCCGAAAAAATCTTGATGACCGCCGTGAAGAATACCAGGTGAACAGTGGCCGAGAGCATGTTGTCCATCAAGCTCGGCCCGGGAGAGAAGATGAGGAAGTCGAGGGCGAAGAAAAAGATGTAAAAGACCGAGAGGCGCGTGACGGTGCGCGGCGAGATGGATAGGTCGAGCCCGCGGAACTGGCTCCAGAGGCGGATGGCCAGCGCCAGGGAAACAACCAGGACCGACGGCAGGTCGAGTTTGCCGGTCGTGACCACGGTGATGAACCCCGTCGTCAGCATCAGCAGCAGCGAGGTTTCAAAATAGCGCTCGACGCTGACGTGCGCCTGCTTCTTCGCGAGTTCGGCTGGATCGATCGTGGCAGCTTTGGCCATGAAGGAGCGCGCCCCGTGCGCCAACTTATTCTATTGCAGGAAGAGGAGAAGTTGTAGGGGCACGGCGTGCCGTGCCCGACGGGTGGCGGGCCTGGGACCCTCGTGGCACGCCCATCTCGCGTATCTTCTCCTGCGGCATGGCTCACGGGCGAGACGCCCGTGCTCCCTCGTCCCGCTGCGCGGGGCAGGCGCCCTGCGGCACGGCAAGAGCGGCTACTTCCTGGTGAGGTTGGCGCCGGGAAGTGGTGCGTAGTAGCCGCGCCGGGCGAAGATGCGGTAGTGGCGGCTCGCGGCGGGCGAGCCCTCGCTCAGCCGGACAGTGATTTCGCGGAACTTTCCATCCTGATGGCGGTTCGTGCTGCTGTAGCCGAGGGTGTAGCGTTTCTTGAGCCGGGAGATCACGGCCCCCAGGGCGGTCCGGATCGACCGGCCATCGTAGGCCTCAAAGACTTCTCCTCCGGTTTCGTACGCCATCTTGTCCACGAACGCTGTGCCGGCGAGGATGTCCGGCAGCAGCGGGGTGCGCGAAACGCGCGAGGTCGTAATGCGAATGCTGTAGATGACCGTTTCGGTTTCGATGCTGCCGCGCACAACATCGTTGCGGCTCGCCTGGCTGCGGTACGTGGCGATGTTGTCCGAGACCAGGACGATGGCGTGGCGGCGCTGGGGCGACTCGCTCCCCAGATAGCGCGCGGCGGCCAGCAGAGCATCGTTGATGTTTGTGCCGCCCGAACCACCTGCGATCGCGGCGATGGATTCGGCGATGTGGTGACGGTTGGGCGTCAGGACCTCCAGCAGCCGGGGCTCGGAATCGAACTCGAACAAGGCCACCTGGTCCTCCGGCTTGAGAAGGGAGAGCGTCTCGAGCGCCGCCTCGCGCAGCTTCCCCATCACGGGGGCGACACTGCCGCTCGCATCCACGACGATCGCCACGGCAAGCGGCAATTCGTCCTGCGAGAAATGCGTCAGGGTCTGCAGGGCGCCGTTTTCAAAGATGGCAAAGTCCGCGCGCGTCAAACCGTCCACAATGCCGCCGCGCTCGTCGCGTACGGTGGCTTCGACGAGGACCAGGTTGACGTCCACTTTCAGTTTGAAGTCTCCGGTCGGCTCTTCCTCACCGGCGGGCGGAGTTGCGGTCGAGGCCCAGGCAGGCAACGGTCCCGCGGAAACCATGCCGGGGCCCGTGTCCCATGTCGGGACCGCTCGGCCGACTACCACCACCAATCCTGCGAGGATCAGCTTCGCAGCAGGGAAAGCGAATCTCATGGGTGCCTTGCGAGTAGCGTCCTCCGTTTTCAGGATGCGCGCAAGGGTTTTTCTGTTGCACAGCCGGCGCGGAGGCAGCACGGGGTAGGGGCGACTGGAGGCCTTCTCAAGAAGCCAATTGGGCGATTTTCCGGGCGAGGTGGGACACAGCGGCCTGCGCGACACGCGCCAGGGGCAACCAGCGCACCCGCCCATTGACGGGATGTTTCGCCAATTCCGCCTCGTAGAGGTTAACTTGAATTGATCGGTGCGTGATGTGGTGGCGCAATCCGCCTATCGGTTGGACCCGGAGGACCGTTTGGGGGAGGAGGCCGTCCAACTTCTGCTGGAGCGCGGCAAGGGCGAGGCTTCGGGAACGCCCGAAGGCGGCGGGGAAGTTCCACAAATCGCCAAGCAGGCCGTTGTCCAAGCCACGTACGAGGGCGACCTTGTCGCCGCGCCGGAGAATGGCGGTTGCGAGGTAATGGAGTTGGTTAGCCCTCCTCGGGCGAGGTTCGGGAAACGACTCGGGTTTGCCCAGGCGGAAAGCCTGGCAATGCGGGCGGAGCGGACAAGCGGTGCAGACAGGCGCGCGTGGCAGGCATACGGTCTGGCCCAGCTCCATCAAAGCTTGGTTGAAATTCCCGGGCTGGCGGCGGGAAAGCAGAGTTTCCAGATCCGGCTCGACGGCGCGGCGGAATCGGGACTGGTGGACGTTGCCGCGACGGGCCCCGAGGCGCGCGAGGACGCGCGCCACGTTCCCATCGAGCACGGCGTAAGGCTGGCTGTACGCAATGCTCAGCACGGCCCGCGCCGTGTAGTCGCCGACCCCGGGAAGAGAGCGCGCCTGGGCGTACTCGGCCGGAAAGCGGCCGCCGAATCGCTCGAGCATCTGCCGCGCCGCGGCGTGAAGCAGACGCGCGCGGCGGTAGTAGCCAAGGCCGGACCAAAGCTCGAGCACGCGCTCGGGCGGCGCCGCGGCGAGTTTCCTGAGCGTGGGGAACGCCTTTAGGAACCGGTTGTAGTAGGGGATGACAGTTGCCACCTGGGTCTGCTGGAGCATGACTTCCGCAACCCAGATAGCATAGGGCGACGCGGTCGCGCGCCACGGCAAGGCTCGCGCATGGCGGCTAAACCAGCGAAGGAGGGCGCGGCGGATGGCGATATTGGGGTTGGCCTCTTTCCCGACGGGCAACATCCT
>Ga0073934_10003747_pt1 | contig 27105 bp, 22 predicted proteins | sample LarsenN4metaG_FD_76834 | JGI IMG/M metagenome (GOLD analysis project Ga0073934, IMG submission 76834) | Hot spring sediment bacterial and archeal communities from British Columbia, Canada, to study Microbial Dark Matter (Phase II) - Larsen... ... | reverse complement strand
GGTCGTCCGCTTCGACCCCTTTCCCGATCCGGGCGCCGTCCGGACGGAGACAGTGCTGGTGCAGCCCGCCGGCATCCAGACGGCCGAACCCCCGCTCGCGATTGACTGGCGCTATGCGGACACCCTTGTGGAGGCGGTGACGCGGGCGGGCGCCCGGCCCCTCCTCAACTTTGCCACCATGCCCAGCGCCCTCGCGCTGCCGGCGGGCAACGCGCGCCTTCCCCGGGACACCGCTCTCTGGGCTGGCTTTGTGTCCAGCGTCGTGCGCCGTTACAGGGAGCAGGGCCGGGAGATCGCCGGCTGGGAGCTCTCCCACGAGCCCAACGATGGGAGCTTCCTGCTGGCGGAGTGGCTGCCGCTGTACGCGGCCTTCGCCCGGGCGGTGAAGGCCGCGGACCCCCGCGCGAAGGTGGGCGGGCCCGCGGTGGCCACCCTGGACCTGGCGTGGATCCGGGGCTTCGTGGACTATTGCGCTGCCAACCGCGTGCCACTGGACTTCGTCACCTGGCACGCCTACGACCTCTCGCCCGCGGAGCATGCCGCCCAGGCACGCCAGGTGCGCGCCCTCCTGGCGCGCCACCGCGAACTTGCGGGGGTGGAGCCCATCCTGGGCGAATGGAACCTGCACGCCGCCGCCTCACCCGACCACGACGGACCCGCCGCCGCCACCCATGCCCTGTCCGTTGCCATGGAGCTGGCCGCGGCCGGCCCGTTTCAGTCCCTCTTCTACAAGGTGCGCGACTCCGCCGCCTTCCAGGGAGGCTCCGGGCAATGGGGCATGCTGTACCCCGACGGCGAGCCAAAGCCCGTATTTCACGCCTTCCGACTGCTGGGCCGCATGGAGGGGCGCCGCCTTGCCGCCTCCGCGGACGAGACCAGCGTGCGCGCCGCCGCGCTGCGCTCCAACGACCGGGTGAGTGTGCTCGTCTGGAGCGATCCGTGGGCCCTGCGTGATGCCCAGGAAGAGGGCGACGTTCCGGTGCGCGTTCGGGTCTCCGGCCTGCCGTGGCAGGTCCCCTGCCAGGGCACGCTTTGGGTGCTGGACCCGGCCGCCGGTGCGTTCGGGCCGGCGGGCGGCCGGTTCGCCACGCCGGCGGGCGACCTGGAGTTGCCCGTGGTGCTGCCGCCCCACGGCGCCGCCCTGGTGGAGCTGTCGCCCCGGCGCGCGCGGCCGCCCCTGGAGATCTCCGCCGAGTCCCCCCGCTACGTGGTCTACGCCGGCAGTCCACTCGCCGTCACGGCCGCGATTCGAAACACCGGGTCCGCGCCGCTCCGAGTGGCTCCCACCGCCACCGCGAGCCTCCCCGGCCTGACGCCCCCGGGCGGCGCCCGCCTCCCCGCTCCCGCCGTCCCGGCCTGCCGCCAGGCTCTCATCCAGGTGCAGGCGGAAGGCCAGGCCGCCACCGTGGTGGTGAAGATAGTTCCGGGTCTCTCCGTGCGGGCGGAACCCCCCCGGGTGGACGTGGCACGCCCCGGCGCGCCGCCGGACAGCGCCGACGGTGCCGCCCGCTTCGCCGCGGTGCTGGAGAACCGGTCCGACACGCCCCTCACCGCTGCCGTGTCCGTGGGCGCAGTCAAGGACTCCGTGGCCGTTCCCGGCCGCAGCATTGTCACCCTGCCGCTGGCCGCACCGCCGCCCTCTGATCGCCCCGGGGTCTACCGCATGACGCTGGAGGCCTTCGTGGAGGGCAGCCCCGCCGCCGCGGCCTCCCTGCTGGTGGGCGTGCCGGTCCTCGCCGGCGCGGCCGGATCGCGCGTGCGCGTGGACGGGGACCTTGCGGAGTGGGCCGGCGCCCAGGGGATCGGCTTCACGGATCCTGAGCTCACCCAGAGCAGGCGGTGGGGCGGAGCCGCCGACCTCTCAGGCCAGGTGCTCTTCCTGTGGGATGAGCGCAGCCTCTATGTTGCCGCCGCCATTCAGGACGATGTCCATGAACCCACTCCGGCCGGCCCGCGCATGGCAGAGGGCGACTGCCTGATCCTCGCCCTGGACACCCAGCGCGACGCCAAGCCGGACCAGGCCGCCTACGACCGGAACGACGTGGAGTTCGGTCTCTCGCTTGCGAGCCAGCCGGGGGCATACCGGCTGACTCCCGGGGCGGGGCGCGGGGAGGGGCCGATCGCCGGCGCACGCGTCGCCATCCGCCGCGTGGACGGGCGCACACTCTACGAGGCGGCCATTCCCTGGAGCGAGCTGATGGCGGGCCGCCCCCGCCCCGGAGCGGCCCTGGGACTGGCCGTGATCCTGCATGACCGCGACGGCGACGCCCGGGGGCGCATGGTCTGGCCGCCTGGCGCCGCCGAGCGGAATCCCGGGCGGTTTGCCCCGCTCAGGGTTGCGCGGTGATCGGAGGACGGACACGTGAATCTCCGCGAAGAGCTGCGCTCAGCCGTCGAGCGGACCCGGGCCGAGCAGGAGGAGGCCCAGGCCGCCCTGGAGCATGCCCAGGAGCGGGCCGACAGGGCGCGGCGCGAGCACGAGGCCGCCCTGGCCCGCTACACGGACCTGCTCGAGAAGGAGCTGGTCCGCGCCCGCATGTTCGTGGCGCCCCGGCTCGGCCGCGGGGAGGCCATGGAGGGGGCCGACCAGATCGACATCGCCCCCGTTCTCCGGGGCCTGGCCAGCCGCGACAGCCGGCGCCGGATCGAGGCCCGGCGCACCATGGACCAGCTGGGCATCCGCGCGGTCGCGCCCCTGCTGAACCTCATCGAGCGCGAGGCCGTCCGGCGGGACCGGCGCAACTACGCCATCGCCGTATTCTCCGCAGCCTGCACGGCCATCGGGTTGCTTGGTTTGGCGGGCACGGGCGACCTGGCGCTGCGCTTCCCCCTGCTCTACATCGTCCTGCTTGCCGTCTCCGTCTCTCTGCTCTTCGTGACGCGTCCCACGGGGCTTCAGCTCCAGGCCGCCCGCATCCTGGCCTCCTTCGAGGACGCCCGCGTGATCGGTCCCCTGGCGGAGGCCCTCGAACTCCAGGACCACTACACTCTCCAGGCTGCGCGGGACGGGCTCAAGCGGCTGCTCCCCCGCGTGCACGCGTCCGACGCAGGGATGCTCAGCGAGCGGCAGATGGACTGCCTCCACAGGGCGCTGTCGAGCCAGGACGCCGACCTCGTGGTGGCCATCCTGCGCGCGCTGGAGCAGATCGGCGGCGAGCGCTCCATTCCCTTCGTGGAGAGGCTGGCCGACCGGCCCCAGCGCAGCGTGACGGACGGCCGGATTCGGGCGGCCGCGGCGGAGTGCCTGTCTGCCCTGAGCGATCGGGTGGGCGAAAGGGGAGGCGACCGCCTCCTGCGCCCGGCCACCGGGCCCGACAATCCGGGTGAGGCCCTGCTGCGGCCCGCCGCCGAGGGTGGAGCCGTGCTGCCCCAGCAGCTGCTCCGGGCGCTGGATCCCGGACACGCGGGAGAGTCGGGAGGATCATGAGCGAGAGCGAATCGCCTGCCTGCGCCCTGGCCGCCGTGCTCACCTGCCAGGGGACGCACGAGCGGCTTCTGGAGATCGGAGAGAAGCTGGAGAGCTTCGGCTGGCGCGCCACCTTCTTTGTGGATCCCGCCCGCGTGGGACTTCCCGGAGCCGCCGCGCGCGAGGACCTGAAGCGGCTGGAAGAGCTGGGACACGAGATCGGACTGGACGCGCGCCACGACGATGCAGTGGATTCCGCGGGGCGCGCTCTGGGCGCGCTGCTGGGTGGCGAGCCCCGCGCGGTGCTTCTGGCTGATCCCTCGCGTGTCCCGGCGGTGCCGCCAGCGATGCCCGCGTGCGCCGCCATCGCCGACCCCTCCGCGCCGGACGCCCCGGGCGTGCGCCGGCCCGCAGGGTTCGCCACCGATTCTCTGGACGCCCTGCGCGCCGCCTGGGACCGGGCGCAGGCCGAGGGCGGCGTGTTTCACCTGCACCTGGACGCCGACGCGGTGGCGGAGGACTACGAGCTCTGGGCCCAGATGGAGTGCGTCATTGCGTGGTTCTGCGATCACCGCGGCGTGCGCTACATTCCCTTCTCCGCGCTGTCCTGAATCAGGTTCGTGGACGGGCGAGGGCGTGTTTCGGCCTGGCCGGACGGTAAACTGAAGGCGCGGCAGCACCGCTCACCGCGAGAGGGGGCCGATGCCGGTTCAGCGACGCACAGCCCGGGAGCTTGCGCTCAAGACACTGTTCCAGATCGACGTGGGCAGGCACCCGCCCTCCGAGGCGATTGAGGGCGCCCTGGAGCAGTTGCGCGCACCGTTGCTGCAGGCCGCGGCACCGCACTTCGCCGACGCCTCCCGCCAGGTAGCCGACATCGTGCGCCGCATCCACGAGCCGGGAACCACCCGCTCAGGCCGCCAGCTGCGCCAGGCGCATCAGTCCGTCCTCGCGGAGCTGACCGCCTTCCGGGACGCTCTGGCGTCCGCCGCCCGGCGGCTGCTGGCCGACCGCCCCGACCTCACAGAGCCCCAGGCTGAGGACGCGGTGCGGCAGGCTCTGGCGCGCGCCGCGGAGGGCCTCAAGCGCGTGGCCGAGCGCGACGCTGCGTTTCCGGAGGCCCGGCGTCTCATGGCCTCCGTTGCCGCGTCCGCCTGCGAGCGCGCGGCGGAGTCCTTCCTGCGCCAGCTTCCTGCCGCCCATCGGGTGGCTTCCTTCACCGTGCGGCTCGTGCGGGGCACGCTGGAGCAGCAGCAGGAGATAGACCGGCGCGTGGCGGCCCTCTCGGAGGGGTGGAGCCTGGACCGGCAGGCAGCCGTGGACCGCAACATCCTGCGGCTGGCCGCCTACGAGCTTCTGTTCGTGCCGGACATCCCGGTCGGCGCCTCCATCAACGAGGCCGTGGAGCTTGCCAAGAAGTACAGCACGGCGGAATCCGGCCGGTTCGTAAACGGAGTGCTGGGTGCCTTGGCAGCGCAGGCCAGCCAGGCCAGCCAGGCCGCCAAGGCCGGATAAACGAAGGGAGTGTGGGCAGGGGTGGCAGCAGTTCTGCTGGACGGGCAGGCAACCGCCCGGGAGATCCGCAGGGAGGTCGCCCAGGAGGTGCGGACGCTGAAGGAGGCCCGCGGCATTGAGCCGCGGCTCGCCGCCGTCCTCGTAGGGGACAACCCGGCGTCCGAGGCCTATGTGGGCATGAAGGGCAAGGCCTGCGGCTGGGTGGGAATCGGCTCTGAGACCCACCGCCTGCCTGATTCCGCCAGCCAGGCCCAGGTGGAGGAGCTGATCGACCAGCTCAACGCCGACCCGCGGGTCCACGGCATTCTGGTGCAACACCCCCTCCCGGGCCATTTGAACGAGACCGCCATACTCTCCCGAGTGGCCCCCGCCAAGGACGTGGACGGGATCAGCCGCTCCAGCCTGGGCGCGCTCATCACGGGGGAGGAGGCGTTCGTCTCCTGCACGCCCCTGGGAATCGTGGAGTTGCTGGACCGTTATGGTCTCCCGATCAAGGGCCGGCACGCGGTGGTGGTGGGGCGCAGCATCATCCTCGGAAAGCCCGTCGCCCTGCTCCTCCTGAACCGCCACGCCACCGTCACCATCTGCCACAGCCGCACGGAGGACCTGGCGCACCACACCCGGCAGGCGGACATCCTGGTGGCCGCCGTGGGCCGGCCCGAGCTGATCACCGGTGCCATGATCAAGCCGGGGGCGGTGGTCATCGACGCAGGCTACAACCGCGTGGAGGGCCGGGCGGGAGACGTGGGCGACGTGGAGTTCGAGTCCGCCCGGCAGGTGGCCTCCCACATCACCCCCGTCCCGGGGGGCGTGGGTCCCATGACGATTGCCATGCTCCTGCGCAATACGCTGCTCGCCGCCCTGCGCACCGCCCCTCGCCAGGATTCACTCTGACGGGGAGACGGGGAGCCGGACGGCGGCAGGCCCCGGGCCGCCTCCCCTGCCGGGGCGCACATCCACACATCCGCATATGTTCGAGCGAGCCCTGACGGCCGACTTCTGGCTGGACTTCTACCGCGGCGTCTTCAGCGCCGTCACCACTCGCGGCCTGCTCATCCTCGTCATCCTCGTGGGATACGCGGCCGCCCGGGCAGTGCTGTACCGGATCATCGACGCGGCCCTGGCGCGCCTGCTCGCCCGCCAGGCCCGGGCGGCGACCGGAGAGGAGCGCGCCAGCCGCCTCCGCACCCTTCAGGGTCTCGCCAAGAGCGTGGTGGGCTACGTCCTCTTGTTCGTCCTTGTAATCATGCTGCTGGACGCCGTGGGTGCCAACGTGGCCGGACTCCTCACCACTGCCGGCGTGGGCGGACTCGCAGTCGGATTCGGCGCGCAGAAGCTGGTGAAGGACGTGATCTCCGGCTTCTTCCTCATCGTGGAGGACCAGTTCGTCGTGGGCGACTACGTCACCATCGGCGCGGCCACAGGTGTGGTGGAGGAGCTGGGGATGCGCATCACCCGCATCCGCGACGACCAGGGCAGGCTCTGGGTCCTGGCCAACGGCGACATCAGCACGGTCACCAACCACTCCCGCGCCCCGGTGCAGGCCTTTGTGGACGTGGGAATCGCCCCTTCCGCCGACGTGGAGCGCGCCAGGCTGCTCATTGACGAGGCTGCAAGGGACCTTCACGCCGGGGAGCCCGGCGCCCTCACCGCTGCGCCGCGCGTCACCGGAATCGCCGGATGGGACGCCGCTCGGGTCACCCTGCGGGTGGCGGTCTCGGCCGTTCCCCCGCATCTGGCCGAGGAGCAGATCCGGGTGCGCAGCGCCATCCACCAGCGCCTCTCCGCCGAGGGCATTCCGCTGGCCTGAGAGGAGGCGTGGCGGGAGTCAGCGCCTCGTCGCCGCCGACGCGGCCCACCGGTACTCCCGGGCCCCGTTGAGGAGCAGCCGCCACCTCCGGCCCACCACCGCGGGGCGGACCGAAGGAGCAGAGCCGCCGGGGGAGCGCACCAGGACGGGACGCCCGAACCGCGCCGCGCTCAGCTCCAGGGTGAAGGACGCCTCGCGGGGATAGGTCTGGAGCACCCACTCGGAGCCCTGGCGCACGATCCGCGCGCTTCCGTTCGTGCGCACGCTGCCGAAGTCCACGACCCTGCCACCGGCGTTCAGTCCCTCCAGATGGAGCCGATCGGTGTCGTCGGCTCCGCTGCGGGCCGGCTCGAAGGCGATTTCTCCGCCGTTGCGGCGCACACGGAGCACGCCCAGGATCGCCCTGCCCTGGGCGTCCCGGGGCCCTTCCAGCGGAAGGCGCCCCGCCTCCGGAGTGAAGAGCCCGATGCTCCACCCGTAGTCTCCGTCCGGCAGGTCCGCAGGGAGGCGCACCGAATGGGGCCCGTCCTCCACCTGCATGCCGGTCCGCCACCGCGACGTGGGCGTGGCCAGCGGGTGGTCCTGCTGAAACCGAATCCCCTCGCCGGCGGCATCGGGAGCGGTGAAGTGGACGAAGCAGAGCCAGTCCCGGTCCAGCCGCTGTCCCGCGCGCCACCTGTAGCGCACGGAGAACTCCCGGGGGCCCGTCTGGCGGAAGTCGGACACGGAGGGGCGGATCCTCCGAACGGGGCTCAGGTTCCAGTGGGCGGCGTTGCGTGCGCTGCAGAAAAGCGAATCCCGCGTCTCGGCGTAGTCGGCGAGGACGCCGCCGACCGTCGCCGTCCAGGCGCGAACGCCGGCGCCCCGGGCGGACCAGCCAAATTGCGGCAGGAGGAGGCCGTCCGCCCGCAGCGGCGCGGCCGCGCTGTTCGCGGTGACCACCAGGCCGTTGTCCCAGCGCACGCGCACCCGCTCCCACCTCCCCGCCCTGGCGGCGGCCGACGAGTCCACCCAGCGTCCGGAGACGTGGAACGCGATCTCCGCGGGCCGGGCAGCGGCATGTCTGGCGGCGACGGGCGTGAGCAGGTGGTGTTCCAGCCATGCCAGCGGGACCACGTTCCAGGCGGACCCGCCCAGGAATCCCGCGTGCCCGAAGGCTGCCTCCTGCATTCGGTACTGGTCCAGCACCCGGAGCGGCGGCGTCAGGCTGGAGCCCTGGTCCCACCACCGCTCGTAGTAGCCCATGCCGTGGTTCACCTGCAGGGGATGGATGCGCAGGAGGTCGAAGTCCACCATCAGGGGGGCGGAGCGGCCTTGATTCGCGGGCCAGCCAGCGCCGAACTGGGCCTCCACGCCATCAAGGCAGCCGCTCCAGTACCAGTGGCTGTTCCCTTCGCCGAAGACCGGCCCACCATGCACAGACCGCTCCCAGCGCCACAGCTCCCGGTGGGCTTCCCACACCCGGCGGAATGTGCCCGCCCCGTCCTCGCCGGCGCGAAAGTCCACATGGAACCAGGGTGGCACGGCCGAGTGCACGTCAAGGTAGCACGCGCTGGTGCCGTAGCGGCGGTGGATCTCAGGCGACTGGGTGCGCGCCAGGGGAAGTATGGCGTTGGGCTTCACGGCGAACGACTGAATCCGGGTGCCGGGGTTGTACCACGCGGGGACCCGGCGGCCCGCTGGATCCAGCGCCACGTGCTGCTCGTCGAAGCCCTCGTAATTGGGGTAGTAGTCCACGTAGTTCTCGTGGAGGGCGACGAGGAAGCCCACCCGCCTGCCCGCGGCCACCAGTGCGCGCATGGCGGGGTCGCCGCCGAGTTCCGGGTTCGCGGGCACGTGGGCGGGCAGGGCATTGTCGTAGCCGCTGCGCTGCCAGTTGTGCACCAGGGCGACGCAGTCCCGGATCCCGTAGTCTGCCAGACGCTGGAATCCGCGGGCGATCTCCTCGAAGCGCCCGCCCCAGATGTCCAGCACGATTCTTCGCCCCACCTCGCTCCTCCAGGGCGACGGGGGATTCGGGATGCCCGGCAGGACTTCCGGCAGGTGCCAGGCAGCCGTGAAGACGGCCCGCTCGCGCACGCGGCTGCGGCTGCCGTCGGTGAGGGGCTCGTAGAGGGCGCGCGCGCTCTCGTGGGAGGAGGCGTCCGAGACGGTCCAGTCCAGCAGGGCGCCCGTGAAGAGGTTTTGCGCCGGAAGGTAGTGGATGCGCCCGGAATAGTAGGGCACGGGGATCTCCCGCCGGCGGACGACCGGTCCCCATCCGCCGAAGTCCACGCTGCGCAGGACGGGACGGTCGCAGGAGACGAAGAGGTTCAGGCTCCGGCCCACCATGCGGCCGGATGCCTGGAGCTTGGCGGTGACGCCGTCCACGGCGAACGTGCGCACGCAGATCCACCCTCCGGAGACGCGCGTCCAGTGGGAGTCCACCGGCCTGGCCTCACCGGTCCACTCAAGCCTTGCACCTGTTGCCAAGGGGACCTCCGCCGGAGAGTCGCCGGCCATGCGGGCGCGCAGGGCAATCCTGCCGAAGGGCGGGTCCAGCGGACCGGCCGGCAGGGTCCAGCGATACTCCATGGTGCCATCGGCGGCCTCATGGCGGAAAACCACCATGCCGCCACGCTTCAGAACGGAGGTCCTGCCCGGGAACCCTGAGCGGGGGGCCACGTCGTTCTGCGGACCGGCCAGGGGCTTCAGGGAGAGGGGAGGAGGGTTTGGGCGGACCCGCCCGGGCGGTCGCCAGCCGCGGAACTCCAGCGCGCGGTCGCCCCACAGCGAGAAGTCGAAGGAGGGGTCGCCGCGGGGCCCGGGATCGGTCTCGAAGCGGATTGAGGCGGTCTGCCCGGCCAGCGGGGTCAGGTCCAGGGCGAATGGCTGCCAGGCGGCATCGGCACGGAGGGCCTCCATCTGGGTCCGGCCGTTCACCCGGACGCGGAAGACGGCGCCGTCGGACCGGCCCACGCTGTCGGCCCGCATGGCTGTGGCGCCGCGCAGGACGATTCGCGTCGCCCGGGGGAGGCGGATTCGGAATTCCTGATAGGCGGTTCCGGTGCCGCCGCGCCAGGGGCAATGGAGCAGGAACGCGTGGCGGCCGTTCTGCTGGCCCGAGGGCTGGCACGCCAGGCCCGTCCGCTCGTCGAAAGGGCCGCCCCAGCCCAGAGGCATGGGCTCGTCCTCCCCGCCCGGACGCCGGAGTCCGACCCCGTAGAGGCCGACCTCGTCCAGCCGCAGGGGAGACTGGTCCGGCGCGAAGGCGGGCGGGACCTGTGCGGAGACCGCGGTCCCCAGCGCGGACAGGGCCAGGGAGGCTGCGAGGGACGCTCTGCGGGTGCACATGGCCTTCTTCGCGCGGCGCGCCGCGGCGCTACAGGGGATTGAACAGGCCGTTCAGGTCAGGCAGCGCGGCGGGCGCTTCCAGCGCGCTGCGGTTCTCGTCCCGAATCTGTTCGAAGATCTCCTTGCGGTGAATGGCCACCTCGCGGGGCGCACGGATCCCCACGCGCACCTGCTCCCCCCGGACTTCGAGGATGGTGATCTCGATCTCGCCGCCGACCATTATCGACTGGTCAGGCTTGCGGGTCAATACAAGCATATGATGCCCTCCATGGCGCGATGTGCGGCAATGCTGGCGCGGAAGCGGTGGACGCGGCCCGGGCTGGATTAGCCGGCGCTCCGCCAGGGCGCGACCCCGGCGTCAGGCGGCCACGGCTCGGTCCGCGAGAATGCGGTGCTTCGTTGTATACTCCTCGTTCAGCGCGATTACCTGCCTGCCCACCCGGCTTTCGGGGTCGATGATGAGGGGGCCCAGCAGGTTGGCTGTCATCAGGCGCGGCGCGCCCCGGGGAATGGTTACTACCAAGAAGACCAGCCGGGGCGTTTCCTCCGTCACCCCCAGCTCCTCCGCGTCCACGCGGGAGAGAACGGGGGCATAGTCGGGCAGAAAGCGCCACGGCTCGATGATGGGGAAGGCAACCGCTCCGTCATCCAGGGACTGGAGCCACTTGATGGGGTTCTCCGGGTCGGGCGTGACCACGGTGAAGCGCCGGCACTGCTCGAATCCGATCAGGCCGTTGGGCAGGTGGATGGTGCGCTCCTCCTCCACTTCCAGGGGGCCGAAGCGGGAGGAGAGCACGCGGTGGGTGGTCCGGGTTGCAGTGGTCATCGCTTTCCTATCGCAAGAAGTCAAGCAGGCTCTGGCGGAAACCGTGGGCGGTGGCCGCCAGGGCGGACTGGTACGCCGTCTCGGCGCTCTTGAGCTCCACGACGGTGGAGGGGATGTCTGCATCCTCGATGCCGCTGAGGATGGTGGCCAGCTGGCCCTGGGCCTCCTCCAGGGTGGCATCGGCCTGCAGGAGGCGCTGCATGCGGGAGCCCACGTCGGCGCGGGCCTCGCCCACGAGGCGGAGCGCGGCGTCCACCGCCTGGAGGCCCTCCTTGCTGAGGGCAGTCTTGCTGCCCGAGGCCAGCTGGTCGCGCACGGTGGCGAGGGCCTGGAAGGCGCGGGGGAAGACCGCTTCCCCCGCCACGTTCATGGCCAGCTCGTCGCCCACGCCGATCTCCACTGTGAGGCGGGATTCTCCGTCCGCGCTGGCGCCTCCGTGGTACGTCCAGGCGCCGGCGACCTGCACGAAGGGCGGCTCGGTGGTGCGCTGGCCTCCGAAGACATAGCGCGATCCATAGGCGGTGTTGCCAATGGCGCCGATTCTCTCGATGATGGCGTCCACCTGCCTGGCCAGGGCTTGGCGCGCCTCGGGCTCCAGGGTGTCGTTGGCTCCCTGCACGGCCAGGGTGCGGGCCTGGCGCAGCAGATCGGAGGCGTTGGCCAGTGCGGTGTCAGTGGTTCCCAGGAACCCCTTGGCGTCGGCGGCGTTGCGCCGGAACTGGGCGATTCCCTCCAGCGAGCTGCGCAGGCTGAGGGCCTGGGTGAGCCCGGCGGGGTCGTCCGAGGGCCGGTTCAGCCGCCGTCCGGAGGCGACCCGCTCCTCGGCGCGAATGACGCGCTCCACCGCCTGGTTGAGCGCGGTGCGCGCGTTGTCCGCGCTCATGAGAGTGCTGATTCGCATAGGATCGGTCTCCGGCTGGTCCGCGTCCCCACGCAGGGGCCAGGAAGTCCCGGTTGCTGCTCCGCCCGCCCCTGGCTAGCGTCCCACGTCGTTGATGAGATGGTCCAGCAGCGCATCCATGGCTGTGAGGACCCGCGCGGCGGCCTGGTAGGCCCGCTGGGTTTCCAGCATGTGCGTCAGCTCCTCGTCCAGCGACACGCCAGAGACGGACGCACGCAGGTTGTCCACCTGTTGCAGGAGTCTCTCGGCGGTGCCGGCCTGCTCGGCCTGGCTGCGGGCGTCCTCTCCCACCCGGGCCACTCTTGCGGCGTAGAACTCTCCGATTGTGAAGCTGCCGATCACGCGGGCAGTGGCCAGTCCCGCGATGGCCCGGGCGTTGTCGCCGTTGCCCGGCGCCACCCTCTTGCCCGGCGGCGGGGCGGAGGCCGCGGCGATGGCGTCCGGGCTGGCGGCGACATCGGCATGGATGCGCATGTCTCCCGCGCCGGCTCCGTCGAAGAAGGAGCGGCCGGTGACCCCGTCCAGTCCATATCCAGCCTGGTGCTGGGTGTTCACCCGCGAGATGAGCGCGGCGGCCGATTCGTCCAGATCCACCCGATAGCCCTGCACCACTCCAGCCGCGCGCACAAGCCCTGCCAGCCGGCCGCCCCGCAGCGTGAAGATGTCGGCGCCGTCGCGGAGGGCGGGGCTCTCCCCCGCCATCTGGTGCTTCGCGGGCAGGGCGAAGGCCTGGCTGCCCTGCACCAGGGTGAACCCGTTCACGCGCACCTGCAGATGGCCGGTGGGGCGTCCGGAGGCGTCCAGCTCCACAGAGGAGGAGGCTCCAGCCAGCTCGCCCAGCTGGCGCACCAGCTCGTCTCGCTGGTCCTCCAGGTCGTTGGGCTGCCCGCCCGTCACCTTGGATCGGGCGATCACCTCGTTGAGCCTGGCCACTTCCCGGGCTAGGGTGTTCGCCTCCTGGATGACTCCGGCGATGCGGAACTCCAGCTCTCCTCCCAGCTGGTCCAGCGCGCCGGCCACCTCGTTGAACCGGCGGGCCAGGGCCGCCCCCTGGCTCCGCACGAGATACCGGTTGGAGCCGCTCTCCGGGTTCTTGGACAGCTCCTGGAAGCTGTTGAAGAACCCGTTCAGCAGGCTGGATATCCCGCCCGAGCCGGGCTCGCCGTAGACGCGCTGGGCCCGGTCCAGAATGTCGCGCAGCTGGGAGGACTCGCCCAGTGCGCCCCGGGCTTCCACCAGGCGCTCGTCCAGGTAGAGGTCGCGCACGCGGGTGATGGCGGCGATGTCCACGCCGGTTCCCAGGCGCAGGCTCACGGCCGGGTAGATGCCGTCTGCGATGCCGTCGGGCGGCGTGGCGACCAGATGGGCGCGCTGCCTTGTGTATCCCGGCGTGTTCACATTGGCGATGTTGTGGCCGGCAACGTCCAGCGCGGTCTGGTGCGCGTTGAGGGCGCGCCGGGCGATCTCGATTCCGCCGAAGGTGCTCATGGGCCGCGGGCCTCGCGCTCAGGCGCTGCTGTCCAGATAGAGGGCGGGCGGGCCGGCCGCCGCCTGTCCGGCGCCGTACTTCGCCGGCCGAAGGGCGATGCGAGTGATGGCCTCCACGGTGGCGCGGCAGCAGGCGGCTCCGTTCTCCAGCAGCCTGGCCGCCCGGTCCCCGGACGCGCGCAGGGCGATCTCCAGTCCCACGATCTCGGACCGGAGGGCCAGGAGCTTGCGCCCCTCCCCGGGAGGCAGCAGGGGAACCAGCCGGGACAGCGCCGCCTCCTCGCCCGCCGGGAGGCCCAGGGCTTCCGCCAGCGCGCGGGCCGCCCCGGCACGCTCCTGCTCGCCCCGCTCCAGGTCGGCCAGCAGCGTCCGCGCCCCGGCCTCCAGCGCCTGCACCCGGGCGGGGTCATGGTCGGCGCAGGCCTCCGCCATGCCCTTCTGGATGGCCAGCAGCCGCCTGCCGCATTGCAGCTCCGTCTGAAGGGCCCGGAGCAGGCTGGAGAGGGCGCGCGCCGCGGCGGCCGTCATGGCTTGCGGCCCTCCAGGTGCGGTGCCAGCTCCCGGTAGAGCAGGTCGCCGATGCCGAACGCGCCCGCCTGCCCGATCTCGGCCGCCACCGCCTGATCGAACATCTCCCGGTAGGTGGCGCTGGTGGAGCTCTCCTGGAAGAGCCCGCTGGCCAGGGTGGCCTGGCGCATGCGCTTGAGAAGCAGGCCCACGAAGAACCCCTCAAACTCCCGCGTGGCCTTGCGGAGGCGGGCGCGGTCGCGCTCCAGGGGGTCTGCTCCTGGCACCGCGGCTCCGCCGGTCTTCTCGACTCCGTGGATCATCCAGAACCTCCTGCGGCTTGCGATCTGCCTGCGTCGTGCCGGCGCGATGGAAACGGGGCACGTCCGGGCCCCCTGGCGCTTGGCGCCAGGTGCTCCGCGGGCGCGCTGGCGGGCGGGCGGCCGGCCCTGCCCGGCACTACTGCACCTCGATCTGGGCGGCGATATGTCCGCCTGAGCGCATGGCCTGAAGGATGGAGATCAGGTCCCGCGGCGTGACGCCCAGCGTGTTCAGCGCCTTCACCAGCTGGTCCACCGTGGTGTTCCGCCCAATCGCCGCCAGCTTCCCCCGGCTCTCCCGAACCGCGACGTCCTTCTGCGGCACCACTACCGGCTTGCCGGGGGTGAGCGGCGCGGGAAGGGCGACCACCGGGGTGTTGTCCACCTTCACCTGCAGGGAACCGTGGGCGATGGCGCAGGGGGAGATGCGCACGTCCCCTCCGATGACGACGGTGCCGGTGCGCTCGTTGACCACGATTCGGGCCACGGCATCCGGGGTGACCGTGAGCGTCTCGAGGCGGGCGATCAGCCCCACCACGTCGCCCCGGCTGTCGGGCGGGACCGCCACCTGCACGGCATAGGGGTCCAGCGGACGGGCGATGGCCTGCAGCTGGGAGGCATTGATGGCCTCGGCGATGCGGCTGGCGGTTGTGAAGTCCGGCTCGCGCAGGGTGATCTGGATTGTCTCGCCGTCGCTGATGCTGGTGGGGACTTCGCGCTCCACGATGGCGCCGCCGGGTATCCGGCCCACGTTCACGTGGTTCTTCTGGGCCTGGGCGCCGCCGGCTGAGAAGTTGAACCCTCCAATGGAGAGGGGTCCCTGGGCCACGGCGTACACCTGGGAGTCGGCGCCCAGAAGCGGAGTCTGGATGAGAGTGCCGCCCTGGAGCGACCGCGCGTCGCCGATGGAGCTGACGGTGGCGTCAATCCGGGTTCCGTTGCGCACGAAGGCCGGCAGATCGGCGGTCACCAGAACGGCCGCCACGTTCTTGACCTTGATGATCCCCGGCGGCACAGTGATGTTGAACCGCTGGAGGGCGTTCGCCACGCTCTGGGCGGTGAAGAGGGTGCTGTTGCTGTCGCCGGACCCCTCCAGGCCCACGACGAGCCCGTAGCCCACCAGCTGGTTGCCGCGGGCGCCCTGCACCCCGGCGATGTCCTTGATCCGCACCTGGGCCCCTGCTCCCGTGGCCAGGAGCAGCCCCAGCCCTGTCGCGATCGCTCTTCTCATTCTGAACCTGCCTGCCATCTGCCGGCGGTGTGCGGTGAACGATGGTCGTTGGCCGGCTGCCGGACTCCCCGCACTGAGTAGCCGGGTCTGGGTGCAACCCGCGCCTGATCCCGGAATCAGGTCCTCAGAACAGCCATCCGAACAGCGTGCTCAGCAGGCCGCGGCGCTGCTTGTCCCCCACCGGGCCCTTGCCGTCGTACTGCACCGAGGCGTTGGCCAGGGCCACGGACGAGACGGTGTTGTCCGGCGCGATGTCCTGGGGCCGCACAACTCCCGAGATGACCACTTTCTGCCTCTCGGCGTTCACCCCGACCGTGCGGGAGCCTTCGATGACCAGATTGCCGTTGGGGAGGATCTCCTTCACGACGGCGGTGAGCTGGGTGACAAGGGTGCCGGCCCGGGTGGTCTGCCCCTGGCCGTTGGAGGCGGTCTTGGCGTCCGCCCCGAACGGGCCCAGCAGGTCTCGCTTGATGCCCAGGGGCCGGAACAGCCCCCGCAGGGAGCCGGTCACCCCGCCGAAGTTCACCGAATCGTTGCGGCTCGTCTTCGTGCTGGCGCTGGAGGAGGCGGAAGCCGTCTCCTGCACCAGGATGGTGAGGGTGTCGCCGACCTTGTGGGCGCGGTGGTCCGCGAACAGGGAGCCGCCGTCCGTTGAGAACAGCGACCCCGTTGGGCGGGGAGTACCCTGAGCCAGGGCGGCGCACGTCCAGCCGCTCCATGCCAGCACCAGGCCAGCCATTGCCACGCGCATGTTCACGGGTTCTCCTCCACGCGGACGGTGCCATTGTCCACGACCACCGCCTGCACATCCCTGCGGGTGCCCGTGACGAACACCCGGATCGTGGCGCCGACTGCGCCGCCCGTTCGGGCCACGGCGGGCGCCGTGATGGTCAGTCCGCCGGAGACTACCTCCAGCGTCACCCTGGCGCCCGGAGCCACGACGGGCACCTCTTCCAGCATGGCCGCGGTGACGGGCGCGCCCGCGGCGATTCGGCGCACCGTGCGCCGGCCCACGGCCTGGGCCGGATCGGCGAGCGGGGGAGCAGCGCCGGGCGGCGCCTCCGCCTGGACCAGAATCAGGTCATCCTCCGTCACCAGCGTGCGGGGCTCCAGGGCGCGCCGGGCCACCAGCACCGCGCCGATGCGCCGGATCCTGAGTGGAATCTCCACGCTCCGCACGGGCCGGCCATCGACCAGGACGCCCACGGGCACCGAGGCAAGCCCGCCCTCGAGCTGTCCCCGCGGCGCGCCGGCCTGGAGCTCCAGCCGGCCAGGAGGCGCCTGAATCCGCGGAAGCGGCCGCGCCAGCTCGATCCGAACCCCCTCCGCGCCGCCCCGGGCGGCCGCCACAGCCTCCGTGGCAGTGCGCACCAGGTCCGCCTCCGCCACCTCCACCGCGCGCCGGGTGATTCGGACACCCGGCGGGCAGGTGACGGCGATCTGGCGCGTGTCGAACCCGTGGAATCGAAGCCGGGCCAGGGCGTCGCCCCGGGAGAACCCCCGGCTCTGGCCCGGCAAGGGGGAGGTTCCGGCCTCCACTGCGGCCAGCCTGGCGGCCAGCGCCCGGTCGGCAGCGGCGATCTCCGCGATCTCGCCCAGAGTGAAGGCCGATCCAGCCACCTCCGAGACGGGCCGCACATTCACCGTCACGGCGGGCGTCTTCGCCGGCGCAAAGGCTCTCGGATCGCCCTGCACCGGCACCGCCAGAATCAATAGAAGCATCCACATGGCTGCTGCTCCCTGGGTGCCGTCGCCGCCGCCCCCAGCCCCTGATCGATCGTTCTTCGCCAGGGAGCGGGGGCCGCGCCTCCCCGCTCTTCCGAACCTCCCTGACCCCCTTGATTCGCGCCGGGGAAGGGCGGGTGTGGGGGCGCCCGCTAACGCTTCAGGCTGTTGGCACCCTGCAGCATCTCGTCCGCCGTCTGGATGGCTTTGGAGTTGGTTTCGTAAGCCCGCTGGATCGTGATCATGCGGATCATCTCCTCGATCACCTCCACGTTGGCGGCCTCCACCATCTGGTGCACCAGCGCTCCCAGGCCGTTCTCCGTCGGGTTCCCGTCGATGGGATCTCCCGAGGCCGCCGTGGGCCGATACATGTTGCCGCCGATGGCCTGGAGGCCCGAGGGGTTGATGAAGCGGGTGAGCTGGATCTGCCCGATCTGCTCGGCGTTGGCCTGGCCCGGCCGCTTCACGCTCACCGTTCCGTCCGGGGCGATGGTGATCCCCTCGTTGTCCTGGGGGATTACGATCTCCGGCTGGATCACGTTGCCGCTGGAGGTTACCAGCCGGCCCTGCCCGTCGATGGCCAGCGCCCCGTCGCGGGTGTAGGCCAGGTTGCCGTCCGGCAGGAGCACGCGCAGGAATCCATCGCCCTTGATGGCCACGTCGTAGATGCCGCCCGTCTGCTGGAGGGTGCCCTGGCCGAACGCCTGGCGTGTGGAGCCGATGCTCACTCCCAGGCCCACCTGGGAACCCACCGGGAGCTGGTTGCCATTGCCGGAGGGCGCGCCGGGCGCGCGCAGATTCTGGTAGAGCAGGTCCTCAAAGTGCGCGGCCGACTTCTTGAAGCCCGCCGTGTTGACATTCGCGAGGTTGTTGGCGATGACATCCAGGTTGAATTGCTGGGCTGCCATGCCCGTTGCCGAAGTGTGCAGTGCGCGCATGTTGTCTCCTGTGCGTCGCGTGCGCTCCGTCCGTCGGTGGGGAGCGCTCTTCGGCCTCCGCCCGCGGGACGCGGGACGGTCCAGCCGAGAATTCCAACGGAATGCGGGGTCCGCGCTACACGCGCATGACCTCGTTCACTGCCCGGCCCAGGGTGTCGTCCTGGGTTGTCACGGCCCGCTGGGCCGCCTCGTAGGCCCGGTGGAGGGCGATCATCCGCACCATCGAGTCGATGCCGCTCACGTTGGAGGCTTCCAGGAAGCCCTGGCGGACCGGAGCCGATGAGGGTGCGGTCGTGCCGGAGATGGAGAAGAGATTTCCCCCCTCCTTCACTAGCGCGGCCGCGGGCGCATGGACCCGGCGGATCCGATCCGCAACGGCCCCGTCCACGGTGACGGTGCCGTCCTCGGCAACCACCACGCTGCGGGCGGCGCCCAGGGCGATGGGCCCCTTCTCTCCCAGCACCCGGTTGCCTGCCATGTCGGCCAGCCAGGAGGCGGGCGATCCGTCGGCAGCCTTGCCGGCGGGAAGAGCCTGGAACTGCCCGGCGCGGGTGTAGCGCACCCCGCGGGGGGTCTGAACCACGAAGAACCCCTCGCCCGCCAGCGCCAGGTCCAGCATGCCGCCGGTCTGCTGGAGGGCGCCCGCGGAGAGGTCGGTGACGGTGCGGTCGAAGGCGGCTCCCAGGCCCAGCCGTCCGATCTCGGGCGCGCCCGAACGGCCGGCAACGCGCCGAATCGCCATCTCGTGGAGGGCTCGGAAGGTGGGAACGTCCTGCTTAAAGCCGGGTGTGGCGCTGTTTGCCAGGTTTCCGGCGACTGCGTCCAGCACGAACTGCTGGGCGAGCATTCCAGTGGCGGCGGAGTAGATCCCACGATTCAAGGGCATCATCTCCTTCCTGCCGTGCGCGCAGGCACGGCTCAGCCCTCATATCGGCGCGAATCCCGGCAATCTTAAGGGGAAGCGCCGCCTGGGAGTGCGGGAGCCAGCGCCCGCACTCTCCGGGCCTGTCCGGCAGCTCCTCGCTCCCGGAGGCGGGCGAACGGGGCGCAGCCCACGAAGGAGGGCTCCCATCCCGTCTTGGCCGCGAAGCGGACAGGGATGGGACGGAGGGCTCCCATCCCGTCTTGGCCGCGAAGCGGACAGGGATGGGACGGGGGTGCCCCGGGCGGCCGCAGGTCCCGCAGACCGGTCGTTCACGGCCCGGGTCGCCGCGCCGTCCGGCGGTCTGGGGGTCCGCCGGGTCTATAATCTCCCTATGCGGACAGAAGCCGCGCTGACTCCGGGAGAACCAACCGTGCGCGCACACAAGCCCCTGGGCACAACGCCCATCAGCAGGATCGTCAGCCCCTTCCTGCGGTTCGCCCGGCTGGAGGCGGCCAGCGGCGTGCTGCTCCTGCTCGCCTCGGCCGCGGCCCTCATCCTGGCGAACTCGCCCTGGTCGGGTGCCTGGGCGGCGCTCTGGCACGCGGACATCACCGTGGGATTGGGCGGGCGGCTGTTCACCCGCCCCGTGGAGTTCTGGATCAACGACGGCCTGATGACGGTGTTCTTCTTCGTAGTGGGCCTGGAGATCAAGCGCGAGATACTCGTGGGCGAGCTCTCGTCTCCGCGCAAGGCGGTGCTTCCGGCGGCGGCGGCGCTGGGCGGGATGGCCGCCCCGGCGGCCATCTATGCCCTCTTGAATCTCGGAGGCCCTGGGGCGCCAGGCTGGGCGATCCCCATGGCCACGGACATCGCGTTCGCGCTGGGAGTGCTTGCTCTGGTGGGCGCGGCGGTACCCGCCGGCCTGAAGGTCTTTCTGGCCGCGCTGGCCATCGTGGATGACCTGGGGGCCGTGCTGGTCATCGCCATCTTCTACACCGAGCGAATCTGGTGGCCGGCCCTGGGCGCCGGGGCGCTAGTCCTGGGGGTCCTGGCAGCCGCCAACCTGCTGGGCGTGCGCCGACCGCTGCCCTACGCCCTCCTGGGCGTAGTGCTCTGGGCAGCCATGCTCTCCTCGGGCGTCCACGCCACCCTCACCGGGGTTCTGCTCGCCCTCACCCTGCCCGCGCGGGCACGCATCGACACAGGCCGCTTCCTGCGGATCTGCGCTGAGGCGCTGCGCCAGTTCCGGGCGGCGGGGCCCTCCCGGGAGGACGAGCCCACGAACGAGGGGCACCACGCCGCCCTGGCCGCCCTGGAGGACGCCTCGGAAGCCGTCCAGACCCCCCTCCAGCGGCTGGAGCGGTTGCTGCACGGGTGGGTGGTCTTCGCCATCATGCCCCTTTTCGCCCTGGCCAACGCGGGTGTGCGACTGGAGGGGGCGGCTGGCTTTGGGAAGCCCGCAGCTGTGGGGGTCCTTCTGGGCCTGGTCGTGGGCAAGCCGCTGGGCATCCTGCTGCTCTCCTGGGCGGCCGTGCGCCTGGGCATCGCGGACCTGCCCAAGGGCGTGGCGTGGACCCACCTGGCTGGCGCGGGGATGCTGGCCGGGATCGGCTTCACCATGTCCCTCTTCGTCGCGGGGCTGGCCTTCGGGGCCACCCCTCTCCTGGACCAGGCGAAGCTGGGCATCCTTGGCGCCTCGGCCTTCTCCGGCGTCGCCGGCGGGATCACCCTGCGCCGAGCCCTTCGCCCTGGCATGCCGAAAGGAGCATGATCCTTGCCTGAGCCAGAAGCCGCGAGCGCCCCTGTCGGCCAAGCTGCTCCGCTCGCCACCCGTGGCCAGCACCAGGCAGCTCCCGATCCGGCTGCGGCTGAACGTGAGTTGGTGCGGGCCAGCATTCGGGAAGGCGCCGCGCTGTCACGGACCTACCTCATCATGAACTGCCTCGCGGCGGTGGTCGCCACATACGGTCTGCTTCAGGACAGCGCGGCGGTGGTCATCGGCGCAATGATCATCGCAATGCTGCTCGGTCCCATCGCCGGCATTGCCCTGGCGCTCGTGGAGGGAGACAGCCCACTGCTGGTTCGCTCGCTCGTCGCGGAGGTCGCGGGAGTGGCGGTAGTGCTCGCCACCTCCTACTCCATCGCACGCATGCACGGAGGCCTGCCCCTGGGAAAGGAGGTTCTCGCGCGGACGGCTCCGAACATCCTGGACTTGGCTGTCGCGCTCGCGGCGGGGGCCGCCGGAGCCCTGGGCACCATCTCGCCGCGCGCGTACGCTGGCTTGGTGGGAGTGGCCATCGCCACGGCGCTGGTGCCGCCGCTCTGCTCCAGCGCCATCTGTTTGTCGCGCGGGATGACTGGTGCGGCCGCGGGCGGGGGCCTGCTGTTCCTGACCAACCTGGTGGCCATCCAGTGCGCCACCTCGGCGGTGCTCGTGCTGCACGGCTACGCCGTCCGGACGCGCCTTCGCGGACTCGCCTTCGCCAGGAGGTTCGGCCCCAGCGTCGTGCTCCTAGGCGTCATCGCGGTCTTCCTTGGCTACGGATTCCAGCGGGGCCTGGAGCAGCAGGCCTTCCGCGCCAACGCGGAGCGAGCTCTGCGCGCCGAAGTGGAGCGGTCGGGCGCCGCCCGCCTGGCGGAGGTGCGAATCGGTCCCGGCAACGTGGCCGGATGGAGCCGCGTAACCGCGGTGGTCCGCGCGCCGTGGATCATTGTGCCGGGGTCGTGCGCCCGGATGCAGTCAGCGGTTCGGCAGGCCACAGGCCGCGACCAGGTGGAGCTGCGGGTGCGCACAGTGCTTACCCGCGAATGCGACGCCAGCCGTTTCCTGTGGGAGGATGCACCGGGTGCCACCGACGACTTCGCTGACGGTCCGCTGTGAGCCCCTGGAGAGACCTGCCGGGGGCTTGCTGCGGGGGCGGCATGAGGCCCGGTGCCCGCCGCGCCGGCCGCGTGGGCGCACCCTGAGCCGGACGGGCTCAGACAGAGGTGCTCTGGAGGATGGCTCTCGCGGCCGCAAAGTCCTCCCCGCATCAGATGCGCGCTAGAAGGTGATGCTGAGGCCTCCGTCCACCACGAGGGTGTGGCCTGTGACGTAGGTGTTCTGGGGTGAGGCCAGGAACAGCACGGCCTGGGCCACCTCCTCCGGGTCGCAGGGGCGCGCCAGGGGAATCTTGCGCCGCTTCACGTAGAACTCCTGGAAGTCCGGCGTCTCGTGCTCGTTGACCCCGTTCACCACCGCCATGCGGGTTTCCATGAATCCCGGGGCCACGCCGTTGACGAGGATTCCGTGGGGTGCCAGGTCCACTGCCAGGCAGCGCGTGAGCTGGTCCAGCGCTCCCTTGGCGCAGTTGTACTGGGTGGAGTTGGGCATGCCCAGGAAGCCGTTCACGGAGGAGATGTTCACTATGCGGCCTCCCCGGCCGTGGCGCACCATGGAGCGGGCACACTCCCGGGCGAAGAAGAGGCTGCCGTAGAAGTTCACACGCATGGCGGGGTCCCACTGCTCCTGGGTGCCGGCGAGGAAGTCCAGGGGGTAGCAGACGGCGGCGTTGTTCACCAGAATGTCCACTCCGCCGAAGCGCTCTTCCGCCAGGTCCACGGCGCGCCGCGCCGACTCCTCCCGCGCCACGTCCAAAGCGATCCCCTCGGCGCGGCCGCCGGAGCCGCAAATCTCGCCCACCGTGCGGCTCACCTCCTCTGGCTCCAGCGAGGCCACGACCACCGCAGCGCCCTCCCCGGCGAACAACAGCGCCGTGGCACGCCCCAGTCCCCTGCCCGCGCCGGTGATGATCGCGGTCTTCCCCTCTAGCCGCATCGTCCAGCCTCCCCAGGGCCGTCGGGTCCCGAATGCCCTACGCGCCGGAGTCCAGCGCCTCCCGCTGGATGCGGTGCAGCTGCTGGATTCCGGCCCAGGCCAAGTCCAGCAGGCGATTCAGGCGCACCCGGTCGAACGGCGCGCCCTCCGCCGTGCCCTGGACCTCGATGTAGCGGCCCTTGTCCGTCATCACCACGTTCATATCCACGGAGGCGCAGCGGTCCTCTTCGTAGCAGAGGTCCAGCACTTCCTCGTTGTTCACCGCGCCCACGCTCACGGCGGCCACCAGGTCCTGGAGGGGACTGCGGCGGAGCAGCCTCTCCGCCTGCATCCAGCGGAGGGCGTCGGCGAGGGCCACGTAGGCGCCGGTGACGGAGGCCGTCCGGGTGCCGCCGTCCGCGGCGAGCACGTCGCAGTCCAGCAGGATGGTGCGCTCGCCCAGGAGCTGCATGTCCACCACGGAGCGCAGGCTGCGGCCCACCAGCCGCTGGATCTCCATGGAGCGCCCGCCGGCCCCCTTGGTCTCGCGCTGGATGCGCTCCCTGCACGAGCGGGGGAGCATGGCATACTCGGCGGTCACCCAGCCCTGGCCGCTGTTCTTGAGGAAGGGGGGCACGCGCTCCTCCACTGTGGCGGTGCAGATGACGCGCGTCTCGCCGAACTCCACAAGGCAGGAGCCCTCGGCGTACTTCATGAAGCCACGCTGGATGTGCACGGGGCGGAGCTCGCCGGCCGCGCGTCCGTCGGGTCTGGGCATGGCACTCTCTTTCGCGGGAAGTGGCCCGCCGGGCCACGGTGGTGTTCACCCATGCGGCCCCCGTTTCCTGTGGCGCCGGTCGTGCCTTCGGGCACCGGCGGGGTCGTGGACCTTGCCGGTCGTGCAGGCCTCCGGCTCGTGCCGGCGGCTCGGGGGCCGGAGATGAAAAGGCGCCGGCGGGGGAGAGAGGTTTCCCGCCGGCGCTTCCATGGCACAAGGAGAGGGTGGAACCGACTCCATATTAGGCCATCGGCACTGCGTCGGCCATCCCCCTTTTGGCGGATTCTGGACCTGCCTTCGCGGTCCGCGCGGCCGCCCAGGGCAGCCCGCGCAGCCGGCCGGAGCCCAGCCCGGCTGACCGGCTGAAGGGGTCTGGCCGACGGCAAGGGATCGCCCCTGCGCGGTGCTGACGCACGCTCCGCGCTAGAACCGCATCTGGATGTCGGCGTCCAGCGAGCGGGCGCGGTAGCTGTAGGCGGAGAGTCCCGTGGAGGTGTCGCCCTTCATCAGGTGTTCCTGGATCCTCCAGCCCAGCGTGAACTTCGTGCTCTGCGTCAGGTCGAAGTCGATCCCGAACATCATGGTCCGCTGGTCGGACGCCAGGTAGCCGGTGGTCGCGGCGGTGTCGTACTGGAAGAAGAGGTTGTTGCCGCGCCAAACGGGGTACTCCAGTCGAAGGCCGTAGGAGTTCAGATTGGAGCCCCCGAAGAAGCCGGTGCCTGTTGTCGTGCCGGTCCCCGTGCCGCCAGTGAGGTTCACGGAGCTGTTCGTCTGCATCAACTGGTAGGAGAGGTTTGTCACCAGCCGTCCCAGGGGCTTGGCCCGCATATTCAGGAAGAAGAGGTTGCTGGAGGTGGAGCCTCCTGCTCCCAGGTAGCGCACCTGTTGCCGGCTCATGGCCGTCTGGAGTGCGAAGTTCTCGCCCAGGGTGTAGGAGACGTTGAGGCCCACATCGTTGCGGTCGCTGTTGAACTGGTAGTCGCCTTCGCTGGAGGACTTGTTCCAGGTGAAGCCCAGGTCCAGCGTGGGCCACGGCTGGTAGCTGAGCGAGAGATTCAGTCCGCGGGAGCGGCCGCCGAAGCTGGAGATGCCAAAGCCTGTGTAGCTGCCGCCCAGCAGCCCGCCGCTGTAGTTGCCCCCGAATCCCAGCCCGCCGTTGTAGCCGCCCCCGTAGAGCGATCCGATGCCCAGCCCGGTGCCGCCGTACAGGCCTGTTCCGGGGGTGGGGAAGCCCGACTGGCGGGTGAAGAGGGGCGGCGGGACAGCTCCAGTTCGCGCGCTTGTATCCGTCCCTGTCCCCGTGGAGCTGAGGAGGGAGTATCCGCCGGAGTCCTGGGAGAGGAATCCCAGGGTCAGCTTCATGTTGCGCAGGGGCGTGATGTCGGCGGTCAGCTGCAAGTCGCGCGCGGTGGTGCCCGGGCGGCCGGAGTTGTTCAGCTGGCTGGCCGCCCAGACGGCGGTCATGGCAAGCCGGTCGTTGGCGATCCACCGGAGGATCAGGCGGGTGGCAAGGGAGTCGGTGCCGAAGAGGGTGGGCGTGGTGGTGGTGCCCGTGCCCGCCAGGTAGCCTGCCGTCTCGTTCTTGTTGCGGGCGAGGGAGAGATCGAGCTTCAGCGACCGCAGATCGTACCCCAGGCTCAGGTTGTCGGTCTGGAAGATGCTGTGGCCGCCGCTGGAGATCCGGGTGGTCATGCCGTTGTGCAGGTAGTTGAGCTGCCCGCGGCCGAACTGCCAGTTCACCCCGAAGTTGAGCTGGCTGAAGTCGTCCATTCCCTGGGCGGCGGCATAGCCGCCGAGCCCCGTCGCCCCGTAGTTGTAGGAGGGCCGCTTGGTGTTCTCGATGTTGGCGGTGAGCTTGAGCGTGCGCGCGGCCTGGTAGTCGAACCCCATGGTGAGGCCGCGCTCGTTGCGGCGGAAGCCCGGGCTCTCGATGGAGGTGAAGCCGGGGGCGATGTCTCGGAGGTTCCAGTTCCAGCGGAGCTTGTCGCCCAGGAGCTTCATGTCGCCGCGCAGCTGCCAGGCGCTGCCGCCCAGCCCCCGGCCCGAGAGGTCCATGGAACTGGAGGCGAACTCGGCCACCAGGTTCCCGCTCTTCCCCAGAGGGATCTGGGCGTCCAGCCCCATCACGCTGCGGTCGCCCGGATTGTCGTTGTCGATGAGCGGCACGTAGGTGATGCGCACAATCTGGGTGCTGGGGATTCCGCGGCTGAAGTAGACGCGGTTGGGCAGGAGCGGGTCCACCAGGTAGTCGGTTCCGTACACCTGGGGTACTCCGCCCACGGTGACGGTCATGGGGTGCTTGGGGGCGGCGCTGGTGATCTTGCCGGTGGAATCGCGCACGATCACCATTTCCACGGGGAAGTCAAGCGTGTAGGGGGTGGCTGGGTTGTCGTAGCCGGCGAACTGGTCGGTCTTGAACTTGATGCCGCCGCGGTTCTGGGAGCTCGTCTGGGAGAGATAGGTCACGCCCAGGCGGGCCCCCTTGATCAGGCTGATGTCGCCCCGCAGGCCCATGAGCGTTCCGGGCGTGTGGTTGTAGCCATAGGTCTCAAAGGTGACGGCGATCGTATCGAGCTCCTGGATGATGGTGCCGGGCTTGAATCGGAGCTCGCCGGTGAACGGGTCCAGGGTGTAGTCCACGCCCTTTGCCATCTCCCGGTCGTTGACGCGGACGCGCTCGGTGCCGTCCACGATCTGGCCGGCATAGACGAAGTAGGGGCCCGGCCCGTTGCCGCCCGGGAGGGTGATGGTGCGCGTCTGCGCCTTGGTCTGGGAGAGCAGGGTGGTGAGGCGGAGGCCGTTCATGACCTCCGCGGAGAGCTGGATGCCGTTGAGCGTGCGGTTGAAGTCGATGAGGGTGTTGCCCACGATGGCGCCGGTGATGTCTCCGGCATCGATCTTCAGCCGGCGCGTCTGGTAGTTGAGCGACAGGCGGTTGTCGTAGGGGTTGCCGTAGAGGCTGTTGCTGTAGTGGGTCTCGAAGTTGATGACGCCCCCGAGCTTGCCGGAAATGGTGAGATCGGTGTTGTCGTAGATGCCGCCCAGGCTTCTGCGTCCGAAGTAGGTGTCGTTCTGGTAGGACTCGCTGCTGCCGGAGATGGACTCGCTGTGGAAGCCCATGGTCTTGTAGCCGGAGACCTTGATGTCGGAGTTGAGCGCCTTTCCGAGCCTCCGAAGGTTGTGGCTCACGGTGTCGAAGAAGCCCATGAATCCGCCCCGGCGGCGGGCGGCTTCGGCTGCGGCCGCAGCCGCCAGGGGCTTGCCTGTGGCCGGATCCAGCACGGGGGCGGGCGGGGCGGCCTGGACGGACTTGCGCACGGGATCGCCGGACCGCAGCAGGTCCCAGAGCGTGTCCTGCGCGTGGGCGGTGCGGTCCGCGGCCAGGAGAGCGAGCACGGCTCCCGCGGTGATGAGCGAAAGGCTGGGCCTGGGCATGGGCAGCTGGGAAAGGGGGAAGGCCGGTCTTCTGATGATTATATCAGCCTTTGAGGCGGTTCGTTACTCCCGGTGATGGCGTCTGCCCACCCCTCGGCCCCCTCCCTGAAGGGAGGGCCCACCCCCCGGCCCCCTCCCTGGAGGGAGGGGGAGCGTCTGCCCACCCCCCCGGCCCCCTCCCTGGAGGGAGGGGGAGCGTCTGCCCACCCCCCCGGCCCCCTCCCTGGAGGG
>Ga0073934_10003746_pt1 | contig 27106 bp, 20 predicted proteins | sample LarsenN4metaG_FD_76834 | JGI IMG/M metagenome (GOLD analysis project Ga0073934, IMG submission 76834) | Hot spring sediment bacterial and archeal communities from British Columbia, Canada, to study Microbial Dark Matter (Phase II) - Larsen... ... | reverse complement strand
TGAACAACTTACAGGGTTTATGCGCAGTAACTCCCTGATGCATATTCTGCTCCATAAACCGGAGGAGATCGTTCAGAGACCCGAGCTCCCAACTTCCAGGGATATCCGGGAGAGGGCTAAGATGGCCTATTTTAGAACTATTTCCGTAGCCAAACAGACGGCCAGGGACGTCCTGAGCAAACAAACCCTCAACATCCGGCGGGTGAAACGGGCCATTCAGCCCATCGTAGATCTTATCCTGGAGGACGAGATGGCCCTCCTAGGGTTGATGACCATTAAAAATTACGACGAGTACACCTCGTACCATTCCGTCAACGTTTCCGTTTATTCCATCCTGTTGGGGCAGCGGCTGGGGCTTTCAAAGAAGCAACTGGGAGATTTAGGGGTCGCCGCCCTTTTTCACGATGTGGGAAAAACGGAGATCCCCAAGAGAATCCTCAATAAACCTTCCAAGCTAAGCGACGAGGAGTGGCGGGCGATGCAGGAACATCCCATTACTGCGGCGATCGCTTTAGTCAAACTCAGACAGGTCAACGAGTTGACGGTGAAAGCCATGATCGTCGGCTTCGAACACCACTTGGGTTACGATCTCTCGGGGTATCCGAAACTGAAGCGCCAGAGACCCCAGCACCCTTTTAGCCGAATCGTCAGCATTGCAGACTGCTTCGATGCCATGACCAGCTCGCGGGTCTATCAAAAGCCGATCTCCTCCGAGAATGTGCTCTCCCTGATGCTGAAAAAAAGTGGAAAGCTTTACGATCCGGTCTTGTTAAAGCTCTTTATCAATACCATCGGCGTTTACCCCCTGGGGACCCTGGTTCAGTTAAATACGGGAGAGATCGGGATCGTCCTTCGAACCAACCTCAATCCAAAGGAAATTTTGCACCCTCAAATCAAGCTGATCCTGGATGCGAACGGTCAAGATATCGACGGGGAGATCATCGACCTGGCCGCTCAGGAAGGGATCTTTAAAAGGACGATCGTTAAAGTCGTAGACCCCTTCGATTATGAAGTCAAGGTGTCGGATTATTTTACATAGCTGGTTCGTTCGATGAAGAGAGATAAAACGGTGGGAATCCTTGTAAACCCTGTTCCCTTTTTTCTCCGCATTCTTTGCGCCCCTCCGATCAGTATCCTCCGCCTGCCGCTGCTGGTTCTTGTTCTGTCCTCGCCGTCGTCCCCTCCTGCGCAGGGCCAGAAAGCCCCCGGTACGGCGGCAGAATCGGAGTTGTTGACCGAGGCCGAGGAAGTCCTCCAGGAGATCAGCCAGATCCGGGGATTGGAAGTTAAACGACCCGTTCGTAAAGGATTAAAATCCCAGGCCGAGCTGCGGGCCTTCGTGTTAAAAAAATTGGAGGAGGAGTACACCGATCAGGAGATCCTCAATCAGTCCAAGGCGCTGGTCAAGCTGGGCCTCCTCCCCCGAGGGGCCCGGCTTAAAGAGCTTCTGGTCAATTTGCTGACCGAACAAATTGCGGGGGTGTACGATCCGGAGGAGAAAATCTTTTACATTGCAGACTGGATGCCCGAGGTCCTCCAAAAACCGATCATGGCCCACGAGCTGACCCACGCCCTCCAGGACCAGTATCTGGACCTCCCTCAATTTTTAAAACGGACCAAAGACAACGACGATGAAGCCTTGGCCAGAACCGCCGTTATCGAAGGGGAAGCCCTGGCCGTGATGATCGACTACCTGCTCAAGCCTCAAGGGCTGGACCTCTCGACGTTAACCGATCTGGCTTCCCTCATGAAAAGCCAGATTTCCCTATTAGGGGGGGAATTTGGAATGGGGGATCAAATCCCTGAGATTATCACCGAGACGCTGGTATTTCCTTACCTGTACGGGGTTTCCTTCGTCCAGACTTTCCGAAAATCCCATCCCTGGGCGGACTTTTTAAAAATCTATGAGGACCCGCCGACCTCTTCCGAGCAGATCCTCCACCCTGTAAAATATTTCGACGCCCGAGATGACCCTGTCCAGATCCGGATGGAGGATTTCTCCGGCCTGCTTGCCGGGAACTGGAAAGAGATCGATAGTAACGTCCTCGGCGAGCAAGGGCTTTCTATCCTGGTGAAAAAGTTTGCAGGGAAGGAGATGGCCCAGTTAGCCTCCGAAGGTTGGGGAGGGGACCGCTATAAGCTCCTGGAAGAGGGGACCACGGGGGACCTGATCCTTCTCCATTTTTCAACCTGGGACGCTCCCAAGGAGGCCATGGAGTTTTTTTTAGCTTACCGGCAGGTGGTGGAGAATAAATATACGTCGGAGCGACTCCTTCAGTCCGAAAAGCGAAGGGCCTACCTGTGGGACACCGAGGAGGGAGCCGTGTATCTCGAGATCCGGGGGAGGGATGTGATCTTCGTAGAGGGGGCTTCGGAGGACCTGCTAGAGCCGCTCAAAAAGCAGTTGTGGAACAGCCAAAAGCGCTGAGCCCGTTGGGCCTGTCTTTTTGAGAAAGACACCTGTCTCGGCACGGAGACAACCCTTATACCGTTAAAGTTTAAAGGGTTAGGCAGGGGAGGGGCGTTGGGCTGTCTCCTAAAAAGAGACAACCCGGGGGCGCCCTCCAGATCTTTTCATCCCCGAAGGGGGTTTCCTCCCCCCTTTTTCCCATTTCTCCAACTCCTTCCCATTTTCCCCTCGTCGGGCGCCGGCGGCCTCCCTGCAGGCCCTTCCGGGCTCGTTCGCCCCTCGCCTTTAACAAACTTAAATTAATTATAAATTTTTTATCACGAACCCTTGACAAACATTTTTGTGTATGGTATAAGAATTGCTATTATCAAATATCAGGCTAGAGATGTTAAGTGCGCGTTTGCAATTTTACAGGGGCCTATTCTTAATAAAAATAAAAACGTAAAAGGTGACCACAATGGCTAAAGTATTAGGGCTTGACGTAGGAGATAGCAAGATCGGTATAGCTATCAGCGATCGGTTAGGCTACATAGCTTATGGAGTTGCTATCTTGAAGAGAAAGAATGTCCAAAGGGATATCCTGTACATACAGAAGCTTATAAGAGATTATCACGTGGATGAACTTGTTGTTGGGCTACCTATCAAAATGGACGGACGAAGAAGCCGACAGACGGAGAAAACCCTTATCTTTACTAAGCTTTTAAGGAAACATTTAGATGTTCCTGTGTATACCTGGGACGAGCGATTGACGACCGTTGAGGCAATTAAAACCTTAAAATCTGGCAATATCCGAAGAAAAGACCGCGCAAGGCTCATCGACAAAGTGGCCGCGACGATTATACTTCAAAGTTACCTGGACAGAAAAAACTACACCCACGCCCCCCTCGATGCTTCTTTGTAGGAGGAATCCCTCCTTCCCTCCGTTCCTCCCTCCCCGGGAGGAACCCCCCCCCTTCTACCGGGGGAAGGCCTTGGCGAACCGGCCAGGGCGACCCCCACTTTTTTGATAAAATTCCTTGACAAGCATTTATCTCGTAATAAAGTACAGGATAAGCTTTCTCACCTCGTAGAGCTAAGAGGCTCTTAACGTTAGTGCGCATGAGGCAGATGGGAATAGTTTCTGAGGGAAAAACTGTATAATTTGTTACACAGGAGGGTTGTTTCAGAGATCTTCGTTTACAGCTAGTCAAAAACAGAGAAGAGGTGCGTAGTTATGAAAGTTTCGCTCTATGTTCCACCGGGAGGCTATTTCGCAGAAAGGTGGTCCCAGGGCCACATGATGCCAGCTTTAGGGATTCAGTATATGGCCGCCGTTCTTGAGAAGAACGGGGTTGATGTGGAAATCGTACCCAGTCATGTTTTAAAACTTTCTTGGAAGGATATCTATCGCCGTATTGAAACAGACAAACCGGATGTGGTGGGGATTACCACCACGACGGAAAATAGATTTTTAGGGTTCAAGCTGGCCGAGGTCGCAAAGCAGGCGCATCCGGAGAGCTTCGTAGTCATGGGAGGGCCGCATTTCAACGGAACGGCCCAGGACACCCTCCTCCATCTCCCTTATCTGGATGGCGTCGTCTCCGGGGAGGGGGAAGTGACCCTGTTGGAATTGGTTCAGGCCCTGGAAGCTAAGGACGACTTAAAAAAAGTCTTGGGACTGTCCTTTCGAAAGAATGGGGAGATCGTTCACAATGCGAAGAGGGTCCTGGTTCCGGATCTCAATGAGTTACCTTTACCGGCCCGGCACTTAGAGCCATGGGAAAAGTATCATTTCACAATGGATATCCCCGGCCAGGGCGAAGTGCCGGCGGGCAACATGATGACCAGCCGGGGTTGCCCGTTTACCTGTACCTTCTGTGCCACCCCAACGAATTGGGGCCGAAAAGTCCGCGGATTAACCCCCGAGAACGTCGTGGCTGAAGTCGAGCACCTGATGGAGCATTACAACGCCCGGGCCATCTGGTTCTATGATGATACGTTTAATTATAACCCCAAGCGTCTGGAAAAGATCTGTGACCTGATGATCGAACGGAAGCTCAACGTAAAATGGTACTGTGAGATCCGCGTAGATGTCATGAGCAAGCGGCTCTTAGCTAAAATGGCCGAGGCCGGATTGTACTATACGGGGTTTGGCATCGAATCCGCCTCGCAGCGCGTTTCCAGAGATATCGTGACCAAACAGGCCACCTTGCAGGAAGCCTACGACGTCATCCGTTGGTCCCTGGAGTTAGGGATCATCCCCAATCCGTTCTTTATATTTAGCCACCCTACAGAAACCTGGGAAGAAGCCCAGGAGACGATCCGGGTTATCGAAGAGACCCGGGCCATGGGATGCGACGTGAGCGCCTCCATCACCCACATTTATCCGGGTACCCCCCTTGAACAGAGGGCTAAAGCCGAAGGAAAGCTCCCCAAGGATTTCTCCTGGACTAAGAAGGACCGGCGCGTCATCCTCCTGACCGCAGCCCAAGGACATGCGCCCCTCTACGTTGACAAATTGACATGGAGCCAGATCTGTGAGCTTATCTTCCGATTCTCCAACGTCCATCGGAAAATATCCCTACTCCGAAAGATTCCCATCGTGCTAAAAAGTATCCGCTCTTGGGGGGATGTCTACCGCTATTCGATAATGGCCTTGGTTTTTATGAAGCTAAAATTTCGAAAATTTCTCGAGCAGAAGATGCAGCCGCCCCGTCCCCCTACGCTCGCAAAAACGGAAAACCCTATGCCCAGCGCCCAGGGTTAGAGAAGGTGGTCCGTGGCTTCCCAGGCGGCCTGTTGCCGCCCCCTACGACGAAAACGGACCACGGGGACCGAACGGTTTTGAATAAAGCTCAGACCCAATTTCAATCCACTTTAACCGATGCCCGAAAATCTGCCCTCCAAAAATACCGAGATACGGTCGTCGGAAGGGAAGATCTTCTTTCTCTGGTCCGATACGAGGTGATCACCTCGCTGCTGGGAGATTTACCGGGGGCTCTGGGATTTTTCTTGCGGCAGATCTTCTACCCGTTCCTGTTCGCCGAAGTGGGACAGGGGGTCGTGTTTGGACGCCATCTCACGCTACGCCACCCCTATAAGATAAAAATCGGCCATCGTGTGGTGATCGATGACTACTGCCTGCTGGACGCTAAAGGATGTAGGGAAGGGGATTTTACCCTGGGAAATAACGTGCTCATCAGCCGAAATTGCATCTTGAGTTGTAAAGAAGGCTTTTTGAAGGTGGGAGATAACACCAATTTTGGAGCGAACTGCAGCGTTTACTCCGTAGGTTGTATGGATATCGGCGCTAACGTGCTTTTTGCAGCTAATTGCTACCTGGGCGGCTCCATGTACCACTTCGACCGAACGGATATCCCGCCGATTCAACAAGGTTCCTACTCCAAAGGGGGGGTCACGATCGGAGAGGGCTGCTGGCTGGGGGCCGATGTCAAAATCCTGGACGGGGTTAGATTAGGTCAAGGGGTGATCGTAGGCTCCGGCGCCGTCGTGCTCGAAGACGTGGAACCCTTTTCCATTGTGGCCGGGGTCCCTGCAAAACTTATCCGAAAGCGCGCCTAGCGGAGCACAAACAAGGGGCTGCGGAGAGTGCCCCATTATGGGGCAGTTTTACCTCCTCGCTCCATAAATGGTTGAATTTGGAGGGTTTCAAAGCCTTAACTGAACCATAACGGAGCACCTGCGCCCCTGGAACTATATCAGGATGAATCAACTCGCCAAAGGCATCGAGGAATTTAACGCGGGGGACTACTTCGAGTGCCACGATACGTTGGAAGCGATCTGGATGGAGGCCACCCACGATAGGTTTTTTTACCAGGGGCTTATCCACCTGGCGGTCGGTTTTTATCACCTCCTCAACGAAAATTATGCGGGAGCTGAAAGCCAGCTATCCAAGGGGCTGTTCAAGTTAGAAGAGTTTAAACCCGCCTATCAAGGCGTTCAGCTCTCCCGGCTCCTGGATAAAGTTCAGATCTGCTTATCCCAGGTCCGGGCTTTAAAAGCGAGAACCCTGGACCACTTCGATGTCTCCCTGATTCCTAAGATCGAGTGGAACCCGGAATCCCCCTCGTAAAGGGGCCCCGGCGAACCGCCTTTTTGAGGCGCTACAAAAGGGACTCCTCCGCGAGGGGGACCTTAGGCCTTATCCAGCCTCGATTGGACCTGTTGGATGAACTCCTTCATCAGAGCGCCTGCCTTAGGCTTTATCAGAGGCCTTGCCAAAAGCTCCAATCTCCCCAGAAAATCTAAATCCATGGTCACCGTTACTTCCACGGCCTCAGGAGATCGTTCTTGAAGTTTTAAATCCAAAATTCCCTGGATGCTGCTGGCTAAACGGTCATCCCTCCCCTGGACCCTCATCGTTGCGCGATGTTGCGCCTCATCGACGCTCTGAATCGTCATCTGTCCGTTAAACCGAGCCGCAAAGGGGCCCACCTTTATCTTAAAGGCCGTCTGATAAGTTTGCGGATTCAGGGCCTGGACCTGTTCAACCCCCGGCATACAGGAGGCGACCCGCCCGAGATCGATCATAAACTCCCATACTTTCTGAATGGGGGCCTGCACGTTAAATTTCTCTTGGAGTACCATATCCCTTTCCTCTGAAAGTTAGCCTTCCCTAAATATAAAATTTAGGGACCGCAGGGTCAAGGACAAACGTTCCTCTTTACCTGGACCGATCTGCCTGCGTTTACCGGTTTCCAAAGGTTCAATGGCCGGCCTTTCTAAAAAACTTTACACCTTCGCAAAAAAGATATACTTATTATGATAAGATATAAGTTCCGGTCCCCGACCTCTTCTATGAGCCTGTTTAAACCTTACATTAAGCTATACCAGCCCTTCAGCCTTGTAGATATCGCGTTGCTCGTTATGATGGCAGCCTTTATCTACGGCTTGATCGCCGTTGCCTCGGAGTGGCGGGAGGAGTTGCACCCTGCCACTCAAATTGATTTAAGTCCCTGGGCCCTCCCCAAATATACGCTGTTCTCTCTGTTCCGAGGCTTCGCAGCTTACGGGTTTTCGCTCATATTTACCCTGGTATACGGCTACATAGCGGCCTATAATCGGCGGGCCGAAAGGGTCATGATTCCCCTGCTGGATATCTTACAAAGTATTCCCGTGCTCGGCTTTTTACCCGGTCTGGTCTTAGGACTAATAGCCCTCTTTCCCAGGAGCAATACGGGTCTTGAGCTGGCGGCCATTTTAATGATTTTTACCGGACAAGTCTGGAACATGGCCTTCAGCTTCTATCACTCGCTTCAGTCTATCCCAGGGGATCTACGAGAGGTGACTAAAATTTACGGGTTTACCTGGTGGCGCCGATTCACGAAACTCGAGATCCCTTTCTCCATGATGGGGTTAGTCTGGAACAGTATGATGTCCATGGCAGGCGGATGGTTTTTCCTTACCGTGAGCGAGTCTTTCGTATTAGAAAACAAAGATTTTAGGCTCCCAGGCATTGGGTCCTATATGAGCGTCGCGATGAACGCGGGGAACGTTCCTGCGATGGTTTATGCGGTGATCGCCATGGTGTTTATGATTGTGGTCGTAGATCAGCTTTTCTGGCGCCCCCTCGTCGCGTGGGCACAAAAATTTAAGTTTGAAGAGACCGGGGCCGCCGAGGTACCTACCTCCTTCGTTCTGGATCTGCTCAAGCGCTCCCGCATCTTTAAAAACTTGTCCATAGGTCGTGGTTCGTGGCCCTTCGCCCTCAGCAAAAAGCCTGCCTCGGGCGGTGCGAAGGAGCAAAAAACAACGGACCCCACATCGCGCGCCATGAGCGAAAAACTGCTAAAAGGCTTACGCCTGGGAATTCAATGGGGAACCCTCTGCGTACTGCTGCTATTGACCGTTTACGGGATCCCGCGGTTGTTTTTACTGCTATCTCAACTTTCCTTCCAGGCTTGGGGGCGCATCGGGCTCTATACGCTGTTGACCTTTCTCCGGGTTTTAGGAGCCGTGGTCCTGGGAACTTTATGGACCGTTCCGGTGGGCGTGGGGATCGGATTAAATCCGAAGTGGTCTAAGGTCTTACAACCTATCATTCAAGTAGTGGCTTCCTTTCCGGCCCCCATGCTCTTCCCTCTGGTGCTAATGGGAATCACTTCATGGGGAGGAAGTATTGAGTACGGCGCGGTGGGGTTGATGCTTCTGGGGACCCAATGGTATATTTTATTTAATGTAATCGCCGGAGCCATGGGTATTTCCCATGATTTGCGGGAGGTGGCCGCCATCTACCACCTACGTGGCCGGGCAAAATGGAAAAAACTTATCTTACCTGGCGTTTTTCCCAACCTGATCACCGGCTGGGTGACCGCAACTGGAGGGGCCTGGAACGCCAGTATTGTAGCAGAATATGTCCATTATAAAGACCGGGCTCTCGTAGCGACCGGACTCGGCGCTACCATTAGCCTCGCCACGGACCAAGGGGACTTTGCAACGCTGGCCGCCAGCGTGCTGGTCATGTCGATGACCGTAGTCGGATTTAACCGGCTTTTTTGGAAAAAGCTTTACCAACTGGCCGAAGAAAAATATAGCTTACATACTTGAGCCATGAGCGAAAGTGACATCATTACCGAGCTTCAGAATATCCACAAATCCTTTGTCCTCCCAACGGGTCGAGAGATCAAGATCTTAGAAGACATTGATCTGGAGGTTCATGCCGGGGAAATTCTTGCGATCCTAGGCCCCTCGGGATGCGGCAAATCGACCATCGTCCGCATTCTAGCCGGACTCCTGCAACCCTCTCTAGGCCAGGTCCTCTATCATGGGAAGCCCCTGACGGGCATTAACCCCGGCGTGTCCATGGTGTTCCAGAGCGTCGCTCTCTTCCCGTGGCTGACCGTTTATGAAAATGTGGCCGTTGGGTTATATAAGATAGGGGTGTACGATCGTACGTCCCTCTCTGAAGAAGAAAAAAGAAAAAATATCCACAAAGTCATCGATATGGTCGGCCTCGAAGGGTTTGAAGAGGCTTATCCCAAAGAGCTCTCGGGCGGAATGAAGCAGCGTGCCGGGATCGCGCGGGCCTTAGTGGCCAACCCGGAGCTTCTCTGCATGGATGAGCCGTTCAGCGGCCTGGACGTTTTGACTGCGGAGGCCCTCCGAGCGGAAGTCCTTAACCTTTGGATCGGCCATCAGACGGACCTCAAGAGTATTTTGATGGTCACCCACAATATTAGCGAGGCCGTCTTTCTGGCACACCGCATCGTGGTCCTGGGAACCCATCCCGGGCACGTGCGGGTTATCTTGACCAATAACCTCCCTTTCCCAAGGAACTACCGAGATCCTGAATTTCAAACCATGGTAGACAAAATCCATGGCATCATCGCCCATACCTATATCCCCGATGAGGTTCCCCTCCTTGAGGGGCCCCCGGCAGCACCCACTTCTGTTTCCACCGGCCAACTTTTCCGGCGAATGGTCCCGCTGCCCTACGTAAACGTAAGTGAAGTCATCGGGTTGCTGGAAGTCCTGGAGGATAAAGGTGAGGAATTGGATATTTTCGACCTGGCCGTAGATCTGGGAAAGGAGTTCGGAAGCGTTATCGCCCTTGCTAAGGCCGCCGAAGAGCTTGATTTTGTAGAGACTCCTAAACACCGCGTCGTGTTCACGGAGTTAGGGAAGGCGTTTATAAAAAGCGATGTGAACGGACGGAAGAAGATGTTAAATACACAACTGCGAAAAATGCGGTTGTTTGAAATTCTCCTGGATATCCTTCACCCCCAGAAAGATCACGCCATCGACGAGGAAGTAGCCCTGGAAACGTTGGCGACCCTCCTGCCCAATGAAAATCCTGAGAAGCTTTTTGAAACCATCGTTAAATGGAGCCGATACGCCGAGCTCCTGGGATATAACGCCGATAAGAAGGTTCTGTATTTAGATACCGGGGAAGAAAGGATGGAAGGCTAAGATTAAGATAACGAAGGGAGGAAATCGAAGACGGGAGATTGCGACCCCGGTCCTCCCCCTTCTTCGATCCTTTATCTTCGATCCTCAATCCCTCTCCCGTTCCTACGCCTTGTCAGAATAAATATGAACAGAACGATAAGCATCAAAATTAATAAAATATGTTCGGTCTCTTTAAGGACTTTAACGAACCAATCGATACGACTTCCAAAGTAGTAACTGAGGGAAATAATTAAAGGGACGGTTACGAGCGCGGTGGATAAATCTATTAACACGAACTTGTAAGACGGCATCTTCACCATGCCGGCCACGAAATAGATGGGAAACCGGAGTCCGGCCAGATGCCGGGCTATAAAAACCGCTTTTGTCCCGTATTTGGCGAAATACGCCTTGCCCTGATTGATTCTCTCTCGGGTCAGGATTCTAGAAAAAAATCGATGGGTAATAATCTTTTCCCCCCATCTTTTTCCAATGGAGTAAATGATAAAATCTCCCATAACCACCCCCAACAGACAAATGGGAATGGTTAAAGACAGGCGGGTATAGCCCATATACACCAGATAGCCGCTCACAATGAGAACGACGTCCTCGGGGATTGGAACTCCTATCCCGCATAAAAGGAGGACGAGCAGGATCCCCAGGTAGGTAAACTGTTCAAAATAGTGAAGCAGAATCCCTTCTAACCCGCTCACAAAGCACTCTTCTCCCCTCGGAATTTACCGGTCATGGGTAGCAGTGTAAGTTATCTACTCACTTAATCTATAGCGTTTGGGGTCCTTTGACCACCTTATCTCTTAAGACCCCGGTTTAAATTTAAAAAGGTCTTCTCCATGGGATTTCCGCGGGTCCTTGGCGCGCCCTTGGTTAATTTTTAAAGGGATCCGGACATCTGGATGAGGCCGCCCTTACCGGACAATGCCTAACCTTTTCGTCCGCGCCGCGTTCCCAGGCTAAAGCCTCCTTACGTCGACCCCATGGAGGCTTTAGCCTGGGAACGCGGGAACAGAGCTACGGATCAAAAGGTGATACTTAGCTTACCGGATAAAAATCAGATTTTTCATTAAAGGGCCTTGACACCTGGGATAGGATTGACCAAAACTTAACGTAATGAGTCGTGTAGTTTAGCAAAACTTTTGGTAACTTTACCTTTTAACCCTGTGATGGCCGGGGAGATCCCTATAACGGCCCAAGGAGGCTCCTTATGCATAAGTTCTTGCTTTTGTGTACCTTTCTGGTAACCTTGCCAGGATTATACCTTAAACTGACTGGTTTACATGCCAGCCCTCCTCTCGAAGCGGTAGTTTTTGGGTTTGCCATTTTAGGAGCCGCTTTTCTTCTTTCATGGGCTGCTGAGGTGGCCCAGATGGATATCTCTCAGGCTCTGGCGGTGGCGATACTTGCGCTGATCGCGGTATTACCAGAATATGCGGTGGATCTTTATTTTGCCTGGGCTGCCGCTAAGCAGCCGGAGTATGGGGCTTATGCGACGGCCAACATGACGGGGGCCAATCGCCTCCTGGTCGGTTTTGGCTGGGCCCTCGTCGTTTGGGTTTTCTCATTGAAGTTCCGTCGTCGTGAGATTAACTTGGAACCCAGTCACCGGGTGGAAATTACGTTCCTGGGGGTCGCGACCCTTTACGCCTTTTTTCTCCCTTTTAAAGAGGCGCTTTCCCTGATGGATACCGCTATATTTCTGGTTATTTTTGGCGTTTACGCCTGGCGCATTGCACAGGCGGAGATCCATGAGCCCGAACTGGTGGGGCCTGCGCGTCTCATCGGAAGCCTCCCTCCCTCCTACCGGCGGTTAAGTGCCGCCCTTCTCTTCTTTTTTTCCGGCGCGGTCATTTTTTTAGTTGCGGAACCCTTCGCGGAAGCTCTGGTTCATTCAGGAAAAACCCTTGGCATCGATGAATTCCTCCTGGTCCAGTGGCTTGCCCCCCTGGCCTCCGAAGCCCCCGAGCTTATCGTCGCTATCCTCTGGACCCTACGCGGAGACGCCGCGGCAGGGTTGGGAGCCCTTCTTTCCTCCAAGGTCAATCAATGGACCCTCCTTATCGGTACGATTCCGCTGGTTTACAGCATCAGTCTGGGTCAGGTCGGGGCTTTAGCCCTGGATCTTCGCCAGCGGCACGAGCTCCTTCTCACAAGCGCCCAGTCCCTTTTTGCCCTGGCAGTCCTTGTCAACCTCTCCCTGTCCCTCTGGGAGTCCCTCGCCCTCTTCGGCCTGTTTATCGTGCAGTTATTTATTCCGGACATCCGCATGGAAGTGTCTTTTATTTATATTGTCCTCGCCCTGATCCTGATTATCTTCAAGCGCTCTCAAGTTTTGTCCACGATCCGAGGGGGATTCGGGCAGAAGGCGGTGGGAGGCGGGCACTAAGTAGAGAATCGGGTAGAGGCCCACGGACGTCCAGAGAAGTACGGACCTTACCTGGGAGGGACGGCCATGGTGCTAGAGCCTTGACCCGATCCTCAAAGGATGTAGATGGATTCAGGGTTTATCAGGATCCATCTACATCCTCTACGGAGGAAATGCAAGCCCTTACGTCTCGTCAGGGGATGGGTTAGGTTGGTTTTTACTGCGTGACGATCCCATTAGCGATATTTTGATTGGTATCCTCGGTATAAAGGACCCTCACCTTATCTCCAGGCTTTATATCGGTGATGGCGCCCGGGGTTTTTCCATGCATGATTTTAATATCAGGAGCGAGGGTGAAGGTCATGGTTTGGCCTTGCGCATTCAGGATGAGCCGGTTCGCCTGGGTGTCGATGGTTTGTACCACCCCCTGTTGTCTCAAGACCCCGACAAGTATTTCTGTAGCCACCATTTGGTTGCCTTGCTTATTATACTCTACACCGACTTTATCCCCCGCTTTAATATCTTTGAGGGCCAGGGATTTATCCCCACTTTTAATTTGCGTGTCATTATTAACGGTAAAGGTCATATCCTCCACCTTGTTCTTCATCTTACGTTCCACGACCAGCTTATTGGCCTTCGTATCCACGGATTTTACCACTCCCCCCATCTCGAGGGGCTCTCCTGCCATCATGGACGCTTTATGGGCCTGCTTAGTTTTCTCGCGTTCTTTGGCTTGAACCTTCGCCGGGTAGCTCGAACAAACGAGTGCTATCACTGCAACGACTCCTATTCCTTGAGTTATAAAGCTTTTAAACGTTTTCATACTTTTTCTCCTTTGTTATTGTGAGGAACCAGGTCCCTCGCCTGGGCCCTCTGCAGATTTCCTTGGCCTGGTATAAACCCTCTTCCCCACTTTAAAGCTCCTGAATAGGTGCCGCAACTTATGGAATAGGGGGAGATCGAGGTAGAGCAGCCTTGGGGAGCTGCTCCTGCAATTTACATCACGCCCTTCTGGAGGAAGGGAACTGCTTGTGAAGAGTTACTTGCGTGAGGCATGTTTACGCGATACTACTTTTTAGCGTGATGATTGGATTTAGAATACGTGGACAGCTTCGCCCAGGTCTGCGGTCCTACGACCCCATCCACCTTTAGACTGTTATCCTTCTGGAAGGCTTCTACAGCCGCCTTCGTCTTCGGTCCCATCTTTCCATCGATGGGGCCGGGATCGTATCCGGCATTTTTCAGATCGCGCTGAATCTTCATGACCTGCGCGGAAGAGCTGAGCTTACCTTTATGCTTAGCCGTTCTGGCTGCTAAGCTAGTTCCAGAAAGGTTTAAAACCAACGCACCGGCGAGCAGTAAAACGAGTACTTTTCTCATAGATGTTGCGCCAGATCCGGATGATTACTTTCGTCCCAGAAACCCGGCTTCTTTGAGAACCCAGATCTCTCAACCGAAGTATTCAACCAGAACGCGTGGCATCTCCTTTATAGCTTTCTGTAAAGACCTCGTGAGGGGTCACCTCACGAGGCCATTACCCCGTGGTATAACGACCATTTTACGATTCTCAGATTTACTAGGTCACACACTCTATATTTTGCTATTGGCAAGTTTCGTACCAACCCCTTATGGCAGAAGAGAGATTCCCTTAAGGCCCCTGTCCGTCAAGTTTTTCCAGCGATGGCCGGCTTCGGAAAACCCCTTTTGATCCCTTCAGAGACACCTTAAAAGAGATAAAAACCTTTTTTCAGGTAAAACGGGTTAACCTCTTTTTATTTATAAAGTTAAAGGCTAAAACCCCGACCCTTCGATCCGGGCCATGCCTTAAATGGGGTCTTCGTGGAAAGCCCTTTGAGGGGAGGCGCCTTCCCCCAGGCCGTCGTGCAGAAGAGCGGATGGCAACGCCCCCTCGTCGTGCACGGGGCGATGCCTCCTATTCCTTTCGGCAAGGACCGCTCCCGTGCGGCGAGGGGGGCCAGCCTAACCCTTGCAGGTTATGAACCGCGGGTCGTAATTGGTATATTTTTTGCCTGTTGGTAGTTTTTATGAGAGGGGGCATTGTTTAAAGGTTTAAGTTGTTTTACCTCAAATAAGGTATTAAGCTGGAGGCATGACGCTCAAACAAAAACTCATTCTCGTCATGGTCACCCTGTTGGGGGGCTTACTTCTGGTGACCTATGGGTCCCTGGAAAGGCATGAAAAGAAACTCCTAACCCAGGTGGAAAATCATGTAAAGGTGCTTGAGAAAATTGGTCAAATAGACATAGATCAGATCTTCGCGGAAGGAATCCGTATTGAAGATCAGCGGAAGCTTCTCCAGAAACTTGCGGAGGAAAATGGACTTTATCAGATCTCCATATTAAACGATGAAAAGCGGGTTATCATCAGTTCCAATCCCAAGGACGATGGGATTAGCCTGGAAGAGCTTCGCAACCGGCGATTGGCGGGGACCCAGGAGTATGAGCCTCCCCATGTCTCCGGAGAGAAAAATAAGGGGTTAGAAAAAGGGCTCAAGCGCTACGACATCATCATTCCCATAGGGGAGGGGGAAGAAGGCATCAACTATGCCCATGCCATCATCCCTTTGGATGATTTTACGTACCTGATAGGTCGGGCCCGGCTCCTCAATTTTTTACTCACGTTCACCGTCTTTATTATTGGCATCGGAATCACGATCTACCTGGTCAACCGGTTTATCCATCCCATCGATCAACTGGTCGAGGCTTCCGAGCAAATAGCCCGTGGGAATTTCGCCGTTCACCTCAAGGCCCGTACCCAGGACGAGCTCGGTCGATTGATCGAGAGGTTTAACAATATGGCATTCCGGTTACAACAGCAAAAAGCCCTGGAAGATCAGGTTAAGCGCTCTGAACGCCTGGCGATGATCGGAGAGCTGGGGGCCCGGTTAGCCCACGAGATCCGCAATCCTCTGAATGCTATGGCCCTCACCATCGATCATGTCCGGGACCGGTTTACCCCTGCCGGGGAGGGAGAACATCACGAATTCAAAACCTACCTGGATAACGTGCGAAATGAAATTCTTCGGCTCAACCGCCTCGTCGTGGAATTTTTAAAATTTGCCCGCCCTCCCCACGTGAGAAAAGCTCCCGTTCAGCTTCTTTCCCTGCTCCGGCAGATCGTTCAACTGGTCTCCACGGAGGCCGAAGAGCAGAAGATCCAAATAAAAGTGGACATCCCTCCCGCTCTTACGGAAATTCTAGCCGATGAAGAGTTGCTCAAAACGGCTTTTCTTAATATCATTTTCAATGCCTTTCAAGCCATGCCTGGGGGAGGGGTCTTAACCCTTCAGGTTCAGCCGGTGGTGGAAGAAAATCCAGAATGCCCGACACCTGGGGTTCGAATCCTCTTTTCAGATACCGGCAGGGGTATTTCTCCCGAACATCGGGAGAAGATCTTTGAACCCTATTTTACGACCAAAGAAGGCGGTTCCGGGTTGGGGTTGACCATCACCCACCAGATTATCGAAGAACACGGAGGGCTTATCACCGTGGAAAGCCCGCCTGGGGAAGGCGCGACCTTTACGGTCACCCTTCCCCTCCGGGGAAAGGGCGTATGACTTTTCAAAGGGTTAAACCCTTTGAAGGGTAAAAAAAGCAAGGGGGAAAGGGGGAACAGGATGAGAGAACGTCCGGAGAGTATACTCGTTATCGACGATGAAAAACTTCAACGGGAGATCATCCGGGATATTTTAAAGTATGAAGGATATCAGGTTACCATAGCCGGAAGTAGTCAAGAGGCTCTGGAATTCCTCAGCCGAAATCTGATAGACCTGGTCATCACCGACCTGAGGATGCCGGAGGTGGATGGGATCGAGTTGCTGGGGAAGGTGAAAGAAATAAATCCGGAGATCGGCGTTATCGTGGTCACCGCTTACGGCTCCGTGGAATCCGCCGTAGAGGCTATGAAAAAAGGGGCTTTCCATTATCTCACGAAACCCCTGGGTAAAGAAGAACTGCTCCTGATCGTTCAGCGCGCCCTTGAAAACAAATGGCTTCTCCAAGAAAATCGCCTCCTTCGCCGGGAGCTCGAAGAACGGTATCAGTTTCATAACCTTATTGGCAGCTCTCCCCGAATGCAAGACGTGTTTAAAGTTATTGAAAAGATAGCGCCCAGCGACTCTACGATTCTCATTTATGGAGAAAGCGGAACCGGAAAAGAGCTGGTGGCCAGGGCCATCCACTTTTATAGCAAACGGAAAGATCACGGTTTTTTAGCCATTAACTGCGCCGCCATCCCGGATACACTTCTGGAAAGCGAGATGTTCGGTCATGAAAGAGGCGCCTTCAGTGGAGCTTATAGCCAGAAGAAGGGTCTCTTTGAAGAAGCCCACCAGGGCACCCTCTTTCTGGATGAGATCGGGGACCTGGACATCTCTTTACAGGCTAAACTGCTCAGGGTTTTGCAGGATGGCGAAATCAAACGGGTTGGGGGCACCAAGGTGATCACCGTGGACGTACGGGTCATCGCCGCGACCAACAAGGACCTGGAAGGGGAAATGCAAGAGGGCCGATTCCGCCAGGATTTATATTACCGGCTCAATGTGGTTCCTATTTTTCTCCCCTCCTTGCGGGAGAGAAAGGAGGATATCCCCCTCTTGGTTGATTTTTTTATTAAAAAAATTGGAAAAAAACTCGGAAAGGTCATCGAAAGAATTACCCCCGACGCCATGAATAAATTACTGGATTATTCCTGGCCTGGAAACGTTCGGGAGCTGGAATCCGTCATCGAACGGGCGGTCCTCTTAAATGAAAGCGGCGTTCTTCAAAGTAGGGACCTCCCCGAGAAGCTCTCCGTGCCCAAAACCCAAGTCGCAGGCCTCGACCTGGCGATCCCCGACGAAGGGATCTCCCTGCCGGAAGTTGAGCGAACCCTTATCGAAAACGCCCTGGTCAAGACAAACTGGAGCATTAAACGCGCTTCGGAGCTTCTGGGAATTACTTACAAAACTTTGCAGTACCGGATTCAGAAATTTCACTTGAAACGAGAGACTTCGATTAAGCAACCGGCCCCCTAAATACGCCCGCATCGCCTCTTAAATTTGTAAAACGAGGTGGCCTCACTTATGGGTATCCCTCATCACCTGATACAGGGTCTCACTCAACTCTTCAATTTTGTAGGGCTTGGTGATAACGCCACAGAAACCGTATTGCCTGAAGTTAGCCATAATCGGATCCGCGGAATATCCGCTGGATACGATCGCTTTGACCTGGGGATCTATTTCGGTCAATTTCTTGATGACTTCCCTGCCTCCCATACCCCCCGGGATGGTTAAATCCAAAATGATCACATCAAAAGGCTTCCCGGATTCCCTGGCTTTTTTGTAGAGATCCAGCGCTTGAGCGCCGTCTCTGGCAAAGTTGACCTCATAGCCAAGATAGTCTAACATCCGGCTGGTAACCTCTTTAATAATCTCCTCGTCATCCATAACCAGAACCTTTCCCTTGCCCGCCAGGGGTTTTTCTTCCATGGGTTTCTTGGTCAGGAGCTGTTGCTGGGAAGCAGGAAGATAGATGTGGAATTGAGTTCCAACTCCCAGTTTAGACTCTACCGTCAGGTAGCCATCGTGCCTTTTGACGATAGAATAGGCGGTCGCAAGCCCGAGGCCGCTTCCCCGCTGCTTGGTCGTGAAGTACGGGTCAAAGATCTTCAACAGATGTTCTTCCGGGATCCCAATCCCCTGATCTTCCAGGGAGATCTTCACATACTCTCCATCCGGTAGAGGTAAGCGCTGCCTGGCTCCTCCTGCTCCAACCAGGATATTTTCTGCCCGCAGCCAGATGATTCCACCCTCGGGCATGGCCTGTTGCGCGTTAATAACCAGGTTCTGGATGACCTGGTACATCTGTCCTTCGTCGATTTCCACCGGCCAGAGATCCTCAGGGATAGAAAACTCACATCGGACGTTGGAACCTCTCAGGGTAAAGCTGGCCGAGTCCTTTATGAGCTCCCCAATGGCCGCTGTTTTCTTAATGGGCGCCCCGCCCTTGGAGAAGGTCAGCAATTGTTGGGTTAAATTTTTGGCCCGTAAGGAAGCCTTTTCGGCCCCGGCCAGTCTTTCAAAAACTTCCGTTTCTCGATCTACAGACATCTTTGCGAGGGAAATATTCCCTATGATGGCCGTCAGAATGTTATTAAAATCGTGGGCGATGCCCCCGGCAAGCGTGCTGATCGATTCCAACTTGCTGGTTTTCAGGCGTTCTTCCTCTACCCTCCATTTTTCGGTAATGTCTCGGAAGATCAAAACGGCGCCGAGGATGTTTCCTTTGTCATCTCGGATAGGTGCAACGGTATACTCAACAGGGGTTTCTATCCCGTCCTTCGTAAGGAGTAGAATACGGTTCGACAAATTGAGGGTGCTGCCTTCCCGGAGGGTTTCCATCGCAGGATTCTCGATCACATCTCGCGTTTTTTCATGAATGATATGGAACACTTTTACTAGCTCTTGACCTAACGCATCTCCCTGCTTCCATCCTGTCAAGGTTTCCGCCGCAGGATTTATAAACTTTACGAATCCTTGGGTATCTGTGGCGATGACCGCATCTCCGATACTTTTCAGCGTGGTAATGAGCCATTGTTGGCTCTGCTTTAATTCCCGCTCCATCTTATGCTTGTAAAGAGCCATCTCAATGGTACTATGTAGTTCTCTGACTTCAAATGGCTTGAGGATATAACCGAAAGGTTCCGTAACCTTTGCACGCTGCAAGGTACCATCGTCTGCAAAGGAAGTGAGGTAAACGACCGGAATATTGAGACGATCCCGGATTTGTTCCGCAGCCTTCACCCCGTCTATCTCTCCCCGTAGCATGATATCCATCAGCACTAAATCCGGGCGCGCTGCTTCTGCTTTTTCAATGGCCTCCTCTCCAGAGGAGGCGACCGAAACAACGGCATACCCTAAACTCTGGAGCCTGTTCTGTATATGTTTGGCTACAATGTTTTCATCTTCAACCACCAGAATCTTTGCCTTCGTCATGGTCCTACTTCCTTTCCCCCGAATCCCTTTACCTGCCGGCGCTTACGTGAAACCCTGACCCTCGTCACGGCCTTACCTCCCTATTCCCGCCTCCTCGCCAGACTTTACATCTCTCAAACGACCTCAGGCTTCATACCCTCCCGCCGCCCGTCCGGGGAACCCTCTTTGCAAAAGACGATCGTGCGCCGGATAAGGAGTCCGTGTTTTGTGATGGCAACTCTTACCCTTACTCCCTTTTCACCACCTGCTTCTGGAATCGTGCTCAACGAAAGGAAGACCTTTTGAACAAAGGAGCAAGTGCTTTACAGCCGGCTATCTTGGAAGTACGGGGGATCTTGCGGGGCAATTAGCAGTTATAGGTTATAAGCGCTTAATACACAAACTGATACTTGTTAAACCTAACTACGTAGCACATCCCAATTCCTTAAAATAAAACCAAGAGCTTACTTAACTACTACGATGACGTTGCAAGCCTGTCAAGCACAAAATGGTAAATCCATGGGGGCTCCGCCCTTATTCGCGACATCTTCCCACAGATAGAACAGGAGACCTTAGTTTAGGAAGATGGCCTCGACTTTTTGAGGAAATTGAATTTCTTTCAATTCTCTTCGATCTGGTAAATATATTATCTGGTCGATATAATATCTATTGACTAATCAACTTAATTACTATATTGCTAGATAATAACCTAGGTACCGTTTGGGGTGTAGGGCACGTTCCCGTCCTTCATGAGGAATGGGGCAGATGGGTCTAAGACGTCACCGACAAGTGGGAGAAAAGGGCTTATCGTTGTCTGGGGAGGAGGTCGCGGTCTTTTTACCGGCAAAGAACCATACGGCCCTGCCTTAGGGATAGGAATTTAAGGAGGTTGCCATGTATTTTAAGCAATTTTACCTGGGGTGTCTCGCCCATGCTTCTTATCTGATCGGATCCGGAGGGGAGGCGGCTGTCGTTGATCCGCAACGCGACGTGGATATCTACCTTGACGAGGCGAAGCAGCAAGGGTTTGAAATCAAGCACGTCATCGAGACCCACCTCCATGCGGACTTTGTGTCCGGCCATCGTGAGCTTGCGCAACGGACAGGTGCAAAGATTTATTTTGGGGCGAAAGCGAACGCGCAGTTTGAATACGTCCCCGTTTACGAAGGGGACGAAATTCAGATGGGGGAGGTCTTGCTTCGTGTTCTTGAAACGCCGGGACATACGCCGGAGTCCATTTCCATCCTAATTATTGATAAACAAAGATCCAACGAGCCAGAGGCGGTACTTACGGGCGACACGCTTTTTATCGGCGACGTAGGCCGTCCCGATCTCCTCGGCGCAAGGATGAGCCCTGAAGAGCTGGCCGGGATGCTCTATGACTCGCTCCACGGAAAGCTGCTCAAGTTACCCGATCACGTCAAGGTCTACCCGGCACACGGTGCGGGGTCCATGTGCGGGCGGAATATCTCTAGCGAAACAAGTTCCACCATCGGACAGCAGCGCCAATTCAATTATGCCCTCAAGGAGATGTCCAGGGAGGCCTTCATAAAAATGATGACCACAGATTTACCCGAAGCTCCCCCCTATTTTAGCCTAGATGCAAAAATAAACCGGGAGGGCCCCCACTTACTTGAGGAGCTACCGACGCCGACCTCGCTCTCCCCTGAGGAGGTCGAGGCGATGAGGAAATCCGGCTATTTGGTTCTCGACACCCGTTCCTCAGCCCAGTATGGGACCGGCCATATCCCTGGCTCTCTCCACATTGGCCTCGGGGGCCAGTTTGCTTCGTGGGCCGGGACGCTCATCAAGCCGGAGGTCCGTATCCTCATCGTCGCAGAAGATGAAGAGCGCGTCCGTGAAGCAAGGGTCCGGCTGGCCCGTGTCGGCCTTGAGAACGTCGCGGGGTATCTCTCTGGCGGAATCCTGAGCTGGGACAAGGCGGGACTCCCGCTGGCGGCCACCGAGCAAATAAGCGTTCATGAGCTGAGCGAGCGGATCCAAGAAGGCCGCGCCCTCCAGATCGTAGATGTTCGGCGACCCGGCGAGTGGCAGGCCGGCCACATTAAAAGCGCCGTCCATATCCCCCTTAACCACCTGGCCGAAAACCTCGCTCAACTGGATAAAGAAAAGGGCGTCTCGGTCATATGCGCGGGGGGATACCGCTCTTCCATCGCGACAAGTATCCTCGAGCAACAGGGGTTCAAGTATATGACCAACGTGGTCGGCGGAATGACGGCCTGGTCCAATGCAAAGCTCGAGGTGGCGGTGTAGGCGCGCTTTGTTGCATCGTTAACCGAATAGATAATTCTTTAACCACAAGGACACCAGGCCCTGGGATAAGAGAGAAAAGGTCGTGGAGCCGCCATCTGCTCTCCTCGAACCCTCGATCTCTGGGCCTTAGTGGCCTGGTGGCGAAGAGGTTGCGTCGGAGGTGGAGAGGATGGATCCAAAAGAATTAGGAAGAAGGGATTTCTTAAAGTACGGTCTGGCTCTGGCCGGAGTCGGGGCGCTGGGATCACAACTCGTTTATCCCGTGGATCTGGCGCCTGCCCAAACCGAGAAGAAAGGTAAAATCAAAGATCCTATCCGGATTGGGGCTCAGGCGACCCTTTCAGGCCCTTTTGGGGGATACGGTCAGTTTATGAAGATGGGGGCGCAGCTCGCCGTCGACGAAATTAATGGAGGAGGCGGGATTCTGGGGAGCAAACTGGAGATCGAATTTCGGGATGAGGAATTAAAGCCGGACGTCGCCGCGAAAAATGCCCGATATTTTGTAGATGACTGGGGAGCGGATTTCCTTACCGGCATCGATGCCAGCTCTTCGGTGATGGGGGTCGGGGCGATCATGGGAGAGCTGGATAGGGTCCTCATCGTGACCCACGCGGCCACCGAGAAATTGACCGAAAACCTCGTCTACAAGCAGGGCATTAAGCAGATCTTCCGAATCAGCGTACCGGTTTATCAGGACGGAATTGCCGCTGCGATAGTGGCCAAAGATTTTCCGGCTAAACGGTGGGTCACGATCGGAGCCGATTACGAGTATGGGCATACGTCCTGGAACTTTTTTAAGGCCACCTTACAGAAGCTCCGCCCGGACGTGGAGTTTGTGGAAGAGGCCTGGGCTAAATTTCTGACCTCGGATTTCGGCGCTCATATTACGAAGGTGATGGCCGCCAATCCCGAGGGCATTTATTCGACCCAATGGGCCGGAGAAGCGGTCACCTTGATCAAGCAGGCCAAGCTCTTTGGAGTTTTCGATAAAGTTCAAACCTGGATGACTCCCATGGGGGGCGCCATGGATGTGTTGGAAGGGCTGGGGAAGGAATATCCCGAAAAGGCCTGGGTCACCAGCCGCTATTGGTTCCAGTACCCGGATACTCCGGAAAATCAGGCCTTTGTCGATAGATTCTATAAGCGCTGGAACAAATACCCCCATTACGTCTCGGAAACAACCTATTCCGCCATCTATGCGATTAAAGCCGCCGTAGAAAAAACGGGGACGATCGAAACTCCTGAGATCATCAAGGCCCTGGAAGGGATGACCCTCATGACCCCGGCAGGTACAAGGTACTTCCGCCCCGAAGATCACCAGGCGGTCTATGCGGTTCCCTGGGGACGTATCACCCACGATCCCAAATACCCATTCCCGACCCTGACGGATCTCAAGGTCATATCTGCCGAAGCCTATTACCGGAGGCCTCCTTTTGAGGCATAACCCTCCTTTTGGAGACGAGAACGCTGCAGGGTTTTTATCTGTGCCTATTTGAGGATTATAAGGATGAAAATTCTCCTGTTCCAGGGCCTGGTCGGCCTCAGCGAAGCCATGTATCTCTGGCTGGTGGCAGCCGGACTTAGCCTGATCTTTGGGGTGTTACGCGTCTTGAATTTTGCCCACGGCAGCCTTTACATGCTGGGGGCTTATCTGACCTTCTATTTTTTTGGGCTTCTCGGCGGTAATTTCTGGTTAGGGCTTGTCGTGGGTCCTATTTTTGTAGCGGGGATCGGGTTGCTGATGGAAAGGTTCTTCCTGCGCCTGGTCTACCGCCTGGAGGTCGCCTATCAGCTCTTGTTGACCTTTGCCTTTGTCCTGATCTTTAACGATCTGGTCAAGCTGATCTGGGGACCTATCTATCAGGCGCTGCCCATGCCCTCGGGCCTAAATGACTCCATCGTCCTTCTAAGTCGGGCTTATCCGGCCTATAACCTGTTCATTATTATCCTGGGGCCTCTCATCGCTTTGGGGCTCTGGTTACTTTTAGAGAAAACCCGATGGGGGCGGCTCATTGTAGCCTCTGCCTCGGATAAAGAGATGGCCAGCGCGCTGGGAGTCAACGTACCCCGGTTATATACCCGGGTCTTTATGCTGGGGGCCTGGCTGGCCGCTTTGGGCGGCGCTCTCAGCATCCCCATTCGCCCCGTCTCCCCGGGGATGGGGGAGACGATCATTATCGAGGCTTTTATCGTCGCCGTCATAGGCGGCCTGGGGAGCTTGAAAGGAGCCTTCGTCGGAGCTATCTTGATAGGACTTCTCCATGCATACGGGGTTCTCTTCCTCCCGGTGTTTGAAATGGCCCTGGCTTTCATGCTCATGGCCGTCGTTCTTATTCTAAGGCCCTGGGGCCTGTTCGGAACCAGAGAAACTTAATGGGAAGTGATCCACCGACGGCCCAGATGAGCTCAGCGTTTGAGAGTGCGCAAGCGCCGAACGCCGGTTTTTAACTCTGGCTCCCGTCAGGCGCTTCATAATCGGGCGCATCTGGGGGTCGTCGGTGGCTTAAACGAAAATCGGTTGAAGGTTTATAAGGGGTTCGGTCTCATATTTCTGATCGCCGTCCTGATGGTCCTCCCTCAGGTCGCTTCCAGATTTTATGTTTATATAACCCTTCAGATCTTGATGCTGAGCCTCTTCGCCCTGGGGTTTAATTTTCTCTTCGGGTACGTGGGACTTTTATCCTTCGGGCATGCCGCCTTTTATGCGACCGGGGCTTATGCCACCGGTCTGATCCTGAAGAACGCATCCACCTCCCTAATTCCAGGGGTTCTAGGGGGCACCCTGATTGCGACCCTTCTCGCTTTGATCATCGGCTTTTTTTGCGTCCGCCACACCGATGTTTACTTTTCCATGCTGACCCTGGCCTTTGGGATGATGATCTATTCCCTGGCCTGGAAATGGAGGGAGGTGACGGGCGGGGACGATGGATTGATAGGGATTCCAAGGGCGCCCCTGGAAATTCCAGGGGGATTGCGCGTAAGCATGCGGGCCATGCCCAATTATTATTACTTTGTGCTGGCCATCTCGGTCCTCGCCATCTTTCTCCTCTATACCATCGTTAAATCTCCTTTCGGACTTGTTCTTCAGGGTATCCGGGAGAACCCAGGTCGTGTCGAGTTCGCGGGGATTCCCATTAAAAGGTATCGACTCCTTGCTTTTGTAATTTCAGGATTCTTTGCGGGATTGGCCGGCGCCCTCTTAGCCCCCCTGGAGAACACCGTGGCCCCTGCCGTGGCGGATTGGACAAAATCCTCAGAGCCCATTCTGGCCAGCCTCTTAGGGGGCGTTTATACCTTCGCAGGCCCCATCGTCGGGTCTGCTTTATTCATCCTCCTCAAGGAGAGCATCGTCCGGCGCACGGAGTACTGGCTGCTCGTCTACGGGATCATCTTGTTAGCTATTCTCATCGGACTGCGGGGCGGGATTGTGGGTGCTGTTTTTCAAAGGAAAGGGAAGAAAAAATGACCGAGCTCCTTAAGGTCGAAGCTCTGAAAAAACACTTTGGGGAGATTTATGCCGTGGATGGGATTGATTTAACCCTCCAACAGGGGGGTTTTACTTCCATTATCGGGCCCAATGGGGCCGGGAAGACGACTTTTATTAATCTCCTAACCGGCAGGCTTTTTCCAGACTCCGGGAAGATCTTCTTCAAGGGGGAAGATATCACCCGGTCCCCCATCCATCGGCGGGTAAAAAAAGGAATGGGCCGCTCCTTTCAGGTTACCAATATCCTGCCGCGATTGACCGTCTTCGAAAATATTGTGATCCCGGTCCTCTCCCTGAGGAATAAAAGCCTGGACCCCATCTCTAAGCTCGGACGACTCCAATCTGTAAGACAATCTGCAGAAGACATCCTCCAGGCCATCGGTCTTCTGGATAAATCCGCCCTTCCCGCCGCTACCCTCTCCCATGGAGATCAGCGGCTGCTGGAGATCGGGATCGCCATGGCTACCCATCCGACCCTTCTCATTTTAGATGAACCCACCGCAGGTATGAATCCGCTCGAACGGGTTCATATTCTTAAAAATATCAAGCGCCTGGCTCTGGAACAGAGGACCACGTTCCTCATCGTGGAGCACGACATGGACGTCGTCTTTTCCCTCTCCGATCGCATCATTGTCATGCATCGCGGAAAAGTTTTAGTGGATGGGCGACCCGAGGAGATTAAGGGAGATCAGAAGGTCCGAGAAGTTTATCTGGGGGAGGCGCTTCCCGGGATGCGGTGTCATGGGGACCCCGAGGCACAGGGCCCAGGGTCGCGCTCCCGTGTTCCTGCGTCCTCACAGCCCATTCTGGAAGTCCAATCCATCCAGACCTTTTACGGTCATAGCCATATTTTGCAGGGCATCTCCCTGGACGTTCACCGGGGAGAGGTAGTCTGCCTGCTCGGGAGGAATGGGGTCGGTAAGACGACGACGCTTCGGAGTATTATGGGCCTGACCCCGCCCCGGTCCGGGTCCATCCGCTTTCAGGGCCAGGAGATTGCCGGAAGGAAACCTTACGAGATTGCGCGCCTGGGGATCGGATATGTTCCGGACGATCGGCGGATTTTTCCGGAATTGACCGTCCGCCAAAATCTGGAAATGGTTCGGTGGGTCCTCCCCTCTGAGGGACCGGCTGGGTCCTCCCGCCCGTACTGGACGCTTTCAAAAGTCTACGCCCTTTTTCCGAAGCTCAAAGACCTGGAAAACCAGAAAGGGCGCCATCTCAGCGGGGGTGAACAGAAGATGCTCGCCATCGGTCGGGCCTTGATGGCAAACCCCGACCTGCTCCTGTTGGATGAACCTTCCGAAGGCCTGAGCCCGCTCATCGTGCAAATCTTGAAAGAGGCTATCGAAAATATCCGAAGCGAAGGAATCACCCTCCTCCTGGCCGATCAAAACTTGAAGTTTGCCCGCACCGTAGCGGACCGCGCGTTTATCCTGGAAAAGGGAAGAATCCAATACGGAGGGTCCATGGAGGATCTCTGGAAAGAGGAGGAGATCGTTAAGAAGTATCTGGCCGTTTAAGCATCTGGGTTCCCGAGGTCTACAGCTTTCAGAGCCTCTTCCTTGATGGAGCCCAGCACCGTACGTTTCATTTCAATAAAGACGGGCTGTGTGATGATTTCAAGATGGCGGGGGCGGGGTAAGTCCACGTCGAGAGCCTGTTTAATGCGCCCGGGCCGGGCCGTCATAACGTAGA
>Ga0073934_10003745_pt1 | contig 27123 bp, 22 predicted proteins | sample LarsenN4metaG_FD_76834 | JGI IMG/M metagenome (GOLD analysis project Ga0073934, IMG submission 76834) | Hot spring sediment bacterial and archeal communities from British Columbia, Canada, to study Microbial Dark Matter (Phase II) - Larsen... ... | reverse complement strand
GGCCCGGCCGCGCGAAGCCGGGCCCCGGTCGGGCCCCGCCCGCTGGTGGCTGGCCGCGGCCGGCCTGGCCGCGGCGGCGGCGTTGGCGGTGTTTTTCCGGCCGGCGGAACCGGCGGGGTCTTCCGCGGAAGTCCGCCCGCCCACCCCGGCGCCCATCGCCCTCATCGAGCAGCGCGCGCTGGAGGACGGCTCGGTGATCGAATTGAACCGCGGCGCGCAGGTGGCCGTGCTTTATTCCGCGGCCGAGCGGCGCGTGCGGCTGGAACAGGGCGAGGCGGCCTTCAAGGTGGCGAAGAACCCGGAGCGCCCCTTCATCGTCAGCGCCGGCGGCGTGGAAGTGCGGGCCGTGGGCACGGAGTTCAACGTGCGGCTCGACGCGAACGCGCTCAACGTGGTGGTGACCGAGGGCAAGGTGCGGGTCGACACGCCGACCGGCCCCGGCGAGGCGGCCTATCTGGAGGTCGGACAGGCCGCGAACGTGCCGCTGGCCCGGCCGGATCCACCCCAGGTGTCGCGACTCGACGCGGAACAACTGGAACAGGCCACGGCGTGGCGGCCCCGCCTGCTGGATTTCCCCGACACGCGGCTGGACGAGGTGGTGGCCGAGTTCAACCGCCGCAACGCGCCCTTGCGGCTCGTGCTCGCGGACGGCGAGCTGGCCGGCACGCGGGTGAGCGCCTCGCTGCGGTCGGACAACGTCGAGGGCTTCATCCGCCTGCTCGAGGGCGGCTTTGCGGTGCAGGCCGAGCGCGCGGGCGACACGGTGACGCTGCACCGGCGCCATCCGGGGCGTTGAGAAAGTTTTGGGGGAAGCGAGCGCGGGCGGCATCCCAGTGAGGACAACCCCGACAACCCCATGATCCTGTCCCGTCTCCTGTCCGCCCGACTCACCATCCCCGGCTTCGCCCTCTGGGCGGGCCTCGCCTGCATCCACGCCGCCGAGGCGGCGAAGGTGAAATTCGACATCCCGGCCGGGGAGGCGGGCACCACGCTCCGGCAGTTCGCCAAGCAGGCCAACCGCGAGATCATCTTCCCGGTGCAGTCGGTCGGGGCGGTGCGCACGGCGGAGCTGAAGGGCGAGATGACGGTGCGCGAGGCGCTCGACCGGCTGCTGAGCGGCACGGAGCTGGCGGCCTTCGAGGACGAGAAGACCGGGGGGCTGGTGGTGCAGCGGCGCGAACCCGAAGCGGAAAAAAACGCCGACGGCCGCCCGGCAAGTCGCCTGGCGGCAAGGATTGAAGACGGCACGGTGATGATGGAGGAAGTCGAGGTCACCGGCTCCCGCCTGCACCAGGCGGAGGCGGAGGGCGTGGCGCCGCTTTTCAGCTTTGACCGGCAGTTCATCGAGAGCTCGGGGTTCGGCACGACGGAGGAGTTCATGCGCATGCTGCCGCAGAACTTCACGACGAGCATCACCGGCCGCGCCGGCGTGCCCAACGATGCGGTGCCCGGGGTGCGCAATCCCGGGCAGTCGGGGGCGGGGTTGTTCGGCCTGGGCTCGAACAACACCCTCGTGCTGATCGACGGGCAGCGCATGCCCCTGGCGGCCAACGGCAACAACGCCGGCACGCCCCCGCAGGGCTTCTATGACCTCAGCACGATCCCGCTGGGCATGATCGAGCGCATCGAGGTGCTGACCGACGGGGCCTCGGCCATCTACGGCTCCGATGCCACGGCCGGCGTGATCAACATCATCCTCAAGAAAAACTACGAGGAGACGGAACTGCGCGCGCGCATCGGCGGCACCTGGCACGGCGGCGCCTTTGAGCGCGGCGGCACGCTCACGCACGGATTCAACGCGGGGAAGCTCAAGGGCCTTGTCGTGCTCGATTACCTCGAGCGGCAACCGCTTTTCGCGCGGCAGCGGCGCTTTTCCAAGACGGCCGACCAGCGGGCCAACGGCGGCACGGACCTGCGGTCGACCACGATCGGCAGCCCCATCCGCATCTTCGCCCTGCCGGGGCAGACCCTCAACGGCCTCAACGGGGCCACGAACGCCATCGCCCCCAAGGGCCAGACGGGCGTTGTCACCATCGCCGATTTTCTTCCCACGGCCGGGCGCGCCGCGACCACGCCCTACGACACCACCCACCTCCAGGCGCTCATCCAACCCACGGAGCGGGCGACCCTCTCGAGCAATTTCACCTACCGGCTCCGGCCCACGGTATCCCTCTTCGCGCAGGTCTCCTACTCGGAGGACTCCACGGACGCCCTGAATGTGCCGCAGTTCACCAGCAGCCAGAGCGGCAACCCGGCCACGGGGCGCATTCCGGCGACCAATCCATACAATCCCTTCGGCCAGAACCTCGGCTTCATCATGCTGCACGAGGAACTCGGGCCGCGCGTGACGGAAGGCGACACCCGTTCATTCCGGGCGGTCTTCGGCGCCTCGGTCGACCTGCCGCGCTCCTGGCAGGCGCAGCTCAACGCCCAGTTCAGCACCCAGCGCCTGCGGACCGCGAACCCCATCCTCAACGTGCCGCTGATGCAGGCGGCGCTCAACCGCACGGACTCCACCGCGCTGAACCTCTTCGGCGATCCGCGCGCCGGCCGGGCCAACGCCCCCGGTGTCTACGAGGCGATCTTCCCGCTGACGATCGAGAACTCCAAGAGCGATCTCTACACGGCCCAGGCCTTCGCCCGCGGTCCCGTCCGCACCCTGCCCTCCGGGCGGGTCCAGATGGCCGCGGGACTGGAATGGCAACAGCAGGACCGCATCCGCACCACCAACGTGCCCTCGGCGATCCTGCCCGCGCGCAGCCGGTTCACGCGCGACACCTGGGCGGCCTTCACGGAGTTGTCGGTGCCCGTCGTCGGCGAGGCGCGGCGTTATCCCTGGGCGCACGCGGTCGACCTGCAGCTCGCGGCCCGCTACGAGGACATCGAGCGGGCCGGCACGACGCTGAACCCGAAATACGGGCTCCGCTGGCAGCCCCGCAAGGGCGTGCTCGTGCGCGGCTCCTACAGCACCGGATTCCGCGCGCCCGCGCCGACCGAATACGAGCAGCCCGAATCCAATGCCACGCAGAGCATCACCGATCCGCGCCGCATCGGCATCCCTTATCCCGTCACGGTCTTCACCGGCTCGAACCGCGAGCTGAAGCCGGAAACCTCCGAGACCCTCAACCTCGGCCTGGTCCTCAGCGTGCCCCGCGTGAAGGGCCTGACCCTCAGCGCGGATTTCTCCCGCAAGGAGCAGGTCGACCTCACCACGTCGCTGACGGCGCAGGTGATCGTGAACAACGAGGCCATCTTCCCGGACCGGGTGATCCGGGGCCCCAACGAGCCCGACGGCACACCGGGCATGATCCAGATGGTCGACGCCTCCTTCATCAACTTCGGCCGCATCCGCGCCGAGACCGTGGACCTGACGCTGCGCTACGAGCTTCCGACCCGGGATTGGGGACGGATCACGCTCCAGGCCACCGCCTCGCACTTCCTCGAATACAACCTGCTGCTCTCGCCCAATTCGACCACCGGCAACGACGACCTCATCGGCACCTCGGCGAACTTTCCCGTCAAGACCCGCGGCAACGCCTACCTGCACTGGACCAAGGGCGACTACGGCGCGATGCTGCTGGCGTTCTACAACGGCGGATTCCGGTCCGGCGCCTCCGAGGTGGCCAGTTCGACGACCCTCGATGTCAACCTGAGCTACCACTGGCGCCGCCACAACGTCCGCCTGCAGGGCGGCATCGGCAACATCTTCGACCGGGAGCCCTCCTTCCTCAACGTGCCCCTCGGCTACCAGGTGGGCAGCCAGCCCGGACCGAAGCAGCGCACCTATCAGTTCAGCGCCACCTACATCTTCTGAGCGCCCCATGAAGATGACCCGCACCGCATGCCTTCTTCTGCTGGCGTCCACGGCCGTGGCGGCACAGCCACCGGACACCGAGTTGGAACTCGACACCCGCATCGCCTCGCAGGGAGGCGCACTCTGGCGCGAAATCCCGCCCCGCAACCAGCCCGTCCCGCTCACGGGCGCAAAACCCGCCGCGATCGTGCGCGAGCCGGCCTATCGGGGCACGCCGCGCTACGGGGCGATCCGCCTCGGCAACGGACCGCATGGTCTCCACCACGTCGTTGTCGACCACGAGGCCGGGGATGACCCGGCCCAGCGCCGCCTCTACATTGATGCGAACCGGAACGGCGACCTCACCGACGACGGCGACGGCCGATGGAAGACCCTCAGCCGCCAGCCGAACAACGTCACGGTCGGCGCGCACCCGGCCGTGCTGCGGGCATCCTGGGGCGATGCCACCACCGAGACCGGATCCGCGGATTATGCGGTGATCTTCGTCTACCTGCCGGATCGGGAGCGGCCGGGCGAGTATGCCCTCAGCTACCGCGGCACCACCGCCCGGGTCGGGCGGCTGGGGCTCGGCGACCGCACGGTGCGCGTGGTGGCGGTCGAGACGGATGCCGACGCCGTGTTCGACCTGGCCTCGTCCAACCCGGTGCATCTTTTCGTCGACGCGGATGACGACGGGTTTTTCGACTGGAACGAGCGATTCGACGCCCGTGAGCCGTTCGCGCTGGGCGGGAGTGTCTACACGGCGGGTTTCACGCCGGACGGGGCGAGGTTGACGCTCGCGCCGACGGACCGCCCGGCCCAGCAGCTGAAGGAGCGGCGCATCACGCGGCCCGAGCAGCGGGTGCTGCTGGGGGCCGGCACCGCGGCGCCCGATTTCGTGGCGCTCCGGGCCGGGGGCGGCGAGATGCGGCTTTCGGATTATCGCGGCCGGATCGTGATCCTGGATTTTTGGGCGCCCTGGTGCGGTCCGTGCAAGGCTTCCATGCCCGGGCTCGACCAGCTCTATCGCGAGACGAAGGACCAGGGGGTCGTCGTGCTCGGCCTGTGCGTGTGGGACACCCGTGCCGCCTTCGACCGTTGGCTGGCCAAGCCCCAGGTCCCCACGAGCTACCCGCTGGCCTTCGACCCGGCCGGGCGAAACACCGAGAACCAGAACGCCGACAGCATCGCGTCGCGCCTCTACCACGTCACGGGCATCCCGACCTTCTACGTCATCGACCGCGAGGGAAAGATCGCGGCGGCCTTTGTCGGCAGCGGGGAGCAAAGCAAGCAGGGTCTGCGCGATGCATTGGTCCGGTTGGGGGTCCGGCTATGAGGCGGCCGGACACCACCGCCACCTGGACACCGCCCGGCCGGCCCATCCGCCCGCCGACTCCGGCCGAGCGCCGGGTGCTGGACCTGCTGCTCGAAGGGCGGTCCAACAAGGAGATCGAGATCCGGTTGAATTGCGCCCCTTCGACGGTGAAGCACCACGTCCGCCGTCTCCTGCGGAAACACCAGGTGCCCACCCGCGCACGGTTGATCGCGGTCCTGCGTTAGGCAGGCTTGTGGTCCGGCGCCGGCCCGACCGGCTCGGCGAGGACCTCGTCGATGGCCTTGAGGAGGGCGGAGTTGCTGAAGGGTTTTTCGAGGACGCGGCGGGCGCCGAGGCCGGCGGCCATCTGCAGATACTGGCTGGAGCGCACGGTGCCGCCCGACATCGCGATGATCTTCGGGCGCGGCCGGAGCTTGCGCAGCTCGAGGAGCACGCCGACGCCGTCCTGCTCGGGCATGACGATGTCGGTGAGGACGAGGTCCGGGCGTTCCAGGCGGAACTGGGCGAGACCCTCGGCACCGTTGCGCGCGGTGCGGACGTTGTGGCCCGAGGCGGTCAGCAGCTCGGCGATGACGGGCAGGAGTGCGGCGTTGTCCTCAATGATGAGAATGCGGGCCATGCGGGGCGAGGGATGAATGCACCCGGATGGCGTGCGCGGCAAACGGATTCCGCGGACCCGGTATCACAGCCGGCCGGCGAAGGGTTCGCGGTTGTCGCGGGCGAGGCCCTGGCCGCTGCCCGCGGGGGCGGTGAGCTCGAGCCAGGCGGTGGGGCGGAAGTAGCGCTCGCTTTGGATGGAGGCGTTGCGGATGTCGTAGTGGAAGGCGTAGTTGCCGTTCAGGGTGACGTTGCGGGCGACGATGGCGCCGTCGAAGAGTCCGCTGCTGCCTCCGCCGTGGAGGGAGACGTCGGCGTTGGGGGCGTAGATGAGGCCGGTGAAGCCGGCGTTGCCGCCGAGGGAGAACTGCTGGGGGCCGAGGGTGGCGGCGGCGGCCTGGGTGCGTGTGCCGTAGAGCTGCAGGCGGGAGGAGGCGCCGGTGGAGTTGACGGCGCCGCTGCCGGAAAGGGTGACGTTGCCGCCGGCGTAGAGGCGGAGTTCCGAGGTGGTGGTGGCGGTGCTGAGCGTGACGGCGCCGGATCCGCCGCCGACGCTGATGTTGGAAGTGACGACGAGGTCGACGGGGCCGGAGATGGTGAGGGTCTTGTTGTTCAGGTCTATCTGGCCGGTCTGGTAGAGATAGCGGCCGTTGGCGTCGGGGGTGTCGCCGGCGCGGGGCAGGGTGAGATCGGTGGTGATGTCGGCGAGGACGACGGGAGTGCCGGCGGGGGCGGTCGTGTCGGGGATGTTGTAGGAGAAATCGGTGCGGAGCCGGGACGGGTCGAGCTTGGGCGAGGCGGGCGAGGTGGCGCCGAGGACGGAGCCGTTGGGGCCGACGACGGGCGTGCCGCCGCCGGTGGCCACATAGCCGTAGATGTCGGCGTTGTTGACGGAGAGGCCGGCGTTGGAGGTGGAGGTGGTGGCGACGGTGGCCTGATCGAGCCGGTTGGTGGTGGCGTTCCACGGGCCGACAAGGGAGTCGTAGGCGTCGATGGCGACGTTGTTGCCGTTGAAGGTGACGGTGCCCTTGGCGACGATGGCGTTGGCCCAGACGGCGCGGCGCGCGAGGGTGACGCGGAGCTGCTTCACGAGGTCGCGCTGTCCGGGCAGGCGCACCACGCCGAGGGCGGTGACGACGGGATTGGTGGAGGCGGGGGCGTCGACGCGCACGTGGATCTCGGCGGCGCCCTGGGCGACCTCGAGGCCGGTGGTGCGGCTCAGGACCACGGCGCCGCCGCCCGCGGCATCGGCCCAGCCGTAGGCGGAGGTGAAGGCGGCGCTGTTGGCGGCCCACATCGCCTCCTCGATGCCGGCCTCGGCGAGGTTGAGGGCGGTGGCGAGGTAGTAGGAGCGCGTGGCGAGCCGGACCTCCTGCGCGGCGCGGGTGAGCAGCCAGCCGGCGGCGGCGGCGGCGATGGCCGCGAGCAGCAGCACGGTGATGAGCGCGGTGCCGCGTTCAGTGCGTCGTGCGCTTGGCGCGGAGGGTGTATTGCGCGGAGATGACATGCTGGGAGGTGAGGGCGAGGGCGACGGCGCGCTGGAGGCGGAGGGTGAGCTGCACCTGCTTGAGCTCGACCAGGGAGGTGGTGACGACGTTGTTGCCGTTGAGGTAGGTGAAACCGAGCGACACGACGCCGGTGGCCAACGGGACGGACTGGCCGCCGACCTCGCGCGTGAAGACGCCGTCGAGGGAATCGAACTCGTAGGTGACCTCGGCGGTGGCGCCGGCGGTGTTCTGCGGGACGACGAGGGTGAGGCTGGTGGCGGTGAAATTGGTGACGCCGACGGCGCTCTTGAGGTCGCGCGAGAGGGTTTCGAGCAGGGCACGCGCATCGGAGTTCATCGTCGTGTAATGCGCGAGGGACTGCTGGCCGCGGAGAAGGAAAACATAGGACCCGAGCACGGAGGAGATCAGCAGGCCGAGCAGGGTGACGGCGACGAGCACCTCGACGAGCGTGAGGGCGGTTTCTGATCCCGCCAAAGCGGAGCGCCGGGGGAGGGATGTGCCGGCGAGGAGGAAGCGCGCGCAAGCGCGCTGGCCCACCTGGCAATTTCCGGGCTGCAGGCAGTCTTCAGAAGCCGACATAGATGTAGTCGGAGAGGCCCTTCTCCCCGAAGTAGGTCCGGGCGGAACGCCGGAACACCGCGCCCTGCTCCGTCCAGGTGACGGTGAACTCGACGGCCACGAGCCCGAGCTGACCGGCGCCGGAGGCGCGCAGCGTGGTGAAATTGGCCTGCAGGGTCATGCCGCTGGTGGCGGTGAAGCTGCTGGAAAGCAGCTCCGAGCTGATGGTGCCGGTGAGGTTGACGGGTTGGGATTGGGCGGCGTAGGCGGCGATGGTGGTGTAGTTGCGCAGGCGGAGGTCCTCGACGGCGGATTGCAGGACCTGGCTGGAGATGGTGACGAGGCGGGCGTGGTTGGTGAGCGCGAGGCTGTGGGAGATGGCGGCGAGGGAGCCGAGCACGACGAAGGCCAGCAGCACGGAGGCGATGAGCACCTCGACGACGGTCATGCCGGCGGAGCGGATTTTTTTCGGATGGCGCATGCGGCTTCCGGAACCAGACTGAAGCCTGTGCGGAAGAGGGCAATCCCGCGCGGTGCCGGACCCTCCCGCCGACCGAGATTTTCCCATTCCTTTGACGTCTTGAGCGACCAACCACCCCGAGATCCCTGGGCCAAGCACTACCGCGCCCGCGGGCAACAACGCCCACCACTCACCCAACTGGTGGGGCGCAAGCCACCGCGTTCCCCGGACGCCCCGCCCCCGACCCGGGCACGGACGGAGGAGATCCAGCGCTGGCAGGCGCTGGCGGAGCTGGCCAAGGCGGCCGCCGAGCCCGCGCCGCCGCCGGCGAGGGTGGAGCCGAGCGCCGGCCGGGAACTCCGGCGCTGGCTCGGATGGACGCTGGGCGGACTGGCCGGGGCGATCGTGGCTTTCGAGGCGGCGCGGTTTCTGTTCAGCGACGCCCCGTCGGCGACGCAGCTGGATGCGACGGTGCAGGAAGCCGCGCAGCGGGTGCTGACGCAATGGCGGTCGCCGGCCGCGCCGTGGCGGCTGGAAGGCGCGCGCGCGCAACCGGTCTGGCGCGAGGGCGCCGGGACACGGCAGTACGACGCGCTGGTGACGCTGCGACTGGAGGCCGCGCTCTACGCCCCGGCCGTTTCCAACGGCACCGAAAGCTACCGGCTGTTGCAGCGCAGCCTCGCCGACGCGCGCGTGGCCGCGCGGCAGCACGGGCTCGATGTGTCCGTGCCGGCGCTGCAGGACGTGCCCGAGCTGCCGGAGCTGCTGGATGTGACGGCGAAGGAAGGCGAGAAGCTCGTGGTGCGCGTGCCGTTCACGGCGCGGCGCGGCTTGTGGCGATGGGAGACCGGCGCGCCCGAGCTGGTCCGCGCCCGGGCCAACCGCCGGATCGAGGGGCAGGCCCTCGCGGCCTGGGGCAAGGCGCCCTACCTGCGGTTCGACACCGCCGCGGAGCGCGCGGCGATGCGCCGGCAGATGCAGCGGGCGCGGGATTTCGTGCTGACGACCAACCGTGAGCTGCAGGCGCGCGGGTTGCCCCCGGCGAACCGGCCGGTGACCGAGGTGCGGCCGTAAGGAGAATGGACCGGCAGGCATGACGCCATGGGGTGCATCAGTCCCGCGCCCCACATCAACCCGCGGTCTGGCCCGGCACGGACGCAAACGGCTCGCGGCTGCTGGTCACGGGACCGGTGTGGGCGATGGCCTCGGCGACGGCCTGCTTGAAGGTCGCGAGGCGAAAGGGTTTGCGCAGCGCGGCCACGGCGCCGAACTCCACCGCGACGTCGAGGTAGAGGTCGGTGTGCTCCCCGAAGCCGCCGGACATCGCGATGACCGGCACTTCGGGATGCTCGCGGCGCAGGGTGCGGACGACCTCAAGGCCGTCCATCTCCGGCATTTTCAGGTCGGCGACCACAACGTCGGGGCGGTCGGTCAGGAAACGCTGGAGGCCGGCGACACCGTCGGCAGCCAGGCAGACTTCGTGGCCCTGGGCCTGCAGCACCGTGAGCAACAGATCGCGGATGCCGTTGTGGTCGTCGATGATGAGCACCTTGGACATTGAAAGAGGGAGGAGATTGGCCGCGGGGGGACCTGATCAGATTGCGACCAGTCCGGGCAGGGCGCCGAAGGGGCTCGCGCTGTGCGCGGGCGGCTGCACGGCGCGCAGTGCGGAATGCACGGCCCGCCAAAACGCCGGCAGCTGAAACGGCTTCTGCAGCACGGCGACGGCGCCATACCGGTCGGCGATCTCCTGGTAATAGCCGGTGTCGTGGGCAAAACTGCCGGACATCATGATGACGGGAACCTCCGGATGATCGCGATGAAGCCAGGCGAGCACTTCAAGGCCGTCGGTCCTTGGCATGTTGAGGTCGGTGATGACGAGGTCCGGACGCTCGCGCCGGAAAAGCCGCAGCCCCTCCTCGCCGCTGTGGGCCGCAAATCCGGCATGCCCCCGGGCGGCCAGCGCGGTGAGCAGCAGGTCGCAGAGCGCCGGATGGTCGTCGATGATGAGGATGCGGGCCATGGGGTGAGGCTCAGGCCAACTGGGTGGCAAACAAGCGGCGGAGGCCGTCGACGTTGATCCAGCTCGGCGGGCGCGCGGGCAGGGCGGCTTCGACGGCCTGCTCGACCTCGAGCAGGGCGAAGGGCTTGCGGAGCACGGTGACATGGCTGGACTTGTAGCGGCTGATGAGATCGAGGAAGCGCGAGCAGCTTTCCTCGCGCACGCCGGACATGACGATGACGGGCACCTCGGGGTGCTCGCGGCGCAGGGTCGAGAGCACGGCGAAACCGTCCTTCCGCGGCATCTGCACGTCGGTGATGACAAGATCGGCCGGATCTTCGGCGAAGAGGGCGAGGCCTTCCTCGCCGTCGGCCGCGGTGCGGACATCGTGACCGAGCAACTGCAGGCAGGAGGACAGGGCCAGACGGACCGTGTCCTGATCATCGATGACAAGTATGTGGGCCATGGCGGGTGGGGTTGGATTCAACCGTTGAGGGTGGCGAGGACGGCGGGAGCGATGCGGTAGCGGCCCTTGGCGGCGAGGCGTTGGGCGGTTTCGATGCGGAACGGGGTGTCGCTGGCCGCGAAGGCCTGCACGACGACGCCGATGAGGTTGTCCTCGTTGACGACGCCGGGGTCGGGCTCGGGGCAGTTGACGCCCTGGGTGAGGTAGCCGCCGCGGGTTTCGCCGACAACGGTGTGGGCGACGCGGAAACCGTCGCGGTTCCAGAAGACCACGGTCATGCCCTTGCGGATCCGGTCATAGGCGACGGGCACGACGACGACGGCGGTGTTGGTGGCGTAAAGGGGCTCCATGGACTGGCCGACACCCCAGAAGGCGTGCGCGCCGGGGAGGCGCCGGGCGGCCTGTTCGGCGAGGGCGAGCTGGCGGCCGGACTCGACGATGAGCGGGGCGGGGTTGTGATTGATGATGGCGGCGAGAAGGCGCTCGGACTTGATGCCGGCGTGGAGCGCCGGGGCGGCCACGAGGAGGAAGATGGCCGCCAGCCAGCCGGCCACCGGGCGGCAGAGGCACTTTGCCGGACGGGGCGTGAGTTGGGACTGGCTGGCGGCGCTGAGCACGCCGCTAATAAACCATAAAGGTGCGCCGCGCGGTATCGGCGGAAGCCTGAAAGCGCCGTAGGAATATTCCTACAGGCCGGGCGCGAGATTCCATCCGGCGCGAAGGCGGATGGTCGCGACAGTGGCGTGCCCCTCGCCAGGCTCAGCCGGAAGCTTGCAGTCGGAATGAGGTTTTCCGAGTGAGCGCCAAAAAGCCCGCGCGGAGCGCGGGCTCCACCTTGCCCGCCGGCCAAGTCAGAGCGAGATGCCGTTCAACTGCATCGTTCCGGCTCAGGCTCCTGAGCTAGAAGCTATCCGGAAACCCTCTTTGCCGAAGCGGTAGATCCAATCTTAATTTGCGTGGTGGCTTGGGTGCCAGAGCGGAGCGCCGGCGGACGGTCGCGCCCCTGAGGGCGATGGGCGCGTGCATCAGCCTTCGCCAAGGTTACGGCCTGACAAGAGCGCGCTGCCTACGACAGAAACCCAGTTGTCGGTTAGCTTCTAGTCGAACGGGCAAGCACGCTCCCACTTGCATCCGACGGCGCGACCTCACCCGGCGATATGATGGTCGACCGCGTAGCGGATGAGCTCGGCGGTCGTGCGCAGGCCGAGTTTTTCCAGGATGCGCGTGCGGTAGGTGCTGACGGTCTTGATGCTGAGGTTGAGCCGGGCGGCGGCGTCGGTGGGGCTGAGCCCGGCGGCGAAGAGGCGCAGCACCTCGAGCTCGCGGTCGGAGAGCGCCTCGTGCGGGGCGGCCTTGGGCGAGGTGCCGATGAGCTGCTCGGCGAGGTCGGGGCTGATGTGCTTGTGCCCGGCGAGGACGCGGCGGACGGCGGTCTCGATCTGGGCCGGAGTGGACATCTTGGAGAGGAAGCCCATGGCGCCGGCGGCGAGGACGCGGCGGCCGTATTCGGCCTCGTTGCGGCCGGAAAAGACGAGCACGGGCGAGGCGGGCGCCAGCGCGCGCGCATCGCGCAGCAGATCGATCCCGCTGCGGTCGGGCAGGTCGAGATCGAGCAGGATGACGGCCCATTTTTTCTCGGGGAAGCGGGCGACGGCGGCCTTGGCGGAATCGGCCTCGGCCAGCCCGGCATCCGGGAAGTGCGCGCGCAGTGCCAGACCCAGCGACTGCCGGATGAGAGGATGATCGTCGATGATCAGGAAGTGCATGCGCGGTGCGTCCGCAGGCCCGGGGGACGCGAGGAGGGTGCGCGAGCGGGAGCGAGCCGGCAAACGAAAAGCCCGGGGCCAAATGGCCCGACCGGATGGAACACGGCCTTTGCGCCAGAGCACCGCCCCCGGGGCAAACTCCGGGGAATGTTCCGGCAATCAGAGCACGAAGGGTGTGGCGGAAAGCGCACCCTGCACGGCGGCGAGGAGTTCGTCGCCGGTGAAGGGTTTCTTGAGCAGCGGACAACCGGGCGGAGGAGCGAGGCGGGCGCCGCCGGGGGTGCCGCCGTAGCCGGTCATGAAGAGCACGCGCTGCTCGGGGCGGATGCGCTGCAGGATGCGGCCGAAGGAGAGGCCGTCCTGTCCCGGCAGATCAATGTCGAGCAGGACGAGCGCAACCTCGGGGAGACGGGCGAGGTGGCGGTCGAGCAACTCGGCGCCGTCGCGCGCGGCGAGGAAGCGGTAGCCGGATTTGGCCAGCACCTGGGTGATGATTTCGCTGACGCCGGGGTCGTCGTCGACGACGAGGATCAGCTCCCCGTTGCCGTAGGCGGAGAAGGGGCGGCGGGAGCCGGGGGCGCCGGGGGCGACCAGGTTGTCCTCGGCCGCCGGAAGCCAGACGCGGAAGGTGGAACCGAAGCCCGGGGAGGATTCGAGGTCGATGCGGCCCTGATGCTCGGTGACGAGGCCGCGGACCGTGGACAGCCCGAGGCCGGTGCCGCCGCCTTCGCCCTTGGTGGTGAAAAACGGCTCGAAGATGCGCGCATGGTTTTCCGGCGGGATGCCGACGCCGGTGTCGCCGACCTCGATGACGATGCCGGACGGTGTCGCGGCATCGTTGCGGGCGCGGAGGGTGAGGGTGCCGCCCTTGGGCATGGCATCGCGGGCGTTGATGCAGAGGTTGAGGACGACCTGGTGCAGCTGGGTCGGGTTGGCCTGCACGGTCCAGAGCTCGGAGGGGATGTCGATCTCGAGGCGGATGCTCTTGGGAAAGGTGTCGGCCATCAGTTCTCCGACCTCGCGGAGGACATGCTTGGGTTGGAGGAGGATGCGCTCGCTGCCGTGGCCGCGGGCGAACGAGAGGATTTGTTTGACGAGGGCGCCGCCGCGCTCGGCGCTCTTTTCGACGGCGTCGAGGATGCGCAGATCCTCGGGGCGCGTTGCGTGGGCCCGCAGGAGCGGCGCGGCCATGAGGACGGGTGAAAGGATGTTGTTGAGGTCGTGGGCGACGCCGGCGGCGAGCTGGCCGAGGTTCTCCAGGCGTTGGGCGCGGAGAAACTGCTCCTCCAGGCGCGCCTTCTCGGTGATGTCGACCGCCAGGCTGAGGCGGGCCTGCGGGCGGCCTGCGTCGTCAGACAGCAGACCCATGTGAAACTCGACGACGCGCTCCTGCCCGCCCGGCGTGACCAATGACACCCGGCCCGACCAACGGCCGGTTTTCAAGGTGGCCGCACGTCCCGCCGCGATCTCCTGTGCGGTTTCGCCTCCGAATATTTCCTCCGCCGTCCGGCCCAACAGGGTCTCGCGCGGCAGGCCATACAATTCCAGGGCGGCCCGGTTGCAGTAGGTGACACGGTGCGAGAGGTCGGCCACGATCACCGCGACGGGCGACTGGTCGATGATGGCCGCCTGCTCGCGCAGGCGGGTCTCGGCCTCCTTGCGTTCGGTGATGTCGCGCCAGGTGACGAGGATGAAGGAACCTTCGTCCAGATGGATCGGGGTCAGCAACACTTCGACGGGAAAATCCGCGCGATGCGGGCTGCGGTGGATCCACTCGAAGCGATGGCTGCCCTGCGCGAGGGCGAGGGCGATCATGCGGTCGGCCTTGTCGCGGGAGAGCTGGCCATCCGGCTGATGTTCGGGCGAGAGCCGGGCCGGATGGAGGGGCAGCATCCCGCCCTTGTCGGGGTAGCGCAGCATGCGGACGGCGGCCTCGTTGCAGGCGATGAATTCATTCGACCGGGCGTCGAGCAGCAACTGGGCGTCGGCGGTCCGTTCGAACAGCACCTGGAAAATCCGGTGATCGGGTCCGGCTGGATCCGGATGGCCGTTGGAACCGGGCGCGGCGCGCGGGCGGTCCGGCGCAGGCGCCGCCGCTGGATCATCGGCGGGGTTCATGCCGAGGATGCCAACGTGAAGCGAGCACCGGAGCGAAGCCGGCCGGGCCGGAACGATGCAGTTGAACGGCACCTCGCTCTGACTTGGCCGGCGGGCAAGGTGGAGCCCGCGCTCCGCGCGGGCTTTTTGGCGCTCACTCGGAAAACCTGCGCGGAGCGCAGGTTCCACCTCATTCCGCCTGCATGCTTCCGGCTGAGGGAAGAGGAGCGCGGGCGCGCGGGGCTGGGATCCGGGTCAAGGTGAGGTTGCATCGGGAGGAAAATCAGCATCGGGAGACCGGCGCCACGAGCGCCTCTTGCACGGTGCGCAGCAGCTGCTCACGAGTGAAGGGTTTTTTCAACAACGGCGCGCCGGCGGACGGGGTGTGGGACTTCAGCACACTGGAATCGGTGAAGCCGCTCATGAAGAGCACGCGCAGGTCGGGACGCGCACGCTGGAGGATGCGGGCAAGACTGACGCCGCTCTGGTCGGGCAGGTCGACATCCATCAGGATCAGCGAGGCCTCCTTGATCTGCATGGCATAACGCTCCAGCAGATCGGTGCCGTCCGCCGCGGGCAGGGGTTGGTAGCCGGAATCGGCCAGCACCTGGGTGACGAGTTCGCGCACCGCCGCGTCATCATCGATCACCAGGATGCGTTCGCCATGGCCCCGGGCTTCGAAAGGATGGGCCGAACCCGACGCATGGGGGGCGGGCTCCTCCACCACCGCGGGCAGGTAAATCCGGAAAGTGGAGCCGAAACCCGGGGAGGACTCGACCTCGATGTGCCCGTGGTGATCCGCCACGATGCCGCGCACGGTGGAGAGGCCGAGGCCGGTGCCGCGGCCCTCGCCCTTGGTGGTGAAGAAGGGATCCCAGATGTGCTCGAGGACGGCGGGGGTCATGCCGCTGCCGGTGTCGGCGACCTCGAGGACCAGGTAAGGGCCGGCGGGGCGCTCGGGCGCGGCGGCGGCGAAATACTCGTTGCGGGCACGGAGAGTGAGCGTGCCGCCCGTGGGCATGGCGTCGCGGGCATTGATGCAGAGATTGAGCACGACCTGGTGCAACTGGGTGGGGTTGGCCTGCACGGTCCAGAGGTCGGTCGGGATTTCGATTTCAGGCCGGATGATCCTGGGAAAGGTGTCGGTGACCAGGTCGGCGACCTCGCGCAGGACGTGCTTGGGTTGGAGGAGCTTCTTTTCGACCTCAGCGCCGCGGGCAAAGGAGAGAATCTGCCTGACGAGGGAGCTGCCGCGCTCGGCGCTTTTCTCGACGGCGTCAAGAATGCGCAGGTCGGTGGGGTGGGTGGCACGCGTGCGCAGAAGCGGCGCGGCCATGAGGACGGGGGAGAGCACGTTGTTGAGATCGTGCGCGATGCCGGCGGCGAGGAGGCCGAGGTTCTCAAGGCGCTGGGCGCGGTGGATCTGCTCCTCCAGCTGCTTTTTCTCCGTGATGTCGGTGGCGATCTTCAGATAGCCGGCGGGCTGCCCGCTTTCATCGCGGACAAGCGAGAGGATGAACTCCGCCACCAGGCGGCGGCCCTCGCGGGTCTCGAGGGGCACCTCGCCGCGCCACTGGCCGGTGCGCAGGACCTCCTGGCGGCCGGCCGCCAGGCGCTCCACGGCGCGGGGCGGGAAAATCTCGTCGACCTTGCGGCCGAGCATCTCGCCGGGGTTCAGGCCGCACAGGGCGGCGGCCCCGGCGTTGCTGTAGGTCACGCGGTGGTCGAGATCGGCCATGAAGATGGCCACCGGGGCGCGCTCGATGATGTCGGCCTGCTGGCGGAGCTTGGCCTCGTCCTTGCGCCGGTCGGTGATGTCGTGGGTGAGCGCCAGGGCCGCGAGGATGCGGCCGTCGGCATCGCGCATCGGGCTGACGTGGCTTTCGAGGATGCGGCGGCGGCCGCGGAGGGTGGTGACCGTGAAAACCCGCCGGCCCGAGTCGCCCTGGAAAACCCGGCGGATGAGGCCCTCGTAGCCCTCGCGCTCGGCCTTCTTCGGGATGTGGTCATAGACCTTCCGGCCCTTCACCTGCTCGAGCGATTCGGCCTCGAGCATGGCCAGGCCGGCCGGGTTCATGTCGAGCAGGGCGCCGTCGGGCGCGACCAGTTTCACGCAGGCGGGCTCGTTGTCGATGATGGCGCGGAGCCGCGCCTCGCGGTCGCGCAACCCGGCCTCGGCGGCCTTGCGGGCGGTGATGTCCTGCATCGAGCCGAGCATGCGCACGGCCCGGCCGGTCGCGTCGCGCTGGATGAAGCCGCGATCCAAAACATCGGCGTAGCTGCCGTCGGCGCGTTGGAAACGGTATTCGTCGGACCAGCTCGCGCGGCCATGGTCGAGGGCAAGCCGGAGTCCGGTGTCGACGCGGGCGATATCGTCGGGGTGGATGTGCTCCAGCCAAAAGGCGGCCGTGCCGGTCCGCTCATCGACGTCATGCCCGAAGAGTTGATGGAAGGCTTCGTTCCACCAGACGCGATCGGTGAGGATGTTCCAGTCCCAGAGGACATCGTTGGTGGCGCGGGCGGCGAGATCGAAGCGTTCATGGCTCAGTCGCAGGGATCGCTCGGCGGCCAGCCGCGCCCGGCGCTCGGCGGCTTCCTGCATGACGCGTCGCAGCACCGGACCGAGACGGGTGAGGCGGTCCTTCAGGACGTAGTCGGCGGCGCCGGCCTGCAGGGCGGCGATAGCGCGATCCTCGCCGATGGAGCCGGAACAGAAGACAAAAGGGATGTCGGGGGCATGTTCGCGCGCGAGGGTCAGCGCCTCGAGGCCGTCGAAACCGGGCAGGGTGTAGTCCGAGAGGATGACGTCGTATCCGCCCTGTTGCAGGGCGGCCAGATAACCGGCGCGGTCGGCGACCGTGTGCAGGTGGCAGTCGGCGATTTCCCGCGCCACGATCGTGCGGGTCAGCTCGGCATCAACCGGACTGTCCTCAAGGTGGAGGATCTTCATCGGGAAGGAGAAGGAACCGGGGCCGGTTCGTTGATGAGGGCCCAGAAGACGCCGAGCCGGCTCACGGCCTCGATGAACGCGTGGTAATCCACCGGCTTCACGACGTAGGCATTAACACCCAGGTGGTAGCTCTGGACGACATCCTGCTCCTCGCGGGAGGAGGTGAGGATGACCACGGGCAGGGTGCGAAACCGGGAGTCCGACTTGAGCTGCTGCAGCACCTCGAGGCCGTCGACCTTCGGCATCTTGAGGTCAAGCACCAGCAGGGCCGGCAGCCCGGGAGGACGCGTGGCGTAAGCCCCCCGGGCCTGCAGCCAATCGAGCACCGCCTCGCCGTCGGGAAGGTGGATGATCTCGTTGGCGATGTGGGCGGCCCGAAAGGCCTCCATCGTCAGCTCGACGTCGGCGGGATTGTCTTCGGCCAGGAGGATGGGGCGGAGGGAGTTCATGCGGGGATTGGCGGGGCCAATGGAGTATCACGCGGGGGAATCCCCGTTTCTTGCGAGGAAGCGGGGCTGGCGGGCAGGGAAAAGTAGAAGGTGGCTCCGCCACCGGGCCGGCCTTCGGCCCAGGTGCGCCCGCCATGCCGGGCGATGATGCGGCGGACATTGGCCAAGCCGATGCCCGTGCCCTCGAACTCGGCTGCGGTGTGCAGGCGCTGAAAGACACCGAAGAGCTTGTCGATGTAACGCGGGTCGAAACCCGCGCCGTTGTCGCGCACGAAGTAGACGGTCTCCTGCCGGTCCGCCCCGGCCGTATACGCGCTGATCTCGATGCGGGGTTGGGGCGTCTTGGCGGAGTATTTGACGGCGTTGTCAATCAGGTTGGCCCAGACCTGCCGGAGCATGGCGGGGTCGCCATGGGCGGCCGGGAGCGGGTCGATCCGCCACGTGAGGGCCGGGTGCGTTTGCGCGTAGCGGCCCTCGCGCACGATGGCGGCGACCAGGGCGGATTGATCCACGCGCGTCGGCTGCAGGGCCGCGCGCCCCATGCGGGAGAAGCTGAGCAGATCGTCGATGAGCCGGCCCATCTGGCGGGCGGCGCCGGAGATGAAATCAAGGTGGCGCCGGGCGGCGGGATCGAGCTGCGCCGCGGCATTTTTCTGCAGCAGCGAGGCGAAACCGTCGACGTGCCGGAGCGGCGCGCGCAGGTCGTGCGACACGGAATAGGAAAAAGCCTCGAGCTCGCGGTTGGCCGCTTCCAAACGCGCGGCGTTCTCCTGCAGGGCGGCATTGAGCCGGGCGAGCTGCTGCTCCGCGGCGTGCCGCGCGGTGACATCATGCAGGGTGGAGCGGCTGTGCAGGAAGTTGCCATCGGCATCGCGGACCGCCGTGGCGCTGAGGGAGGCAAAGAACGTGGTCCCGTTCTTGCGGCAGAGCTCGAACTCGAGGTCGTCCACCCGGCCGGTGGCCAGGAGTTTCGGGAAATTTCGCGTGAAGACCTCCCGGCCGGCCGGCGTGAGCAGGTCGCGGAAGCGAAGTTTGCCCACCACCTCGTCGCGGGTATAGCCGAGCCATTCCAGCTCGGTGTCGTTGATGGCGACAAACCGGCCCTCGCCGTCGAGCGAGTGATAGCCGCAGGGGGCCCGGTTGTAGAGATCCTGGATTTCCGCCGAGGCCCGACGGAGCGCCGCCGCGGCCGCCTGCTCCTCGGTGACATCGCGCGCCGTGGCATACATCAACCCGCCCTGTGGCGTGGAGCGCCAGGAAAGCGTGCGCCACGAGCCGTCCTTGTGGCGGTAGCGGTTCTCGAAATGGAGCACCGGCTGACCGGCCTTCACCTGCCGGTCGACCTCGCCGAGGGTGGCGGCATGATCGTCGGGGTGCACGAAGTCGAGGAAGGGCCGGGCCAGCAGCTCCTGCTCGCTCCAGCCCAAGACGCGGGTGAAGGCAGGGTTGACGCGCTTGAAGTAGCCCCCGGCATCGGCGACGCAGAGCAGATCCAACGAGAGGTTGAAGAAGCGGTCGCGCTCAGCCTCGGCCTCCAGCCGCGCGCGCAGGTCATGCCGCACCCAGAGGGCGGCGAGTCCGACCACGAGCACGGCGACGGTGCCCCCGACCGCGGTCGTCCAGAATGTGCGCCGCGCCTCAAGACGCGCGTCTTCGCTGCGTGCGGCCAGCCGCTTCCGCTCATGCGTCTGCATCGCGGCCACGAGATGGCGGATCCGATCCATGGCGGCTTTGCCCTCGTGCAAGGCCGCGGTCTCCGTCTCCGCCTCGAAACCGGCGTGGCGGCGGTCTTCGATCCGTTCGTGCATCAGCTCCATGAGTCGGCCGGTGGCTTCGATCAGGTCGCGCATCTGGTCCCGCTGCATGGGGTTGTCGGCGGTCAGCGCGGAGAGGCGGGGCAGGGACTCCTGGATCCGGGTGCGGCCGGCCTGATAAGGCTCAAGGAATCGCTCCTCACCCGTGAGCAGGAAACCGCGGACCGAGGTCTGCATGTTGAGCAGGTCCGTCAGCACGGCTTCGAGCTGGTAGAGCACGCGGTGGGTTTGGTCCACCCACGCCGTCCGTTCCGTCGTGCGGCTGGCGCTGAACCAGGCGGCACTGCCACTGAATAGCAACAAGCCAAGCGCGGCCAAAAAGCCCAGCGTGACCTTGTGTTCGAGCGTCAGCTGCATGTGTAGTGCCGGCCACGCTGTGTCGTGGAAAGCCGCGACCGACGCCGACTATGAGTGACCGCAACCGTGGGGCGGGCAATGAAAATGAAATGAAAATGGCCCGGAATCACCCGGGCCAAATGGACTCATCAATTTCCTGTAGTGCGCGGCGGCCTACTTGATCTGCCGCACCGTGATGGTGCCGTTCATCGAGCTGAGCGTGATGTCGACTCCGCCGCCGTTGAGCGCGCCGCTGACGGTCTTGCCGCCGAAGCCGGGGACGCGGGGTGGGCGCGGGGCGCGGGCCACGCGCGGCGTCTCGGGTGTCTCCGGCGCCTCGGGCGCGGCGGCGACGGCGGCGCGGACCTCGCGGGCGATCTCGCGCGACACTTCGCGCGTGACTTTCTCGCTGACCTCCGTGGCGATGCGGGCGGCATCGCGCGCCTTTTCCTTGGCAGCGGTCAAATTCTCGCGGGCGTGCTCCCGGCTTTCGCGGGCGGCCTCGGCCGCCGCCTGGGCATGACGCGCGGCCTCGCGGGCCGCCGCGCGGATCTCGTCGCTGTCGCCCCGGCCGGTGAAGCTGAAGCCGCGGCCGGCGCTCTCGGTCTTGGACTTGAGCACGTCGCCGGGGAAATTGGTGCGGATGCTGCCGTGGAAGGAGCTCATCTTCAGGTTGGCCTTCGTGTCGGCGGGCAGGCGGAGGTCGATCTCGCCGTTCATGGACACGAGCGAGACCGGCTTGGCGGGGGCGGCCTTGTAGTGCGCGAGGATCTCGCCGTTCATGCTGTTGACGACGGCGGCGCCCACGAGGTCGCGCAGTTCGACATCGCCGTTCATGCTGGAGACGTCGACATCACCCTCGACGCCGGCGATCACGACATCGCCGCCGCCGTGGTTGTTCTCACCTTCCACGACGATGTTGGTGCGGCGCGGCACGGTGATGACGAAGTCGGCCCCGTGGCCGTGCCAGCGATCCTGGCCGGTGAGGGCGACCGTGATGACATTGTTCTTTTCCGCGACCTCGAAGGTGGCTTCGTCGTCGAGGCGGCGGAAGCCGTCCTCATCCACCGCGCCCTTGCCCTTTTCGGGCATGGTGGTGGCGATGGTGACGGTGTCGGTGTCGGCGCCCGTGATCCTGATGTCGGCGAAGGGCAGGTCGACGCGGAGCGTGCCGGGCTTGGCGGCGTCGCTGAAGCGGACGGTGGTCTTGTTGACGGCCTCATCCTCGGCGCGGGCCAGCGGGGCGAGGAGCGCGAGCGCGGCCACGAGGAGGGAAAAACGGGAGAGGGAACGGAATTTCATGGAGGGAAGGGAGGTTGGCGTTGGTGGCGGGGAGAACCGCTCAGGCGACGGAAGGTTTCGGATTATTTTTGTCGGCGGCGGGATCGGCGGACTGGGGCTGAGCCGGCGTGCGGAGGTGGGCGAGCGCGCGGCGGGCGGCGTCGCGCACGGCGCGGTCGAGCTTTTCGTCGCGGGCGAGGCGGTCGAAGACCGGAGCGGCGTCCTGCGCCCCGGCGCTGGCGAGCAGCTCGATCATGGCGACCTGCACGAGCGGCGCGCTTTCGCGCGGCAGGGCGGAGAGCACGCCGGCGCGCACGAGCTCGTTGTCGGCGTGCTGGGCGAGGGCCTCGACGGCGGTGAGGCGGACGTTGACCGACGGGTCGAAGGCCAGCGCACCGACGAGGTCGGTGAGCACCTGGCGGTCGGGCTGCTTCAGGTCCATCGTGGCGAGCACGTTCTTCATGCGCTCGCTGGTGGACTGCTGCTGGAGGAGCGAGTAGGTGACGAGCCGGCCCATCGAGTCCATCTGGGTCTTCAGCGCGGCGAGCTCCTGCTTGGCGGTTTCGTCGACGACGGTGACGGTCTCGGGCGCGGGCCGGGGCGAGAAGCGGAAGCCCGCGTAGAGGCCGCCGGCGAGCAGGGCGAGGGCGAGGGCGAACTGCATCGCGGGCTGGGCGGGCAGGAGCGCCTCGAAGAAGCGGTCGATCCGGTTCTTCGCGAGGGCGAAGGGGCTGGGCGCGTCGGCTTCGCGGATGTGCGTCTCGAGCATCCCGTAGAACTGCTCGCGCAGGCGGGGCGAGGGCTCCTCGGACGGGAGGTGATCGAGCTTGGCGGTGATCTCCTGGAGGGCGGACCACTCCTTCTGGCAGGTGAGGCAGGTGGCGAGGTGCGCGCGCACCTCGGCGGACTGGACGGCGTCGAGCGCGCCGGCCTGGTAGTCGAGAAAGTGTTCCTGGATGCGTTGGCAGTTCATGGCGGGAGCGGGGGTGAGAGGGGGAGTGAGGGTGAAAGGGGATGGATTCTTCGCTTTGCTCGGAATGACACGGGGCAACGGGGCGCTCACGCCGCGCGTTCGCGGCGGACCTTGAAATAGACCTCGCGCAGCTCCTTCAGCGCGCGGTGGACGCGGACTTTCACCGCGCCGACGGAGCAGTCGAGCAGGCGGGCGATCTCCTTGTGCTCGACGTTTTGCAGGCGGGAGAGGACGAGGAGTTCGCGGGATTCGAGGGGCAGGCGGGTGAGGGCGACGCGCATGAGGTCGAGGTCGTCGGACGCGGCGGCGCGGGCGTCGGGCGCGGGCCCGGAATCGGCGTGGTCGTGCAGGTCGACGGGATCGGTGGCGGTCGGGGCGTTGGCGCGCTTGCGGTGGTGGTCGGCGGCGACCTTGCGGGCGAGGTGGTAGATCCAGGCGGAGAACTTGCCCTCGTCGCGGTAGGTGTGGCGGTATTTGAGGATGCGGTAGAAGACGAGCTGCACGAGGTCCTCGCTGGCCGCGCGGTCGTTGGTCAGGCGCACGAAGAACCCGTAGAGCCGCTGGTGATAGCGCTCGAAGAGATCGCCGAGCCGGCGGATTTCCCCCGCGCGGACGGCGATCATGAGTTCGTGGTCGGACGGCGACTCCGCGGCCATGGTCACGACGTTAGCGGGCAAGTCGGCGCTGTGAACTCGGATTTCGGGGGCAAGGCTGAGCATGGGTTCGGAGCAGTCATGGGTTGTGCAGACGGGATAACCGGGCCGGATGGGGGTGGTTACGCGGAAAATGCGAAAGGGCTGGCGGAAAGGGATTTGGGCGCTAGTTTGGCGGCATGAATCGCCGTGATTTCCTGCTGCGTTCCTCCGCGGCGGCCCTGGCCGCCAGCCTGTTCGGCCCCGGCCGCCTCGCCGGGCAGACGCCTCCGGCCAATGCCGCCGCCACGCCGAATCCGGCCCCGCCGGTGCGCCCGCCACCGCTCGTGACCGAGTTCCGTCCGCTGCGGCGCAACGTCGGACTCTTCACCGGCCGCGGCGGCACCATCGGCTGGCTGGTGAACAACGATGCGCTGGCGATGGTGGACACGCAGTTCGCCGAGCCCGCCGAGGTCTTTTTGCGTGACCTGCCGGGCCGCGGCGGACGCACGCTCGACGTCGTCATCAACACGCATCACCACGGCGACCACACGGGCGGCAACGCCACCGTGCGCCCCTCCGCCAAGTCCATCGTCGCGCACGCCAACGTGCCCGAACTGCTCCGCCTCCGCGCCGAGGCCGACAAGACGGCCGTCAACCCCGCCACCGTGCCGGACGCGACCTTCTCCGACACCTGGCGCATGGACCTCGGCGACGAGACGGTGAGCGCCCGCCATTTCGGTCCGGCCCACACCCGCGGCGACATCGTGGTGCTCTTCGAGAAGGCCAATGTCGTCCACATGGGCGACCTGATGTTCAACCGGCTCTATCCGGTCATCGACCGCCCGGGCGGCGCGAAAATCGCCGGCTGGATCAAAATCCTCGAGAAGGTCGCGGCGGAGTATCCGGCGGATGCGCATTACATCTTCGGTCACGGCAACGCCAGGTTCGGCGTGCTCGGCGGGCCCGCCGAGCTGCTGGTTTTCCGCGACTATCTCTCCGGCCTGCTCGCGCATACCGGGGCGGAGATCAGGGCGGGCAAATCGAAGGAGGAGATCCTCAAGCTCGAGAACCTGCCCGGCTTCCCCGATTTCCACGCACCCCCCGGCCGCGGCAACCGCCTGCCGATGAACCTCTCCGTCGCCTACGACGAGCTGACCGCTCCCGCCGCCTGAACCCCGGCGGGCGCAGGAATCACACGGATGTCACGCCCGCGACGTGACTCTTGCGGCCTGCGCGTTTTTTTGGACGAGTAAAACCCACCATGCGCCGCCTCGGCCTCCTGCTCCTGCTCGCCTCCGCCGGCATCGCCGCACCGGCGGCGCCGCGGCTGGCGGTGTTGATCAGCGTGGACCAGATGCGCGCGGACTACCTGGAGCGCTTCAGGCCGTATTTCGGTCCGGACGGGTTCAACCGCTTCCAACGCGAGGGGCTCGTGTTCACCCAGGCGCATTACCGCCACGCCGTCACCAAGACCGGTCCCGGCCACGCCACGATGATGACGGGCGTGTCGATTCGAGCCCATGGCATCATCGGCAACGAGTGGCATCTGTCCGACTGGCCCGCCCTCGAGCAGGTCAACTGCGTGGAGGATCGCGGCGCGCCGCTCGTCGGCCTGCCGGCCCGCGCGTGGCAGTCGCCCGGCGGAGTGCTCGAGGCCAAGCGCGGGCGCTCGCCGCGCCACCTGCTCGCCGAGACCGTCGGCGACCGGCTCAAGGCGAAGCACGGCGCGGGCTCGCGGGTGTTCGGCGTGTCGGACAAGGACCGCGCGGCGATCCTCCCCTCGGGCGCGAAGGCCGACTGCGCCTACTGGACCGAGGAAGGCCGCTTCGTCACCTCGACCTATTACCGGGCGGCGCTGCCGGATTACGTGGAGGCGTTCAACCGGGCGCGCGGAGCCGACGCGTTTTTCGGACACACTTGGGACCGGCTGCTCCCCGCAGCGGAATACGACCGCGTGCAGGGCCCCGACGAGGCCGACGGCGAATCCAGCCCCGACGGATTGGGGCGGACTTTCCCGCGCCGGGTCGACGGCGGCGTCACGGCGCCCAATGCGCGGTATTACTCCGCCTTCGACCACAGCCCGCGCAACAACGAGATGGTGGCGGAGTTCGCCCGCGAGCTGGTCGAACGGGAAAACCTCGGCGCCGCCGACGGTGCGCCCGACCTGCTCACGATCGGTTTCTCGCAGCCGGACAAGATGGGCCACGCCTTCGGGCCCGACAGTCATGAGGTGATGGACACCTACATCCGCCTCGACCGCACGCTGGCGGAGTTTTTCACCTATCTCGACCAGCGCTTCGGCGCGGAGAACTACGTGGTGGTGCTCACGGCCGACCACGGCGTCGCTCCGCTGCCGGAGCGCAGGCTGGCGACCGGCCAGGGCGCCGGCCGCGCCAAGGGCGCGGAATTCGACGCGCTCGTGCGCCAGCGGCTCGACGCCAAGTTCGGCCCCTTGCCCGCAGGCGAGCGCTGGGCCGCGCGCGACGGCCAATCCTACCGGATCAACCCCGCCGTGTTGGCGGGCAAAAAACCGACCCGCCCGGATGTGGAAAAGGAGCTGGCGGCGGCCTTGCGCGGACATCCCGCGGTCGCCGCCGCCTACACGAGGACCGAGCTGGCCGGCGCGAACCCGCTGGACCAGATCGGCGAGGCGGTGCGGCTCGGCTTTCACCGCGAGCGCAGCGGCGACGTGCTTTATGTCCACCGGCCGTATTTCATGGAGCGGACCGAGCCGGGCACGACGCACGGCACGCCCTACGACTACGACACGCATGTGCCCTTGCTCTGGCTGGGCGGCGGATTGAAACCGGCCGTCCATGACGAGCGCATCGGCATCGATGACCTCGCGCCCACGCTCGCTGCGCTTCTCGGTGTTGATTTGCCGCAGGCCGAGGGCCGGCGCCTCTTCTGAATCGCGTGCTCTGTTGCCGCCCCGCCCGCGGCGGTTGTCATATAATGTATGACAAACGCCGGTGGGGCGCGCGGCTACTTGACGGCCCAGGCGGGCAGTGATTGCGGGTCGAAGTTCATGATCAACGGCAGCAACCACTGGGAGAACACGGCGATCACGACCACGCCGATCAGGTTGAGCGCGAGGCCGACCCGGGCCATCTCGGCGATGCGCACGCGCCGGCTGGTGAACACGATGGCGTTGGGCGGCGTGGCCACGGGCAGCATGAAGGCCATCGACGCGGAGATCGCGCAGGGGATCATCAGGATCAACGGATGAATCTGCTCGGCCACGGCCCACGCGGCGAGGATGGGCAGGAACATCGTGGCGGTGGCGACGTTCGACGTCAGCTCGGTGAGGAAGGTGATGAGCGCGCAGACCAGCAGCAAAATCACGATCTCCGGCATGTGCCCGAGCCCGCGCAGGGCCTCGGCGAGGTATTGCGAGAGGCCGGTCGAGACGAAGCCCGCCGCGAGCGCGAAACCGCAGCCGAAAAGCAGGAGCACATCCCACGGCACCTTGGCGAAGGTGGATCCCTCCAGCAGCGGCCCCGGCCGGGCCTTGGCGGGAATGAAGAACAGGAGCAGGGCGACGAGCAAAGCCACCGTGCCGTCGTCGAGGGCCTTGAGGGCGGGGTGAAGCCGGTTCCAACCGGGCACGATGAAGGACCCGAGGTTGAGATCGCTGCGGAACACCCACAGCACCGCCACCACGCCGAACAACACGGCGACGATGCGCTGTTCATGCGTGACAGGCCCGAGCGCGCGCAATTCCTCGCGGATGACGGCCCGGTCGAGCCGGATGGAGGTATCCGCGCGGCAGAAAACCTTCACGAGCATCAACCACGTCGCCGCCAGCAGCACGGCGGCGAGCGGCGTGGCGTAGAGCATCCAGGCGCCGAAGGAGATCTCCGGCGCGGCGGGAAAGGTCTCCCGGTAGATCTTGAGAAAGGCGAGATTGGTCGGCGTGCCGACGAGAGTGGCGATGCCGCCGATGGAGCAACCGTAGGCGATGGCGAGCATGATGCCGAGCGCGAGCGGCCGGGCGCGACCGTCGCCGAATTTTTCCTCGAGCTGCGCGACGACGGCGAGGCCGATGGGCAGCATCATGAGCGCGGTGGCCGTGTTGCTGATCCACATCGAGAGCAGGCTG